>ENA-ORBV01004525-ORBV01004525.1-microbial-mat-metagenome-genome-assembly--contig:-NODE-4525-length-26563-cov-12.510874_pt1 | contig 26563 bp, 21 predicted proteins | sample MGYA00237777_ERZ505514 | MGnify/ENA primary metagenome ERZ505514 (study PRJEB26160, sample SAMN06269048) | microbial mat metagenome | isolation source: Oligotrophic lake microbial mat | place...
GTGCTCGGGGCAGGCGGGGTAGCCGGGGGCGGGGCGGATGCCCTTGTATTTCTCGGCGATGAGGTCGTGATTTTCCAGGGTCTCGCCGGCGGCGTGGCCCCATAGCTCGCGCCGCACTTTCGCGTGCAGGCACTCGGCGAAGGCTTCGGCGAGGCGGTCGGCGAGGGCTTTCAACATGATCGAGTGGTAGTCATCGTGCGCGGCCTCGAACTGCTTCAGACGGTTCTCGATGTTGAGGCCCGCGGTCACCGCGAACATGCCGATGTAGTCGGGCACACCGCTGGCCTTGGGCGCAATGAAGTCGGAAAGCGCGCGGTTGGGCGTGTTGGCGGGCTTCCTGGTCTGCTGGCGCAGGCCGTGCCAGGTCAGTGCGACTTTCGAGCGTGATTCGTCGGTGTAGATCTCGATGTCGTCGTCGTTGATGCTGTTGGCCGGCAGCAGGGTCACCACGCCGTGCGCGGTCAGCCAGCGGCCTTCGATGACCTTCTTCAACAGCGCCTGGCCGTCGCTCTGCACGTGGCGCGCGGCCTCGCCCACCACTTCGTCCTGCAGGATCTGCGGGAACGAGCCGGCCAGATCCCACACCTGGAAAAGCGGCCCCCAGTCGATGTAGTTGGCCAGTTCGGCGAGGTCGAAATTCTTCAACACCTTGCGGCCGATGAAGTTCGGGCGCGGCGGCGTGTAGACGCTCCAGTCCACGTGGCTCTTGTTGGCGCGCGCATCGGCCAGGCTGATCAGGTCGGGGCCCTTCTTGCCGGCATGTTGGGCGCGCACGCGCTCGTACTCGGCGGCCAGTTCGGTGACATAGCCTTCACGCCGGGTTTCGCTCATCAGGCTGGAGGCCACGCCGACAGCACGCGAGGCGTCCGGCACGTAGACGGTGGGCGAGTTGTAATGCGGCGCGATCTTTACTGCGGTGTGCACGCGTGAGGTGGTGGCACCGCCGATCAGGAGCGGCACGGTGAAGCCCTGGCGCTGCATTTCCTTCGCCAGATGCGCCATTTCCTCGAGCGACGGGGTGATCAGACCGGACAGGCCGATCATGTCCGCGTTGACTTCACGCGCGGTGTCGAGGATTTTCTGCGCCGACACCATCACGCCCAGGTCGATGACCTCGAAGTTGTTGCAGCCCAGCACCACGCCGACGATGTTCTTGCCGATGTCATGCACGTCGCCCTTGACGGTGGCCATCACCACGCGGCCCTTGGTCTGCGCGCCGCCGGCGGCTTTCTCGGCCTCGATGAAGGGGATCAGGTGCGCCACCGCCTGCTTCATTACCCGCGCGCTTTTCACCACCTGCGGCAGGAACATCTTGCCGGCGCCGAACAGGTCGCCGACGATATTCATGCCGTCCATCAGCGGGCCCTCGATCACCTGGATCGGGCGCGCGAACTGCTGCCGCGCCTCCTCGGTATCGGCCACTACGTAGTCGGTCACGCCGCGCACCAAGGCATGGGCCAGGCGCTTGGCCACCGGTTCGTCGCGCCAGGCCAGGTCTTCCACCTTGACCTTGCCACGGGCCTTGTAGTTCTCGGCGAACTTGACCAGCGCCTCGGTGGCTTCGCCATTGGCGTTGTTGCGGTTCAACACCACGTCTTCGACCTTCTCGCGCAGCTCGGCCGGAATATCGTCGTACACACCCAGTTGCCCGGCATTGACGATGCCCATGGTCATGCCCGCACGGATGGCGTAATACAGAAACACGGTGTGAATTGCCTCGCGCACCGGCTCGTTGCCGCGGAACGAGAAGCTCACGTTCGACACCCCGCCACTCACCTTGGCGCGCGGCAGGTTGGCACGAATCCACGCGGTTGCCTCGATGAAATCGACCGCGTAGTTATTGTGCTCTTCGATGCCGGTGGCGATGGCGAAGATGTTGGGGTCGAAGATGATGTCCTCGGCGGGAAAGCCGATTTCGGTCACCAGGATGTCGTAGGCGCGCTTGCAGATCTCGGTCTTGCGCGCATAGGTGTCGGCCTGGCCTTTTTCGTCGAAGGCCATGACGATCACCGCGGCGCCGTAGGCACGGCACAGCCTGGCCTGGTGGCGGAAGGCGTCTTCGCCCTCCTTCATCGATATCGAGTTGACGATCGACTTGCCCTGCACGCACTTGAGCCCCGCCTCGATCACGCTCCACTTCGAGGAGTCGAGCATGATCGGCACACGCGCGATGTCGGGCTCGCCGGCGATCAGGTTCAGAAACTTCACCATGGCGGCCTGCGAATCGAGCATCGCCTCGTCCATGTTGATGTCGATCACCTGCGCACCGTTCTCGACCTGCTGGCGCGCCACCGTCAGCGCGTCGTTGTACTGGCCATTCAAAATCAAACGCGCGAACGCCTTGGAACCGGTCACGTTGGTGCGCTCGCCAATGTTGACGAAGAGCGATTGCTCGTCGATCGTCACTGCTTCCAGGCCGGACAGGCGCAGCGCCCTTGGCACCTCGGGGATCAGGCGCGGCGGCTCGACCCGCACCGCCTCGGCGATCGCCTGGATATGCTCGGGCGTGGTGCCGCAGCAGCCGCCGACGATGTTGGCGAAGCCGGCCTTGGCGAATTCACCGAGAAAGCCGCTGGTGACCTCCGGCGTCTCGTCGAAGCCGGTCTCGCTCATCGGATTGGGCAACCCGGCATTCGGGTACACGCAGATATAAGTGTCGGCGACGCGCGACAACTCGTCGATGTACTGGCGCATCAGCGCCGCACCCAGCGCGCAGTTGAGACCAACGGTCAGCGGCCGCGCGTGGCGCACCGAGTTCCAGAATGCCTCGACGGTCTGGCCCGAGAGAATGCGCCCCGAGGCATCGGTCACGGTGCCCGAAATCATCAGGGGCGGTCGCTTGGGCCCGGTGAGCCCGCGTTCCTCGAGCACCCGATCGATGGCGAACAACGCAGCCTTGGCATTGAGCGTATCGAAAATGGTTTCGACCAGGAGCAGGTCGGACCCGCCGTCGAGCAGGCCGCGTACGTTGTCGGTGTAGGCCGCCACCAGTTGATCGAAGGTGACATTGCGCGCGCCGGGGTCGTTGACATCCGGCGAGATCGAGGCGGTCTTGGGGGTGGGCCCCAGGGCGCCGGCGACAAAGCGCGGCCGCTCCGGCGTGCTGTACCTGGCGCAAGCCTCACGCGCCAGGCGCGCGGCCTCGAAGCTCAACTCGTAACCCAGGGTTTCCAGGCCGTAATCGCCCTGCGCGATCGACTGCGCGCCAAAAGTGTTGGTCTCGATGATGTCTGCGCCGGCGGCGAGATACTGTTCATGTATCTGGCGAATCACCTGCGGTTGCGTCAGCGTCAGGAGCTCGTTGTTGCCCTTGACATCGTGCCCATGGTCGCGAAAGCGCTCCCACATGCCGGGCGCACCGCCGAAGCCGCGATACTGTTCCTCGGAGAGCTTGTACTGCTGAATCATGGTGCCCATGGCGCCATCGAGCACCAGGATGCGCTGCGACAGCAGCAGCGTGAGAGTTTCCAGCAAAGAAGGCACAGCACTCATAAAAGCCACCCAAGAAAGCAAAAGCCCGCGTCAGCAAGTAAGCCGAAAGCGGGCAGGAAACCATCCCTGCCGGATCAGGGGTCGCCCGCGGCGACCACCTCAATCCGGCAAGTTAATACGACATTCGGATAGAGGATCGTCCGAGAACCGCAATCCGAATGGCGTACTAACCGCTTTAGCTGTATTTGTAAAATTCAGCGCCCGCAAGCTGTTGCTCAAATCGGCGCTTTGCTCCGGCCTTGATTATACGACTATTTCCCCCTAAAAAACAACCACTTAAGCGCAAGCGGCAGGATCCCGATCAAGGCCAGCGCAAAGATCGCCCGCCCGCTGAACACGTCATGAAGATGATTGATCTGCCCCAGCATGGTGCCGGCGTTGACCCATACGAAGGTGTTGGCCAGCATGCCCAGGGTGCTGGCGACAATGAAAACCCGCAAGCGCATGTCGGTCAGGCCCATCACAGGGTTGACCACGAAAAACGGCACGAACACAATCAGGCGCATCATGAAAAGATAAAAGGGCCCGTCGCGCGCAATGCCGCGGTCGATCAGTGCAAAGGCCCGTGCGAAGCGCGCATGCGCCCAGTCATGCAGCAAATGGCGCGCGATCAGGAACGCGAGCGTGGCGCCGACGACCGCCGAAAAGGTGGCCAACGCGACGCCGATCCACTGTCCGAACAGCATGCCGCCGGCAAGCGTGATCAGGCCCACTCCCGGCACGCACAACGCTGCGAACAGAACGAAAGTGGCGCAATAAGCCAGCACCATCATCAGCATGTTTTGCTGGCAAAAAGCCTTCAGATCATCACGATGCGTGCGCAGCCATTCGAGCGTGAGCCAGTCGGCCGCCCATACAAATATGCCGGCGCCAAAGAGGGCCAGCACCACCAGGGCGATCAGGGTTCGGTGCGGCAATTTGAGGCTACGTGGTCACGTAGGCATGCTTGCGCAGCACGTCGGGATCGACCATCTCCAGCACCCGCTCGTGGGTGGCCTCGAGCACTACCGGCGGTGCCACCCCGGCTTCAAGCGCCTCGACCCAGCGCAGGGCACACAAGCACCAGCGATCGCCCGGTTTCAGGCCGGCGAACCGGTATTCGGGGCGCGCGGTCATGAGGTCGTTGCCGCGCTCCAGCGAAAACTGCAGGAATGCCGCAGTCACGCGCGCGCACACCACGTGCGTGCCCAGATCATCGGCGCCGGTGCGGCAGCAGCCGTCGCGGAAAAATCCGGTCAGCGGCGCGTAGGAACAGCCGAGCAGATCACCACCGAGTACATTCTTGTCGGGCATTGGTCACGCCAGGATTCAAAGCTTGCAATTGTAAGGGTGCGGTAAGGGTGCGGTAAGGGTGCGGTAAGGGTGCGGTAAGGGTGTGCACCGGCATGGGCTGCCCGCCGGCCTGCGCGGCAAGCGCCTGCGCCAGCCGGCCTGCCGGGCCGCTCAGGCGTCGAACAGAATCACACCGCGAGCGTTCTTGCCGGCTTCGAGATCGGCGAAGGCCTGCGGCGCCTCGTCGATGGTATAGGTGCGCGTCACCAGTTCATCGAGCTTGACGCGGCCGGACTTGTACAAGGCCAGAATGCGCGGCGCATCCTCACGCGGCCGCGCCGACCCGAAGTAACTGCCAGTCAGGGTCTTTTCCTCGAAGGTCATGCTGGCGGTGCGGAAGGTGGTCATGTCCTTGGGCCGCGCCACGCCCACCACCACCGCCTTGCCGCCCTTGCGCAGCACGTTGTAGGCGGTGGCCACCAGTTCGCCGGAACCGACGCATTCGAGCGCATGGTCGGCACCGCCGCCGGTGAGCTTCTTGAGCGTCTTGACGATGTTCTCGTCGCCCCTGGAATTGACCACATGGGTGGCACCCATCAGCCTGGCCAGGTCGAGCTTGAAGTCATCGATGTCCACCGCTACGATCATGCCGGCACCCGACACCGCCGCACCCTGGATCGCCGACAGGCCCACACCACCGCAGCCAAACACCACGACGATGCTGCCGGGTTCGACGCGCGCGGTGTTGGTGACCGCGCAAAAACCGGTCATCACACCGCAGCCCACCAGCGCGGCCTGCTTCAAGGGCGCGTCCTGCGGGATGCGAATGATGCTGCGGGTTGACAGGGTGGCGTACTCGGCCATCACGCCCACGCCGGAGAAGATGTTGAGCGGCGCGCCTGACGCATCGCTGGTGCGCAGATCGCCGGTGGGCAGGGTGTAGAGGGTCTTGGCGCCGACATCGCACAGGGCAGGGCGGCCCACGGTGCAATAGTGGCAAACGCCGCACATGGTGACAAAGGAGGACAGCACATGGTCGCCCACGGCGAAATCGGTCACCCCGGGCCCGACCTCGATGATCACGCCGGCGCCTTCATGACCCAGGATGATCGGCGGCGGGAACGGGATGGTGCCGTTGGTGGCAGACAAATCGCTGTGGCACACGCCGCAGGCCGCCAGCTTGACCATCACCTCGCCGGTGCGTGGCGCTGCTACCTCGATCTCTTCAACCACGACCGGCTTGTTGAGTTCACGGCTGATGACGGCTTTGGCGCGCATGTTGTTGTCTCCCTGTTGGCGAAGCGCCGATTCTGCCAGAAGCGGACGCCCGCTCGCCCACACGGATGCTGCGCCCGGCCGCCGGCTGGCGCGCTATGCTTGACGATGCCCGCAGCCACGTCAACCGGAGAAATTGCCCATGACATCGACCATCACCGCCCTCAAGGCACGTGCCGTCCTCGTGCCGATGACGCGTCCGTTGCAAACCAGCACCGGTTCGATCACCCGCGTGCCTTTCGTGCTGGTCGATATCGCCACCTCCGCCGGCACGGTCGGCCGCGGCTATCTGTTCTGCGTGACGCCGATGGCGCTCAAAACCACCGTCGCGATACTCGATGACTTGGCGCCGCTCATCATCGGCCAGCCGCTGGTGCCTTACGACATCGAGCAATTGCTGGAAAAGCGCTTCACCCTTTTGGGCACCACCGGCATCGTCGGGATGGCGTTTGCCGGCATCGACATGGCGCTCTGGGATGCGCTGGCCATCGAGACCGGCGTCCCGCTGGTGCAGGCGCTGGGCGGCGCGCTGCGGCCGGTCAAGGCCTACAACAGCTGTGGGTTGGGCCTGATGGGACCGGACAAGGTGGCGCGCGAAGCGGTCGAACTCCTGGGCGGCGGTTTCACGGCGATCAAGCTGCGTCTGGGCTACCCGACATTGGCCGAGGACATCGCCGCGGTACATGCGGTCAAGGGGGCCGTGCCAGCGGAAGTGTTGGTGATGAGCGACTACAACCAGGCCCTCGACCCGGCCGAGGCGATTCGCCGCGGCCACGCCCTCGACGACCTGGGTCTGGCCTGGATCGAAGAGCCGGTGCGCGCCGACGACCATGCCGGCTGCGCGCGTGTCGCCGCGGCGCTCAGGACCCCGGTGCAGATCGGCGAGAACTACTGGGGCCCGCGCGACATGGCGCGCGCCATTGCCGCCGACGCGAGCGACTACGTGATGCCCGACCTGATGCGCATCGGCGGAGTGTCGGGCTGGATGCGCGCCGCCGCGCTGGCACAGGCCGCCGCGTTGCCGATGTCTTCGCACCTGTTTTCAGAATTCAGCGCCCACCTGATGTGCGTGACGCCAACCGCGCACTGGCTCGAATATGTGGACTGGCCCAACCCGATTCTCAAGACTCCGCTCGAAATCCGCGGCGGCCATGCCGTGTTGCGCGAGTCCCCCGGCGCAGGCATCGAGTGGGACGAAGCCGCGGTGACGAAATACTCCTACGCCTGAACCGGCCATGCATCCGGCGGCGGATCGGCCGAACGCCAGGCCGGCAAGGCGAACTCGAGCGTTGCACCGCGGCCCGGTTCCGCGCGGGGATCGACACGCCCGCCATGGCGTTCGATAATGCGCCTGACCGTCGCCAGGGGCACCCCGGTACCTTCGAAGTCGGCAGCCGCGTGCAGCCACTGGAAGATGCCGAACAGCTTGCCAGCGTAGGCCGGGTCGAAGCCTGCCCCGTTGTCGCTGACGCAAAACACCACTTCTGCAGCCGTGATCCGGGCCGAGATGTCGATTGCGGGCCACGCGACGCGCGCGCGCAACTTGAAAGTGGCTGCTTCGGTCCCACTCGGGGCCACAAGCTTGCCGCCGCCCCTGTCATAGGGTACCTGTGCGATATTGATCGCGCTCGATGGGATCAAACGGGTGTCGGCAAATGCAGCGCATTCTCCTTTTAGTCACTGGACTGACCCCGCAGGTGGTCACCGAAACCCTTTTTGCCCTGATGCGCGAAGGCTCGGAAAGCCTGCCGCACGAAATCCGCATTCTCACCACATCGGAGGGCGCCGAGCGAGCGCGGCTGGCGCTGTTGTCGGATCAGCCCGGCTGGTTCGACCGTTTTCTGAAGGATTTTCGCCTCGCCCCGATCACCCTGACCGCCAGGAATATCGTCGTACTGCATGACGGATCCGGCGTTCCGCTAGCCGACATCCGCTCAGCAGCGGACAACGCCGCCGCCGCCGACCAGGTGGCTGAAGCGGTACGGCAACTTACCCAGAACGACGACACCAGCCTGCACGTGAGCCTCGCCGGCGGCCGCAAGACGATGGGGTTTTTCGCCGGCTATGCGCTGAGCTTGTGGGGTCGTCCGCAGGACCGGCTCAGCCATGTCCTGGTGAGCGAGCCCTTCGAACAAAGCTGGGACTTCTTTTATCCGACGCCGTATGAACGCATCATCGAAACCCGCGACCGCAAGCTTGCCGACTGCGCCAACGCGGAAGTGACTCTGGCCGACATTCCCTTCGTGCGCCTGCGTCACGGCCTGCCCGACGCGACCATCGAAGGGCGCGCGAGCTTCGCGCAGGCGGTCGCGGCGGCGCAAGCGAGCCTCGGCCCGCCCGCCTTGACCATCGATCTGGACCAACGCCGCATCGCCGCCGCAGGCCGCGTGATCGATCTGCCGCCCGCGGATCTGGCTTTTCTCGCGTGGTTCGCCCGCCGTGCGAAATGCGGGCAAACGGCGATCGCGTGTCCCGACGACGGCGTGCCTTCGCAGGAACACGCGACTGCATATCTTGAAGAGTATCGGCGCGTCCGGCGGCCGCTGGATGCCGCGACGGACGCCACCTTCCGGCGCCTTCGCGACGGCATGCGCAAACAGGACTTCGAGGAACGCAAATCCAAGCTCAAGGGCCTGCTTGCGCGCCACCTTGGCCCGGCGTGCGCGGCGTATCTGATTCAAGGCGAAAGCCGCCGCCCGATGCTTTACCGCTTGCGGTTGGCCCCTGAAGGGATAGCATTCGCCGGGTTGCCGGGCGGTGGCGGCGCGGCGGAACAGACGTGAACGTGGGAGCGGCACGACAAGCTTGCCAAATGCGCGCACGGCGTCGCCTGCGAGTAGTATCGAACCCAATCACCCGCACGCACACGCCATGTTGACCCTCGAATACACGCTGCGCTTCCTCTCCCCCGCTTTTCTCGGCAATGCCGAGCAACAGGGACAGTGGCGCACGCCGCCGATCAAGGCCTTGCTGCGGCAATGGTGGCGCGTGGCGTATGCGGCCGATCACGGGCATCGGGTCGAAGTCGGAGAAATGCGCAAGGCCGAGGGCGAACTGTTCGGGGTCGCGGCCGATGGAGATGGGGCGTCGCGCAAGAGCCGGATGCGGATTCGGCTTGATTCCTGGGCCATTGGCACGATGAAGACCTGGACGCCTTTGGAAAAGGTCGTTCACCCTGAAGTTGATCGCGACAACGGGAAAGTCGGTAGCGACTTGTATCTCGCCTACGGCCCCCTGACGTCCGGGCGTGGAAGCCCTCAATTGAAAAGTGGCGCAGCGATACAGGAAGGTGAACACAGAGTCCTGCTCCTGGGATTGACCGAGATGGATCGCCTGCCCAAAGGCGAAGCCGCCCGCATAGCGCGCGCCCTGGAACTGATGAACCTGTACGGCACGGTTGGCGGCCGCAGCCGCAATGCGTGGGGATCGTTCGAATTGCGTCCTGACGCCAACAACGCGGCAATCGAGCGCGCGACCGCAACACACTTGCGCAACTGGAAAGAAGCGATCGGCCTGGATTGGCCTCACGCCATCGGACAAGACAGCGCGCCACTCATATGGCAATCGGCACCGATGCCTGACTGGCGCGCCGCCATGCAGTTTCTGGCCCAACTCAAGATCGACGTACGACAACTATTCATATTTCCGCCGAACGAGCGGCAGCCCCATCGACAACCGTTGGAGCGTCACTGGCTCGCATATCCAGTGACGAATCACCGCACCTTGGCCTGGGAAGACAAATTCAGGCTTCCCAACAGTTTGCGTTTCAAATTGCGGCGTGATCCCGCCGATGATTCGAAGTTGCGCGCCATTGTCTTTCACGTGCCGTGCAAACCGCCGCCCGAATTCAAACCCGACCTGCAAGCCATCACACGTGTCTGGACCAAGGTTCACGCCTTCCTCGACGGCCGTTCCGCCGACTTGACGCGCATCCCCGCCTGACCATGCCCAACGACCAAGACAGCTTCTGGCGCGTCAAGTTCGCCGCTCGCACCCACGACCCGGCCGAAAAGGCGCTGGTGTTGCTGCGCGACCCGGCCGGGCATGAAGGCGGCACGGTGCGTGCCTTGCAGCGACTGGCCGGCCTGACGCCCTACGCAGCCGGCGAGGGCGGCACGCCATTGAGCGCCGCCGAATACGCGCTGGTGCAGCGTGCCGACTGGTGGGCCGCGGCGGCCGACAGACCGCAATGGCCGATGCAGGAAATCGAAGTCAAGACCCGGGACGGCACGCAGCGCACGCTGGCGGTAGCGCCGTGGGCGCAAGTGCGCTGGACGGCAAAGCCGGAGCTGATCCACCCGCTGTCCGGCGCCACATGCGACCTCAAGCGCGAGTCTGGCGGCCTGGCCGAAACCGACTTCGCCGACATCAAGGAGCGCAGCCGGCAGCATCAGCAGCGCTTCGTCGACACCGACGGCACGACCACCGACTGGAAGAAAAGCGTCCTGGCAATGTGGCGCTTCGGCCCCGAACTGATCGAGGAGAAAAATGATCGGGGCCGACTGGGTGAACTGTGGAAGCTCCTGCCCGCAGACACCCGCGTGCCCGACCACAGCATCTGGGACCACCTCGACCTGGTGTCGGCATTCGCCGGCGCGTTTGCGGGCGATGGGAACGGCGATTGCGCCTTGTTGGCGGTCTCTATCGGCCCGGTACAGAGTTTCATCGAATCGGCGCGCACCACCTCCGACCTGTGGGCCGGCTCGCACCTGCTCTCGCGCCTGATGTGGGAGGCGATCAAACCGCTGGCCACCGAGCTCGGGCCGGACGCTGTCGTATTTCCGCGCCTGCGCGGCATTCCGCAGGTCGATCTGTGGCTGCGCGACGCCTGCGGACTGCCGGGCGCCTGGTTCGAGGAGGCCGGCTGCGCCTGGACGCGCGGCGGCACCGACGCCAACCCGTTGTTCGCTGCGGCGCTGCCCAACCGCTTCGTCGCCATCGTCCCCGCGGATCGGGCCGAGGCGCTGGCAAAGCAGGTGGAAGAAGACGCGCGCGCCTGGCTGCGCGGCATCGGCAGGACGGTGGTGGACGATCTCCTCAAAGCGGCCGAAATCAACGTCGAAGACGGGTCTGCGGAATGCCACGCGCAGATGCAGCGCCAGCTGGCGGGGTTTCCCGAGGTGCATTGGTCGGTGGTGCCGTTTTCGCTGGTTCAAGCACGCGATGCCGCGCGCCAGACCGACTTGGACGTTTCCGCGCTGGCGCAAGCCTCGGCACCGTTCTTCGGCGTCGCGCCGGGCAAGGCCTGCGGCTTCCTTGCCGAGCCGGCCTGGCAGGTGTTGCGAGGGGGGCTGAAACTGGCCGACGGCACGCGCTTTTTCGCCCCCAACCCAGGCGTTCTCTATCCCGCTATCCTGGAACTGGCCGAACGCGCGCTCGCCGCTGCCAAGGCGGCGCGGCCGTTCGATCAACGCCGCGAGGAGGGCTGGCGCTGCTCGCTCACCGGCGAGACCGAGTGGCTCACCACCGACCGCAAGCAATTGGCAACTTCGTACCGCCGCCAGGACGACACCCTGTGGGCGCGGGTGGCAAAGGCACGGCCGGCCTGGGCGCGCAAGGGCGAGCACCTGGGTGCCCTGCCGGCGATCAAGCGCGTCTGGCCGAGCCTCTTCGCCCGCGAGGTCGGCAAGGACGTGCAGGACGCCTCGATGCAGCGCTTCGTGGTATCCACCCACACGATGGCGCTGGCGCGTCAGCTGGACAAGTGGATGGATCGCGACGCACCAGTAAGCGCCGACTGGCAAGCGGCGGTTGACAAATGGCACCCCGAGCGCGCGGCGCTGCCGCGTGGCCTGGCAAAACCGGGCCGCGACCGCGAGGCGATGCGACGCGCGAGCCTGGTGCCGGGCCTGCTCGATCTTGCCGCGGACCTGGACGACGACGCCGAGGCCGAACGGCTGCGGCGTCTGGCGCGCAACATGCTGGGCGACGGAGCTCGCCTGGAGACCTACTACGGACTGTGCCTGATGGACGGCGACCGCATGGGCGAATGGATGGCCGATGGCGGCGCCAGGCAGGCCAAGCTCACCTACCTCGACAGCTTTCATTCCAGCGTGCGCCATGAGTTCAAGAAGCGCGCCGCCGCCGACCCGGCGCTGGGGACATATGCAAAACAGGTGCGCGCGCTTTCGCCGGGCCGGCACCTTGCGATCTCCGGCGCGCTCAACGATTTTTCGCTCACCGTCGCGCGCCACGTGGTCGAGGAGGAGCATCTCGGGCGCCTGATCTACGCTGGCGGCGACGACGTCATGGCGATGTTCCCGGTGGTGGACCTCTTGCCGGCCATCGAGCGCCTGCGGCACGCGTATTCGGGTGCCGAATCGATCGGCTCGGACACCGGCGGGAAATCCGGCCTACGCCTGATGAACGGCTTCGCTCTGCTGAGCGGCCGCCTCATGCGCATGATGGGAGAGAAAGCCACGGCAAGCTGCGGCGCGGTCATCGCGCACCACCAGGCACCGTTATCGGCGGTGCTGCGCGAACTGCGCACCGCCGAGAAGCGCGCCAAGACCGAGGGCGGGCGCGACGCGTTCAGCCTCACGGTGATCAAACGTTCCGGCGGTGCCTTGCAACTCACCGCCAAGTGGGGGGAGCCGCTCAAGCTTCTGTGCGCCCTGCGCGACTTTCTGGCCGACCCCGACGTGTCGCGGCGCGCGGTCTACAACAGCCTCGAATGGCTGAAAGACCTGCCAGAAGACAACCTCGAGATGTGGCAGGCTCTCCTGGGCTATCAGCTCGCCCGGCAGGCGCAGCAGCCCGCAGGCGAGCGACATGCCATACCCGCCCTGGCTCAGCGCTTGGCGTGCCTGGCGGGAAAGCAGCCGCGCGCTCGCCGCATCTGGCTCGGCAATTTCATGTCGGTGGCCGAATTCCTCGCGCGCGAACAGCGCGCCGGAGACTGACGCGATGACTCGTTACAGCTTCATCGAGCCGCTGGACGTGCTGTTTCTGCGGGGCAACAAGCTCTTCGGCGACCCCGGCAGCTTCGGCGAGTCCCTGGTGCCGCCGTGGCCGTCGGCCGCGGCCGGGGCGCTGCGCTCGTGGCTGCTGGCCGAAGCGGGCATCGACCCGGCCGCGTTCGCGCGCGGTGAGGTCGCGCATCCCGAACTCGGGACGCCGGCCGCACCCGGCCCCTTCACCGTCACCGCCTTCCATCTGGCGCGACGCATCGACGGGCGCATCGAGGCGCTACACGCGGCACCGGCAGACCTGCTGGTGTTCAAGGACGACGACCAGATGGCCGCCCGGCTTCTGCGGCCGGTCCCGCCGGCCGCGGCGATCCGCACCTCGGCGGCGACCGCGCAAGTGGCGGTGCTCGCCGCAACCGAGCGGCGCAAGCCGGCCTCGGGCTACTGGCTTAACGCACGCGCCTGGGCCGCGTATCTCACCGGCCGCGTGCCCGAGGTTGCCGACCTGATCCCCGCCGCCGACCTGTGGGCCATCGACGCGCGGGTCGGCGTCGGGCTCGACACAGAGCGTCGGAGCGCGAAGGAAGGCCACCTCTTTTCCGCGCAGGCGGTCGCGCTCTGCGACGGGTCGGCGCCGCCCGGGAATGTCGGTCGGGTCGGCTTTCTCGCCGGCGTGGACGGTGCCGAACTGCCGGTTCGGGGCATGCTGCGTTTGGGCGGCGACGGCCGCGCCGCGGCGCTGGCCGCAGCGGACTACGCGCCTCCTGCGACGGACCTCGCGGCATTGGCGCGGGCGCGGCGCTGCCGCCTGGTGCTTTCCTCGCCGGGCATCTTTGCCGGCGGCTGGCGCCTTCCGGGCATGGCCGACGATGGCCGCTTCGACTTTCTTGGCGTGCGCGGCCGCGTGGTCTGCGCTGCCGTGGCGCGCGCGGAAGTGGTGTCGGGGTTCGACCTCGCCCGCTGGCAACCCAAACCGGCCGAACGCGCCGCCCCGGCCGGCAGCGTCTACTGGATCGAGGACCTCGAAGGCGACGCTGCTGCCCTCGGCAAGCTTGCCGAACACGGACTGTGGCCGGAATCGGCGGACAATCACAGCCGTCGCGCCGAAGGATTCAACCGCGTCACCCTCGCCGCCTACTGACAAGGAAATCGCCATGCGTGCCCATCGCGTCAAGCTTCACCTGAAACCGGACCAACCCCTGGTCGTGCCGATGCCGCCGGACGTTCGCGAAGCGGATGTCGAAGTGATCGTCCTGATCACCGAGGAGGCCGCAAATACCGGTACCCCCGTCGCAGGCCGGACGTTCGCGGAATTCGATCACTGGCTGTCCACCCAGCAGCCCACCGGCCGCACTGCGGCCGAGATCGATGCCGAACTCGAGCGCGAACGCGCATCCTGGAATTGACTTGCGATGGCGCGTCCGTTTCTCGACTCCTGCATCGTGATCTATTACGTGGAACTCGAACCGGCGCTCGCGCCGCGCATCGGCGCTGCGTTGAGCGCTTCCGCGGCCGAATCCAGGGCGGTGGTGTCCGATCTGGTGCCACTGGAGTGCCGAGTCGGTCCCAGACGGGCGGCGAACGACCGCCTTCTTGCGCGTTACGACGCGTTCTTCGCGCGGGATCAACTGGTCACCGCGCCGTTGCTCGCGACCACGTTCGATCTCGCCACCGACCTGCGCGCCCGGCATGGTTTGAAGACCTCGGACGCGTTGCATCTGGCGACGGCGTTGCAGCAGGATTGCGACGAATTCTGGACCCGCGACCGACGCCTCGCGCCGGCCGCCGGAACGCATCTGCGCGTGGTCACGTTCGACCAGGCACCGTAAAGGAGTCAGCAATGTTCGAAAAACAGGCAGCCGTCTTCCTCTATGCCGTCAGCCCCGTCCACATGGGCGCGGGCTCGGCGGTGGGCGTGATCGATAACCCGATCCAGCGCGAGCGCCATACCGGCCACCCGAGCTTCGCCGGCTCCGGCATCAAGGGCGCGGTGCGCCATGGGTTCGAGGCGCTGAAGGGCGACAAGGCCCTGATCGATCGCCTGTTCGGGCCCGAGGCGGGCAGCAACGACCTGCATGCCGGCGCGGTGAGCTTCGGCGATGCGCAACTGGTGGCCTTCCCTGTGCGCTGTCTGAAAAACGCTTATGTCTACGCCACCTGTCCGCAGGCATTGGCGCGGGCCAAGCGCCTGCTCGCCCTGATCGGCGTACCGGCGGAATGGACGGTGCCGCAGGTCGCGGAAGGCCGGTGCGTGGTGTCGAACAAGGAGTTGCTGAGCGGCGACAAACTGCATCTGGAAGCGTTTGAATACGACGCAACGATCGACCCGCAACTCGCGATGCTGGCAAACGACCTTGCGGCGAAAGCCTTGCCCGCCGCCAGCGCCTACGACTACTTCCGCGCCAAGACCGGCAGCGATCTGGTGGTCTTGTCCGACACCGACTTCGCCTATTTTTCCGAGTATGCAACCTTGGTCGAGGCACATGTGCGTATCGACCCCGAGACGGGCACTGCGGCGAAGACCGGCCTTTTCTATACCGAGAACCTGCCACCCGAAGCCATCCTTCTGGCCCCCTTGCTCGCCAGCGCCACACGCACCGGCAAGGAAGACGGCAAGCTAAAAGCCGACGAGGTGCTGGAGAAGCTCAAGAACGTCATCGACGGCAAGCTGCTGCAACTGGGCGGCGACGCCACCACCGGGCGTGGTCTGGTGATGGCGAAGATTGTGGAGGGTTGAAGCCGTGCCGCAAACCCTTGAACAATTGCGCGCCGACCATGCATGGAAAAAATGCGAAAGCTGCAATAGCGACTACACCAAGCTCGCGAAGGGCTTGCCGGCGCTCATCATGAATAGCGGTTTGATGCAGGTGATGGCGTTTCTGCACGAAAAGGGCCGCAAACCATCCCAACAGCACTGCGAGAAGTTGGGCAAGGATTTGCGCGCGTGGTTGCATTCCCGTTTCCAGCAGGCCATTCCAGACGACAGTTTCGAAAAATTCATGGAATCGCTCATGCGCGCCGAGCCGCGCGTTTTCCAGAACATCACGGCCGAAGCGTTCGCATGGTTGCGCTGGGTGCGCCAGATCGCTCCGGCTCGGCAGAAAGCAAAATAGCCCATGGCGATCGCCGCGATCCCAAACTATGTGCCGAAAGCCGCGCTTGCGGGCGCTTCTCCCGGACTGCGCTTCGGCATGTATCTGCAGCTCTGGGGAGAAGACTCGCGTACGCGCGTGCCAAATTGGGAAACCGCTGACGTCGGCTACCGTGTAAGCGGCCCACAAAAGACTGAAAGATCGTTTCGCGACGAAAACAAAAACTCCGCGCTGAAACGTGCGCTTGCGTTGGGCGTCGGCGACCTGGCGGTGATGAAGGCGCTCCTGCAACGCCAGGGCGCCGCCGCGAAAACCTTTGAGGGGAACGGCGACTCCCTCATCCTTGAAACACAGTCGGTTTCACCGTTCACCACCGGCTTGGGCAACCAGCATCCACTGGAGAACGGCTTCGCGTTCCTCAACCCATATGGGCTGCCATATCTGCCCGGCAGCGGCGTCAAGGGCGTATTGCGCCAGGCAGCGCATGAGCTGCGCGGCGGACCGGAAGGCTGGACTGAAGACGCCATCAAGGCCCTCTTCGGTGGCGACCAGGATGACGACCAGCAGCGCGGGGCGCTCGGGTTCTGGGATGTGATTCCGCAGATTGCAGGCAATACTCTGACGGTGGAAGTAATGACGCCTCACCAGTCGCACTATTACCAAAAGGGTGCAACACCGCACGAGTCCGGCCAGCCCAATCCGATTCACTTCATCACGGTGCCACCGGGCTCCGGCTTCGTGTTCCACGTGCAATGCGACGCGAGGTTTCTCTCTGCGGAATTGGCAGCGGGCGGCCGCTGGCGTTCGCTGCTCGAAGCGGCCTTTGCTCACGCGTTCGACTGGCTGGGCTTCGGTGCCAAGACCGCAGTGGGTTACGGCGCGATGGAAGTGGACAAGGAAGCCGGACGGCAGCGCGAGCAAGACGCTGAAAAAGCCCGACAGGACGCAGAAGCGGCGTGTCTGCGTGAAGCGCAAGCGGCAGCCGAACAGCAGCGCTTGAGCGCCATGCCGCCCCTCCAGCGTTCCATCGAAGAACAGCTCAAGAAAAAGCCGGACAAGACATTGGCCGATCACGTCTGGTTGATCCAGGTGATGGACTCGGGTGTCTGGAGCGGCGCCGACAAGATCGGTGTTGCGCAGGCGATTCAGGCACTGATGGTGACAAGCAAGGCGTGGAAGGCGGCCTCCAACAAGCCCGATCGCGACAAGGATCACCAGCGCACACTCAAGGTTCAAAAATGGCTCGACGGCCAGTGAACCTCGCCAGCGCGTCGCGGCGCCGGGCGCCGGGCGCGATCCGCGCGTAGCCGGTCCGGCTGCCGTGGAGAAACCCGCATCGAAGACGATCCTCCTCTGCTCGCTCGGCGCGAGCTGGGCGGTGATCCCGGAAGTCTTCGGCTGGCTGGCACCAAATCTTCTCGACCTGTACGCACATCATCCACACGCCGACGCTCTGGCGCAAACGCGCGACCGGCATGGCCTCAAAGCCCCCGACGAATTGTGGGTATGCACCACCGAAGGCGAGCAGACCCGCAATAGCCTGGTCCAGTTGCACGCCTGGTGGGCGCAGCTCGGGGCGCCGGTGCCGCTGCGCATCTGGCGCGCGCAGGGCACCGATCAGCTGGCCGATGAGACCGAATGCCTGCGCATGCGCGAGCTCACCTTGCGCCTCGCGCTCGCCGCCACCGAATGCGCCGGCCCGGATGGGCAAGTGGTGGTGTCGCTCGCGGGCGGGCGCAAGACCATGAGCGCGGACATGCAGGACGCCGGGCAGGTGTTCGGCGCCGCCGCCATGCTGCACGTGGTGGGGCCGGAGCCGATGCCGGTGGCGCTCACGCGCGAGGCGACGCCGCCGCTATTCGCCCGTCCGCTCGCCGCGCAGTTGGCCGCCGCTGTGCGCCCGCTGCTGGTGGGTGCCGGCGCGCGCAGCGAAATCCTGAATATCGAGGTCGACGGGCGGCGCGTGGAAAGCCGCCATTTTCCAATGCCGATGCCGGCTGCCGGGGAGGAAACCGCCTGGGCGGCAACCGCGGGCGCGCCGCTGCTGCATGAGGAACTCGCGCGGCGGCGCCGCGAAAGCCAGAAGCTGTGGGGCAATTTTCTCGCTGGCATCGAAGCGAGCGACGCGCACGAACCCTGGCCCAGCCTGTACCGGCTGGACCCGCGCGCGCTGGCGTATCTGCGCACCGAAGCGCTGGGGCCGCGACATCGTGCGTGGCTGCTTGGCTTGCCCAAGGCGGACCTGCATCGGCACCTTGGAGGCTGCCTCGACCGGGCCGCGCAGCGGCGGGTCGCGCAGGCGATCTGGGAGGCCACGAGCGGGCCGGAACGCGACGGCGCGATGGCCCGTGTGCGCGCTTTGCTGGATGCGCGCGGTGATTGGGAATGGGATTGGCCGGAACGTCTCAAGTCGGCGACCGATGTCGACGGCCGCGTACGCGCGGTGGCCAGTGCCGCGCTGCTGCTGCACGCGGCGGATACCGTTCTGGAGCGCAACCTGCACGTAGCCACCTTCCCGCGCGTTTCGCTGAAGGACCACCCGCAAGGCGGCTTCACCCGCTACGAACGCCCGGGCGAACTGACCGGTTCGGCACAGCTCGCGCACCCCGCCGCGCTGGAGCCCTACGCCAAAGCCCTGGTGGAGCAGGCGCGCGCCGAGAGGCTGGCGTATATGGAATTGCGCGGCAGCCCGCAGAAATACCGCCCCCACGCGCCGGTCGAATTCGTCGTGGAACTGGAGGCCGCACTCCGACGCGCCGGTGCCGCCACCAGCGCGGTCGCCACGAACCAAACCGCCGGGCAGGGCGGCCCGCGCGTGGGCTTCCTGTGGATTGTCGACCGGCGCCAGCGCGGCAACGTCGGGCAGGTGGTGCGGGATGCGGTGGCCGCGCATGCGCGCCTGCCGGATTTCGTGCTGGGGCTGGACCTGGCGGGCGACGAAGGCACGCACGATCCGGCTTCCCTGGCCGGCGATTTCGCGCCCGCGTTCGAGGCCTGCATGCGCATCACCATCCACGCGGGCGAAGGCGAGCCCGCCGGCAATATTTGGCAGGCCGCCTACCACCTGCACGCCGACCGCATCGGTCACGGCTTGACCCTGAGCGAACATCCGGTGCTGGCAAAGCGCTTCCGCGACCGCGGCATTGCGCTGGAGCTGTGCCCCACTTCCAATCGCGAGGTGGTCGGATACGCAGACCCGGCCTACCCGGAAACCGCCGGGCAGCCGGCGTATCCGCTGCGCCGCTTCCTGGAAGCCGGGCTGCCGCTGACACTGTGCACCGACAACCCGGGCATCTCGCGCACCACGCTGGCCGACGAATACCTCGCGGCGGCGCGCATGAGCGCAGGCGGCCTCACGTTGTGGGAAGCACTGGCTTTGATGCGCCAGGCGTTCAACCATGCCTTCCTGCCCGCTGCGCAGCGTGAAGCCGTTCGCCGCAACGCCGAACGGTGCGTGTTCGCGGCCGTACCGGCGCATTGGGGACATCGATGATACCAATCGACAACGCGCCTGTGGTTGGCGCATCCGGCGCTACGCAAGCGCCGGTCCTCCTCGCACCCCGCTTGCCGGACCCGTTTCCGCTGCGGCGCTACCACCTCTCGGCCGTCGTCGAGCGGCCGGTACGGCTGCCCGCCTTCGCCGGGTCGATGCTGCGCGGCGCCTTCGGCCATGCGCTCAAGCACATCGCCTGCGTCACCGGCGCGCCGCAGTGCAAACCCTGCCCGCTCTACCGCACCTGCCACTACACGGCCTGGTTCGAGACCCCCCCACCGCTAACCGCGCGCCGTGTCTACAGCGAGATTCCCCACCCTTTCGTGATCGAACCGCCGCCGCCCGGTGCGCGCGTGCTGGACGCGGGCGAGACGCTGGAGTTCGGCATAGTGACGATGGGCCCCGCGCTGGCGCACACCCGGCTGGCGGTGCTGGCATGGCGGCGCGCACTCGAGACCGGGCTCGGCGCCACGAGCGGGCGCGCGCGCCTCGCCCATGTGTGGGTCGAAGGCGAAGCCGAACCGGTGTTCGATGGCGCCAGCGACCGCTGGCGCGAACACGGCGGCGCCCTCGCGCTGCCGGCAGCCGAGACCGCACCCGCCGCCGTCGCGCTGCGCTTCGATACCCCGGTGCGCATCAAGCGCGCGGGCAAAGTGCTGAGCGCGCACGAACTCGCACCTGGCGATGTGCTCAACGCGCTCACGCGCCGTGCCGCCGATGTGTCCGATTTGCTGCTTGGGCAAATCCCCGGCTGGGATTTCGCCGCGCTCAAGCGTGCCGGCACTGCGGTGCGCGGCGGCACCGACTTCGAGTGGTTCGACTGGCAACGCTATTCGAACCGCCAGGAACGCGCCATGCCGCTCGGCGGCGTGATCGGGCGCCTGGTGCTTGAGGGCGACCTGCGAGCGTTCTGGCCCTTGCTGCACTTGGGGCAATGGCTGCATGTGGGCGGCAAGACCACCTTCGGGATGGGTCGCTACCGCTTGGAAAAACCCTGATGCCCGCGCCGGACAACGGACACACACCACCCTTGCACCTGTGCATCGCCACCGGGCAAAACCTGGCCAACCTGATTCCCGCCCTGCAATGCGGCGCAGGCGAGGTGTGGATCCTGCAAACCGCGACCATGCGCAGCGGCGCCACCCATCTTGCCACCGCTCTCAAGGCGCGCGGTATCGCCGTGGAGCGCATCGACTTCGACGACGCCTCGGTCGTCGCCCTGCACGCGCAGGTGGCGGCCCTGGCCGAACGGCTCGATGGTCGCCCGGTGACCATCAACCTGACCGGCGGCACCAAGCTGATGACGCTGGCGCTGGCGCAAACACTGGCGCCGCACCTGGAAACCGGCGCGGCTGAAAACCGCCCGCACCTGGTATACACCGACACCGTTCGGCGGCGCCTGGACTGGCTCGCGCCCGTGCCGCGCAGCGAGCCGATGCGCGGCATGCTCACGATCAACGACATCCTTTTGGCGCAAGGCTATCGGCGCCAGGGCGGCAGCGGCGGTGCCGAGGCGGCCCATTGGCAACGCGCAGCAATGCAGCGCGAAGCGCCGACGCGCTTCATGGGCGACGAAGCAGCCGCACTCGCTCGCTTCATCGGCGCGGCTAATCTGCTTGCACAGCGCGCGTTGAACGAACCTGTCGGGCCGTGGGAACCGGAACAACGCTTCGACTTCACGCCCGCCGGCAAAGCGGCGCAGGCCCTGCGCCTGGCGTGCGAAGCCGGCGTGCTGTCGTGGCCGGGCGAGGCGCGCATTATCTGGCGCGACGCCGAGGCCGCGCGCTACCTGGGCGGTGGCTGGGTGGAGGAATTCGCGGCGCTCAAAATCGCCGGCTTCCGCCAGTGCGAATGGGCGCCGCGCTTGCTGATCAAACATGCCGATTCCGGCGCCACCAACGAACTCGACGCCGTGGTGGTGCACGACAACCGCATGCTGGTGGTGGAGTGCAAGGCCGCGCGCGGTGGCGAGGGCAAAGCAGCCGACTGGATCTACAAGGCCAGCCAGCTCGCGCACGCGGTCGGCGGCCAGCTGGCGCGGCCGCTGCTGCTTTCGGCGCGAACCCTGGGCGAGGAACATCTACGGCGCGCGGTGGAATATGAAGTCGATGTTCTCGCCGGACCCGAACTCGCGCGCTTCACCGACTACCTGCGGCGCTGGGTCGGCGGCTGACGCTACCGGCCATGAGCCGCCAGACCCGTCCGCAGACGTAGCTCTGCGGTTCCCGGCAGACGCGGCAAGCTTGCCAACCACCCCGACGCGGCACGGCGCGGCTACAGTGGATCGCATCGAATCCACCGGGCCTTCGCCATGCTGCGCCATCTGTTCATCATCGGTTACGACATCGCCAGCCCGCGGCGCCTGCGGCGCGCCCTCAAGGTGGTGAAAGCGCATGCCATCGGCGGCCAGAAGTCGATGTACGAATGCTGGCTCACCGGCGGTGAGCTGCAACAGACCATGCGCGCGCTGCGCGACCTCGTCGACATCGATGAAGATCGCGTGATTTTCCTGCGGCTCGATCAGCGCGCGCAGGTGCATGTTCTGGGCGTGGGCATCGCGCCCGAAGACGGCGAATTTTTCTACCAGGGGTGAAGCGACATGGGCACACTGTATCTGGACCGGCGCGGCATGACGCTGCGCGTGCGCGACGGCGTGATCGAATTGCGTGCCGATGGCGAGCGCCTGCGCAGCGTGGCCGCGCGCCTGGTCGAGCGGATTGTGCTGCGCGCCGACACGCAAATCGGCAGCGCTAGCCTGGCGGCGCTGGCCGACATGGGCGTTGGCGTGGTGGCCTTGGGCGGGCGCGACGGCACCCGTGTGGCCCATCTGTTGGGCGCGCCAGCCGGTGACGCCCGCGTGCGGATCGCGCAATGCCGAAGGCTGGGCGACGAAGTCTGGGCGGCCGCATGGTCGCGCCGGGTGGTGCGTTCGAAGCTGCGCGCGCAGGCACGCGTGCTGCGCCGTGCGCAAGCGACGCGACCGGATCTCCGCAAACCGCTGGGGGATGCGCTTGAAACGCTGGAACGGGTTGAGAAGCGGGTACGTGAAGCGGGCGACCGCGCAGCCGTGCGCGGCTATGAAGGCGGCGGCGCAGCGGCTTACTTTCGCGCCTATGCATTCCTGTTCGCCCCGGCGCTGGGCTTCGAGCGGCGGCGTCGCCGCCCACCACCCGACCCCGTCAACGCCTGCCTCTCGCTGGGTTACACCCTGCTGCACGCGCAAGCGGTGCAGGCCTGTTGGGCGGCTGGCCTCGACCCGATGGTGGGTTTTTTGCACATGCCCTTGCACGGCCGCGAGTCGCTTGCTTGCGACATCGTGGAGCCGTGGCGCGCCATGGTCGACCAATGGGTGTGGGGGCAGTTCCGTGACCGCCTGCTGCGGCCGGATCAGTTCGGCGGCGATGGCAACGGCGCATGCGTTATGGGCAAGGCCGCGCGCGCCCAGTTCTACCAGGCGGTGACGCCGTTGCAAAAGCGTTGCGGCGACGCCATGCGGCGCCAGGCGCGGATCGCCGCGAAAGCGCTCGCGGCGGCGAACGACCTGCCGGAAGACGACGCCGAAAGCGACGATCCCGACGCCTGGGATGAAGCACGCTGGGGCGTATAAACCGGCAAGTCGACGCAAAACGAACGAACCGACGGAAAGGAGAAGTGCGATGGCCCTGCGCCCGCTGTATCTTGAACCCGGCATTCCATGGCGCGTGAAGCTCGATACCGGTATCGCGCTCAATGTTGACGCGCCCTGCCGCGCGCGCAGCCTGTTCCCCCTGGCCCGGCTGGCGCGGGTGGTGTGCGACTCGCACTCGATCTGGGAAACGGCCGCGCTGCTGGGCTGCCTGCGCGCTGGCGTGCCGGTGGTTTTCCATGACGCCCGCGGCAACGCGCTCGGCTGGTGCTTCGGTCCGCGGCGCCGCGAAACCACCCTCGCTTCGCTGTTGCGCGAAGGATTGCAGCAACCAGGCTGGCCGGACCACTTCGGCCGCTGGCGCATCGCCACGGAACGGCGCGAGATGCTCGCCACGCTGAGCGCGTTGCGAGTGCCGTCGCGCGACCTCGACACGGCGACCGTGCGCGCGCGCCTGTACAACCTGCATCGCACCCGTACCGGCGTCGCTGCTGGCCAGCAACTGCGTCACCTCAGGCACGCCGCGGCCGGCCTCGCCGCCGAATCGATCGCGCGCATCGTGGACGACCCCGAACTGATCGGTTATGCGCGACCCGGGCTCAACCTCGCCAGGGAACTCGGCGATTTGCTGGAATGGCGCCTGCACACGTTATACGCCCGCGTGCCTGCAGCGCAGGCGCACGCCGGCCGTCTGGCGGCGGCGCTGGTGGAATCCCATGGCGCGTTTCTGCACCGCGCCTGCGGAGAAATACTTGGCGACCTTGAACTCAACCTGAGGGAGTGGCTGATATGAGCGCAGGAGAAAAGAAATCGTGGCTGGTGTGTTACGACATACGCGACAAACGCCGGCTGTCGCGTGTGCACAAACGCTTGCGCCGCGAAGGCGCGACCCTTCAATACTCCGCCTTCACGGTGCACGCCAACGACCACCAGATCCGCGCTCTGCTGGAGGCGCTGAGGCTGGAAATCGACGAGCGCGAGGACGATGTGCGCGCCTACCATTTGCCCGCGCGATGCACCGTATGGATGCTCGGCCGCCAAGCCCTGCCGGACGGGATCACGGTAGACTCCGAAACCGCATCACGTCATTTGATGACTGGCGCAACGGAAGATTTAGATGGCTTTACGGTAGTTTGACCGGGTCAACTTTTGAGGCATGCTTATGTTCGTCAACCGCCTTCGCAAGTGCTTGATGGATCGAAGAAAGTTGGAGCTGACACCCCGATGAAGTGCCCCGATGTCGAGGGGATTACGACTCTAGGAAGTTGCCCGCGTTGTCGTACTGGGTGCCCCCGATGAAGTGCCCCGATGTCGAGGGGATTACGACCCTACGCCTGCTGGGGCCGCTGCTGGGGCCGCCCCGATGAAGTGCCCCGATGTCGAGGGGATTACGACCACTTTCATGATGTTTACTCCAAGTAAATGATGCCCCCGATGAAGTGCCCCGATGTCGAGGGGATTACGACAGTAGTCCATGATCGTGAGCTCCTGTGATTGGCCCCGATGAAGTGCCCCGATGTCGAGGGGATTACGACGTCACATGCGGTATTCCATGCGGTTTTAGCGGCCCCGATGAAGTGCCCCGATGTCGAGGGGATTACGACACAGTACTGTACGCGCGTACAGTGCTTACCGCTCCCCGATGAAGTGCCCCGATGTCGAGGGGATTACGACCAGGGCGCTCATGTTTTGCGACAGTCGCGCTCGCCCCGATGAAGTGCCCCGATGTCGAGGGGATTACGACCGATGCTTTCCTTCGTGAGCTTACTGCTCTCCCCCGATGAAGTGCCCCGATGTCGAGGGGATTACGACATCATGACGTAGCACATCCCGTCATGCCGAAGTCCCCGATGAAGTGCCCCGATGTCGAGGGGATTACGACTCTATTTCGCACTGCGTACTAGCATTAAACTCCCCCCGATGAAGTGCCCCGATGTCGAGGGGATTACGACGTGCCGTGACATCCCGGTCCTAAAGGGCTTGGCCCCGATGAAGTGCCCCGATGTCGAGGGGATTACGACGCATATTGGATTTTGTACATCACCGAAAAATCCCCCGATGAAGTGCCCCGATGTCGAGGGGATTACGACACGGCGGTCTCGTTGTCGCCGCAGGGCGCGTGCCCCGATGAAGTGCCCCGATGTCGAGGGGATTACGACTTTTCTTCTCCGGGTTTGCCTCGTTTATGTTGACCCCCGATGAAGTGCCCCGATGTCGAGGGGATTACGACCCCGCGCGCGCGGTATTGACCGCACCGGGTACCCCGATGAAGTGCCCCGATGTCGAGGGGATTACGACCTGCTTACTGCGGTACTGGGCCACCGGTACGCACCCCCGATGAAGTGCCCCGATGTCGAGGGGATTACGACAGATTGGCCGCACGAATCATCGCAGGCGACTACCCCGATGAAGTGCCCCGATGTCGAGGGGATTACGACTTGGCGTACCCTCCATTCCCGTCACGGGAACCCCGATGAAGTGCCCCGATGTCGAGGGGATTACGACCTGGGGCCGCTGCTGGGGCCGCTGCTGGGGCCCCCCGATGAAGTGCCCCGATGTCGAGGGGATTACGACGTGTAGTGCGACGGAAGAAATGGGCCATAGGCCCCGATGAAGTGCCCCGATGTCGAGGGGATTACGACTGTGCCCGCCAGGGCGGTGCCCGCGAAGTTTCCCCCGATGAAGTGCCCCGATGTCGAGGGGATTACGACAGCATCAGCGCGAGTGCATCCCCTTCCTCTAACCCCCGATGAAGTGCCCCGATGTCGAGGGGATTACGACGAATAGGCAGGCAAGTCTGCGCCTGCACTCTTCCCCGATGAAGTGCCCCGATGTCGAGGGGATTACGACTGGGAATGGGGACAGCACCGTCAGTCCTGCGATCCCCCGATGAAGTGCCCCGATGTCGAGGGGATTACGACCCGTTGGAGCGCCTTGAAGCAGCCCCCACGTCCCCCGATGAAGTGCCCCGATGTCGAGGGGATTACGACCTTGCGAAATAGTCATCTCGCAATCGACCAAGCCCCGATGAAGTGCCCCGATGTCGAGGGGATTACGACGGCTTGCAGTCCGTTGGGCAATCCGCCCGGCCCCCCGATGAAGTGCCCCGATGTCGAGGGGATTACGACGTGATAAATAGTCGTTGGTCCGCATCGCTACACCCCGATGAAGTGCCCCGATGTCGAGGGGATTACGACCACTTGGTGTAGAACATGTCCGGGTGACGGCCCCGATGAAGTGCCCCGATGTCGAGGGGATTACGACGCCAGTGCTTACTGTACCCTATGGACAATCGCCCCGATGAAGTGCCCCGATGTCGAGGGGATTACGACCCAGGAGTACACGATCTCGACGGCCTGGGGCCCCCGATGAAGTGCCCCGATGTCGAGGGGATTACGACTCTTCG
>ENA-ORBV01004526-ORBV01004526.1-microbial-mat-metagenome-genome-assembly--contig:-NODE-4526-length-26559-cov-29.724001_pt1 | contig 26559 bp, 24 predicted proteins | sample MGYA00237777_ERZ505514 | MGnify/ENA primary metagenome ERZ505514 (study PRJEB26160, sample SAMN06269048) | microbial mat metagenome | isolation source: Oligotrophic lake microbial mat | place...
CAGATGTTCCCGGCCATGCAACTGGGCGGCGAAAAGGAAATGATCGAGCAGGCGCAGGTCGGCGCCCTGCAGATCGCACGCATCTCGGTAGGCGCCATGGGCCCGGTGGTCGACGACCTGAACGTGTTCAACCTGCCCTTCGTGTTCCGTGATGAGGCGCACATGCGCAAGGTGATCGATGGCCCGATCGGCCAGGACATGTTGGAGCGCATGTCCAACGGCCCCGGTTCGCGCCTGATCGCGCTGGGCTGGATGGACGCCGGCACGCGCAACGTGTATGCCAAGAAAGCGGTTTCAACGCCAGCCGACCTCAAGGGCATGAAAATCCGCATGATGGGCAACCCGCTGTTTGTGGAAACCATGAACGCGATGGGCGGCAATGGCGTGGCGATGGGCTTCAACGAACTGTTCTCCGCCCTGCAAACCGGCGTGGTCGATGGTGCCGAGAACAACCCGCCGACCCTGCTGGCGCAAAACCATTACACCGTCAGCAAGGTCTACAGCCTGACCGGTCACCTGGTCATTCCGGAGATTTTCGTGTTTTCCAAGCGCACCTGGGAAGGCTTGTCGAAGGACGACCAGGCCCTGGTGAAAAAGCTCTCGGCGGAGACCCAGATCGAGCAGCGCAAGCTGTGGGACGCCTATACCGGTGAAGCCGAGACCAAGCTCAAGGCCGCCGGCGTGCAGTTCGTGAACGCCGACAAGCCGGCTTTCTACAAGGCGACGCAATCGATCCGCGACAAATACGGCTCGAAGTACGCGACGTTGCTCAAGCGCATCGAAGATACCAAGTAGGCCGTTAGCCTTAGCCTTTGCCGCACAGGCGGAAATCCGCGCCGGCGCAGCCGACGGCGCCGGGTTTCCGCTTGCGCGGCAGTGATTTTTTTGGGTCGCTTCCCGCTGCTTGGAAAAAGGCGGTTGGCAAGCTTCCCGCCGCTGCGGGAAAGCCCTTTTGTCGCGAGGAATTACCTTGACCGTCAAGCAACTCTACGCCCGGCTGATGGAAGGCCTGTACCTGGCTTGCATCGTGGCCTCGGGTCTTGCCATCGTGGTGATCACGCTGATCATCCCCTTCGGCGTGTTCATGCGCTACGTGATGAACAACCCGCAATCCTGGCCGGAGCCGGCCTCGGTTGTGATGATGGTGATGTTCTCGTTCGTGGGCGGCGCGGCGGTATTTCGCGCCAACGTGCATGTGGCGGTCGAAGCGCTTCTCAACGCGGTCAGTGCGCCGCAAAAACGCCTGATGCTGATCGGCGTCGACCTCTGCATGGCGGCCACGGCGCTGTTCATGACGGGCTACGGCGCGCATTTGTGCCAGATCACCTGGAACCAGTCGGTGGCCGAGTTTCCCGGCCTGCCGGTCGGGGTGGTCTACATGCCGATCCCGATCGGCGGCTTTCTCACCTTGCTGTTCCTGATCGAACGCGTCTGGGTCGGCCCGCCACCGGCCACTTCGATCATGTACAGCGATACCGCCAGCGATCTGGAGTGAGCCCATGGACATCCTGATCCTGCTCGGTTCCTTCGCGCTCTTGTGCGCGCTCGGCGTACCGGTGGCTTACGCCCTGGGACTTGCCGCCATCTGTGGCGCGCTGTGGGTCGACATCCCGCTTGAAGCGGTGATGCTCAAGATCTCCGACGGCACCGACGATTTCGCGCTGCTGGCGATCCCGTTTTTCGTGCTGGCCGGCGCCATCATGGCCGAAGGCGGCATGGCGGCGCGGCTGATCAACCTGGCGCGCATCTTTGTAGGTTTCATCCGCGGTGGCCTGGCGCTGGTCAACATCATGGCCTCGTCGCTGTTCGGCTGCATCTCCGGTTCATCGGTGGCCGATACTTCGGCGATCGGTTCGGTGATGATCCCGCAGATGGTCAAGGCCGGCTTTCCGCGCGTGTTCGCTACCAACGTCACCATCTGCGGCTCGGTGCAGGCGCTGCTGATCCCGCCTTCGCACAATGCGGTGATCTACTCGCTGGCCGCCGGCGGCACCGTCTCGGTGGCACACCTGTTCCTGGCCGGCATCTTTCCCGGCATGCTGTTCGCCCTGTGCCTGATCGGCCTGGTGCTGTGGATTTCGCACAAGCGCGAATACCCCAAGGGTGAGGCAGTGGCCCTGAAGGATGTACCGAAGATCGTGGTCGAGGCCCTGTGGGGTCTGGTCACGGTGCTCATCATCATGGGCGGCATCCTCTCGGGGGTTTTCACGCCGACCGAATCGGCGGCGGTGGCCTGTGTCTACGCCTTCCTGGTCACCTTCCTGGTGTATCGCGACTACAAGTGGCGCGACCTGCCGCACCTGGTGCACCGGGTGGTCAAGACCGTAGCGATGGTGATGATGCTGATCGGCTTCTCGGTCGCCTTCGGCTACATGATGGCAATCATGCAGATCCCCGCCAAGGTCACGCAGTTCTTTCTGTCGATCTCGGACAACAAGTACGTGTTCCTGTTCCTGGTCAATATCCTTCTGCTGCTGCTCGGCACCTTCATGGACTTGGCGCCGATGCTCCTGATCTGCACCCCGATCTTCATGCCGGTGATCGTCAAGCTGGGCATCGACCCGGTACATTTCGGCATGATCATGATCCTCAACCTGGGTATCGGGCTGATCACCCCGCCGGTGGGCCCGACGCTTTTCGTCGGTTGTGCCATTGGCAAAGTGTCGATGGAAGAAGTGTCGAAGGAGCTATGGCCTTTCTATGGCGCGATGTGCTTGGCGCTGTTGCTGGTGACCTACGTGCCGGCGATCTCCTTGTGGCTGCCGGGCCTGATGAAGTGAGCCGCGTCGCCCATCGGCTCCCGCCGCACTGATAGACACGCTGAGAGGCACGCCGAGAGGCACGTGCACGACCTGGCACGCCGGACTCTATACTGACGCGCCCCGACCTGCCTTAGCCCGCCATTTTCCCGATCCCGCCAGACCCCGCTGATGACAAGCACATCAAACCGTGTTCGCGCCTATGTCGCCTGCGCTGACAGCCGTGAAATCCTGGTACTCCAGCTCGACGACAGCAATGGCGAGCTCGCGCTGATCCAGAAAATGCCGGCCGGCGGCATCGTCATGCCACTGGCGGCAAGCCATGACCGGCGGCGTCTGTTCGCGGCGCTGCGCTCGCAGCCCTACAGTGTGGCCAGCTTTGCCATTGATCCGCTCTCGGGCCACCTGCAGGCACTGGGCAGCGGGCCGCTGCCCGACAGCACACCCTACATCGCGCAGGACCGCAGCGGCCGCTATCTGCTGTGGGCCTCCTACAGCGGCCACAAGATCGGTGTCAGCGCGATTGGCGGCGACGGCCTGGTTGAAGCCGCGCATCAGGTGATCGAAACCGAACCCAACGCCCACGCGATCGTGCCCGACCCTTCCGGGCGCTATGTATTCGTGCCGTGCCTGGGTGGCGGCATCGTGATGCAGTGGAAGTTCGATGCGACAAGCGGCACGCTCACGCCCAATTCGCCGGCCGCGATCGCCCAGCCACCCGGCGCCGGGCCGCGCCATTTCACGTTTCATCCCGGCGGCCATCATGCCTATCTGCTCAACGAGCTCAACGCCAGCGTATCAAGCTTCGCGTTCGATGCCGACAGCGGCCTTTTGACCCAGTTGCAGAACCTGAGCATCCTGCCCAGGAACTTCTCCGGCCAGCCTTGGGCGGCCGATATCCACCTGACGCCGGATGGCCGCTATCTGTATGCCTCGGAACGCCGCTCCAGCACGCTGGCGCTGTTCGCCGTCGGCGCCGACGGTCGCATCGAGCATGTCGCCAACCATGCCACCGAAAGCGAACCGCGCGGCTTCGCCATCGACCCTTCCGGGCGCTTTCTTCTGGCGGTCGGGCAGGCTTCGAATTCGATGACCAGCCATGCCATCGATGCCGCCAGCGGCCGCCTCACCGAGTTGAAAAGATATGCCATGGGCAAGAACCCGAACTGGGTCGAGATCGTGACGCTGCCGTGATTGGCAACACATCGGTGCCATGCCGAGCGATCTCGCGCAACTGAATGCGGCAGGCGGCCGGGTGCGCGGCCCGGACTACGATCGGCGCGCCGTTGCTACAGGCATCATCCACCTCGGTCTGGGCAGCTTCCACCGCGCGCACCAGGCAATGTACACCGATGCGACTCTGGCGCAAGACTCGTCCTGGGGCATTTGCGGCGTCAGCCTGCGCTCCGCTGGCGTGGTGGATGCGCTGCGCCGCCAGGACCATCTCTACACCCTGCTTGCGCGCGGCCCGGAGGCCACGCAAGCGCGCATCATCGGCAGCGTGCATCGGACGCTCGGCGTGGCCGACGGCATGCAGGCGGTGATCGGGCGTATCGCCGCCCAAGCCACCCGCATCGCCAGCCTCACCATTACCGAAAAAGCCTACTGTCACCACCCTGCTACCGGCCGCCTCGACACCGCGCATCCGCAGATCGCGCACGACCTGGCGCACGCAGGCGATCGCGACGCCTGGCCGCAGAGCGCACTGGGGGTCTTGCTGCGCGGTCTCGCCGCGCGCATGGCGCACGGCACACCGCTGAGCATATTGTGTTGCGACAACCTGCCGCACAACGGCGCCACGCTGCGCGGCCTGGTACTCGAATTCGCCGGCATGACCAACCAGCGACTGGCGCGCTGGATCGAAACCGAGCTGACCTTTCCTTCGACCATGGTCGACCGCATCGTACCGGCTGCCAGCGCCGACGCCATCGCGATCGCGCGCGACTTCGGCCTTGACGACGCCATACCGGTATCGACCGAACCTTTTTCACAATGGGTGATCGAGGACCATTTCGCCGCCGGACGCCCGGCCTGGCAGGATGCCGGCGCGCAACTGGTGACCGAGGTGGCGCCGTTCGAACTGATGAAGCTGCGCCTGCTCAACGGCGCGCATTCTTGCATGGCCTACCTGGGTCATTTGGCCGGACATGAGTACGTACACCAGGTCATTAGTGACCCGCTGTTCGCTGCGGCCATCGAGCGGCTGTGGCGCGAACTGGTGCCGACCCTGCCGCCGGCGCTTGCGAGCATGCCCGGCGTGGACATCGCTGCCTACCAGCGCGCCCTGATGCAGCGCTTTCGCAACCCCGCATTGCAACACCGTACCTGGCAGATCGCGATGGACGGCTCGCAAAAGCTGCCGCAGCGCCTGTTGAACGCGGCACGCGAGCGCCTGTTGCACAACCAGGGTGTCGACAGCATTGCCCTTGCCGTCGCCGGCTGGATGCGCTACGTGGCCGGCCGCGACGACCAGGGCAACAACATAGACGTGCGCGACCCGCTGGCCACGCAGTGCGCCGCCATCGCCGCGGTGGCCAATGGTGACTGCGACGCACTCGGCCGCGGCCTGCTGGGACTGGCGTCGATTTTCGGCGACGACTTGCCGCACGACCCGCGCTTTGTCGATGCGCTGCTGGGCTGGCTGCGCCCGCTCGCGCTCGACGGCGTGCGCGCCACCTTGGCCCGCGCCGCAGGCGGCGCCGCGTCATGAAACGCCGGCGCCCCGACAGTTCGCGTAGCCAAACGGCCACTTGACCATGCGTCGCGCCCTGCTTCTGCCGCTCATCATCGCCTGTGCATTGTTCATGGAGAACATGGATTCGACGGTGATCGCCACCTCGCTGCCGGTGATCGCGGAAGACCTGGGCGTCAATCCGATCTCGCTCAAGCTGGCGCTCACCGCTTACCTGGTGTCGCTGGCGGTATTCATCCCGGTCAGCGGCTGGATGGCCGACCGCTTCGGCTCGCTCACGGTGTTTCGCCTGGCCATCGGCGTATTCATGCTGGGCTCGCTCGCCTGCGGCTTTGCGTCTTCCCTCGGCAGCTTTGTGGCAGCGCGCTTCATGCAGGGCATGGGCGGCGCGATGATGGTGCCGGTGGGGCGCTTGATACTGCTCAAGAGCGTGCCCAAGAACGAGCTGGTACAAGCCATGAGTTACCTGACCATCCCCGCCTTGCTGGGACCGGTGATCGGGCCGCCGCTGGGCGGCTTCATCAGCACCTATTTCCACTGGCGCTGGATTTTCTTCATCAACATTCCGATCGGCATCCTGGGCATCTACCTGGCAACCCGTCACGTCCCGCAGATCACCGAGCCGGACCTGGCACCGCTCGACTTCGCGGGCTTCGTCTTGTCCGGCTTCGGCCTGTCGGCGCTGACCCTGGGCCTGGCCACCGCCGGCCAGCACCTGCTCTCCAGGGAAATGTCGATCGCCTGCGTGGTGGCCGGCGGCATTTCTCTGGCGCTCTACGTGCGCCATGCGTTCGCAAGCGAGCATCCCTTGCTGGACTTTCGCTTTCTCAAGGTTGCGACCTTTCGCACCAGCGTGGTGGGCGGCGCGGTGTTTCGCATCGGCGTGGGCGCCATGCCCTTCCTGCTGCCGCTGGTCATGCAGATGGGCTTCGGCTACTCGGCGCTGCAATCAGGGCTGCTCACCTGCACCTCGGCGCTGGCCGCGATGTTCATGAAAACCATGGCGGTGGCGATTCTCAGGCGCTACGGCTTTCGCAACGTGCTGATCTGCAATGCCGTGATCGCCGCCGGCAGCATCGCCAGCTACGGCCTGTTTACCCAGACCACGCCCTACGCGCTGATGGTCGGCCTGTTGCTGCTGGGCGGGTTTTTCCGCTCGCTGCAGTTCACCGCGATGAACGCGCTGGCCTATGCCGATATCGCACGCGCCGAAATGAGCCCGGCATCGAGCCTGGCCAACGTGACCCAACAGCTGGCCTTGAGCCTGGGCGTGACCATCGCCGCCTGGGTGCTTGAAACCAGCGCCGGCTGGCGCGGCCATGCCACGGTCCAAGCCGCCGATTTCAGCGTTGCCTTCATGGTGGTAGGCGCGGTTGCCTCGCTGTCGTTCTGGTTCAACCTGCGCCTGGCACCCAACGCCGGCGCCGAGGTCTCGGGGCGCCGCGAGCGCTGAGAGCCTGCGCCGCAGCAGCGGCACCACCAACAGCTCGGGGCTAGTGGCGTATTGCCCTACCCTCAGCCATTCACCTTGAGGTACACCGCGTAAAGCGAAGTCGTGCCGCAGATGAACAGGCGGTTGCGCTGCAAGCCACCGAAAGTCAGGTTGCCTGTCAGTTCGGGAATCCGCACCTTGCCGATCAAGGTGCCATCGGCGCGATAGCAATGCACGCCCTCGGCGCAACTGCTCCACACCCGCCCGTCGCAGTCGACGCGAAAGCCGTCGAACAGGCCGGCGTCGCAAGTGGCGAAAACGCTCGATGCGCCCAGCGTGCGACCGTCGGCACCCACCGCAAGGCGGCGAATGTGGCGCGGCCCGGCTGCGTCTTCGGAAGCGCCGCTGTCGGCCACGTAGAGGTGCTTCTCGTCGCGCGTGAATGCCAGCCCGTTGGGATGGTGGAAGTCGGTCGCAACGCGCGTCAGCGCGCCGCTTGCAGGATCGATGCGGTAAACGTGACAGCCATCCTGCTCGCGCGGTGCACGCGCACCCTCGTAGTCGGCAATGATGCCGTAGTCGGGGTCGGTAAACCAGATCGAGCCATCGGACTTGACCACCACGTCGTTGGGCGAATTCAGGCGCTTGCCGTCGAAGCGCTGCGCCAGCACCGTGAGCGTGCCGTCGTGCTCGGTGCGCGTGACGCACCGGTTCAGGTGCTCGCAACTGATGAGCCGCCCCTGGCGATCGCAGGTGTTGCCGTTGGCGAAGCCGGAAGGCTGGCGAAACACCGATACCGAGCCGTCGGTATCGTCATAGCGCAGGATGCGGTTGTTGGGCAGGTCGGACCACAGCAGATAGCGCCCGCCGCCGAACCACGCCGGCCCTTCGGCCCAGCGGCAGCCGGTCCACAAGCGCTCGACCCGGGCGTGGCCAACAAAACAGCGCGCGAATTCCACTTCGATCACCTCGAACCCGCTGCCTTCGATTTCGCCAAAAAACATTTTTGTCCCCTCGGTGCCGACCACCGCGTGCAACACCATATCCAAAAGTACGCCTTTGCGCTAGACTCTTTCGATGGCAATCCCGCACCAAGAAAGTGGGCGCCGATACTACAACAACAAAACAAGAGTGCCTCGCACGCGCCGTAGATGTGTGTGGCGTAAACCGGAGAGAGACGATGGTCAATATCGACCAGTGGCTGGGCAGGTTTGCCCGCAACATGCACATGCTTGCGGCGATCTGGTTGTTTCTGCTGGCCTTCCTGATCCTGGCCGATGTGGTCGGGCGCGGCATCTTCAATGCGCCGATTCAGGGCACGGCTGAACTGGTATCGAACTCGATCGTCGCCATCGCCTTCCTGCAACTGTCGCACTCGATCCGCATGCGCGGCATGCTGCGCGCCGAATTCCTCGACGCCTACCTGCCCGCCTGGGTGATGCGCGGCTTCTCGATGCTGGGTTACCTGGTGGCGGTTGCCTTGTTCCTCGCCATCGCCTATGCCTCCTGGGAGCCGATGTTGAACGCCTGGGAAATCAAGGAGTACCAGGGCGACGGCGCGCTGCGGGTACCCACCTATCCGGTGCGCATGATCATCGTCGCCATGAGTGTGCTGTCGGCGTGCTCGTATGCGTCACTGTTCGCGCGCGGCTTGCGCGGCGAGCACGAGGCGGCGCCGGATGCGCAACCCGGGGGCGGCGCGGCCGAACCCGGAGGAGCTCCCTGATGGGCTCGACCGCATTCGCCGGGATGATGATCGTCATCCTGCTCCTCATGATCGCCGCGGGCTTCCACATCAACGTGGCGCTGGCGGTGGCCAGCGTGGTGGGGGTCGGCATCCTCGCCGGCAAGACCAGCGTCGCGCTGTCGATCCTCTCCTCTACCTCGTACGAGGTGCTGCGCGACTACGTCTTCGCGGTGATTCCAATGTTCATCCTGATGGGCGAACTGATCGCACGCAGCGGCGCCGCCAAGGACCTGTTCGTGGTGCTCAATCGCTTGCTCATTCGCGTCCCGGGCCGCCTCGCGGTGGCCACCGTGATCGGCAACGCGGTATTCGCGGCGGTGGTTGGGGTCTCGATCGCTTCCGCAGCCACCTTCTCGCGCATCGCCTACCCGCAGATGGTGGCACTGCGCTACGACAAGACCGTCGCGCTCGGCTGCATCGCCGGCAGTTCTTCGCTGGGCATGCTGATCCCGCCCTCGGTGCTGATGATCGTGTGGGGTGTGCTCACCGAGCTGTCGATCGGCAAACTGTTTCTCGCCGGCTTCCTGCCGGGATTGCTGCTGGCTGCGCTGTATGCCACCTACTGCATCGTGCTGGCGCTGTTGAAGCCGGAATTGTTCGGCGAGGGCAAGCGCGCGATCGACGGCATGCGCCAGCGCGCCGCCATCGACGACACGCCGATCGACGCGGCAGTGATTACCGGCACCGTGGGCACGGTGTTGTTGATCGTGGTCGTGCTGGGCGGCATCTGGGGCGGCATGTTCACGCCGACCGAAGCCTCGGGCATCGGGGCGCTGATGGCCCTGGCGCTGGCGCTGATCAAGGGGCTCAAGTGGCGCGACGTCGTCGATGCGATTTCGGAGACCGGTCGCACCTCCGCGCCGCTGCTGTTCCTCCTGATCTGCGCGCAGATGTATTCGCGCCTGCTGGCGATGGGTGGCGTGGTGGGCAGCATGCAGGAATTAATCCTTGGCCTGGGGCTTTCGCCGCTGGCGATCATTGCCTGCATGGTGGTGGTGTGGTTCATGCTCGGCATGTTCATCGATTCGGTATCGATCATCCTGCTCACAGTGCCGATCTTTTCGCCGGTCGCAACCAAGCTGGGTATCGACCCGATCGCCTTCGCGATCATGGGCATTCTGGCGATCGAGGCCGGCATCCTGACCCCACCGTTCGGTCTGGCGGTCTACACCGTCAAGGCCTGCGTGCCAGACCGCGACGTCACGCTCAGGCAGATTTTCCGCGGTTCCACGCCCTATTGGGTGTTCCTGGTTGGGGAGGTATTCGTCATCTACTACTTCCCCGTTATTGCAACATTCCTGCCGACGCACTTCTAGGCGCACGGTTTCTAAAGAGGAGACGAAGATGAAATGTTCCATGCTTTCGCAAAAAACGCCCGCCATGCGCGCGCTGCTCAGCGCAGTCGCGCTCGCCTGTGCAGGCAGTGCCGCAGCCGAGACCTACAAGCTGCGCATCGGCGCCGGCCATCCGGTGACGGGTATCGCGCACGTCACGGCGGTGCAGGATTTCTTCATGCCGGAGGTCAACAAGCGCCTTGAAAAACTCGGCCACAAGATCGAGTGGACCGCCAGTTGGGGCGGCTCGGTTGCGAAGCTGCCGGAAGTGCTCGAAGCAACCAAATCAGGCCTGCTCGACGTCGGCGTGGTCAATTTTCCGTTTCACAGCGCGACCCTGTTCACCAACAATTTTCCGTTCTACTTTCCGTTTCAGCCCTCTGACCACGTTCTGGCGGTCAAGGCAGTGCGAGCCACCTATGACGCAACGCCGTGGCTCTACCAGGTATTCGAAAAGAAATACAACCAGAAGCACCTGGGCATCGGCCAGAACGGCGATTACGGCATCGGCGCGCGCTTCGAGGTCAAGACCTTCGAGGATCTGAAGGGCAAGAAGGTCGGCGCCGCCGGCCCCAATCTCAACTGGTTTCGCAACACCGGGGTGGTGGGCGTGCAGACCAACCTGAACGAAGGCTACAACGCCATGCAGAGCGGCGTGTACCAGGGCTTCGTCATCTTCCCCGGCCCCTACTTCGGCTTCAAGCTGCACGAGGTCGGCAAGTTTTACCTCAACGCGGGCCTCGGCGCACCGGCCGCGATCGGCTTGACCGTCAATCTCGACACCTGGAAAAAACTGCCCAAGCCGGTGCAGGACGTGTTTGTCGCCGTTGGTCGCGAGTACGACGTGATCAACGCGCAAATGCAGCAAAAGGCCGACATCGAAGCGCTGGACAAGCTCAAGGCAGCCGGTGTCACCGTGACCGACCTGCCGCCGTCGGAACGGGCCAAGTGGGCCAAGGCGATCGCCACACTGCCCAACGACATGGCCAAGGACGCCAACAAGCGCGGCGAGCCCGGCACGCAGGTGTTTCGCGCCTACATCGCCAATCTGAAGAAGCTGGGCTACACCTTCCCGGCCGAGTACAAGATCGATTAAGCGCCGCCGGCCTGGCGGCAGGCGGTGCGCAGGATGGCATCGCCTGGCGTTGCGCAGTGCCCGGCATGCAGCATGAAATATCCCGACTCCCCGGTTCTCGGCGCGGACCAGGCCATCGCTGCGGCGCGCGCGCTCGGCCCTGCGCTGGCGGCACGCGCCGCCGAGTGCGAAGCGCAGCGCCGTTGCCCCGACGAGACCATCGCCCTACTGTATGCCTCGGGCCTGATGCGCATGATGCAGCCGCGCATGTTCGGCGGCTCCGAACTCGGTGCTGACGTGCTGCTCGAAGTGGTGCTGGAAATGTGCAAGTCTTGCGCCTCCACCGCCTGGGTGTGGCTCAACCTCGCCACTCACTCCTGGAACATCGGCCAGTTCGAACTGCAGGCGCAGCATGACGTCTGGGACGCCGACGCGGGGGCGGTCGCCGCCACCGGGCTGGCCTTTCCCTGCGGCAAGGCGATCCCCGTCGACGGCGGCTACCGGGTCAGCGGCAAGTGGCCGTTCGCCAGCGGCGTGGATGCGGCCGCCTGGATGCTGGTGGGCGCAATGGTCGAGCGCGCAGGCGCAGCGGAGCGGCGCTTCCTGCTGGTGCCACGGCCCGAATTCAGGAGCCTGGACGATTGGCATGCCTACGGCCTGGCAGGCACCGGCAGCCACAACGTTGTCGTCGACGATGCCTTCGTGCCCGCGCACCGCACCCTGGCGGCCGAAGTGTTCGCCGCCGGCTTCGATGTGCCGGGCGGCAAAGTACACCTGGCGCCCTTGTACCGCCTGCCGACCTTCGCCACCTTCGGCTTCGCGCTCGGCATGGTGCCGCTGGGCTTGGCGCGTGCCGCAGCCGACGCCATGGTGGCTTCACTCAGGCGCCGCGCCGGCACCTACACCGGCGCTCGCCTGGCCGACCTGGCGCCGTTGCAAATGCGCCTGGCCGAGACCATGGCTGCGGTGGATTACTTCGAGACCCAGTTTCGCGCCGACCTCACGCAGATGATCGCGCAAACCAACGCTGGCCAGGCTTCACCGGTGGCAGACAAACTGCGCTGGAAACGCAACCTCGCCTACGGCGTGCGCCTGGCCAAGCAGGCGATGGACAACGTGATGTCGATGAGCGGTGCCGGCGGGCTTGCCACCAACAGCCCCCTGCAGCGCCAGTTCCGCGACCTCAGCGCCGCCGCCTCGCATATCGCGCTGACCTGGGATGTGCAGGCGCCGATGTACGGGCAGAACGTACTGGGCCTGCCGACGCCGCCCGGCTTCCTGGTCTGATCGGGGAGTACCCCCGAGCCGGAGACGGGTAGGCGCGTCTGCTTGGAAGACCTTTCCGGTCCAAGCGCGCATGCCGGTTTGGTGCAGTCGAAGTCGACACTTCTTGCGCTCGGCCTTCCGCTAGACTTGGGCGCGCTGCTGCTTCAAGAAGCGCCACGCGATCGGCTCGAACAGACGAGGCGATCACCGGCCCGACTCCCGGCGCCCTGCAGGCGCTGCCACATCTGCAAAGCCACCTCGTCGAATGAACACTCAAGCATTCACCATCCCCCCCGACCCCGGCAGCTTGACACCACTCGAAGTGATTTCGCGCTTCGCGCCACACGACGACACGCTGATGTCGTTGCTGCAAACCCGCGCCCAGGCGCTGCCCCACAAGGAACTGATCGTCTTCCAGGGCCGCTCATACACGTATGCGGATGTGCTGCGCGAAGCCCGCGCCAGCGCGCACGCACTGGCCGCGCGCGGCATCGGCCGCGGCGATCGGGTTGGCGTCATCTCGACCAACCACCCGAGCACGATATTCACTCTTTTCGCGCTTGCCCACCTGGGCGCGATCATGGTGTCGGTGAATGCCGATTACGGCGTCGCCGAAGTGCGTTACGTGTTCACCCATGCCGGTGTGCGCGGCGTGATCGCCGCACCCGAAGCGCTGAGCGTCGCCCGCAGCGCCTGCGCCGAGATGGTGCCGGCGCCCTGGTTCGCGCTCAATCAGGCCGGGCCGGGCGCAGCGCCGCTGCTGCGCGAAGCCCCGGGTACAAGCAGCGGCGCTGCGGCCAACCCTGGCGCGCCGCCGACGTCCGCGGCGACACCGGACAGCACCTGCATCCTGGTCTATACCTCGGGCACCACCGGCTTTCCCAAGGGTGTGATGCACAGCCAGAAAAACGTGGTGGTGGCCGGCGAAGGCTTTGTGCAACGCATGCACCTGCAACCGGACGAGCGCCTGCTGTGCGTGCTGCCGATGTTTCACATCAACGCGATCTTCTATTCCCTGGCCGGCTCGATCGCCGCCGGCGCCACGCTGATCCTCGAACCGCGCTTCTCGGCCTCGACCTTCTGGAAGGTGGCGCACGAAAGCGGCGCCACCGAGGTCAACACCATTGCGGCTGCCAGCGGCATCCTGATGCGCCGGCCGCGCAGCGAATACATGCCCGGGCATCGCTTGCGCAAGATGTTCGGCGCCCCTTTCGACGCCGAGACCTATCGCGTGTTCCGCGACGATTTCAACATGCCGCACGTGATCGAGGGCTTCGGCATGTCGGAGATTCCCGGTGCGCTCAACAACCCCTTCGCCGGCGAGCGCCGGGTCGGCTCGATGGGCAAGCCCAGCCTGCATCCGAACCCCGGCTTCAAGTTGACCGAGCTCAAAATCGTCGATGACGACGGCAACCAGGTGCCCGACGGCAGCATCGGCGAGCTGGCGCTCAAGACCCCGATCATCATGCGCGGCTATTTCAACGACCCGGAGCAGACCAGGAGCGCCTTCCGCGACGGCTGGTTCATGAGCGGCGACCTGGCCTGGCGCGATACCGACGGCTATCACTGGTTCGTGGCGCGCAAGAAAGACATCATCAGGAAGCGCGGCGAGAACATCTCGGGCGCCGAGCTCGACCGCATCATCGGCAACCACCCTTCGGTGCTCGAAGCCGCCGCCATTCCGGTGCCTTCCGATCTGGGTGAAGACGAGATACTCACCGCGGTGGTGCTGCGCGAAGGCATGCAGGCCAGCGCGCAGGAAATCGCCGACTGGTGCCGCGAGCGCCTGACGGCCATCAAGGTGCCGCGCTATGTGTGCTTCGTCGATGCGCTGCCGCATACGCCGACCCATCGCGTCGAGAAATTCAAGATGCGCCAGGACAAGAGCTTGTTGGCGCGCGCGGTCGACCTGCAGGCAGCTTAAACTCGCGCCAGTGCCGTTTGCTGTGATTCCCGCGCAAGCGGCAATCCAGAGTTCGTCCCACAAATTCCATGGGTCCCCGCCTGCGCGGGGACCACTGTTGCAAGGAGGCAAACCCATGATCCCGCGCACACTCTTCAATGCCGACCACGAAACCTTTCGCGATTCGGTGCGCCGCTTCATGGCCGAGGAAGTCATGCCGCATGAAGACCACTGGCAGGAGCAGGGCTATGTCGACCGTGACGTGTGGCAGAAGGCCGGTACCAACGGTTTTTTGTGCGTGAGCATGCCGGAGGAATATGGCGGCGCCGCCGCCGACCGACTCTACAGCGTGGTGCTGATGGAAGAGCAGGCCTTCGCCAACAGTTCATCGATCGGCTTCGGGCTGCATTCGGAAATCGTGGCGCCCTACCTCAACCGCTATGGCAGCGCAGCGCTGAAGCGCAAATACCTGCCCAGGATGGCAAAGGGTGAACTGATCGGCGCAATCGCCATGAGCGAGCCCGGCGCGGGCTCCGACCTGCAGTCGATCAAGACCACCGCCGTCAAGAGCGGCGACAAGTACATCGTCAACGGCTCGAAGACCTTCATCACCAACGGCTGGAACTGCGACCTGGTGATCGTGGTCGCCAAGACCGACCCCAACAAGGGCGCCAAGGGCACCAGCCTGATCATCGTCGATACCAGCATGCCAGGCTTCACCAAGGGCAAGCGGTTAAAGAAAATGGGGCTGAAGGGGCAAGACACCTCGGAGCTGTTTTTCGACAACGTCGAGGTGCCGGCCGAAAACCTGCTGGGCGAAGAAAACAACGGCTTCATCTACCTGATGCAGGAGTTGCCCTGGGAGCGCATGCAGATTGCCATCGGCGCCATGGCCAAGACCGAGGCGGCGATCAAGTGGACCATCGATTACGTGAACAACCGCAAGGCCTTCGGCACGCCCGTATCGAGCTTCCAGAACACCCGCTTCAAGCTGGCCGAAGCGGCCACCCAGTGCCAGGTGGGCCGCGTGTTTGTCGATCGCTGCATGGAGTTGCTGCTGGAAAACAAGCTCGACACGGCGACCGCCAGCATGGCCAAGCTGTACGCCAGCGATATCGAAAACCGCATCATCGACGAATGCCTGCAGCTGCACGGCGGTTACGGTTTCATGATGGAGTACCCGATCGCCAAAGCCTATGTCGATGCGCGCGTGCAGCGCATCTACGGCGGCACCAACGAAATCATGAAGGAAGTGATTTCACGATCGCTGGGATTGAACAAGGCCTGATTGATCAGCATGACCAACCCTGACTGCGGACTGAAGCCGACCATGCAAACCCCCATGCCCGAGTACGAAATCTACGCCCTGCGCTATGCCACCATGGCGCGCAAGCGCCAGGAAGCCTTCATGGCCTTCGACCCGCACGACGGCCCCTACCCGATCGATTACTTCGTGTGGGTCATCCGCGGCGCCGGGCGCACCATCATGGTCGACACCGGGTTTTCGAAAGAAGCCTCGGTGCGGCGCAACCGGCAGTTCCTGTGCTCGCCGATCGACGCCATCGCCAAACTCGGCATCGCCGCCGGCGACGTGCGTGACGTGATCGTCACCCACCTGCACTACGACCACGCCGGCAACGTGCATATGCTGCCCAACGCGCGGCTGCACCTGCAGGAAAAGGAGCTGCAGTACGCCACCGGCAAGTACATGAAGTACGACGTCTTGCGCCACGCCTACGATGTGGACGACGTGGTGCACATCGTGCGCGGGGTGTACGACCAGCGCGTCGATTTCTACGAGGGCGACGCCGATTTCGCCCCCGGCATACAGCTGGTGTACGTCGGCGGGCACACCGCCGGCCTGCAGGGCGTGCGGGTGCACACCGAGCGCGGCTGGGTGGTGCTGGCTTCCGACGCCGCGCACTACTACGCCAACCTGCACAAGGAGTCGCCGTTCCCCATCATCTTCCATGTGGGCGACATGCTCGAAGGCTTTCGCAAGCTCGTGAAGCTGGCCGACACGCCCGACCACCTGGTGCCCGGCCACGACCCGCTGGTGCGCAGCCGCTACCCGGCGTGGAAGGATGGCGACAACGAGATCGTGATGCTGCACAAGGCGCCGTTGACGCCGCTGGACATTCCCGCGCTGTAGGCCGGCCACGACGCGGCGCCGTCATTTGTCGTATCATCGACAGACATTTTTAGAGTCACTGGGCGAATTCTTCGGCAGCCACATTCTCCAAGGGGCGACAATGAGCGCTGCCGCACTGTCTTATCTGGGCCTCGCCGGCCGCAGCCGTTCCAGCGATCCGCTCAAGGTCGACTCTGCCATCAGGCGCGGCTTTCCCGCCAGCGCACTGCTGGGTCTGAAAAAGGCGACCGGCTTCAGCTCGGCTGAGATCGCGACGCTTCTGGACGTCAGCATCAAAACCATGGAACGCGCCATCAGCCAGGGCACGCGCTTGGGCCACGGCGTGAGCGACCGGCTTTATCGCGTCGCCAGCGTTCTGGCGCTGGCCGAACAGGTGCTCGAAGACCGGCAGCAGGCGCGTGTCTGGCTGCATGAAGCACAGCATGGCCTGGGCGGCCGTACGCCGGTCGATCTTCTCGCCACCGAGGCGGGGTCGCGCGAGGTTGAAAACCTGCTTGGGCGCATCGAGTACGGCTTCCTGGCGTGATAACGGCCTGGCGCATCGCCAAGGCCCGCCACCGGCACGACGCGCTTTCCGGCGCAGGCGGCCTGCATGGTGCGGGACGCTGGCACGGCAAGGGGCAGCGTGTGGTGTATGCGGCATCTTCACTGGCGCTGGCGGCGCTTGAGGTATTCGTACACCTCGGCCGCGCGCATGCGGGCGTCCGCTGGGTGATGTTCGAGATCGTCGTGCCTGACGAGGTTGCCGTCGAGGCACGAGCCGCGGCGCGCCTGCCGCGTGGCTGGCGCAGCGAACCGCCCATCGCAGCGACCACGCGCATCGGCACCGACTGGTTACGCGTCGGCAGCAGCGCGGTCCTGCGGGTGCCGTCGGCGTTCATTCCCACCGAATCGAACCTGCTGCTCAATCCCCTGCATGCGGATTTTCGCAAGCTGCGCCTGGGCAAGGCCAGACCTTTCGAATTCGATGCGCGACTGTGGAAATGACAATGCCATCGATCCTGATGCCGTAGTCCCGATATAAAAGGCGGCATAATCCACGCATGTCACAGCCACCGGCCACCATCAGCTCCGACGCACGCGGCGTCGTACGCATCACCCTCAACCGCCCCAAGGTCAACAACGCCTACAACGGCGACATGCTCGACGCGCTCATCGCCGGCTGTGCCCAGGTGCGTGCGAGCGGCGACGCACGCGTGGTGGTACTGGCCGGCAACGGCCGGCATTTCCAGGCCGGCGCCGATTTGGGCTGGCTCGATTCGGTACGCGTGCAGGGCGCAGCGGCCAATCTGGATGCGTCCGAACGCACCGCGCGCGCCATGTGGGATTTGAACACCCTGCCGCTGCCCACCGTGGCCCTGATCCAGGGCGGCTGCTTCGGTGGCGGTACCGGCATCGCCGCGTCGTGCGACGTGGTGATCGCCGCCGACAATGCGATGTTCGCGATTGCCGAAACCCGCTGGGGCATGGCGGCCACCATCATCTTCCCGCAACTCACCGACGCCATCGGTGTGCGCCACCTGCGCCGCTATGCGCAAACCGGCGAGCGCTTCGGCGCCGAAGAAGCCAGGCGTATCGGCCTGGTGCATGAGGTGGTGCCGCTGGCAGAACTGGAAGCCGCCGGCGCCAAGGTGGTGGATGCGCTCATGAAGAACGCGCCGCGCGCCAACGCCGTCACCAAGGCCGGCGTGCTGCGCCAGGCCTGGTCGGAAGTGCACCGCAGCCACTTCGCCGCCATCGTCGCCGAGCATGCGGCCGGGCGGCAGTCGGCCGAAGCAGCAGAAGGGCTGGCGTCGTTTCACGCGAAGCGCGACGCCGCCTGGTACCGCAAACCGTAGGTGACCCGGCGCGCGACACGCACCTGCGCGCCCCTCAGGGCGGTGGTCCCCAGCCCTGCAGGTTGATGTGGTAACGCGTCGCTTTGCCCTGACCATAGCTGGCCAGTAGCCCCGCCGCGGCCAGGGCGGCAAGGTCGCGATAGGCGGTTGCCCGCGACAGCCCGGTCAGGGCCACGTACTTGCGTGTGGTGAGGTCGCCTTCGAAGCCACGTGGCCCAGCGTCGATAAGCCGGTTGAGCACCTTGGCCTGCGCTTCGGTGACAGGCGTACCGGCATGGCCGGCCCAGAAGCGCGCCTTGGCCAGCGCGGAGAGCACGACGGACTTCGAACGCAGGCTGGCTTCAACGAAGGTATGGCAAAACCAAACCAGCCAGCGATCGATGTCGGCACCATCACGGCTGGCCAGTTGCAATTCCTCGTAATAGCGGCCGCGCGCACCGGCCAGTTCCGCGGCGAGGCTGTAAATGCGCGGATGCCCCTGCAGGTCCTGCGCCAGGGCAAGGTCGACAATCGCCCGGCCGATGCGGCCGTTGCCGTCTTCGAAGGGATGGATGATCTCGAACCACAGGTGCGCGATACCGGCTCGCAGGAGGCCATCCTGCGCATGGCTTTCGCCATTGAACCAATCGAGGAAGCACCTGACCTCGGCCGGCAACCGCTGCGCCGGCGGCGCGACGTAATGCACCTTTGGATTGTGCATCGGCCCGCTGACGATTTGCATGGCCTCGGGCGCAGCGCGCAGCTTTCCGGGCGCCACCGGATGCAGGCCCGAGTAGCCGTTAGGAAACAGCGCCGCATGCCAGCCGCACAGGCGCTTCAGGGTAAGCGGCTTGCTCCAGTGGGTGGCGGCGTCCTCCTGCATGTCGAGCAGGCCGTCGACCATGCGCGCCGGCATCTGCGGAGTGGTGGCGATACCCAGCCGACGTGCGATCGAAGAGCGCAGGCTCGCAAGGTCGAGGTGCTCGCCTTCGATGGCAGTCGTGGCGAGCGACTCGGCTTCCCAGATGCGCGCTTCCACATCGCGCGAATGGTCGCCGCCCAATGCGTGCAGCAGGCCGAGAATTTCGCCCTGCGCGCGGCGCGCGGCCGCAAGCGCCGGCGCCAGTGCTTGCGCGTCATGACGAAAGTCGGGCCAGGTGGCGGATTGCCAGATCCAGTGGGTCATGAAGCGTATTGTAGCTATTTACGCTTCATATAGTGAAGCGCATTTTTACCAAATACGCTTCACGCCGCCTTGAACGTCACGCAGCGCAAATCAGGTCCGCCGCCTTTTCCGCGATCGCCACCACCGCCGCATTGGTGTTGCCCGACACCACCGCCGGCATGATCGAGGCGTCGATGACGCGCAGGCCTTCGACGCCGCGTACCCGCAACTGCGGGTCGACCACCGAGCGCGCGTCGGTACCCATGCGGCAGGTGGAGGTGGGGTGGTACACCGTCTCGCCGGTGGCGCGGCAGAAGTCCAGCCATTCGTCGTCGCTGTTCACATCCTTGCCCGGCGTACGCTCCTCGGCCACGTAGCGGTCAAAGGGCGCGGTGTTGACCAGCTTGCGCAGCTTCTTCAAGCCATCGACCATGGTGCGGCGGTCGTTTTCGGTGGCCAGATAGTTGTACTGGATGGCCGGCGCTGCGGAAGGGTCGGCCGACTTGATGCGCACATGGCCACGCGATTCGACGCGCAACTGCGACATCGAGCAGGTGAAGCCGGAGAACGGGTCGAGAATGCCACCGCGCTTGGCCACCGAAAAATTGATGAAGTAGAACTGCGCGTCCGGCCGCGTCAGTTCCGGCCTCGTTTTGGTGAACGCCGCCGCGTAGCCCGCGCTCACCGTGAGCGGCCCGCGCTTTTGCAACAGGTATTGCAGGCCGATCTTCGCCTGGCGCCAGATGCTGGCCATGTCGTCGTTCAACGTAATGGGCCGGGTGCAGCGCCAGAAGGTGCGCACGTAGAAATGGTCCTGCATGCACTCGCCCACATCGGGCGATTCGTGCACCACGCCAATGCCGTGCTGTTGCAGTAGCAGCGCCGGCCCGACGCCGGAGAGTTGCAGCAACTGCGGCGAATTAAACGAGCCGCCGGAAAGAATCACCTCGCGCGCCAGCGCCGTCTTCAGCACCCCGCCTTGCCGGTACTCCACCCCGGTGGCGCGCTTGCCTTCAAACAGCACGCGGGTGGCGAGCGCCTCCACCTCCACCTTCAGGTTGGCGCGCTTCTCGGCCGGGCGCAGATAGCCCACCGCAGTGGAAATGCGCCGGCCGTTGCGCGTGTTGGCCTGGAAATAGCCGGCACCTTCCTGCGAAGCGCCATTGAAATCGTCATTCCTCGGAATGCCGCTGGCCGCCGCCGCCTCGATGAAGGCGTCGCACATCTCATGGCGGTCCGGCAGGTCGGATACGGCGAATGGTCCGCCGGCACCGTGGTACTTGCTGGCGCCGCGGCTCTGGTCTTCGGCCTTGATGAAGTAAGGCAGCAGGCCGTCGAAGTCCCAGCCCGGCACGCCCCAATCGTCGAAATCTTCCTTCTGCCCGCGGATGTACACCAGGCCGTTGATCGAGGAAGACCCGCCCAGCACCTTGCCACGCGGGGTGAAGATGCGGCGGTTGTTGCAGGTAGGCTCGGGTTCGGACTCGTAGCTCCAGTTCACGCTCTTGTCGGTGAACAGCTTGCCGTAGCCCAGGGGAATATGAATCCACCGGTTGGTATCGCGCGGGCCGGCTTCGAGTAGCAGCACGTTGCGCTTGCCGTCGGCGGTGAGGCGGTTGGCCAGTACACAGCCGGCCGATCCTGCGCCGACAATGATGGTGTCGTAGGTCATGAAGGTGGGGTCTTGGTGGGCGCCGTGGGCGGCGCGTGATTTGGTGCGTGGTGGAAAGAAGTCTACTGGCTTGGGCGCCAGCTTGAGAATGCCCTAGATTAATCGCAATTTTGTCGTTTCATTCTTGTGGTTGACCGCGCACTCGAAGCGTGCCGGAACTGCGGACAGGCGAAGTTGGACCATATCGACAATCTTCTCGGAACAGTTGAGATCTCTTGGGTACCAAGCGGGGGCAAGGATAACGGGCACGCCGCCCGTTGCCGAAATGCAATCTGTATGCATAGCGTCAATCGCGCTCGCGACAGAACCGACACTGTCAGTTTCCGATGGCTCACTTCAATGCGACCGAGACACGCCTGTAATCGTCCGCAGGCTGATGTTCAGATTGATCGTCTACTTGGGCTGGTTTGCGGAAGCTATAGGCATCCCCCATAATCGAACATCCCCTGTCTGTGCTCTCTTAAAAAATGCCGCTGACAAAAAAGACAAAAAAACCCGTCGCCCCCAAGGTCGCTGCGAAGTCCACCGCCAAGCGGCCGGCCGCGAAAGCCACAGCGAAACCACCCCGCAAAGCCTCAAAGCCCAAGCCCGCCAAACCGGCAGTTCGCAAACGCAAGGTCGCGGCTGCTGCAAAAGGTACGGCCAGTCGCGCCAACCGGGCGAGCGCCCTGCCGCCCTCGACCGAAAGTTACAAACACGACGACCAGGTGGTGCAACGGCCGGATGTCGGCGTCCAACACCGCTTCGCCGCACGGAAACCGCCCAAGACCTACCGCTACGATTCCAGCCTCGACCCGGCCCTGAGCTGGGACGAAAACGCCAGCCGCGACCTCGGAGACTGGCTGATCGGCCTGATTGACCGCGTCGCCACTGAAGGCGAAGCCAAGGTTTTCGCGCAGCCGCAGGAGTGGCAAGGCGGTCTCTACAAGATCGAAAGCCTGAAAGCCACTACTGGCCTGCTGAAAACGCTCTCCAAGCCCTACCTCGACTGGGCCGGCAAAGCCGAGCGCCACCAGATCACCGTGCCCACGGTGCCGCTCTTCGTCCATGAGCGGCACTCCACCAAGGCGATTCTCGACGGCATCAAGCACCGCGTGGCGAAGGGCACCACGCTCAGTTTATTTGGCGACGCCGGCATGGACGTGACCGACCAACTGTCCGCCTATGAGCACCAGGGCCCATGGGCCAACCGCATGATCCTCGGAGACAGCTTGCAGGTGATGAACTCACTGCTGAAATACGAAGGCTTGGGCCGCAGGTGCAGTTGATCTACATGGACCCGCCGTATGGCGTGAAGTTTGGGTCGAATTTTCAGCCGTTCGTGCGCAAGCGTGACCTACGCGTTTGGTGGGAGAGACTACAAGCCGGGAAAAGGAACCTTCAAAACGGACTTCACGGGGCTGAAACGCCTTGAACAAGCTCAGCGCTTGGAGGCATACGGTACAACGCTTTCGTATCGCCGATTTGCTACAGACTTCCCATACTCACCGCTTAGCAATCAACGGGGTGACACACTTACAGGCGGTTTTGCCGAAGTTCGGTACTACGTCGTTCAAACCACGACCAAGACAATTCAGCGCTGTATGCTTATGACCACTGACCCTGGCGATCTCGTTTTCGATCCTACTTGCGGTTCCGGTACGTCCGCATTCGTTGCGGAGCAGTGGGGGCGACGCTGGATTACCTGTGACACGTCGCGCGTCCCGCTCGCGCTTGCGCGCCAGCGCCTCCTAACCGCAACGTTTCCATATTACGATTTGAAGGAGCAGAAACGCGGCCCTCAGGGCGGATTCGTGTACGCACGGAAGCAGAACCGAAAAGGCGAAGAAGTTGGCGGGCTCGTCCCCCACATTACGCTCAAGAGCATCGCCAACGAAGAACCACCAAAGATGGAGGTCCTTGTCGATCGGCCGGAAGTGACTGAGAACATCACACGAGTCTCCGGTCCATTTGTCGTCGAGGCCACATTGCCTGCACCGATGAATTTGACGGCTGAAGATAGCGGCGCTATCGGCGTGACCGCGACCCGCCTCACCACTGGTACAGACCAACCGGCCACGCCCTACGCTCGCCCCGCCGGCGATTTTGCATCCCATGTCGAGCGCATGCTGGCGATGCTGCGCCTCTCGAAAACCCTGCGACTCCCTGGCAACAAGGAACTGCAATTCGCCGAGATTCGCGCCATCAGCGACGGTGAATGGCTGCATGCCGAGGCAGTGGAGCAGAACGGCTCTGCGAAGCGCATCGCCATCGTGTTCGGTCCCCAGGACGGCGCGGTCACCAGTCACCTGGCGTTTGAGGCCACCAGTGAAGCGAAGCACCGCGGGTACGAAGCGCTGTACGTGTTCGGATTCGCCGTTGACCCGAAGGCGCATGAATTCCTGCTAGACCCGAAAAAGGCCGGGTTGCCGGCGCAGTACGTGGCGGTGACGCCGGACGTGGTGATGGACGACCTGCTCAAGACCAATCGGTCGAGCGAGATATTTTCCGTTACCGGGCTGCCGGACGTCGATGTCCGAAAAGTCAAGTCTGCGAAAGGTGACGCGACGGCCGCGGCACTTTGGGAAGTCGAGGTTCGGGGGCTGGACATCTTCAACCCGGCCAGCATGAGCACCGAGTCGACCGATGGAGACAACCTGCCGTGCTGGATGCTCGACACCGACTACAACGGCATGAGCTTTTTTGCGACGCAGGTGTTCTTTCCCAAGACCCAGGCTTGGGACAACCTCAAGCGATCGCTTGGCGCGTCGCTGGATGACAGCGTATGGGACCACCTGGCCGGCACCGTATGCGAGCCCCTTGCCGGCGGCGAGCACAAGCGCATCGCGGTGAAGGTGATCGGCGAGCGCGGGAATGAATTGATGGTCGTGAAGGAGCTGATCTGATGGCCATACTTGAGGGACTGCAGATCCAGAACTTCCGCGCGCTCAAAAACGTTACGTTGGGAAAGACGTTCGACAACGACGCGGATGCTCTGCCTCGCTTGATGGCCGTAATCGGAGCAAATGGCACGGGAAAGTCGAGCCTGATGGATGCACTGGGCTTTTTGGGTGATTGCCTGACGGAAGGCGTGCAATCCGCTTGCGACAAGCCGAACCGTGGCGGGCTTGACCGGTTGCGGACGCAAGGTAGTACAGATGCGATCAAGTTCGAGGTTCGATACCGCGAGCACAGTGACGCACGTCCAATCAGTTATTCGCTGCACATCGACAACGATGCACGCGGACGGACAGTTGTGGTGTATGAGCGTCTCCGTCAACGTCGCAAAGGGCAAAGCTGGGGTCAACCTTTCTCGTTTCTGGAAATCAGCGACGGCCAGGGGACGGCATGGGCAGGAGAAGCGACAGTCAAAGCAGAAGGCAATCGACGCGATGACGTAAAGATGTCCGATCGCCAAGTACTCGGCATTTCGACATTGGGCACGCTCGCCGATCATCCACGCATTGCGACTTTTCGTAGCTTCCTTTCAGGCTGGTATTTGTCATATTTCGTCCCGCATTCAGCCAGGGGCCAGCCAATGGCGGGCGCGGAACCGCACCTCGACCGTACCGGCGAGAATCTTGCGAAATACTTACAGTTCGTCGCACGCGAACATCCGTCCGGATTCCAGGCCATGCTCGATCGTATTGCCAGGAAGGTCCCGGGCGTTCAAAGCATTGAGCCGGTTGCCACACCGGACAAGCGGTTGCTCTTGCAATTTCGCTCGGAAGGCTACGCGGAGCCATTTTTCCAGCAGGATATGTCGGACGGTACTCTGAAAGTGCTGGCCTACATGCTGTTGATGGAAGACCCTAGCCCTCCACCGCTTATCGGTATCGAGGAACCAGAAAATGGATTGCATCACCAGCTTTTGGGTGACTTGGCGTGCGAGTTCAAAGAGTTTGCGCGCAAGAAGGGTGGGCCGCAGATATTGATCACGACGCATGCGCCGAACTTCGTAGACGCGCTTACTCCAGACGAGGTATGGATTCTCGAAAAAGGTGCGGATGGATTCAGTCAGATGACTTGTGCCGCAAACATCGAGGGCGTGCGCGCGATGTACGACGAGGGTATTCCCATGGGAAGCCTCTGGTATTCGAATCATTTTGGCATTGGCAATCCGTGACGTATTTCGAAGTACTCGTCGAGGGCGCCTCGGACGTTTCGGCCGTGCGCGAGGTGCTGACGCGAAAGTTTCAGCTCGTCGAGGATGGGACTTTCGCATCCATCCCCATCGCGGTCGCGGGAACCTGCCGGTGAATCCCCTTGCAAGACCCGACCCAAAACAACAAACCCTGTTGCACCAATTGCCCGCGAAACTCAAGGGCTTCTCTTATCTCGGGGCGAATTGCTGTGTCGTCGTGGTGGTGGACGCGGACGACACACCCTGCGTCGAATTTCTGGCGCAGCTCAAAGGCATGCTGGAGCAGTTGCCGCGAAAGCCGCAGCGGGTTTTGTTCAGGTTGGCGATCGAGGAGACCGAGAGCTGGTTCATTGCCGACGATCATGCAATTCGCAGTGCCTTTCCTAACGCGAAGACTCAGCCGCTTAGGGCCATCCCACCGGACGCGGTTGTTGGCGCGTGGGAAATGCTGGCCGATGCGCTGCGCATTCGACGAAAAGATGTAACGGGCGCGGACAAGTTTGTCTGGGCGGTTCAGATCGTGCCCCACCTCAATCTGGATCAGCCTCGTTCTCCAAGCCTGCGCAAGCTGATTCAGGGTATCGACCATGAGTTGCATAGGAATGTTGCGCCGTGAGCCAGATCAACCACGTCGAAAACCCAATCATCAATTCGCCATTCGAGAAACCGAAATTCCATTGGTATCTCCAAAAAGGCCGCCAGCCGGAAAAGCGCGACGGCCGGCGCCTGGCCAGCTACGTCTTTCGGGTGCCGGAGCACGCAATGAATGCCAAAAAATTGATTTGGGGGTAGAGCAGGGGGTAGCGGGGATCGAAGTATCTTGGAATAGATTGTGCATCAATGGTTTACGAGGTTCATGCGGATTCCTCCTTCCCGAAATCCTAGCTCGACGGGTCGAGCACGCAGTTCACTGCCACAGGGGATCCGTGTACTGCAATGTAGTCGTCCAACTCGGCAAGGTCATCTTCCGCCTCCGGGGCGAAAGCGACCGTGCAGGTCTTCACGCCTTTACAGCCGCTTTTCGATGCGCCTCGGCGAGGCGCGCACGCACCTTGCATGCAGACACCGCACGCGACGGATCCTTCTTGAGCGCGTCATAGGCGGCAGCCACTTCCGTCTGCAACCAGGCATGGACGGCGCGGTCACGCGCCAGCAAGACGCGCAGTCCATCGCGAAGCACTTCGGTTTCCGTCGCGTACTCGCCGGACGCCACCTTGGCGCGAACCATTTCGGCCTTATCGTCAGACAAGGTGATGTTGAATTGCTGGGTCGAGCGCATGAGTTTGCTCCGCGGAAACAATAGGACTACGACGCCAACCTCTCCACCTCACACCAACTCGCCCTTAACGGAATCGACCCCGACACCGGATCATCGCGCGAGGTATCGATCACCTGATTGAGGTTGGCCGCCAGCGGATGCTC
>ENA-ORBV01004527-ORBV01004527.1-microbial-mat-metagenome-genome-assembly--contig:-NODE-4527-length-26555-cov-10.780270_pt1 | contig 26555 bp, 25 predicted proteins | sample MGYA00237777_ERZ505514 | MGnify/ENA primary metagenome ERZ505514 (study PRJEB26160, sample SAMN06269048) | microbial mat metagenome | isolation source: Oligotrophic lake microbial mat | place...
CCGATCATCCAGGCACCCTGGCCAACTGTTTGAGCCGAAATGATCTGACTGAGACATACAAATGCAATCAGTGCAAGCGTAGATTTAGTAAAGTTTTTCATAAGCGTCAATTTATTAGGTTTGAGAATGGGCAATAGTAAGAAGAATTTTACATATTACATTAAATTATTTTATGTTGAAATTGTAATATAATTTTAACAATACTCTAATTTGCATTTAGTAGCCATCAACTAACTTACCTTTTCTAAAAATCAAAATTGATGACAAATTTACTTTAATTCGTCTTATTTTGCGTGTGTATTCTTTTGATAGTCTGAAAAAACAAAGTAAATGAGTGAAATCGAATTATTAGAGTCTGCTAGTTTCCCTAAAGAACTTATGGAAAAAGTGGCTTCATTACCCCAAAAGTCTGGTTGCTATTTATATAAGAACGATACTGGCAAGATTATCTATGTGGGTAAGGCAATTAAGCTACGCAATCGGGTGAAGCAGTATTTTCAAGATAGACCTAAAGATGCTAAAACTAAAGTACTGGTAAGCAAAATTAGTGATTTGGATTTCTTTATTACAGATACAGAAGCCGAAGCTCTTATTCTGGAAGATACTCTAATCAAAGAACACAAACCTAAGTATAACATTTTGCTGCGGGACGATAAGACTTTTCCTTACATAAGAGTTACAAATGAAGATTATCCCCGTATCTTTTCCACAAGAATTATCGTTAAAGATGGCTCTAAGTATTTCGGACCTTTCACAGATGTTCGCGCACAAAAATATGTACTCAAAACACTAAGCACACTTTATAAGATTCGCAGTTGCAATTTAGACATTACAGCCGATTCAATTGCAAAGCAAAAGCATAAGGTATGCTTGGATTTCCATATAAAGAAATGCGAAGGCCCTTGTGTTGGCTTGGTTGAAAAGCAGAAGTATGCCGAAAACATTAAGCAATCCGTGGCTATAATTAATGGTAAAACAGGGGAGCTGGAAAAACAAATCGAAACCCAAATGCTTGAAGCCGCTGAAAATTTAAAGTTTGAAGAAGCTGCACTGCTGCGAAATCGCCTTTCAATTTTAATGGATTATAACTCTAAGCAGAAAATTGTTTCCACTGAAAATATTGATAGAGATGTGTTTGGCATTTTCAGAAATGAAGATTATGCTTGTACACTTGTTTTCAAAGTGCGAGAAGGGAAGCTGCTTGGCAAAAGACACTATCTAATTCATAACGTTTTAGAGCAAGTCGATGCTGAAATTATCCAGCGAACTATGGAAAGCTGGTATTTGGAATCGGACTTTGTGCCAAGGGAGATTTTCTTGCCTTGCGAACCAGCCGATATAGAATACATAACTGGTTGGCTGGGAGAAAAGAGAAGTGGTGCTGTAAGTGTGATGATACCTAAAATAGGAGATAAACGAAAGCTAGTGGAAATGGCGAATACCAATGCAAGCCAAATTTTGGGCGATCATATAGAAGCTATTGAAAAAAGAGAGCAAGTGATATCTCGTGCTGTAATTTCATTGCAAAGAGATTTGCGATTGAAAAATCCGCCACGGTTAATTGAATGTTTCGATAATTCCCACATACAAGGAACTGATTTGGTTTCTTCTATGGTTTGCTTTGAAGATGGCAAACCAAAGAAATCTGCTTATTTGAAATTCAAGAATAAGACTGTACTGAAAAATGACGACTTTGCTTCAATGCGGGAAGTAATTCTAAGGCGTTATACCAAACTCAAATTTGAAATTGAAGAATATGAGAAAGCTGAGAACAAAGAATTATTTAAGAAAATCCCACGCTATCCTGATATGGTGATTATAGATGGTGGAAAAGGACAACTTTCTTCGGCGATGGAAATATTCACCGAGCTTGGTCTGCAAAAGAAAATTATAGTGATTGGACTTGCAAAAAGATTGGAAGAAGTATTTTTTCCGAATGAAAGCGAGTCAGTTTTGCTTCCAAGAGCGTCAAGCAGCTTGAGATTGATTCAACACCTTCGGGACGAAGCTCATAGGTTTGCAATAACATATCATAGAAGTTTAAGAGATAAGCGAACATTGCAAACAGAACTCACTGAAATACAAGGGCTTGGCGATAAAACAGCAGAGAAATTACTCATTGGGATTGGCTCAGTAACTCGAATAAAAGAGGCGACAAAAGAGGAACTTAAGGAATATGTGAACGAGAAAATAGCCGATAAAATCATTGCACACTTTGCGGAAATTTCAGAAACTAATGAAGAAAATGAATAAATTAATTTTAGATTTATAATTTTCAATGAAAATTTCTTAAATTTGATAATTAACATTTTAACCATTACTTTTATTTATTTGGTAGAAAAGTGGATTACAATTATTTACTCTTTATATTCTTTGGAATAATAGCCATAGCAAGTGCATTTGGTACAGTTACTTCCAAAAATCCTGTTACAAGTGCAATGTCCTTAGTGATGCACTTTGCATCGTTGGCTTGTGTTTATTTCACACTTAATGCTCAATTTGTTGCTGCATTGCAGGTACTTGTTTATGCAGGTGCCATAATGATTCTAGTTATCTTTGTGATAATGCTATTGAATTTGGGTGAAGAAAAATTATTCAGCGAAAAATTCGGCTGGCGACAGTACTCTGCAATTGGCTTAGGAGCTGTTATGGTTGGAGTTTTGGCTACAGTTTATTTTTCAAAAGGTACTCTTACGACCAAAATGCCAAAAGCTGCTTTTGAAAATGGCAAAGTCGAAAAAATTGGAACTGACTTATTTACCAATTATATGGTGCCATTTGAATTAATCACATTATTACTTTGTGTGGCAATTGTAGGTGCTATAATCTTAGCTAAAAAGAATATCGTTCATTCAGAAAACTTCAATAATCAAGAGGCGAACTAATAATGATTAATACAATTCCATTAGAATTTTACTTAATACTCTCTGGTGTAATCTTCACAATTGGTGCAATTGGAGTATTAACTCGCCGCAATGCGATTATTATCTTTATGTGTATAGAATTAATGCTGAATTCAGTTAATTTGTCATTAGTGGCTTTCTCTTCGTTTTTGGGAGAAACATCTGGACAAATTTTTGTGTTTTTTGTAATGGCAGTTGCGGCAGCCGAAGCAGCTGTTGGTCTTGCAATAGTGCTAGCATTATTCAGAAATAAGAAAACATTATACGTAGATGAGATTAATGTTTTGAAATGGTAAACAAAACAATTTGAACCAATGTGAAAAGCAAATTATTTACTGCACCCCAAAAGTTATAGACTAACATTTGGGGTGTTTTTTTTATTGGGTAGTTTTTTAATTATATGTTATAAAATATAAAAAAATTATCATTGCTCCCTTTTGGGTTTAGCCATCTTGTTGTCTCTGAGTGTTTGCAAGAGCAAACGGTGGTGGCAGTTAAAGCCAAGTAAATTCGCAGGCTCAGGAAGATAGGCATTTCCACTGAACTCAATAACCGAATAAAAAATTACTTCAATCTTTTGCTATAAAAATTGATTTTGCTCTAATCTGAATCTGGGTGGCTGAGAAGTAGACGTTGGTGTTAGGTAAAGCCAAGTAAAAAAGTTATTAATTACTTTTCCTCTCCCACACCATTATTCCCATCAATATTTGTAGTTTCCTATAAATTTCCTTAATTTGTACTTGTCTGGTATTAGGCAAAATTGAATTTACTTTTAATTTGAAGATGGAACCTCTATACGAACCTGTTTACGAAGAAAATACTCCTTTTGGGAAAAGCATTGATTATGATTTGAATGTACTTTTGACGAATTGCGATAAAGTACTTTTTAATTACGACAGAGAGCTAGTCATAAAGGGTTTCCACTATTGTGTGGATAAGCATTCCGATGTGATTAGAAAGTCGGGATTGCCTTACTATACTCATCCGCTCAATGTAACACTTATTTTGCTGAATGAATTTCCATATTCGGATGCAGAATCTGTGGTGGCTTGCCTTTTGCACGATATTATCGAAGATGTGGAGGGGATTAAAAAATCCACTATTGAAGAAGAATTTGGTCTTGAAGTAGCCGAAATGGTAGATGCCGTTACCAAAATTCGCTATGAAAATACGGCAAAGCTAAAAACTAAAGCGTCCACAGCTCGTAAATTATTTTTGTCGCTTGTCAAAGATATTCGAGTAATACTTATTAAGCTTTCGGATAGACTACATAATATGCGAACTCTGCACTATTTGAGTCCAGAAAAGCAAATCGGAATTGCTAAAGAAACTCTAAGCTTCTATACCCCAATAGCCCACAGATTGGGCTTGAATAAAATTAAAATGGAGCTGGAGAACCTTTCTTTCTATTATTCGGATAAGTCGGCATATATTGCCATACAAGATGCACTAAAAGCCAAACGTAGGGATTTCTTGACTTATATTAATCAATTCGTTGTTTTAATTGAAAAAAGTTTAAGTGTTTCCAATGTAGGCTTCACTATTACAGTGGTGCATAAGCAAGAGTACGAGATTTTCCAAATGATGCAGGACGGCAAAGCACTTTCGGATATTGATAATTTCTATTCTGTTGTTATCATTCTCAAAACAAATGACGTTTCCGAATGTTATAGAGTACATGGTATTTTGGCGACTGCTTTCAATACAGTTAGCTTTGTGGATTTTATTTCTAATGCCAAATTGGATTGGTATAAATCGCTGAATACTGAGCTAATTGGGCCAGATGGTAAAAAAGTTGAAATTGTTATCCGCACAGAAGAAATGGAAAAAGTTTCCGAAGAGGGTTTTGCAAATTCATTCTCACTAAAAGAGGGTCGCAAAAGAGCTTTGGAAATTTCTGATGACGAAATAGAGCAGTGGGGCGAATGGATGCAGGATATTATAGAATCCAATCCAGATATAGCACAGCAAACTATATGGAACTCAATCAAAATGAATTTATTCGATGGCGATCTTTCTATTTATGAGAAAGATGGCACTATACATAACCTCACCAAAGGGGCTACTGTGCTTGATTATGCTTTTTCATTAAGTGATAAAGTTGGCTTGCAGTGCATTTCTGCCAAAGTGAATGGCTTGCTCAGGGATATTAGCTATGAGCTGAAAACTGGCGAACAAGTAGAAATTATTAAATCGCCCAATGCAAAACCAAAAGAAGATTGGCAAAAATTTGTTTCATCGCATAGAGCTGTGGTTGCTCTTCATAACTACTTCAAGCAAAGCAATAAAGGAGTGGCTCCAAGTTTGCCAGAAATTGAAAATTTCGATGTGGAACTACTTATCTATGGTCAGGACAGAGAGGGGATGCTTTCTAATATAACAGTGGCAATAGGCACAAATAATATGAAAAAAATATCTATCGAATCTATGGGAGATATGTTTGAAGGGCGAATTGTTGTTACTATAAAGAACTTAAAAGAGCTAAACGAGGTCTTTTTGAACCTACTGCAAATTGAAGGTATTCGCAAAGTGGAAAGAATTGAAAATTAATTATAAAATCTAGTAGAAATACTGATACAGAGCCGCAATATCGAGCCGATAATTCAAGTATAGAACAAATACATTCGGAATAATTGGCTTGATTGAGAAACTCTTAAATACTACGGCAAAGGATACTGCCACAACTATCTTTCGCAAGGAAGCAAAAGAAAAACAAGCCGCTGACCCAATCAAAGTTCTAAATGCTTTGGAGGATACTCTAGATTTATCCGACAATGCAATGAATCTCAAAAAGTTAAATAAAAAGGAGCTCGAATTATTTGGCAAATCTCTTAATAAATTAAATAGATTTGGAATAGTTGGACACCACTACTATGAAATAGATGGTAAAATTGTTAAAAGAGACATCACTACTTCTCTTGGCGACCGAAGACTTTACGGGCAGAAGCAAGTCGCAAGCAATTTTTCTATTTATGCATAATCCGACATGGAAGTCATTCTAAAGAATACACGAGCAAGGAAGTTCGTGTTTTTTTTTATGGTATTATATTCTTATTTATGGTTTGTATTATATTATCTGCTTTTTCATCTGTCAGAAATGGAGGCACCTCAGGTGTCGCCACTGGTAGTTTCATTTCGCCAATTACTACTTGCACATTCCTTAAATGATCTTTTTTAAATATGAACCTCTCTCTAACTCTCCCCGACACTGATAGAGGAAAAATAACAAAATACGGAATAGTTCTTATTTGCAACATCATTTGTTGCTTCGCCTAAATAATAAAGAGGTTCTGTTTCTGGTTTGCGAGATACAAAAAAGAAATCTAACTACAGAAATATTCAAATACTTAAGAACCCCCTCAGTGATTGAGAGGGCATCTATATCTTACTTCTTATTCTTGCAGTGCGTGTCTAAGAAATTGAAGAATTCTTCTTGCCAAACTGCTGCATTTTGTAAGCTTAAAACCCAGTGGTTTTCATTTGGGAATAATATTATTTTGCTCGGTATGCCTTTCATTTGTGCAGCTGTGAATGCTTCAAGCGATTGATTGTATGGCACACGATAATCTTTCATGCCTGTGTAAATTAAGATTGGTGTATCCCAATTCTGCACGAATCTATTTGGTGAGTTTTTCTCATAAATTTCTTTATTTTTATTTTCCCAGTAAGGTCCACCAAATTCAGCATTTGCAAAGAATAACTCTTCAGTCGCACCATACATACTTTCCAAATTAAACACACCGCAATGTGAAATAAAAGCAGAGAAACGGCCTTGATGATTTCCAGCAAGCCAAAAAGTAGTGTAACCACCAGCACTTGCTCCCACAGCTGCTATGCGTTTTGTGTCCACATATTTAAGTTTAGAAATCTCGTCAGTGGCGTCTAAGATGTCTTGCATTGCTTTGCCACCCCAGTCTTTGCTAATTTCATCTACCCATTCTTGCCCAAAGCCAGGAGCTCCTCTTCTATTTGGAGCAACTACAATATAACCTTGCGAAGCCATTAAGTATATATTCCATCGGTAGCTCCAATAGTGGCTAATCATTGATTGTGGGCCGCCTTGGCAGTAAGTAATCATCGGATATTTTTTCATTGGGTCGAAGTTAGGCGGGTAAATCACCCAAGTTTGAACTTTTTTACCATCTTTAGTAGGCACATTGATATTCTGGAACTGCACTTTATTTAGATTTGCAATTACTTCTTTATTAATATTCGTAATTCTTTCTGTTATTTTATTCGTTTTTGTATCGAAAAAATAAAAGTCAACTGGGTCTTGAATAGTTGTTTTGCCTATTACTATTTTATCTCCACTTTTATCTATAGTTAAACCAGAAGCATAATCCGCAATGTCAGATGTTAAGAAAGTTACTTCTTTGCTTGCGAAATCAATTACAGCCAGCGGCTCAATTCCCATTTGAGAGCATACGATATAAACTTTTTTGCCATCTGCACTCCAAACAAAATCATTAATCCATTGGTCAAGCTTTTCAGTTAGTTCCCAAATTTTACCTGAAGCTTTTTCATAAATCATAATTCTGATTTTATCAGATTCCAGTCCAGCTCTAGCTTGCGATTTGAAAGCAATATATTTTCCATCACGAGAATATTTCGGGTCTTTATCGTAGCCAGGCAAATTTGGAGTTATGTTCTTAGTTGTGCCATTTGCAACATCATATATATATATGTCGCTATTTGTGCTGATGTGTTCTTCTTTTACTTTGCGAGAAGTGTAAGCAATCTCTTTTCCGTCTGGGGAAAAAGTAAATTCACTATTTCCACCCATTGGCTGCACAGGACAATCGAAAGGTTCATTTGGCATTAAGTCAATAGCTTTAGTAGTCGCTAAATCAACTAAAAATATATGACTACGCAAATCATCTTCAAAATGATCCCAATGTCTGATTGGCAAAGCATCATAAATCATTGCATCGGATTTTGGATAGGCAGGATATAAATCTGTAGTTGTTTTATGAATTTTCACTTCCGAAGAAACAAGTAAATGTTTGCCCTTGGGCGACCAGTTAAATCCACTTGCACCTTCTGCAAATGCAGTAACTGAGCGAGGAGTTCCATTTGGGTAATCCATAATAAACACCTGCGGCACTCCAGAGGAAGTTGAAATGAAAGCAATTTGCTTTCCATCGGCACTCCATTGGTGGTTGAATTCACTTCCAGTTAATTGAGTTAGTCGAGTTGGAATTTTATCAACAAGTAAATTGTCTTTTGCAGTTTCTAAAGAAAGCAAATAAACATTTTTTGATTTTTTGTTTGCAGCCAAATCTGGAATATCCATGTTAAATAAAAGAATGTTTCCATCGGGCGAAATTTGGGGGTCTGAAAGTCTTTTAAGAGAAAGTAAAGTTTTGTAGTCAAAATTTACTTGTGCAAATAAGTTCATATTGCTAGCTAAGATAGAGCAATATAGGGCTACAACGGCAATAATTAGAGTTGGTTTCGAGTGTTTAAACATAGTAGGTTCGACCTATTTTTAATAAATTTTGTAAAATAAAAGACAAATTTCTAAAAAAACGTGCAGAAATCAAAGAAAAATAGTTAATTTTGTGTTCTGTATTGAAGTGCATTTTTATTAATGCAAAGAATTTTGTAGTTTTGCATTCTCTTTTTGAGACAATACGCAAAAAGCAGATAGCAAGTTTCTTCTCTTGAATAACTTGCATCCATTAATGAAGACAAATATAAGTTTTAGGAGTAATAAGAATCGTGGAACAAACAGCAAAAAAAGCATTGGTAATACCAGCTGCAAAAATAACTAAATCTTACAGAAAAGAAGACGTAACAAGAGATTGGTGGGTCATTGATGCTGCAGGATTTACAGTAGGTAGATTAGCTACACAAGTTGCAACATTATTGCGTGGCAAACACAAACCTATCTTCACACCTCACGTAGATTGTGGAGATCATGTTGTAATAATCAATGCTGAAAAAGTCAAATTTTTGGGCAAAAGAGAAGAACAAAAAGAATATTTCCGTCATACTGGCTATTTAGGTGGTGGTATCCATACTAAATTTAAAGATATGATTGCAACACATCCAGAAAGAGTTTTGGAATATGCAATACACGGAATGTTGCCTAAAAATCGTTTGGGCAGACAAATCGAAAAAAAATTAAAGGTATATGCAGGTACTGAGCATCCACATTCAGCTCAAGAACCAAAAGAGTTCATACTTGTATCTAATAAAAAAGAAAATAAGAATTAAGGATTTTTTATAAATGAAAGTTTTTGCTGCAACAGGTAGAAGAAAAACATCAGTAGCTCAGGTACGTTTAACTCCTGGCACTGGTAAAATTGCTATCAATAAAAGAGAAGTAACTAATTACTTCCCAGTTGAAATTCAAAGAATTAATGCATTCAAACCAATGGAAATTACTAGCCAAGTTGGAGCATTTGATATTAGTATCAATGTTCGTGGCGGTGGTCCTTCTGGTCAAATGGGTGCTATTCAATTGGGTTTGGCTCGTGCATTAGTTATTTTCAATGAAGAATTGAAAAGCGGATTGAGAAACGCTGGCTTTATGACTCGTGACCCTAGAATGGTTGAGAGAAAGAAATATGGTCAGAAAAAAGCGAGAAAACGCTTCCAATTCTCAAAACGTTAATACGTTTTATATTTTTTTCAAATTACCATGCTTTTGGATTGTCAGAAGGTGTGTTTCGTTTATGCGGAATCTTCGGCAAGTTGAAAAGAGCAGATGTTTTAACACTTTTTAAATTTAGGTTTTCAAATGCAACATTATGTTGAAATAGAAGCTTTGCTTAAAGCAGGTGCCCACTTCGGTCACATGACTAGTCGCTGGAATCCAGCGATGAGCAAATTCATCTTCACAGAAAAAAACGGTATCCACATTATTGATTTGCGTAAAACGCAAGTCCTTGCCGATATCGCTCGCGATGCAGCTTACGACGCTGCTGCAAAAGGTAAAATTATCCTTTTTGTTGGTACTAAACCACAAGCTAAATCAATAGTTAGCGAACAAGCTAGCCGTGCAGGTATGAACTATGTATCTGAAAGATGGTTAGGTGGTATGCTTACAAATTTTGCTACAATCAGAAAATCTATTAAAAGATTGGGCTTGATTGACAAAATGGAACAAGATGGTACTTATGAAAAAATTACTAAAAAAGAAAGATTAATGCTCGATAGAGAGCGTGATAGATTAAGAAAAGTATTTGGCGGTATTGAGTTTATGACTCGTTTGCCAGGTGCTTTGTTTGTTGTTGATATTAAAAAAGAACACTTAGCTTTGAAAGAAGCAAAAACATTGGGTATTCCAGTTATAGCTGTAGTTGACACAAATTGCGACCCTAACTTGGTTGATTATCCAATTCCTGCTAATGATGACTCTAATGCAACTATTGAATTGCTTTCTGCTTTAATTGCTGATGCAGTTTTGGAAGGTACTGAAATAGCTCGCAATAGACAAGCTGAACTTGGAACTGATAACTCAGGTAAAGATTCAGGCGATAGCACAGAAGATGCAGGACAAATGAAACGCAAACTTAGAGAACGCAAACCTGGTGGATCTGCTCCACGTTCGCCAAGAGCTCCGAAAGCTGCTGAGGCAAATGTAAACGCAAGCCCAACAGAAACAAATCAATGATTTGAATAAATAAAAAAAACATCTTTGATTTTAAAGATGTTTTTTTTTGTTAAAATTGAAAATTAATTATTAATCTTTAAAAAAATTAGGAATAAAACGATGGCTGAAATTACTGCAAAATTGGTAATGGAGCTTAGAGGCAAAACTGGCGCAGGTATGGCAGATTGCAAAAAAGCTTTAACAGAAACTGATGGAGATATGGAGCAAGCAATTGACTATCTTCGCAAAAAAGGTGCTGCTCAAATAGCAAAAAGAGCAGATAGAGAATCTAATGAAGGAATTGTACTTATTAGAGTATCTGCTGATAGCAAAACTGCTGTATTACTTGCTGTAACTTGCGAAACAGATTTCGTTTCTCGTAATCAAGAATTTGTGGATTATGCTACTAGTGTTGTAGAAGTTGCAGCAAATTCCACTGCTTCTTCTGTAGCTGAATTGTTAGCTTTGAAAGTTGGCGATGTAACTGTTGAAGCTGCTCACAATGATATTCTTGCTAAATTCTCTGAAAAAATTGAAATCGGTAAATTCGAAAGAATTACAACTACTGGTAGTTTAACTTCTTATATCCATAATGGCAGCAAATTAGGTGTTGTTTTGGATTTAAGTGCAGAATTGAAAACTGATGCTCAAATTGCTTTAGCTAAAGATATTGCTATGCAAATCGCTGCTATGGCACCATCTTTTGTTAATAGATCTGCTGTCACTCAAGATGCTTTAGATAGAGAAAAAGCTATTTATTTAGAGCAAGCTGCTGCTGAAGGTAAAGCTCCAGATATGGCTGAACGAATTGCTACTGGTAAAATCGAGAAATATTACAAAGAAGCTTGTTTGGTGGAACAACCTTTTGTGAAAGATGCTACAAAAACAGTTACAGACATCGTTAAAGAAATCGCTACTGATGCAGTAGTGAATAATTTTGTTAGAGTGGCAATTGGCTAATTCAATGCAAAAAGTTTATAATAGAATATTTCTTAAGCTAAGTGGCGAATCTCTTATGGGTCGCCAAGATTTTGGGATTGACCCAGAAACTCTAAAAGAATTTGCTAGTGAAATAGCAGAAGTACACCGATTGGGAGTACAAATTGGGATAGTTATCGGAGGTGGTAACATCTTCCGTGGTATTGAAGCGGCTGCTTACCAAATTGATAAAGTTTCTGGCGACCAAATGGGTATGCTTGCTACTGTTATCAATTGTATAGCTTTGCAAAATGCTCTTGAAGCTGAGGGAGTTCCAACTAGATTGCAATCTGCAATTAAAATGGAACAAATTGCTGAATCTGTAATCAGAAGAAGAGCTGTTCGACATTTGGAAAAAAATAGAGTAGTTCTATTTGGTGCAGGCACAGGAAATCCTTACTTCACAACTGACACTGCGGCGGCTCTTAGAGCAATTGAAGTGGAAGCTGAGCTTGTTATTAAAGGCACAAGAGTAGATGGAATTTACGATTCCGACCCTGAGAAAAATCCTGACGCTAAGAAATTTGAAACTATTAGCTATAGAGATGTTCTTGAAAAAAACTTGAGAGTGATGGACTTAACAGCTATTACTCTTTGCCAAGAAAATAATTTACCAATTAAAGTGATTAACTTCAACGAACGTGGCAATCTTAAAAGATTGGTTCTTGGAGAAAATATAGGTTCAACAGTTACAAACATCTAAAGAGAAATAGAATGAGCGTACAAGATATAATTTCGCAAACAAAAAACCAAATGACTAAAACAGTAGAACACACTCAATCTGAGTTTGGTAAAGTTCGTACTGGTAGAGCTTCGGCTTCATTGGTAGATAGTGTAACTATCGAAGTATATGGCAGTCATATGCCAATTAATCAAGTGGCAAATGTTTCTGTGCCAGACGCACGCACTATCGTTATTCAACCTTGGGATCGCACAACTCTAACTGCAATTGAAAAAGCAATTCAAATGGCTGATTTGGGTTTCAATCCGCAAAACGATGGTACTATTATTCGTGTTCCTGTGCCACCACTTACTGAAGAACGAAGAAAAGAATTCGTGAAGCTTTGCAAGAAAATGGCTGAAGAAGGCAAAATTGCTATAAGAAACATTCGCAGAGATATGAACGATACACTTAAAAAAGAAGAGAAAGATAAAGAGATTTCTGAAGACGACCGCAAAAGAGGCGAAGATGAAATTCAAAAGATAACTGATATCAACATTAAAAACATTGATACAGCACTAGAGAAAAAAGAAAAAGAGTTAATGGAAGATTAATCCATTAGTGATTTAGAAAAGAAAGCAAAGGTAGGTTTTAATAAGACCTGCCTTTTTTTTGTGGTAAAAGTTTGGTTATTTAAAATAATATTGTAATTTGAAGTAGAAATATTTAGAATTGTAAATATCTTGTTTCTATGAATAATAGTTTTAATTTCTTGGATTATGAAATGAAGAAATATATATTTGTTTTTATACTTTTGATTTTGTCAATTTCTAACACTTTTGCTTTAGAAATTATTAAAAACATAAAGTTCACAGACACAGTTTTACAATCATCTAGATTCTATCATATTTCTAATAACGATGGTGGTATTGTTGGTTTAAGAAGAGTTCAGAAAAGTTTACTACCAGAACATAACTTTGCTAAACAAATTCAGCTTTATGAAAAATATGATATGGATTTGAATTTTCTTGCAAATATTCAAACTGAAAAGGGATTAGGACAGTTTTCAGATAATTTGATTGATTTTCAAAACAAATACTATTCATTTTTTCAATCTGATATTGGAGATTATTTACATTTTGTAAGTTTCGATAAAGATTTTTCAAATATCAAGCTCAATAATCTTGATGAAGTATTTATTGACTCAAATTGGTATGTTGAAAATTTCTCATTTCCAAACTTCAATACATTTGTTGAAAAAAATAATGGAAATGAAGAATTATTCTTTGCAATGGCTAACTCAATTACATATATAAATACTTCTGATACTATTAGAAGCAAATATATGGCTCAGCTTTATTTGAACTTTTTTGATATTAATGGCAAACTTCAAAAAACATTCAAATCGGATGAGTTTTTTGGTAATACTTACGACCCAAATTTAATGAACTTTACTTCTCAAATTGCTAAACAGCTTAGCAATGGGAATTATTTGCTTTCAGCCAGATTTATAAGTTACAATTATACTCAATACGTATATTGTTTCACGCCTTCAGGAAAATTACTTTGGAAAACTGTATTGCCAGAAACATCAATGTCACGTAATTGGAAAATAGAGGAAATTAGTAATTATATTTATCTAATAGGTGAATATAAAACAAAAGTACTATTTGAACCTAATTTAAGTATTGCGAAGCTAAATCTTCAAGGAGAATTAGTGCAACTTAAAAAGGTAGATAAACATAATACTGTTAGTTTAACTAGGTCATCAATTGCAGATAAAGACAAGATTTATTTGTTTGGTTTAAATAATGGAGCTTCAGCAGCTGCTTTTACAATCATTGACACGAACTTAAATATTATTCACAATGAAGTATTTACAAAAGGAGAATTTGGAAGTGAGTTTTCAGCCGCAAGCAAAATTGCAGACAGTACTTTTGCAGTTGGATATTTAACTAAATATTCAAATCTTGCAATTGTAAAAATGAGTAGTACTCCAACTGATGTAAAAGAAGTCAACTCTTCATTTTATACAGGACTCCCATATCCAAACCCATTTGCTTCTGAAACAGTTATCGAATTCAGCTTAACTAAAGATGAATTAGTAACTATAGAGTTGTTTAGTTCAGCTGGTGAGAAAGTAGCAACTTTAGAAAAAGAATCTCTAAAGAGTATCGGAACAAATAGAGTTTACATTAAATCAGATGGACTTGCACAAGGTGTTTACTTTGTGAAAATTACTGCTGGCAATAATTCAGAAATTCGAGAAGTTATTATAAGCAAATAATATTGCTTAATATTTCATTTCAATTTGCATTAGCCCTACTAATAAATAAGTGGGGCTTTCTTTTGTTTCTTCTTTATTTATTGGATTTTTAAGTTTAATCTTAAATTAAAATTAAACTGTTTTTCTCATTTTGCAAATAAACTTACAAAAAATAAGTTTAAATTCAGCATTGATATGTCTTTAAATGAAGAAAAGTATTTTATGAATGCAAATGAATCTAAACGAAAATTTATTCTAAGTAGCTTAATTGCAAGTGGGTTAGCAGTATCAGGTGTTAATTCGTTAGCTAAGATAGGCGATGCTAAAATACCAGAAGCAAAGCAGAAAATCAAAGCAAACCCACTCAAAGCTGGTAGCTTGGTGGGAATAGTAGCTCCTGCCACAGCTGTTACAGACCCTGAAGATATTGCCAAAGCTAATGAAGTGATTGCTTCATTTGGTCTTAAGTCAATTTATGGCAAAAATGTGCTAAAAGGTAGTGGCTATAAGACTCGTAGCGTAGAAGAAAGGGTAGCCGATTTGCACGAAATGTTTGCTAATCCAAATGTGGAAGCTATAATGTGCGTTCGAGGTGGCTATGGTTCGGCGGGTTTGCTCGATAAGTTAGATTATCAGTTATTAGCAGCCAATCCAAAAATATTTTGTGGCTATAGCGACATAACTGCAATGCACTTGGCAATCCAAAAAATGACTGGACTTGTAACTTTTCACTCGCCTGTGTTGTTATCTGCATATACAAAATTCACGGAAGACAATTTAAAAAGCATTTTGTTTGGATCAAATAAGGATAATTATTTGATAAATCCAGAGCAACGGCGAGGAATTCGCAATGCTTTTCCTATCCAAACGATTAAATCGGGCATTGCTAAAGGCGAACTAATTGGTGGAAATTTATCTATAGTTACTTCATTGATGGGAACTGAATATGAAATTGAAACTAAAGGCAAAATCCTATTTTTTGAAGATGTAGATGAACCAGCTTATCGAATAGATAGAATGTTGACTCAAATGAAACTGGCTGGCAAATTAGATGGACTTGCTGGTGCTATTATTGGCAAATGCGAAAATTGCAACTCGGCTGGACAGGGCAGTCTTTGGGATAGGTCTATTGGAGAAGTATATGATTATTTTTTTGCCGATGCGAACTATCCAGTTATATCTGGGCTAATGATTGGTCATACAAGCGAGCAGCTGACTATACCGATGGGTATTATGGCTGAGCTTGATGCTGATAATAAAAAAGTAAAATTATTAGAAAAACCTACAAATTAATAAGAATGGCAACCGACACTAGAATAGAAAAATTAAAAGAAGTATTAAGCAAAAGACAGCCCGATTTGACGGCAGTTTTTGAGGATATCTACGACCCACATAATTTAATGGCTTGCCTGCGAAGTTGTGATGCAGTGGGAGTTTACGAAGTACATTTGGTGCAATCCAGAGTGCAATCCAAGAAGCAACAAAGAATAGGGCATGCAAGCTCTTCATCTGCCAAAAAATGGGTGGAACAAAGAAAATATAATGATGTTGCGAGTGCTTTTGAAGTTTTGCGAAGCCAAGGCAAGAAAATATATACTACCCACTTAGATGCAAATGCTGTGAGCATCCACGAACTTGACTTCACAGAACCAATAGCGGTAGTATTTGGTAATGAAAACGTTGGGGTAACAAAAGAAGCATTAGATTTGGCAGACGGCAATTTTATTATTCCGCAAGTGGGAATGATTTCTAGCTTGAATATTTCTGTTGCTTGTGCTGTCACTATGTATGAGGCTTATAGACAGCGAAATTTGGCAAAGAAATATGACAATTGTCAATTCGACGAAGCCACATTCGATAAAATAATAAACGATTGGATAATCTATAAGTAAATGTATTTGCTAATTTACATATTATTATTTGTATTTTCTTTTGGCTTAGCCCAAGAGAGTGTAGTAAATGATTTCTTACTTTTAGATAGTGCTTACATATTTGCAAATAATAATGGATTTAGTAAAATAAATGCTGGCTATTTATCTATCACTTCAAAGGGTAGACTTCCTGCATTGATATACACTATGCCCCATATCCTCCCCGAAGAGTTTTCGCTTAATATGAATGTAAAGTTCGATTCGAGTAGCAAAGTATCAAGTTATGGTGTGATTATTGGAGATACTGCAATTTATGCTGTTGTATTTAAAATAAATGCCGCCAATTATTATAAATTGCAAGAATATAATTCTGGTAAAATCACTGATATATCTGACTGGCAGAAGTTAGAATATCTTAATACATTTACATTTCCTAATTTAATAAATATAGAGAATTTCAGTGATGGACTGAAATTCTCAATAAATACAAAGCAAATCAGAACATTTAAAACACAGAATAAATTCTATAAGTATGGTGTTACTCTTTCTATGAATTCTGCTTTGCATATTGATTATATTAGCTTGAAGAACAGAAAGCAAGTTTATAAAGCACAAGAGCAATCGAGAAATCCAAGTAAACCATTAGAAAAAAGAAAAAAACGAAAGTTAAATCAGAAAACTTCGCTTGGCAATAATATAAATAGTATTTATAATGAGTCTGCGTGTATGCTATCGCCCGATGGGAAAAATATATTCGTAACTCGCAAACGCCATCCAGAAAATAGAGGGACAAATATATACGATGATGTTTGGTATTCAAAGTTGGATAGCCAAGGCAATTGGGAGCGTTTGCAAAACATTGGCTTTCCGATTAATAACATAGGCAATAACCATGTGGTGTCTGTTTCTGCAGATAACAGAACACTATATTTGCTCAATACATACAATCAAAATGGAGAGCCAAAGTCGGGCGGTATTTCTAAAACTAGATTGATAGACAATAAGTGGACTATCCCCGAAGATGTTAATGTTTTGGGATATAATAATATTAATCAGTTCTCTACTTTCAATATTTCTGCCGATGAAAGTATAATGACTATGTCTATGGAAAACCAAGAATCAATTGGTGGATTAGACCTTTATGTTAGCTTTAAAACAGGTAATAATCAATATACAAAACCATTGAATTTAGGCAGAACAATTAATACTATCGAAAATGATTTTAATTGTTTTCTTGCTGCGGATAATCAAACATTTTATTTTTCTACACTTGGAAGAGATGGATTTGGTTCGGCGGATATATATTTTTCAAAGCGACTGGATTCCACTTGGCAGAATTGGAGTGAGCCACAAAATCTGGGAGAAGAAATAAATTCAGCATCTGCTGAAATTGCTTTTGCCATTAGCTACGATGGGGATTATGCTTACTTGGTCACTCAGGATAGTACAATTTCAATTGGTGGTACAGACATTGTGAAAGTGAAACTTCCTAACGAAGCTAAGCCAAACCCAGTAGCTATTTTGAATACTAATTCCTCTTTTGATTCACTAATTGTTAGAAATAAAGCCAATAATGAAATTATTCTAAAAGTAAATAAGCAAGAAAATAAAACATTGACTTTGCCTTTAGGACAGAATTATCAAATTGAGTATAAAAAAGATGGTAAGTTTGTTTCGGAAGATGTAAATCTTGATAAATCAGAAGTATTTGAGGTTATTGAAGGGAAGAAGTCTGAAATAGAAAATGATACAATTATTGTTTATTTCGATTATAAAAATTGGAAAGCTCAAATTGAAGAAATCGCAATTACCAGCGAAGTGAAAAAAGTCAATATCTACACATATTCCGATATGCGTGGAACAGATAAATATAACAACGATTTGACAATGAAACGTTCTAAGTTTATAGAGTCCCGATTAATCAAGAAAACTCAGAAAGGGAAAATCCAATTTAACATTCAAAGCTATGGCAAACTCTATGCTAATCTGGACTGCGAAAGCGAAAACTGCTTTTCCAAAGATAGAAAAGCAGTTGTTATATTGGAAAAATAATTAATTACTTTTTGCCCATTTAAGCAAATCTTTAAATGTCGGCTTTTTACCTGTCATCAAAATACCAACTCTATAAATCTTAGCTGCAAACCATATAGCACCCACTGTGGAAGTCAATAGTATAATCACTGAGGCAGCAATCTGCCAAAGTGGAACAGATGTAGCCGCCACTCTTGTAATCATCGTTATAGGCGATGAAAAAGGGAATAGTGACATAAATATTGAAAACGTGGAATCTGGCTGCCCCATAATTTGTGGCATTGTTGTAATTGTTAGTATTATTGGCAGAGTAATTGGAAGCTGCAATTGAGCTGCATCTTGTTCTGTATCCACAGCAGAGCCAATTGCCGCAAAAAGAGAAGCATAGAAAAAATATCCCATAAAGAAATAAAATACAAATGCAACACCCACCCAAATCGAAATCTTAGGTATGTTTTCAATAAAGCTTTTTGCTTGTGGACTCATTGCCTGATTGCCACTTTGCATAGGCATTTTATTCATTTGTTGCAAATTTTCTATCTTTTGAATTTCTGCTTTATTAAATGATTTATCGAATGTCATAACTAAGGGAGTTGCAACTGCCATAACTCCAAAAAGCATTACCATCCAAACTGCCACTTGGGTAAGTCCTACAAAACCAATACCCACCACTTTGCCTATCATCATCTCGAAAGGTGTTACCGAAGAAGCAAGTATTTCCATAATACGGTTCACTTTTTCTTCTATCACACCACGAGAAACAAAAGAGCCATAGAGGAAAGTAAGAATATAAATTGCAAAACCAAGAATATAACCAACAAAAGACATACCTTCGGCATTATCTTTTTCTGTTTTGCCAGATTCATTTATTTTTTTAGTTTCTAATTTTACATTGAGATTTATTCTAGCCAACAATGTTTTGTCCACTTTGGTTTCAGCCATTCTATATTCTCTTAGCACTTTGTCTAAGTCGTTTTCTAACTGATTTATAAAGCCAAGTCCACCGCCACCTTTTGTATATACAGTGACTTTTGCATTATCCAAAGCTTCCTTATTTAGTACCACAAAGCCATCGAGATTATCTGCTAACACTTCTTTGCTTAGCTCAGCTTCCGATTTATTTACTTTGAAATAAATATCTTTATTTGCTTTTATTAAATTGTCTGCTAATATATTTGTGTTGTCCAAAATAGCTAGCTTCTTACTGCTCTCGCCCATAGACATAGAAACAGCTATTATAATCGCAAAGAATAATATGAATGAAAGAGGTCCAATAAGTGTGCCTATAATAAAACCTTTCGATTTTACACGTTTTAAATATTCGTGGTTTATTATTGTCCAAATTTTAGAATTTGCCATTTTGTGTAATCTCTTAATTTTGGGAGTTTTTAACTGATTCTATAAATATTTCATTGATGCTTGGCTCCACGATTTCAAATTTCGTGAGTTGTAGTTTATCGGTAAGTAGTGCAATTATTTCATTTGGTTTCAATGCAGGATTTGTAATTTTAAGCTTGGCTTTTCCTTCGCTCTTGCTAATAATTACAAGGTTGTTGCCAATATTCACATCTTGAAAGTTTCCTTCGAATTCTATATTGAGATTGTTTTTCACGAAGCTCTTTTTAATTTCCCTTACATTTCCTGCAAGGATAACTCTACCTTTATTTATTAAACTAATCTCATCGCACATTTGCTCCACTTGGTGCATTTGGTGGGTGGATAGAATAATTGTTTTCCCGCTTTTTTTCAAATCAAGTATAATCTCAATGAATAGTTCTGAATTAATCGGGTCAAAACCAGAAAACGGCTCATCTAGAATCATTAACTCTGGATTATGAAGAACAGCAGCTATAAATTGAACTTTTTGACTCATTCCTTTGGAAAGGTCTTGCACTTTCTTATTGACAAAGTCCTTTGCTTCCAATCGTGTGAGCCAGAATACAGCTTTTGCTTGAGCATCTTTTTTGCTCATACCTTTGAGTTGCCCAAAATAAACAAGCTGATCTATCACGTTCATTTTCTTGTATAGTCCTCGCTCTTCGGGTAAATAGCCAATTTGATTTTGGTGGTCACGATTAATCTTTTCACCAAAAACTAATATCTCGCCTTGGTCGGGCATATAGATATTAGTAATCATTCGGATTAGAGTGGTTTTACCAGCTCCATTCGGGCCAAGTAAACCGTGGATAATGCCTTTTGGTATAGCTAAGCTAATATCGTTAGAAGCTTTATAGTCCCCGAAAAACTTAGTTACATTCTTAATTTCTACAATGTTCATTTCGATTCCAATTGAGATGGATGGTCGCCCCTAAGGAAAGACTCTAATTCTAAGACATCTTCCTCGCTGCCAACAAATAAGGGAGTTCGCACGTGGATTGACTCTGGTACTAAATCCAAAATTCTGTTCACTCCATCACTTGCTCTGCCGCCCGCTTGCTCCATTAGCATAGCCAAAGGGTTAGCTTCATAGACAAGTCTTAGTTTACCTTTTACGTTTTTCACATCTGCTGGATAAAGAAAAATACCACCGTAATGCAGAGTACGGTGGAAGTCTGCAATGCCAGTACCAATATATCTCTGTGTGTAAGGCCTATTGGTTTTATCATCAATAATTTTTAAATAATCAATAAACTGTTGAACTTTTCTATCCCACTTGTGGTAATTGCCTTCGTTCACACTATAGTAACTGCTTTTCTTAGGCACTTTCAGACCCTCGTTTATCAGAAGGAATTCGCCAATAGTTGGGTCATAAGTGAAAACATTTACTCCACGCCCAGTCGTATAGACAAACATAGTGCTTGAGCCATAAAGGGCATAGCAGGCACCCACTTGCTTATAGCCAGGTTGGATTATATCTTCAGCTGTACCGTCATCACCATCTTTGGAAACTTTACGGTATATTCCGAAAATAGTACCAATGGTAACATTAACGTCAATATTTGAAGAGCCATCTAATGGATCGAAAACAATCACATAATTACCTTTTTTGCGATTTTTAGGCACATTGATAATTTCTTCGTTTTCTTCCGATGCCATAACAGCAATATTTCCACTTTGTGCCATCACCCTAATAATCACTTCGTTCGCATACTCGTCCAGCTTTTTAACTTGCTCGCCGTGGACATTAGTGTCTTCGGTTAATCCAAGTACATCGTTCAAACCCGCTCTACGCACATCGCGCGAGATAATTCGTACGGCAAAAGAAATATTGTGTAGTAGTCGAGTGAACTCTCCAGTTGCTCCTGGATGTTTGTATTCTTCCAGTGTTATGTGGTTATCTAAAGTAATTAACTTCTCGGTATTGATTATCGCCATAATTAAAATTCAGCTTGTGGTTTTAAATGAAACAAAAATTAAGAAAAAAAATCATTAAAAACTTCCCCAAATCGAAATTTGGCGTAGATTTGTAAAATAAATTTGTGATTAATTAGTGTTAAGCTTAAAAATTACTAAAAAAATCAAATTGCAACTAAGGAAAGGGAAATGCCAAATTACACTTATAAGTGCAGAAAATGTGGTGAAGAATTCGATGTTTTCCAAAGTATTACAGCCGATGCATTCACTAACCACCAACAACAACCTGAAACGAAAACGGACTGCGATGGAGAAATTTATCGAAAAATTTTTGGAACAGGAGTTGTACTCAAAGGAACTGGCTTCTACGAAACTGATTATGTTAAGAAAACAGGTGCTCCTGCCAAAACAGAAAGTTAAAAAGAAAAAGAAGTAGTAAATTATTTCAAAAAATTTACTTATATTTTCGAAATAATTATACTTGAATGTGTTATAGCTAACATCAAAAAAAAGCCACTCAAAATAGAGTGGCTTAAATGAAATTTCAATTTTGTGAGTTATAAACTACCTTATCTGAATTCTCTTGCGGATATATTTATTGTTACCAATTCTAACTTCAGCTATGTAATCGCCTTGTGGCATAAGTTTGCCATTGTCGTCTCTGCCGCCCCAGTATAGATTGTAATTGCCAGGGTTTTGTTTGCCTTTAAATAAAGTATTGATTACCTTTGCTTGAATTGAATAAACCACTACTTCAATTTCATCAGAATATTCAATTGAATATTTAATGTTAGGCCCAACATCTTCTGTGAGACCAAGCAAACTACCAATTAGCGACATCGGGATTTTTAATCCATAGCGAGGAAGTGTATTCATATAAGGCACAGCAAGCGAACGTTCTATATTTTCCTGATATGCCAATTGTTCATTCCCCGATGGAATAAAGAATTCTTTTGGTATATCTTTCAAATTGTCCAGCACCTTTCCGTAAGGGCTATTGCGTTGCAAGCGAATGAAATTCTGCCAGTTCTTGTCGGATTGAGTAATGAAATTCCTCATTTGCACATCAAGTGGCAATTTCAAACGCAATGCTTCCATATAAGCACTATCTTGCTCTGGAGTAAACTCATTGCGAAAGCCAGAGCGGGGAAGTTCATCGCCATCGGGCTGGGCAATCACAAATTGTAAAGTTGCCAATAATATAATCAGCAAAAGGAAATATTTCTGGTATTTAGTTTTATTTTTCAAATTGTACTTCTGCAAAAGAAATAATTTAGCAAAAAAAATCCGATATATCTTATCATAAAGTATATATCGGATTTCAATCAATTTTGTTGCAAATTTTATTTGCCAGAACCCAATTTGTCCAAAGTCAAGTTTGAAAGCATATCGCCGAAAGTGATTGCACCAACTTTAGGGATGTCAACTTTTTCTCCACGACCTTCATAGCGATCTCCACCACGGTTGTCACGGTTATTTGAGCGATTGCCACCACCATTATTTCCACCGCCAGACTGTCTGTTCATTGCTTGCTCAGCTTCTTGCTCTTCAGTAAGCACTGGCACAACAATCATAGACTCATCTTCTGGAGATAAATCAGCTACTCTAATTTGCATTGCATCGCCAACGGCAACAGTCATTTTATTGCCATTCATAAATGCACGCATTTTACTTCTCGGCATAAATGCATCAATTTCTTCAGCTACAGTAACAACAGCACCTTTTTCATTCATTTCTGAAATCACTGCACTAAATTCAGCATCAATAGGGTATTTAGCTTGGAATTCACCCCAAGGGCTTTCGCCAACTCTTTTATAGCTCAATGAAATTGCTTTTTTGTCGATATTGATAGCAACTACTTTGAAATCATAAGCTTTGTTTAATTCCAAAACTAAATTTGGGTTTTTAACTCTCTTAGTCCAAGAAAGCTCATTGATTCTAACTAAACCGTCAATGCCTTTTTCTAATTCGATATAAGCACCGAAATCAGTAAAACGTCTAACTGTACCATTGTGAATACTATCAATTGGGAATTTAGCTTCCACTTCTTCCCAAGGAGATTTTTCTAATTCTTTCCTGCTCAAGCCAAGTTTCATTTCTTTTTGATTCACGTCAATCACAACAGCTTCCAATGTATCGCCTACTTTATATAAGTCCGATGGTTTGTTCACATGTGAGTGAGAAAGTCTAGAAACGTGAATTAAACCTTCAACGCCATCTATATTGATGAATACACCAAATGTAGGTAATGAAGAAACAACACCAGTTACTTTTTCGCCAACTTTGAATTTTGCTGCAAATTCTTCAGCAATTTGACCCTTGCGGCTCACTATGATAGATTTTCTTCCATCATTTTCTTTTGCTTCTATTACGCTTACTTTCAATGTAGAGCCAATTGCATCTTTCATTTCAGCATCATTAGGTTTTCTGCTCATTGAAAAATGAGAGAATGGCAAGAACAATGGAGCACCTTTATAAGCAACTCTAAATCCACCTGTTACTTTTTCATTTACAACTACCTCGATAGTATTTGTAGTTTCAATCATAGCTTTCAATTCATCGAAAACATCGTCCAATTTATCTTGAGTTACTTTTGGAGCTACTGGCACTGCCACTTTGTCTGGGTGGACAATAGCAAAATCAGTATCAAGTTTCTCTTCAAAATTTGATGGATTTGAATTATCTGCCACAAGTGAGCCAAATTCGCTATCACTTATTGGAACTGGAGCAGCTTCGGTAGGAGCTGTAGCAACTTCAGTAGGAGCTGTAGAAGCTTCAGTAGAAGTCATAGCAACTTCGGTAGGAGCTGTAGCAACTTCGGTAGAAGTTGGAGCAGCTTCAGTAGAAGTTGTAGCAGCTTCAGTAGAAGTTGTAGCAGCTTCAGTAGAAGTTGTAGCAGCTTCAGTAGAAGTTGGAGCAGCTTCAGTAGAAGTTGGAGCAGCTTCAGTAGAAGTTGGAGCAGCTTCAGTAGAAGTTGGAGTTTCCACAGAAGTAATTGTGTTTTCTGTAGTTGGTGTAGAAGCCACTTCGCTTATTTGCTCTGAAGAAGTGTCAAGTTGAGTGTTTTCATTGTTTTGCATAAAAGCTAACCTGCATATAGTGCGTTAAGGTAAAAAAAATTAAATTCAGTTTCAAAAGTTTGTCCAAAGAAACTAAGATAATAACTAAGTTTTTTGAAAAATGTTTCTTATTAGAATACAAATTTCCATATATTTTTTCAAGTTAACAAAATATATTTTGTAAAAGTGAAGAAAAGTGTTAAATTTGTAGTCTATCGAATTTCAAAACAATAATTTTATTGGTACTAAATCAATGAACTCACGTAAATTATACGAAACGACCTTCATAGTGAATGCAGCACTAGAAGACCAGGACATAGATGCAGTCGTTTCAAAAGCATCTGCTTACATCGAAAATAACGGTGGAGTGATTAGAGAATTGCATAAATGGGGAAGAAAAAGACTTGCTTACCCAATCAACAAAAAATTTAATGGTTACTACGTACACATTATATTTGAAACTAAAGCAGCATCTATTCCATTATTGGAAAGATTCTTCGTTTTAGATGATACTATTCTTAGACACCTAATTTTAAGCATCTCTGAAAGCTTGATTGAATTGAGAGCAAACCGTGCTTTGATGGAAGGTAAATTAGCTGCCGAAGCTGCTGAAGCAGAAAAAAATGCTGAATTAACTGAAGTAACTGAGGGCTAAGAGGTAAATAAATGAAAATCATATTAAGACAAGACGTTGAAAATTTAGGTGCAATGGGCGAAATAGTTGTTGTGAAAGATGGCTATGCTCGTAATTTCCTTATACCTCGCAGTTTAGCTTATTTTGCTACTGCTAGCTCTTTAAAAAGACTTGAAGGCGAAAAAAGACAATACGCTAAAAAACAAGCTACTGAAAAAGCTATCGCTGAACAAACAGCTGCTAAACTTTCAGACATGCAAGTTACTATTGCTATGAAAGTTGGAGAGGAAGGCAAATTATTTGGTTCTGTTACTCCTCAAGCTATTGCAAAAGAATTAGAAGTAATGGGCTTCAATTTGGACAGAAGACACATTATTATTGACGAACCAATCAAATCTTTGGGTATCTTCTCTGTGAAAGTAAAATTACACACAGATGTTGTTGCTCCTTTGAAAGTTTGGGTTATCAACGAAGAATAAACACTTCTGAAATATGCAAAGAAATTAAAAAGACAGATTCAAAAAAGAATCTGTCTTTTTTTTGTTATATCAGTTACTTCCAATACCCAACGATTATATAAAAAGAAGAAAATTAAACCAGCTTCAACTGACACTTGTTGTCCAGTTGCGCGGGCCAGCTGATGGAGAGTTCCAGCCTCTTGCCCGGGATCAGATTCTGGTCGGTGGCGAACAACACGCCGTTGCTGCTGATGTTGATGGTGGTCCCGGTGCCTTCTTCAGGCTCGTTGGGGCCGCGTTTGCTCAGAATTTTGAACTTCACTTCGCGCTCAATGGGGAAACGGTCCGCCGAACGGCGTGCCGTCCAACGAGTAGCGGCGGGCGAATACGCCCCCGGCGGCATCGGCCCAGGTGACGACGTAGTTGCCGTTGGCGTCGGCGGCGACGGCGGGGGCGAATTGCCCGCCGGCGGTCGCACCGTTGGCCAAAGTGCCCGTCCCCCGCGGCGCCGCGGCATACGGCGTATTCGTCCCCGTGACGCCGACGTTGGTAAACGTCGAGTTGGTCAACAGCGCCGCCGTGTCGCTCTCCGACGCCAGACCGACGTAAACCTGATTTTCCATCGCCAGCACGACCGTCGCCAACGACGTCCAGCCGGCGCCATTCGACGAGTACTCGGCCGTAAACGAGTTGCCCGTGCGGGTCAGGCGAAACCACGTCGCGGAACTCGTCACGCTGCCGACGGTCAACGCCGACACGCCGGTCCCGGTCCGCTATTCCAGGCCGATGGTATTGTTGTT
>ENA-ORBV01004531-ORBV01004531.1-microbial-mat-metagenome-genome-assembly--contig:-NODE-4531-length-26543-cov-4.560833_pt1 | contig 26543 bp, 24 predicted proteins | sample MGYA00237777_ERZ505514 | MGnify/ENA primary metagenome ERZ505514 (study PRJEB26160, sample SAMN06269048) | microbial mat metagenome | isolation source: Oligotrophic lake microbial mat | place...
CACATAAAGCCTACAAAAATCCTCTGCATCAAATGAACTCACCCTTTCGTGGTCGACTTGTTGTTGTGGACGAGATTCGATAACATCGTCAATATTGCCTTGGTATCAAGACCAGTTTGCGCCCTGAACATCCATGGGCATTGAGCATCACGAAATAGGTCGATGTCGAAACCTGTCTGAGGCTGAACCAGCACTGTTTGATTTGTTGGCACGCCTTGTCGCTGATGTAGATGGCGATGCAACTCCTCGATTTGGTCCTTTCGCACAACTTCTGTGAAAACACAATGGCATGAATATGCAGGAGTGAAAGGCGACAAACAGTTCAGCGAATTTCACGGGCTCACCTGAGTTTTGACCGCTGGCCTTCGGAGGATTCGGGGTTTCCAGTGATTGAATCATCGTCATTGTCGGCTTGGTCACCAAATGGCGTGCCGTTGTCTGCGCTATCACTCTTTGTTGATGAGGACTTGGATTCTGGCAATTTGCGGCGCGCAGAGGCTGAGGGATTGGATTTCGATGGCTTGGCGGGGGGAGAAGCCCATGTCGGCGAGGAGGGATTCTGGGGTGGTGAAGGTGTCGGCTTGGACGTCGTACATGCGGATGCGGTCGGAGAGGAGCTGGCGGAAGTCTTTGTCCTTGGAGACGAGTACGACGTCGAAGCCGCGGGCTTCGAGGTGCTCGTCTTTCACTCCACCGGCGCGGGTGGCCGCGCCATGGAATCGCTCATCGAAAGCGGCCTCGTCGCGGGCGTGCTCGACATCACCACCACCGAGTGGGCCGATGAACTCGTCGGCGGCATCCTCGGCGCCGGCCCCGCCCGCCTCGACGCCGCGGCCAAAGCCGGCGTGCCCGCGATCGTCGTCCCCGGCTGCCTCGACATGGTGAACTTCGGCGAACCCCAGACCGTCCCCGCGAAATTCGCCGGCCGCACCTTCTACCACCACAACCCCCAAGTGACGCTCATGCGCACCAATGCCGCGGAGTGCGCCGAGCTCGGCCGCATCCTCGCGGAAAAAGTGAATCGTTACCCCGCGCCCGTCACCGTGCTGCTCCCGCTCCGGGCGATCAGCGTGATTAGTGCCGAGGGCCAGCCCTTTTACGACCCAGCCGCCGACGCCGCGCTCTTCGGCGCGATCAAGCAGCACCTCCGCCCGGAGATTCCCGTCATCGAGCTCGACGCGAAAATCAACGACCCTGCCTTCGCCCAAGCCTGCGCCGGGACCCTGCTCGCCACGCTGGTTGGAGCCGCGCGTTAATCACCGACGCTGACACAAGCGGCGGTCTTCCCACCGGACGGCCCAGACGCTCGGCACGCTGGTTGGTAGTGGCTCAATTTGCCGGCAAAAAGGCGTGTCATCCTGAGCGGAGTTCCGTCGTGGGCCAGTGGGGGCGGAACGGAGTCGAAGGACCTCCAATATCCGCCTTTCCTCACCGGTGTGACTATCAAGGCGCGGTCTCTCACGGTTCAGACGCGGGTAAGGAAGAAGGAGATTGGAGATCCTTCCACTGCGCAGCGCCCGCCGAGCGTCCCGTTACTTGTATCTCCCTGCTGGAGCCGCCTCAGAATCTGACCGTGACTCGGACCGCCATACCAGTGAATGGTGACGAAATCGATCCTGTATTTCCGCTTCATCGCCTCGCTCATGAAACTCGGCATCCACGGGCTGTCCGCATGCACGCCGGCGGGGCTGCCCAGCGGCAGATTGAGTTCCTCGATCTTTGGCCAGGCTTCGAGTGCCGTCTCCACACGCATGTTAGCCAGCATCTCCCGGTCGGGTTCGTTGAAACCGAGCACGGCGCTAGGTTTGTTCGGAAAATCCGCGCGCACCTTGGCGACCGTGTTCTCGATCGGCTGACCCGCGTCGGCCTTGAAAATCATGGGCCCCCATTCGACGCCTTCCGGCTGTCCCGCGGGTCGGTTGGCAGTCCAGTTGTAACTCCAGTGGGCGTTCAGGCTGCTGACGACCTTCGCCCACTGCGGGCTCCTGCTTTTGCCAGCCAGGCCCTTCTTCTTTCCGGGCTTCGGCGTCGGCTGTGCGCCCGGCAACTGCGCAGTCGAAGCAAGAGGATTCGACAGTGCGGCCAGCGCGAGGCCGGACTTGGGGAATTGTCGACGAGGGAGTGTGGTCATTGCAGGCCAAGGCTGGCGTTTTCAGAAACGCGTCAATCGCTGACTGAAATCGCTGTTCACCGCGGGTGGGCGACATTCCCCGAGTTCGGCGTGGTCGACGACGTCTTGAAGTCGATGATCACACCCTGCTGCACCAGATCGAGCACACCGATCAAGGTCGGCAGTCCGGGCGGCTGCAAGCGCATGGCGCTCAGCGACGCCTCAAACCCACGGCGCGCGGCTGCCCCGGCGACGCTATCGGCCTGCATCTCTGCCGTTCAATTCGCCATCGATGCTGCTGCGAAACTGGGTGGGCGTCGCGCTGGTCATCGCGCGGAACGCCCGAGTGAAGGCGCTGTGATCGGAGAAGCCGCATTCGAGGGCGATTTCGGCGACAGTGCGGTCCGTTTCGCGCAGGAGCCGGGATGCGGCGGCGACGCGGGTTTTTGCGATGAGCTGGCTCGGCGTGATGCCGAAGATGCGTTTGATGATGCGGGCGAATCTCGCACTGGGCAGCTTCGCGATGCACGCCAGTGCAGATGGCGTGAGCGGGTCGGCGAAACCGGTCTCCAGGCGTCGTAGAGCGGCGGCGATTTCCGCGGGAATTTCCTTCGTCGGCATCGGCGCGCGCACGTCTTTTGACATGCCGATGATGCCGGTCACGGTGCCGGTGGCGTCACGCATGGGCAGCTTCGTGGTGAGGCACCAGACCGGTTTGTGCGGGGCATACCAGTGGAGTTCGAGTCGCTCGATGATGGGCCGGCCCGTGCGCAGGACGGCGGCGTCCTGCCCGGCAGGAATGCGTCCGAAATCGCCGGGGCAGACATCGCTCGGGCGCCGGCCGATCATTTGTGATTTGCTGCGGAGGCCGTGACGTTCGACGAGCGAATCGTTCACCACGAGGTAGCGACCTGCGGCGTCTTTGATGAAGAAGGCAATGTCGGGCGTGTGATCGAAGAGCAGCTCCAGCAGTCGCACGTCCACCCCGGTGTCCGTGACGGACGCGGCGGCGCGAAGTGCGGCGGTTGTGCTGAGTTTCATGCTGGAACGCGAATCCGAATCAAGACGGGCGATGCGTGGAAGGTAAAGTCTGCGCACCCCGGGTCAATCTGCCGCCGCATCCCTGCCATGAAAATCACGCGCATTCTCGCCTATCGTGTCGAACTCCCGCTCGTCGAAACCACCTACAAGTGGAGCGGCGGAAAGTCCGTCACCGTTTTCGACAGCACCCTCGTGCGTGTCGAGACGGACGCCGGAATCATCGGTCACGGCGAAGTCTGCCCGCTTGGGCCGTTTTATCTTCCTGCGTACGCGGAGGGCGTGCGCGCGGGGCTGCGCGAACTCGGGCCGCACCTCATCGGCGAAGATCCTCGCCAGCTCGCGAAGCTCAACCGCACGATGGACGCGGCGCTCAAAGGCCACCCGTATGTGAAGAGCGGCGTGGACATCGCGTGCTGGGACATCCTCGGCCAGGCGTGCGGGATGCCGGTGTGCGAGCTGCTCGGCGGGCGCTACGGCGAGGATGTCACGCTTTACCGCGCCATCTCGCAGGAGTCGCCGGAGGAAATGGCCGCGAAGGTCGCGGGCTATCGCGCGGAGGGTTATCGGCGCTTTCAACTCAAGGTCGGCGGCGATCCGGATACCGACATAGCGCGCATTTTCGCCGTCGCCGCGGAGCTTCAGCCCGGCGATCGGCTCGTCGCTGATGCCAACACCGGCTGGGTGCAGCACGAAGCGGTGCGCGTGGCGAAGGCGGTGCGCGATGTGGATGTCTATATCGAGCAGCCGTGCCTCACGTATGAGGAGTGCCTCGCGGTGCGGCGCCAGACGCCGCATCCGTTCGTGCTGGATGAAAACATCGACGACCTCGCGATGCTGCTGCGCGCGAAAAGCGACCTCGCGATGGACGTGGTGAATTTGAAAATCAGCAAGCTCGGCGGGCTGACGAAAATCCGGCAGGCCCGCGACCTGTGCGTGAGCATGGGCATCGCGATGACGCTCGAAGATTCGTGGGGCGGCGACATCGCCACCGCCGCCATCGCGCATCTCGCGCAGAGCACGCCGACGGAATTTCTTTTCACGACGACGGATTTCAACAGCTACGTGACCGTCTCCACCGCCGACGGCGCACCGCAACGCAAGCAAGGCCGCATGGCCGCGAGCACCGCGCCCGGCCTCGGCATCACGCCGAAGATGGACGTGCTCGGTGCGCCGGTCGTCACCATTCAATGAACCACCACACCCATGAAAAAAAGTAACCTGCTCACGACTGCGCTGATCCTGCTCGGCGGCCTGATGCTGCCATGCACGCCCACGCTTTTCGCCGCTGGTGGAGCGAAGACATTGGACGTTCCCGACTTTACCAAAGGCGACGCGATCCCTGCCGGGGCGAGTCACGATTGGAATTTGGGAGCGACCGGCGCACGCGGGTGGATGGTGAGCGACAAGATGGTGACCACGGATGCACGGCAAATCCGCATCACGAAGGTCGAAGAGAATTCCCCCGCTTCGGGAGTGTTGGCAGTGGGCGATGTGATCCTGGGCGTCGGTGGCAAACCGTTTGCCTACGACCCGCGCACGGAGCTGGGCAAGGCGCTGACCGAGGCGGAGAAAGACGCGAATCGCGGCAATCTGTCGCTCATCCGCTGGCGGGATGGGAAGAGCGATGCCGTCACATTGAAGCTGCAAGTTCTCGGCAGCTACAGCGCCACGGCTCCCTTCGATTGCCCGAAGTCGAAGCGCATCCTCGAACAGGGCTGCAAGGCTTTGGCTAAACAGGTCGCTGCGGGGAACGAACGCCAGGAGCCAATCACCCGGTGTCTGAACGCGCTGGCTTTGCTCGCGAGCGGCAATTCCGTTTACATCCCTCTCGTTCGCAAGGAGGCCGAATGGGCGTCCGGGTTTTCCGCCACCAGCATGCAAACGTGGCGCTACGGCTACGTCATCATGCTGCTCTCGGAATATATGATGGCCACGGGCGACCAGTCGGTCATGCCCGGTCTGCGCCGTCTCGCGCTGGAAGCGGCAAAAGGCCAGAGCGCCGTCGGTTCATGGGGCCACGGCTTCGCGCTCCCCGACGGACGGCTCCGCGGCTACGGGATGATGAACGCGCCGGGTTTGCCGCTGACCACTTCGCTGATTCTCGCTCGTGAAGCAGGACTCAAGGATCCCGCCGTGGATCTCGCCATCGAACGCAGCGACCGGTTGCTCCGCTTTTACATCGGCAAGGGCGCGATTCCCTACGGCGACCATGCCCCGTGGATCGAGAGCCACGAGGACAACGGCAAATGCGGCATCGCCGCGCTGATGTTCAGTCAACTCGGCAACGCCGCGGGCGCGGAGTATTTCTCGCGGCTGAGCCTCGCGTCGCACGGCCCCGAGCGTGACACCGGACACACCGGCAATTTCTTCAACATCCTCTGGGCCTTGCCCGGCGTCGCCCAATCCGGCCCCAACGCCACCGGCGCGTGGATGCACGAGTTCGGTGCTTGGTATTTCGATCTCGCCCGTCGCTGGGATGGCACCTTTCTCCACCAAGGCCCGCCCGAGCCGAAGGGCGACTCCTACGACAAATGGGATACCACCGGTGCCGTCCTGCTGGGCTACGCCATGCCGCTCAAGAAAATCCGGCTCACCGGCAAAAAGCCGAGCGCGGTTCCGCCACTCACCGCCGCCGCCGCGCAAGCCGTCATCCTCGACGGTCGCGGCTGGAGCACCAAGGACCGCACGAGTTTTTACGCCAGCCTCAGCACGAAGGAACTCATCGACCGTCTCGGCAGTTGGTCCCCCGTGGTCCGCGAACGCTCCGCTATAGAAGTCGCCCGCCGCAAAGACGACACCGTTCCCGAATTGGTAAAGATGCTCGACGCCCAAAATCTCAACAGCCGCTACGGCGCCTGCCAGGTACTCGCCCAGCTCAAAAAACGCGGTGCCGCCGCTGTCCCGGCGCTGACGAAGAACCTCAAGCACGACGACCTTTGGCTGCGCATCAAAGCCGCCGAAGCGCTCGCCGCCATTGGCGCTCCAGCCATGCAGACCGTGCCGGAACTCCTCGAAATGCTGGCGCGCGCGGACCAAGCGAAAGACCCACGCGGGATGCAGCAGCGGTATCTTTCTTTCGCGCTGTTCAATGAACGTGAGGGGATGCTGAGCCGCTCACTCGATGGAGTGGATCGCCCGTTGCTCACCAGCGCAGTGCGGGCCGGGCTGAATAACGAAGATGGCCGCGCCCGGGGCAGCATCGGGTCGGTTTATCGCAAGCTAACTTACGAAGAAATCAAACCCCTCCTGCCCGCCATCTACGAAGCGATCGTCACACCCGCGCCGAGCGGCGAGATGTTCGCCGACGGTATTCGCGTGGAGGGTCTCAAAGTCCTCGCCAAGCATCACATCAAGGAAGGAATCGCCGCGTGTGTGAACTACACCACCACGCAAAATCCCTGGGCCAGCCAGAAGCGCACACCCGAGCTGATGAAAATCCTGCTCAACTACGGAGCTCGAGCAAAGTCCGTCATTCCGGAGCTGCAAAAGATCGCCGACGCCTTCGAGAAAGGTGAGCCGGATTTTCCGAAGGCATTGAGTCTCCAAAAGGCCAATTCCGTCCGGGAAACCATCCGTGCCATCGAGTCAGCGACCGAATCCCCGAAACTGATCAGCATCACCGAAACCAAATGACCCCCAAACGAAACATCCTCAAACACGGCATCCTTTTTCTCGCTGCTCTCGCGCTGCCGCTGGGAGCCGCGGCGCAGGCGAAGCCGCTCAAAGTCTTCATCCTCGCCGGGCAGTCGAACATGGAGGGCCATGCGAAAATCGAGACCTTCGACTATATCGGCGATGACCCGGCCACGGCTCCGCTGCTCAAGCAAATGCGCGGCGCGGACGGCAAGCCGACGGTGTGCGAGAACGTGTGGATTTCTTATTTCACCGGCGTGGGGAAGGACAACGGCGAGGGTTTCGGAAAGCTGACGGCGGGATACGGCTCGCGGAGAAACCCGACGCAGGATGGCGGAAAGATTGGGCCGGAGTTTACCTTCGGACTCACGATGGATGCCGCGCTCGATGAGCCGGTGCTCATCATCAAGACCGCGTGGGGCGGCAAGAGCCTGCACACGGATTTCCGCCCGCCGAGCGCCGGTCCTTACGTGCCGACGGCGGAGGATCTGAAAAGGTGGGCGGGGAAACCGGAGAAGCAAAAAGAACAGGCCGAAGCCGCCGGCGTCTATTACCGCCTCATGATCGAGCATGTGAAACGCGTGACCAAGGACATCAAGCGCGTGTGCCCGGCGTATGACGAAAAGCAGGGCTACGAAATCGCGGGCTTCGTGTGGTTCCAGGGTTTCAACGACCTCGTGGCCGGCGACACCTACGCACCGACGCCGGGCAGCAAGGTGCGCGACTACTCCAGATACGGCGAGTGGCTGGCCGGGTTCATCCGCGATGTGCGGAAGGATGTGGACGCTCCGAAGATGCCGTTCGTCATCGGCGTGCTGGGCGTGGACGGACTGAACGCGAGCGACAACACCAAGGCGTTCCGCGAAGCGATGGCGGCACCCGCGCTGCTGCCGGAGTTTGCAGGCAACGTCATGGCCGTGCAGACCGCGCCGTTTTGGTCGGCGGAACTCGGAGCCATCGCGGAAAAAAAGGAGAAGGTCCGCCAGATGAGTCATTTCCTAAACTCGAAGCACAAAGACCACGCCAACGCCGACGGCACGATGACCGAGGAGCAGAAGCGCGAGCATTTGAAAGCGTTCGAGGCGAAGCTGATTTCGCCTGCCGAAAAAGCGATGTGGGAACGCGGCGCATCCAATGCCGGCTACCACTACCTCGGATGCGCAAAAACTTTCGCGCGGATGGGCAAAGCCTTCGCCGAAGCCACGCTCGGAATGATGCGCGGCCCGCAGCGCCGATGACCGCGTTTATGAAAACCACCGCCCTCCTCTTTGCGTTCCTTGGCGTTCTTTGCGGCCAATCTTCCGCCGCTGAGAAACCAAACATCCTCATCATCGTCAGCGACGACCAGGGCTATGTGGACGCCGGGTTTCAGGGTGGGAAAGACGTGCCCACGCCGCATCTGGACAAGCTCGCGGAGTCCGGCGTGCGCTGCACGAGCGGCTATGTCACTTATCCGGTTTGCTCGCCGTCGAGGGCAGGGTTGCTCACGGGGCGGTATCAAGCGCGGTTCGGACATGAGAACAATCCGGTCTATGACCCGCTCGACGCGAACGAGGGGCTGCCGCTCACGGAAAAGCTGCTGCCGGAGTTTTTGAAACCGGTGGGCTACACGACCGCGTGGATGGGCAAATGGCATCTCGGTTCCTCGCCCGCGCATGTGCCGTGGAAGCGCGGGTTTGATGAAACGTATGGCTTCATCGGCGGCGGGCATCGCTACCTCGGCTGGCAGCCGAATGGCCGTCAATACACGCTGCCGCTCACGCGCAACGGCGTGGAAACAACAGACGCGCCGCCGCACCTGACGACGGCGCTGGGCGACAAAGCCGCCGCGTTCATCCAGCGCGGCAAGGAGAAGCCGTGGATGCTTTACCTCGCCTTTAATGCGCCACACACGCCGCATGAACCGACCCCGGAGCGGCTCGCAAAGTTCGCGCACATTCCGAACGAACAACGCCGCCGCGTCCTCGCGCAAATCTCACTACTGGACGACGCCATCGGTGCCATCACCGGCGCGCTCGTCGAGACCGGTCAGACGAAGCGCACGCTGGTGTTCTTTTTCAGCGACAACGGCGGCCCCGTTTCCTCTGGCGCAAATAACGGCGCGCTGCGCGGCGGCAAAGGACAACTCTTCGAAGGCGGCGTGCGCGTGCCGTTTCTCGTGAGCTGGCCGGACAAACTGCCGGCGGGAAAAACCTACGACCAACCCGTGATTTCGCTGGATGCGTTTGCCAGCGCGCTCGCCGCAGCGGGCGTGCCGATACCCACAGACAAGCCTTCCGACAGCGTGAACATCGTGCCGCATCTCGCCGGGGACGTGAAAACCCCGCCGCACGAGCGGCTGTTCTGGCGGCTGCGCGCCAAGGAATTCGCCGTGCGCGAGGGCGCGTGGAAACTCATCGAGCCGGACGGCAAACCCGCGCAGCTTTTCGACCTCGCCAGCGATTCCGCCGAAACGAAAGACCTCGCCGCGGACAAGCCCGACATCGCCCAACGCCGCGCCGCCTCGCTCGCCGAATGGCGCAAAGAACTGAAGCCCCCCGCTTTCCCCGGCTCCAGCGTGAAAAACGAAGACTGGGGCCCCGGCGGCGCGAACCAGAAGAACGCCGCGCCGAAAAAAAACGCGCCACCCGCGCCGCCCCCAAACTAGACCCGAACCAACGACTCCATGAAGATCCGACTGGTTTCACCGCGACCGGCATTGCGCCCCATGACACTCTTCACCGCGCGTTGGTTGCTGCCGACGCTGCTCGCAGGCACGGCGATTTTTCCCACCGCGCTGGCCGCACCGGTGCGCATGGAGCCGGCGGATTCACCGGTGGACAATCCGCTGAAGGGGTTGGTGCCGTATGCCGGGAAATCGGCGGAGCGATTCCCGCACAGTCTGGAGTTTGACTATCTGCCGCTGGCGAAACTGCTGACCGGGCCGGGGCAATACAACTGGCAGCCGCTGGATGACAAACTCGTCGAGATTTCCGGGCGGTCGTGCCAGGCGGTGTTCCGCATCTGGCTGGAGTATCCGGGGCAAGCCTCGGGACTCCCGGACTACCTCGCAAAGGCCGGCGTGAAGGTGACGGAATGGAAAGATGACAAGGAGAAGACGCCGCCGGAAAACTTCACCCCGGACTATGAAGATGAGCGGCTCGTCGCCGCGCTGGAGGGATTCATCGCCGCGCTCGGCCAGCGCTACGACGGTGATGCGAGGGTGGGATTTCTCACTGCCGGGCTGCTCGGCATGTGGGGCGAGTGGCACACGTATCCGCGCACGGAACTCTTTGCCTCGAAGCGCACGCAGGAGCGCATCCTCGCGGCGTATGAGCGGGCCTTCCATCGCGTGCCCGTGCTGCTGCGCTACCCGGCGGCCCCGGAGACTTCCGGGCTGGCGGCGACGGCGCACCGGCCCTTCGGCTATCATGATGATTCTTTCGCCTGGGGCACGCTGGATACCGGGCGCAAGGCTGACTCCTGGTTTTACCTCGCGGCGCTGAAAGCCGCCGGGCCGCTGGCGGTGGAACGGTGGAAGACGCACCCCATCGGCGGCGAGATTCGCCCAGAGGTGTGGGGCCTCATTTTCGACGAAAAGCCTGCGCACAAACAGGCGCAGGATTTCGCCGCCTGCGTTTGCGCAACCCATGTCTCGTGGGTCATGGACAGCGGAATGTTCCGCGAAAAAAGCGATCCCGCGAGGGTCGGCCGCGCCTCGACGCAGGTGCGGCGGATGGGCTATGATTTTCGCATCGCCACCGCAGACATCACCCGCCGCGGGGAGCACGGGGCGGCGGTGGTGGTGGAAATTCTCAACCAGGGAGTCGCCCCATTTTACCAGGACTGGCGTCTGGAACTCGGAGCCATCGCCGCAGATGGCACCGTGCTGGAATCGTGGCCTGCGCAGTGGACGCTGCGCGGAATTCAACCCAGCGAGATACCCACGCGCTGGGCAACACAGTTCGAGCGCACCGCCTCGCGCGGACGCGCCTGCACCCTCGCCCTGCGCGTGGTGAATCCGATGCCCGGCGGAAAGCGCCTGCGTTTTGCCAATGCCGCCGAAGATCGCGACGCGAAAGGCTGGCTGAGCCTCGGCCCGCTGCCTTAGCCCCGTTATGATGGAAGATGTGCAGACGCGGGAGCTGTGGTGGACGGAAGTCTTCGAGCTCGCCTCCGACCGCGCCGAACGCGCGAACCTCATCGCCGACCCGGCGCGGCAAAAACAAATCGAAGCCATGCGCGGGGCACTCCTCGCCGTCATGCGCCGCGCGGGCGACCCGCTCGCCGAAGCCTTCGCCGCGCGCGAGAACAAAACCCTTGCGCCCGCATTGCTCGGAAAACTGAACGCGGAATACCGCAAGGCCACGAAGCGGAATCAACACGCCGACAACCCATGACCACCCTCATCCACATGAACCTCTGCACCACTTTGCTGCTCGCCAGCGCCTCCGTCGCCGCACCCGGCGACGCGCCGCCCGCGCAGGAACTCATCGAAAAAGCCACGGGTGGCGATACCGGCACGCAGCTCTCGCTTGCAATCCGCTATCGCGACGGCAAAGGCGTGGCGAAGGACAACGCCGAGGCCATGCGCTGGGCGCACCTTGCTGCGGACAAGGGCGACGCGGCCGCGATGGATTTCGTCGGCTGGATGTATTTCCGGGGCACAGGCGTGAAGCACAACGCGGCACTCGCCGTCGCGTATTTCAAAGCCGCCGCGGACAAATCCGCCACCGCCGCGTGGAATCTAGGCCAGTGCTACTTTGCCGCGCAGGGTGTGGAGCAAGACATCCCGAAGGCGCTGGAGCTCTGGAAGAAGGCCGCCGCGATGGGGCACGGACGCGCGGCTTCCACGGCGGCGATGACTTACCTGGCGGGCGAAGGCGTGTCGCCGGATGTGGCAGAGGCGCGGCGACTGGCGGAGCGCGCCGTCGCGCTGGATGACCCATCCGGCCTCGTCGTGCTGGGCGAGATGCACTTTCAATCCGGCGAACTCGACAAGGCCCGCGCCCTTTGGACGAAGGTCTCGCAGATGAAACCCACCGGCGCCACGGGCAATCCCGAGCAGCCCTCCGGCGAGATGGCCGCGCAGCAGGGCGCGGATTTGCTGAAGCTCATGGATCATCGCCAGCGCAAAGCCGAGCCGGGAAAATTCGCGCTCCTGCCGATGCCGCATTTGCATCAGGGCTGGAACAACTGCGGCTCCACGAGCTGCGCGATGTTTGCCCGCGCGCAGGGGCAAAAGCTCGGCGGCTGGGATTTCAAAAAGCTCTGCCCGTCACCGCTGGGCACCGGCACTGATTGGGGCGACCTCGTCAAAGCCTCGGGAAAAATCGGCCTGCGCTGGAAGCTCGTCACCTTCACGCCCGACGACGATGGCTTCGACAAAGCGGCCGCCTTCGTGCGCGCCGAACTCGATGCCGGACGCCCGGTGGTGATTGATTTCAAATACCTCGGCCCGCAATACCCGAATGGCGAAGCCGGCCACACGCTGACCATCGCCGGCTACCTCGCCGCGGAGAATCTCTACATCCTCTGCAACCCCGCCATCGCCACGCCCGGACTGCAGCTCATCACCGCCGCCGACCTCAAGCACTACTGGCGCTCCGACCACTACGGCGAGCTGTCGAATAACGTCCTCTCGCGGCCTGCCATCGTCGTGGACACCGCGCGTCCGTAACTTTTTCCGCGCCATGAAAACGCCGCTCATCCTCTTCGCCGCATTTGCAGCGACAACCCTCGTTGTGAACTCCGCAGCCGCGGAAGTTCCCGCGCAACTTCTCCGGCCCGACGGCAGACTCGCTGACCAGACGAAGAAGGTGAAAGTCTTCATCCTCATGGGACAATCGAACATGGTGGGCACGGGCGACATCCTGCCTGCGGACAAGCAGGGCACGCTCACCACGTTCACGACGACGGAGAAGAAGCATCCGTATCTCGTGGACGAAGCCGGCCAGTGGACGGCGCGGAAGGATGTCCATTACTATGATGCCCGCGTGAAGAAAGGCGGCCCGCTGAGCGCGACATCGAACAACGGCAAGTCCATCGGGCCGGAACTTGGCTTTGGTTTCGTGATGGGACAGTTGCTCGACGAACCGGTGCTCGTTTTGAAATCGTGCATCGGCAATCGTAGCCTTGGCTGGGATTTGCTGCCGCCCGGCAGCGAGCGCTTTCAGGCCGAAGTCACCGAGCGCGGTGGCCAGAAAGTGACGAAGACCTTTGCCGGCTACAAGGACACGCCGGACTCATGGATCGAAGGCGAGCCGAAGAAGGAAGTCGCGTGGTATGCCGGCAAGCAATACGACGACGACATGACCAACGCGAAGACCGCGCTGGAAAACTTCGCGACGATTTATCCCGACTACAAAGGGCAGGACTACGAAATCGCCGGCTTCGTCTGGTGGCAGGGCAACAAGGACCAAAATGCCGTCCACGCCGCCCGCTACGAGCAAAACCTCGCGCGCCTCATCCCCGCGCTGCGCAAAGACTACAACGCGCCGAACGCCAAATTCGTCCTCGCCACGGGCTGCGGATTTACCGGGCGCGAGGGCTTCGGCTTGCAAATCACGGAAGCCCAGCTCGCCATCGCCGACACGAAGAAGCATCCAGAGTTCGCCGGTAACGTGAAGGGGGTGGACTCGCGCGACCTGTGGCGCGAAGCGGATGTTTCCCCGAAGAACCAAGGCTACCACTACAACCGCAACGCCGAGACTTACATGGAAGTGGGGCTGCGGCTCGGCTGGGCAATGGCTGAACTTCTGGCGGAGAAGAATAGCGGAAGACGCTGAATCACTCGGAATCATGCTCAAGGTCCAAGCCATTGTTTTCGCCCAACTGCTCTTTGTAGCTGGGGTCGCGTCGGCGGCGGAGCCGGTGATTCCCGGTCTGGCTGCTAATGGCCTCGCGGCGGAAATCAAAGGGCAGGTGCTCATCGAGGAGTTGAACTGCGTGGCGTGTCATGCAGCGGAGGGGACGCTCGCGGAGCGGTCGAAGAAAGCGCCGCGGCTGGCGGACATCGGTGCGCGGATGCATCCGGCGTTTCTCGAAGCCTTCATCGGCGACCCGCATGGCATCAAGCCCGGCACGACGATGCCGGATGCGATGGCGACACTCGGCGCAGAGGAGAAGCCGCGGGCGGCGCAGGCGCTCACGCATTTTCTGCTCTCGCGGAAAGCGCCGGACTTTGCGCCGCAGGCACCGGACTTGGTGGCGGCGAAGAGCGGGCACCGCTTGTTTCAGTCGCGCGGCTGCGCGGCGTGTCACGCACCGCGCGATGAGCAGGCGGCGGAGTTGCCGATGGCGAACTCCGTGCCGCTCGGTGCGCTGGACGGGAAATACAGCCATCGGAGCCTCGTGGAGTTCCTGCGCCAGCCGCACGCGAGCCGTCCATCCGGGCGGATGCCGGACATGCGCCTGCAAGGCCGCGACGCAGAAAGTATCGCGCATTTTCTGCTGCAAAAAACGCGCGTGCCCGGCGCGCTGCGCTACACGCTTTATCGCGGGCAGGTGTGGGAGGGGCTGGAGGGCGACGGGGTCGCCGCCGCGCGCGGCGGGCAGGTGGAGGACTTCGCACTGTCGAGTCTCGGGCGCGTGGAGCGGCACACGGCAGTGCGCTACGAGGGCTGGCTGAATGTCGCGGCGCACGGCACGCACAAGTTCTTCCTCACGATGAATGGCGGCTCGCTCGTGGTGGATGGCCAGACGCTCGTGCAGCAGCCGCCGAGCGACCGGCGCGGCGTGAAGGATTTCACCGCCGCTGTGGAACTCGCCGCGGGGCCGCACGCGATGGAGTTCACCTACTTTCACACGGGTCGGGAGCCGAAGCTGACCTTTGAAATGCAGGGGCCGCAACTCGCGCGCGGGCCGGTGCTGGCGGCGATGCTGTCGGCTTTCAAAGAACCGGTCGCACCGTTCGTGCCGCTGAAAGTGGACACCACACTCGCGCAGCGTGGGCGCGAGTATTTTGGGAAGCTCGGCTGCGCGAACTGCCATGATGATCTGAAAGTGCCGGGCCTCGTCGCGCCTGCTTTTGCAAAAATCGATGCGGCGCGCGGCTGTCTTGGCGACGCCGCGGGGCCGCGTTTCGGACTCAGCGCGCCGCAGCGCGATCTGATCAAGGCGGCCTTGCCCACAGCAGCTCATCCGGTGCTCGACGACAAGCAGCAGCTCAACAAGACGTTGGTCACGTTCAACTGCATCGCCTGTCACGAGCGCACCGGACTCGGCGGCATCGCGCCGGAGCGCAATGCGAACTTCACCGGCACCCACGAGGCGCTCGGCGACCAAGGCCGCATCCCGCCGCCGCTGTCGCACGTCGGCGCGAAGCTGAAGCCGGAGTGGATCGCGGAAGTGCTGCTGCGCGGCAAACGGCAGCGCGATTATCTCGATGCCTCCATGCCGCAGTTCGGCGAAGCGAACGTTGGGCATCTCGCAAATTTGTTCGGCAAGGTGGACACGCTGGAGGCCGTGAATTTTCCGAAGGTCGCGAACATTCAGGAATCCAAGAACGCGGGCTATGAGATGATCGGCTCGAACGGATTCAGTTGCATCGCGTGCCATGACTTCAACGGTCAGAAATCCGGCGGAGCAGGCGCGCTCGACATCGTGAACGTGACGGAGCGCATCCAGAAAAACTGGTTTCATCTCTACATGCGTCAGCCCTCGCGCTTTCACCCGACGGTCATCATGCCGAGTTACTGGCCGGGCGGGCAGTCCATCCGCCCGACCATTCTCGGCGGCGATACAGCGCAACAAATCGAGGCGCTGTGGACGTATCTCGAAGACGGAACGCGGGCGAAAAAACCGGTGGGCCTGTCGCGGCAGTCGAGCGAACTGCGCGTGGGCGATGTCGCGGAGATTTGCCGTGGGCGCGGCCCGGCGGGCTATCGCGGAATCGGCGTGGGCTACGTGGAGCGCATCAGCCTCGCGTTTGATTCCGAGGAGATGACGCTGCGCGAGCTTTGGAAAGGCGAGTTTGCGAATGTCGATCTCGGCTCGTTTCGTTCGCGCGGCACGGACCGGATTGCTTTTCCCGCTGGCGTTCCTTTTCACCGGCTGAAATCGCTGGAGGACAACTGGCCCTACAAGTCGAAGACCAACTACGCCTTCCCGCAGGATCACGGCTACCAATTCCGCGGCTACCATCTCGATGTGCAGCGGAGACCGACTTTCCTGTATCGCTACGGCGACATCGCGGTGGAGGATTTCTTCGAGGATGTGCGCGGCAAGGACGGCAAAGCGTATTTCAAACGCACCTTCCAATTCGACGCACCCGACGCACAGCCGCCGTTCTATTTCCGCGCAGCCTCCGGCAAAACAATCACGCCGCAATCCGAACGAGCGTTCGCGGCCGATGCGCTCCAACTGCGCATCACCAGCGAGCACCAAGGCATCGTGCGCGAAGGCAATCCCGATGAGGTGCTCATCCCGCTCACGCTGCCAAAGGGCCGCTCCACTCTCACCCTCGAATACCAATGGTAAACGCCCGCATCATCACGGTCATCGTGGCCTTTTCCAACGTGCTGCAACTGCACGCGGAAGAACTTGGCGAGACGTGGGGCACCGCGAAGGAGGAGGCGAAATACTATCCAATCGTCAACATTCCCATCCCCCCTGAAGTGCCGATGCGTCCCGGCAGTTTTGAGATCCTTCCCGATGGACGGCTCGCGGTGGGCACACGGCGCGGCGACATCTATTTCATCAAGGGCGCGTTCGATTCTCCGCCCGCACCCGAGTATCAATTGTTCGCCAGCGGGCAGGATGAAATCTTTTCGCTCTCGTGGCGCGACGGTGCAATGACGGCCACGAGCTTCGGCGAAACCACGCGCATCACCGATACGAATGGCGATGGCGTCGCCGATAATTACGACACGCTGACCAACAACTGGGGCTATGCCGAAGGCCATGAATTCGCATTCGCCTCCAAGCCCGATCCCGAGGGCAACATCTGGGTCGCGCTCGGACTCAGCGGCTCCTACGAGTCGCACAATCTCTTTCGTGGCTGGGCGGTGAAAGTCACGCCCGACGGAAAAATGATCCCCGTGTGCAGCGGCCTGCGCAGCCCAGCCGGTGTGGGCGCGAATGCTGAGGGCGCGATGTTTGCCATCGAGAGCCAGGGCCCGTGGAATGGCTGCTGTTCGCTGAAGCATCTCAAGCCCGGCGGCTTTCTCGGACACCCCGCGAGCTACAACTGGTATCCCTTCGCGCCCAACGTCCCCGCGCCCACGGTCACACCCAACAGCAACTCGCGCATGGCCGATGAACTCAAGCGTGTGAAGGAACTCGTCCCGCCCGCAGTCCGCTTTCCTTACATCAAAATGGGGCGCTCCATCTCCGGCTTCCGGCTCAACCAGACTGGCGGAAAGTTCGGCCCGTTCGACAACCAGTTTTTCCTCGGCGACTACACGCTCAGCATTATCATGCGCGCGACGACCGAGCAGGTGAACGGCGTGTGGCAGGGCGCGTGTTACCCGTTCCGCGAAGGACTCGCGACCGGGATCATGAACGTGGAGTTCACCCCAAAGGGCCAGCTCATCGCCGGCGGCTTCACGACGAACCGCCAATGGCCTGTGCGAGGCACCGAGCCCTTCGCCATCCAGCGCATTGATTGGAGCGGCGTCGTGCCTTTTGAAATCCGGGAGATCAACATCAAGAAAGACGGCTTCCTCGTTCATTTCACGAAGCCCGTGGACCCTGTCATCGCCGCCAGGACCGATGCGTACCGCATCACCACTTACACCCACATTTACCACGGAGCCTACGGCAGCCCCGAAGTGGACCAGACCACCGCCCGCGTCACCAAAGCCATTCCCTCCGCCGACGGACGCTCCGTGATGGTGCATCTGGAGAAATTTGAAGTGGGCCACATCCACGACTTCGACCTCGCCGCGATGGCGTCCAAGGACGGCGAGCGGTTGCTGCACACGCGGGCTTATTACACCGTGAACGAAGTGCCGAAGAACTAGCTTCCAGCGCGGCTGCCACGCCACTACGTCAGCTTTCTTTCATCGTCTCGATTTTCTCCATCGGCGTGAGGCCGCGCCAAAGCGTGGTCTGCTGCTGTGGATTAGCGCAGGTGACCACCATCGCGGCGTCGCAAGTCCCGATGAATCCGGAGCCCAGCATCGGCTTCGGCTGGTTCTATCATATTGAACGACCATGAAGGCCCGGTCGCCGGCAGCTTTGGGCCACAACGGCGCGCGCGGTCCGGTCATCTGCGTGGACCTCACCCATCAACTTGTGATGGACCTCCCGGTCGAGAGGATGGACGCCCAAACGAACGAAGTCCGCGCGGCGCTTTTCAAAGGGGCGGTGGAGAAATACGGTAAGCCCGCGAATCGCTGACGGGCCAAAAAAGACGGCGACCAATCACGCGGAGCAATGTTTCAGGAAGCAACAAGACGCTCATTCATTGATCTGAAAGAAACAAAACGCATGGAAAGAAACGCATTGTTTATTCTCTTCGCCCTGCTGCTGGCTCCTTTTGCGGTGGTGCCTGCAGCGGACGGGGAGCGCCCCAACCTCATCCTCATTCTCGCCGATGACCCCGGCTGCTGTGGGAACACGTTCAACGAAACGCCGAGCCTCGACCGGCTTGCGAAGCAGGGGATGCGCTTCACGCAATGCTACGCCGGGCCGGTCTGCCCGCCGACGCGCGCAAATCTGCAGCGGGCGGGACCAGGCGCGCTTCGGCATTACGCAGCACATTCCCGGATACCGGCGGCCGTTTGCGAAGCTGAGCGATCCCGTGGTTCCGCGGCAGTTGCCGCTGGAGGTCGAGGCGTTCGCGGAGCGGCTGCGGGCGGCGAGTTACGCGCCGGGCTACTTTGGCAAATGGCATCCCGGCGGCGCGGGCTTTGGCCCGGCGGTCCAGGGCTGGCAGACGGCGCTGCAATATTAGGGCCACCCGCAGCCGCTGCGCGTCACCGGCAGTGCGGAGACGCGGCGCACGGCGGAGTTTCTCAACGAGAAGGCCGTCGGCTTCATCGAGGCGAACAAGGACAAGCCGTTCCTGCTGCAAGTCTCGCATTTCGCCGTCCACATCCCGCTCCCGACCACGCCCGAATTGCTCGCGAAGTGGCGCGCGGAAGTCGGCGCGCGCAGGCCCGTGCCCAATCCCAACTACACCCCCGCCCGCGCCACCGAACTCGCCAAGGGCAAAGGCGGCAACGCTGAACCATGGAACAAATCCTCACCCTCGTGCTCAGCGAACAGGGCAACAGTTTTCCCTTCGCCAAATGGACCTGCTACGATGTCGGGCTCGCGAGCGGCTGCATCGCGCGCTGGCCCGGCAAGGTGAAGCCCGGCGCGGTGAGCGATGCGCTCGTCGCATACGTGGATGTCGTCCCCACCTTCCTGGAAGCCGCCGGGCTTGAGCGCCCGGCGATTCTCGATGGTCGCAGTTTTGTGCCGGTGCGCACCGGTGCGGCCATCGCGCACAAGGAGCGTGACGCGCGCTATCGCTACATCCGCAACCTCACGCCCGACGCGATATTCAGCAACGCCGCAACCAAGGATCGGACCTTCAAGACCCGGGAAAAAATGGCCGCTGCTGGCGATGCCAACGCGCAACGTCTTGTCCACGACTATCAGCACCGCCCCGGCGAAGAACTCTACGATTGCGACGCCGACCCGTGGAACCGCCACAACCTGATCGGCGTCGAAAAGCTCGCTGAAGTGCGCGACGAACTGCGCGTGAAGCTCGACGCCTGGATGGAGCAGCAGAGCGACGCTGGCCAGCCCACGGAGTTGAACGACCTCCGACGAATGCCGAAGCACAGCGACGAAAAAGACGACGCTCCGAAAAAGTGCAACAAGAAGAATGCTGCCTGATGAAACGCCTCCTTCAGCTCCTCGTCCCAAGTCTGCTCTGCCTTCCATGGCTCGCCATGGGCGCGTCACGCCCCAACGTCCTCCTCATCTGCGTGGACGACCTCAAGCCCACGCTCGGCTGCTATGGCGACAAACTCGCCATCTCGCCAAACATTGACCGCCTCGCCGCGCGGGGCGTCCGTTTCGACCTCGCGTATTGCAACCAGTCCGTCTGCGCGCCGTCGCGCAACAACCTGCTCCTCGGCTCGCGCTCGACCTCGCTCGGCATCTACGGCCTGGATCGGAATTTCCGCACCGCCGTCCCCGATGCCGTCACGCCCACGCAGCACTTCATGCAACACGGCTACCGTGCCGAATGCGTCGGCAAGATATTGCACACCGGCCACGGGAATCGCGACGACGACGCCTCGTGGAGCGTGCCGTCGCTCAAGGAAAAGGTGGTCGAGTATCTCGATCCAAAAAACTCCGCCGGTGGCCAGCTCACGCGGGAGGAGGCGTTCTTCACCAATCAAAAACTCGGCGAGATCAAGTCGCTCCCGCGCGGTGCCGCGTGGGAAATCGCCGACGTGCCGGACAACGCCTATGCCGACGGACGCATCGCCGACGCGGGCATCCGCCGTCTGCGCGCGGCCAAAGAACGGACGGGCACGCCATTTTTCCTCGCCCTCGGTTTTGTCAAACCCCACCTCCCGCTCACCGCGCCGAAGAAATATTGGGAGCTGCACGATCCGAAGAAGTTCACGCTCGCGCCGGACAAGCGCGATCCGATTGGTGCGCCGGGTTACGCGGGCAAGGTCGGCGGCGAGATTGTGAATTACGATCCGTTGAGCGTGGAGAACTTGCGCGAGGAAGCGAACCAACGGCAGTTGATCCACGCTTACTATGCCTGCGTCAGCTTCATGGACGCGCAGCTCGGACGCGTGCTCGACGAACTCGACCGGCTCAAGCTCGCCGAGGATACGCTCATCGTCCTGTGGGGCGATCACGGCTGGCACCTCGGCGATCACGGTTACTGGACCAAACACACCAACTACGAGCAGGCCAACCGCATCCCACTCGTCATCGTCGCGCCCGGCGTCGCGAAGCCTGGCCGCGCGACGAAGCAACTCGCCGAGACGGTGGACATCTTTCCCACCCTCGCCGAACTCGCCGGCCTGCCCGCGCCACGCGGCCCGCAGCCCATCGACGGCCTCAGCCTCGTGCCCGTGCTCCGCGATCCCTCGATGAGCATTCGCGACCACGCTTATCACGCCTATCCGCGCGGCGAACGCATGGGCCGCGCGATCCGCACCGAGCGCTACCGCCTCGTCGAGTGGAAGAAACCCGGTGCTTCCGCGGACACCGCCGAACTTGAACTCTACGACTATCAGGCCGATCCGCGGGAAACGAAAAACCTCGCGGCTTCCCAACCCGAAATCGTCGCGCAGTTCCGCACCATCCTCGCGCGCCACCCCGAAGCCGTCGTATCAGGCGCGCACTCTGGAAACGCCACATCCAAAGCGAAGGCAAAGAACAAGAATACCCACCCATGAAACGCATCCTTACCCTTCTGCTCGTCACCGCGCTGGCCTTCGGCGTTGCGCCGGATTCCTCGGCCGCGCCGCGTCCAAACATCATTCTCATCATGACGGACGATGTCGGCTACTCGGACATCGGCTGTTACGGCAGCGAGATCGCGACGCCGCATCTCGACGCGCTCGCGCAGGGCGGCGTGCGCTTCACGCAGTTCTACAACACGGCCCGCTGCTGCCCGACCCGCGCTGCGTTGCTCACCGGGCTCTACGCGCATCAGGCCGGCATCGGGCACATGATGGATGACTTCAGCACCAAGGTCGGGGAAGCGTATGCAGGCGACTTGAGCAGGAAGGCTGTGACCATCGCCGAGGCGCTGAAGCCAGCGGGCTACGCCACCTACATGGCCGGCAAGTGGCATGTGACGAAGAAGACCAAACCCGAGAGTGACGGCGACAAGGCCAACTGGCCGGTGCAGCGCGGTTTCGATCGCTTCTACGGCACCATCCACGGCGCGGGCAGCTTCTTCGACCCGAACACGCTGGTGCGCGACAACGCCTTCATCTCGCCCTACGCGGATCTCGAGTATCAGCCGCGCGAGTTTTACTACACCGACGCGATCAACGACCACGCCGCGCGCTTCGTCACCGAGCACAAGGAGCGCAGCCCCGACAAACCCTTCCTCCTCTACATGGCCCACACCGCCGCGCACTGGCCGATGCACGCAAAGGAATCCGACATCGCCAAATACAAAGGCAAATATGACGCGGGCTACGATGCCATCCGCGCGGCGCGTTTGGAAAAGATGAAACAGCTCGGACTGCTCGATCCGCGCTGGCAGGTCTCGCCGCAGGCGGGCGACTGGAGTGCCGTGGAAAACAAAGCATGGGAAGCGCGCTGCATGGAAGTCTATGCCGCCATGCTCGACTGCATGGACCAGGGCATCGGGCGTCTGGTCGAGACGCTGAAAAAGAACGGCCAGTATGAAAACACGCTCATCCTTTACCTCCAGGACAATGGCGGCTGCGCGGAAGGCATGGGCCGCAACGGTCCCTTCAAATCGCGCGCCGACGCGCCCACGCTGCCGTCGCTCGCGAAGGACTATCTTCAGCCCGACATGATCCCGAAGCAGACGCGCGACGGCTACCCGGTGCGGCAAGGCGCGGGCGTGATGCCCGGCGGCGCGGACACCTACATCGGCTACGGCAAGGCGTGGGCGAACGTGAGCAACACGCCTTTCCGCGAATACAAACACTGGGAGCACGAAGGCGGCATCAGCACGCCGCTCATCGCGCATTGGCCCCGCGGTATCGCGAACGATCGTGACGGCAAACTCGAACCACGGCCCGCACATCTCATCGACATTATGGCGACGTGCTTGGACCTCGCGGGCGCGACTTATCCGACCGAGTTTTCCGGCCAGAAGATCCAGCCGATGGAAGGCGTGAGCCTCGCGCCCGCCTTTGCCGGGCAGCCGCTGGATCGCCCTCAGCCGCTTTTCTGGGAGCACGAAGGCAACCGTGCCATCCGCACCGGCGACTGGAAGCTCGTCTCGAAACATCCCGGCGCGTGGGAACTCTACGACATCGCCGCCGACCGCACCGAGATGCACGATCTCGCCGCGCAGCAGCCGGAACGCGTGAAGGAAATGTCCGCGCAGTGGGACAGGTGGGCGAAGCGCGTCGGTGTGATGCCGTGGCCGCTCAATGGCGGGAAGCAGAAGAACAAAAAGGCGACGCAATGAAAGCACCCCACACGATGAAACACCTCCTCCTTCTCCTTGCCGCCCTCAGTGTCACGAGCTTCGCCGCGCCGCCGAACATCGTCATCCTCTACGCCGACGACATGGGCTACGGCGATCTCGGTGCGAACAATCCCGAGTCCAAAATCTCCACGCCGCATCTCGACAAACTCGCGGCGGAAGTATGAAGAGAAACGCCAGCGCCTCGGGCTGGAGCCAACCGGCCGAACTGCGCCGCATGATGCAGGGTCTGGTCGCCGCGCTCGACCGGCACCAGGCCGTGTATCCCGTGGACCCGGCCAGCAAATCACCCCTCAAACCCAAACTCCCCTGACCATGAAACGACTTCTCTTCCTACTCACTCTCGGCTCCTTCATCGCTCCCGCGTGGGCGGGGCCGACCGTGCTTTATGTTTCCGAGAGCGGTGAGAAACGCATCGCGGTGTATGCGCTGGACGAGAAATCCGGCGAACTCACGCGCACGGGCGCGGTGGATTTGCCGGGTGCGCCGGGCAGCCTCGCGATCAACCCGAAGCGCACGCACCTCTACGCCGCGGTGCGCGCGGAGAAGCAGTTTGCGACCTTGGCCATCGACCCCGCGACGGGCGCGCTGGGCGCTCCCGTTTTCAGCCCGGCGGGCATCAACGCCGCCTACGTGCAGGTCGATCGGAGCGGCCAGTGGCTGCTCGCGGCGTCCTACAGCGAGGGCGTCGCCACTTTGAGCCGGATCACCGATGGCGTGGTCGCGGGCGCGCCCGTGCAGACATTGGAGACGGGAAAAAAGGCGCACTGTATCCAGGCTGACCCGGCGAATCGCTTCGTGTTCGTGCCGCACGCGGGCGAGTTGAACAAGGTCGAGCAGCTTCGCTTCGATGCGGCCACGGGCGCGCTCGCGGCTAACACGCCGTCATCGATGTCGGGCGGCGAAGGTCGTGGACCACGGCACATGCAATTTCATCCCAACGGTCGCTGGGTCTATCTGGTGAACGAGCAGGGCCAGAGCGTGAGCCTGTGCGACTACGACGCCGCAAGCGGCACGCTGAAACTCCGGCAGACCGTTTCGACAACGCCCACCGATTGGGACAAATCGAAGGGCTCGTGCGCGGACATTCACATCAGCGCGGATGGACGTTTCGCCTACGCGTCGAATCGTGGCCACGACAGCCTGGCCGTGTTCGCACTGCACACCGACACCGGCGAACTGACCGCGCTCGGCCAGACACCGACGGAGAAGACACCGCGCTCCTTCTGCCTGATGCCCGGTGGGGAAAACTTCGTCGTGTCCGCCGGCCAGGGTTCCGACCGGCTGATCGTCTATCGTCGCGACACCGCCACCGGCGCGCTCACGCCGCTGAAGACCTACGATTGCGGCAAAAGCCCCGCGTGGGTGCTGGGCGTGAAGTTCGACTAATGCCAACTCTTGAAATGAAACACCTCGTCTCCTGCCTCCTCGTCCTTGCCTCCGTTGCGACGTTAAACGCCGCTGAAAAACCTTCTGAATCCAAAGCCAAAGCTGACCAAGGAGACATCGGTGCCGAGGCTCCAGCAGGCAAGCCTTACATCGACAAAACCTCCGGTGGAAAACCGCGGCAGATGGAGATCTACTTCCCGCCCGCGTCTGTCTTTGCCCAGGACGGATTCACATCGTTGTTCAACGGCAAAGACCTCACGGGCTGGGACGGCGATCCGAAGCTGTGGAAGGTCGAGGATGGAGTGGTGATCGGCACTTGCAGCGGGCCGGATGCGCTGGCGAACAACTCCTTCCTCATCTGGCGCGGCGGCAAGGTCGCGGACTTCGAACTGCGGGCCACGGTGCGCGTGGTGGGCGATAACAACTCGGGCCTCCAATATCGCAGCCGCGAATTGCCGGAGGTCGCGCCATGGGTCATCGCGGGCTACCAGTGCGACATTCATCCCGCGCTCGAGCATACGGGCATGACCTACGAGGAAAAGGGCCGCGGCATCTTCGGTCTCAATGGCCGCAGCGTCCTGCTCGATCCCGAGGGCGCGCTGTGGCTGCTCAGCGAGCACGCCCCGGTGAAAGTGGATGTCTCCCAGTGGAACGAATACACCATCATCGCGCGCGGAAATCAGCTCATTCACAAGATCAACGACCAGGTCACGTCCGAGTTGATCGATCATCATGAAAAGGGCCGCGCCTTGGAAGGGCTGCTCGCCATCCAACTCCATCGCGGCAATGCGAACAGCGTTCACATCAAAGACCTGCGCCTCAAGACACTCACCGATGGCAAAGTGTCCGCCTTCGACGCCGCCCAGCTCCCGGCCGGAGCAACCAAGATCGAGAAGCCACGCACGACCCGCCCGCAAGGGACTGGACCGGTCGTGGCTCCGGTGAAGAAATAACCGCCTCGTTTCCTCCCATGCGCACCGCCCTTCTCATACTGCTGTCGTTGGCCTTTCACGTCGCGTCATTCGCCGCTCCGCCTAACATTATCCTCATGATGGGTGATGACCACGGTTGGGAGGAGACCGGCTACAACGGCCATCCGCACGTCAAGACACCCGTGCTCGATGAGATCGCGGACAGCGGCTTGCGGCTGGAGCGTTTCTACGCCGCGCATCCGAGTTGCTCGCCGACGCGCGCGAGTTTCCTGACCGGACGTCATCCGAACCGCATGGGCACCTTCGCGCCCGGTTGGTCGTTTCGTCCGGAGGAGATCACCAGTGCTCACATCCTGAGCAAGGCGGGTTACCGCTGCGGCCACTTTGGCAAATGGCACGTCGGCGCGGTGAAAAGGGAATCGCCCGTGAGTCCTGGCGCGATGGGCTTTCACGAGTGGCTGTCGCACGACAACTTCTTCGAACTGAATCCCTCGCTCTCGCGCAACGGCGGCCCGCCCGAGGTTTTCCAGGGCGAAAGTTCCGCGATCCTGGTTCAGGAGACGATCCGCTTCATCGACGGCGCGAAAAAATCCGGTATACCGTTTTTCACCGTCGTGTGGTTTGGCTCGCCGCATGAGCCTTACAGCGGCCTGCCCGAAGACCTCGCGCTCTACGACGATCTGCCCGCGAAATACCCGGACAAAATCGTGCGCCTCACCTCGAACGAAACCGGTGGCCCGACCAAGCGCCCGCAAGGTGAAGTACTGCGCGAACGCTACGCTGAGATCACCGCCATGGACCGCGCCATCGGCGTGTTGCGGAAGCACCTAGCTGCCCAAGGTCTGCGCGACAACACGTTGCTCTTTTATTGCGGCGACAATGGCACCTCGCCCGACGCCGCGCTCGGCTTTCCGCATCGCGGGGTGAAGGGCCAGGTCTATGAAGGCGGCACGCTCGTCCCTGGCCTCATCGAATGGCCCGCGCGCATCCCGCATCCGCGCCGCACCAGTGTCCGCGCCAGCACTAGCGATCTCCTGCCCACGCTCTGCGCCATCACCGGCCAAGCGCTGCCCGCGCGTCCGCTCGACGGCATCGACCTCACGCCGCTGCTCGATGGCGAGATGACCGAACGCTCCAATCCGCTCTATTTCTGGAACTACAATTCCCAGCCCATGAAGGGCGAAAAGCTTCGGCCCTGGATCGATCCCGAACTACAACGCGGCACTACACCGCTCGCAAAAAAGGCCGGCGGCAAAGCCACCCGCGACTTCACGAATTTCCATCACCCCGCGATCACCGCTGCCGACTACCTCGGCCCCCGCGCCATCATCGACGGCCACTTCAAGCTCGTGAT
>ENA-ORBV01004532-ORBV01004532.1-microbial-mat-metagenome-genome-assembly--contig:-NODE-4532-length-26539-cov-5.189404_pt1 | contig 26539 bp, 22 predicted proteins | sample MGYA00237777_ERZ505514 | MGnify/ENA primary metagenome ERZ505514 (study PRJEB26160, sample SAMN06269048) | microbial mat metagenome | isolation source: Oligotrophic lake microbial mat | place...
TTTGTAATTTGTAATTTGTAATTTGTAATTCGTAATTCGTAATTCGTAATTCGTAATTTGTAACTACTCACCCAGATACGCTTTCCTCACTTCTTCATTCTTCGCCAGGGACTTTGCTTCACCTTCCAATATTATCTCACCCGTCTCCATTACATATCCATAATCAGCAATGGAAAGTGCCATGTTTGCATTTTGCTCGACAAGTAAAATTGTCAATCCGGTTTCTTTGTTCAATGCAACTATCTGTTCAAATATTGACTTTACAAGCAATGGCGCTATTCCGAGTGACGGCTCGTCAAGTAAAAGTAATTTCGGTTTTGACATCAAGGCTCTTGAGATTGCAAGCATCTGCTGCTCTCCGCCGCTGAGAGTTCCGCCAAGTTGTTTCAGTCTTTCTTTTATTCTCGGAAAAAAAGTATAAATAAATTCGAGATCATTTTTTAAATTGTGTGCATCTTTTCTTGTGTAAGCGCCCATTTCAAGATTTTCTTTCACGGTAAGATTCGAGAAAATCATTCTGCCTTCGGGTGATTGTGAAATACCGAGCTCAACAACTTTATTAGCCGGCTGACTTATAATATCATTTCCCAAAAAAGTAATAGTCCCGGAAACCGGCTTCAGCAAAGACGAAATCGTTCGGAGCAACGTAGTCTTACCCGCGCCATTCGCACCGATAAGAGTCACGATAGATTTCTCTTTTACCTGAAGGTTAATTCCCTTCAAAGCTTTTATTGCGCCGTAATTAACATGAAGATCTTTAATCTCAAGCACCTGTGTCGATTTTAGATTTTGGATTTGTGATTTCAGATTTTTCTTCTAATACATTTTTCTTAGCAGACTTAGCTGTTGATGTAAATATTGCCGTAAGTTCATCAGCTTCTTTAATAAGTTCTGAGATTTGCTCATGTCTGAAGAGTTTTAATTCCTGTATCAATTCAAGCCAGTACAAAGTCTCGTCCGATTCTTCCTCAACAATTTTTATTTTGGATATAAACTCCTGCTTAGATCTTGCTCTGCAAGCTGCTCTGTAATTAGCTCCAACTGAAGTTGCAGATCTCAGCAATTGCTTTCCAATAACATCTGAAATATTACTCTTTGGTAATTTATCTATCATTTTAATTATTCTTATTGCAAATTTTAGTTCGTAATTTTAATTCATTAGAATTCATAATTCAATAAATATTGTAAAGATAAAAAATAAATCTAAAATCAAAAATCATAAATCTAAAATCACGAATGCGTTTCGCCAAGATACGCTTCTATAACCATCGGATTATTTTTAATTTCCTCCGGCTTTCCCTCAGCGATTTTTTTTCCGTAATCCAGAACAAAAATTCTTTCGCACACTCCCATCACAACTTTCATATCATGCTCAATAAGTAAAATCGAAATTTTAAATTTGTCTTTAACCATTTTTATAAGATTCATAAGTTCGAATTTCTCAGTCGGATTCATACCGGCTGCAGGCTCATCGAGAAGCAAAAGTTTCGGTGAAGTTGCAAGTGCTCTGACAATCTCAACTTTTCTCTGCTCACCGTAAGGAAGTGATTTTGCTGACTCATCGCCGACATCAAGCAAACCAAAAATATCAAGCAGCTCATCTATTCTTTTGTCAAACTCAGTTTCTTCATTCAGAAAATTTTTAAACTGAAATACAGACTGAAAAAATCCCGCATTTAAGTTTTTTACAAATGAAACTCTGATATTATCACGAACGCTAAGTCCTGCAAATAATCTTATATTCTGAAATGTTCTGCTGATTCCCAACTCCGCAACCTGATACGGCTTAAACGGTACGACACTTTTTCCGAGAAAAATTACATCGCCCTCAGTCGGCTCATAAACTCCTGTGACAATATTAAACACAGTAGTTTTTCCGGCACCATTCGGACCGATCATACCGACGAGCTCATCTTCACCAATGTGTGCATTCAGTTTATCCACACAGGTCAGCCCGCCGAATCTCATTGTACAATCTTTTATTTCGAGTAAATTCAAATTGATTTTAGATTTTGGATTTGTGATTTACGATTTATTTTCAAATCAAAATTCTTTTAACTTTACACTTTCACTTTTCACTTTTCACTTTTCACTTTCTTTCTTTTTCCCAATTGAACTCCAAACAATCCCTGCGGTCTTATTAACATCATTATAATCAGCAGTAAAGCATAAATTATCATTCTGTATTCTGCAACTCCGCGTAAAAATTCCGGTAAAATTGTCAATAGAACAGCCGCAATAATTACACCGACCATACTTCCCATTCCGCCGAGAATTACCATTACGACAATTTCAACAGATTTCAAAAAATTAAAATCTTCCGGATTTAAATATAAATTAAAATGACCATAAAGAGCTCCTGCAATTCCTGCAAAGAAAGCTCCGCTGACAAATGCCACAACTTTGAACTTTGTAGTATTAACGCCCATAGATTCGGCAGCAACTTCATCATCTTTCACTGCTAAAAATCCTCTGCCGTAAGTCGAGCTCATAATATTATGAATGAAATAAATTATTAATGCAACAAAAGTAAACGTCCAGAAAAAATTAGTATATTTCGGAACGGAATAAAAAACATACGGAACATTAGCCATATCAGCAGGAATTTGAGCAGCTTTCATTCCATTTTCAAAAATATATGCACCTCTGAAGCCCTGAGATGCACCGATTACATCAAGACTTTGAATTATAACTCTTATAATTTCCGCAAAGCCTAAAGTTGTGATCGCAAGATAATCTCCTTTTAATCTTAATGAAGGAACACCGACTATTATACCTGCGATTGCAGCGGCAATTCCACCGAGTAATAAAACTATAACAAAAGAAACCGATTCTCCAAAAACTCCGGTGCCAAATGTGTCAATAAAAACAGGTGCAAAGTACGAAGAAATTGCTATTGACAGATAACCGCCGATAGCCATAAAACCTGCATGACCGAGAGAAAACTGACCAGTGTAACCATTGATTAAATTAAGACTTGTAGCGAGAATAATATTTATACCTATATAAATAAGTATAGTATAAAAGTATGGGTCTAAACTATTTGTAAATAAATTCACTACGAAGATTAAAACAAGAGAAGAAAGGAATAGGAGTTTACTATTCATTGATACTGAGATAACTAATTAAAAATTATATAACTCTGTAAATGAAAAACTGTAAAAAGAGAAATGAATATCAGAAAGTTCATTTTTAAATTTTTTAAAACTAAATATTAAACCGAATTTTACATTCTAAATTCAAGAATCCGCCGTAGCGGATTATTGGTAGTAAATCTATGAATTTTAAGTGGGCGATTAAGGACTCGAACCTCAAACCCCCTCGGTGTAAGCGAGGTGCTCTAGCCAATTGAGCTAATCGCCCGGATTTTTTTGTTAAGTAACAAAAATAAAGTTTTATAACGTGAAATTCAAACCATTTTCTGTGGAATTTTTGACTTTTTGACAATTTATCACTTCCGCCCAAAACATTTGAAAAGTTTTACTACCTGCCTCGCGGACTGGCAGGCGAATTGCAACTTCTGCGTGCGGATCTGCCGATCATCCTCGCCAGCGGCTACGGCGCTGACGTGACACCGGAACGAGCGGCGCGCCTGGGCATCAAGCGGGTGATCGACAAACCGGCACCAGCGGGCGAATTGGCGCGCAGCATCTGGGCAGTGGTGAAACGCGCGGATTCCTGAAGCGCAGACGGCTCAGCGCGGCGTCGGCAACGGCGTCAGTTCCCACGCCAGCGTATGACGTTGTAGGACCGGTTGCGTCAGCGCCTGGAAGGTGAGCGTGAACGCCAGTTCACCTTTTCCTGCGCCGGGCATGCCGTTGGCGATGTCGGTGCCACCACTGCCGGTCAACTCACTCAGCACGGCGCTGACGGGTGTGGGATCACCGACCAAGGTTGCGCTCAGACGATCAGCACCGGCTGGCAGACGCAGGGTGTAGGCGGAACCTTGCCAGGTGCGTTCGACCTCCCCGTTCAGCGGCGGGCCGAGCGGCACGCGCACGGGTGTCGCGCTCGGCAGAGCGAGCAGCTGGCTCCAGATGCGGCTGAGCGCGTCGCTGGAAAAAGCGGCCTTTGCGGCAGCTTCAAGGGGCGGCGGATCGCCTGGCGTCGCGGACGGCGCACGTTTGTTAATCCGCGCGATGATCGCGTCGCCGCCCCGCACCTCGCTGACCTGGCCGGTGGTTGGGGCCACCACCACGCTCAGGATCGAACCGTTGAGCGCGAGCAAATGTCCAAGCAGCGGATCGTCGCTGCCGTCATCGTCCTTCGCGCCACTGTCGACCGCTCGCCGCGAGCCAGGACCTTCGTGGGTCGCCTGGACGCGCAGAATGGTGGCCGTGAGTAATGCGCGTTCGGAGGTGCTCTCGGCCACGCTCAGCAGAAACTTCCAGGTGAGGGTCGAGGTGTAGCTCAGTTGGTCGCCTGCACTGGCCCACGCCACCGTCTGTTTCACGCTGTAGGCATAGAGTTGGTTGGTGCCGACGGTGAAGCCGTAGCCGGGCTGCGGCGTCGCGGCGGGCGGGGTGTCCGCGCTCCACAGGTCGGGCGTGGCGCAGCCGAGAGCGGCACACGCGAGTGCGCAGGTGAGCAGGAGTTGGCGCATCTAGTGGTCCCGCCGCACGACGAAGCGACCGAGCGCACGCAGCGGTTCCGCCGCCGCACCGAGCGGCGCGAGCGCGGCGATAGCTTCTTGCTCCAGCCGCTCCGCTTCCTGGCGCGCGGCGTCAAGACCGTGCACCGCGACGTAGGTCAGCTTGCCCTGGGCCGCATCTTTGCCCGGAGTCTTGCCCAGGGCGGCGGCGCTGGCGGTGGCATCAAGCACGTCGTCGGCGACCTGGAACGCCAGGCCGATGGCCTCACCGTAGGCACGCAGCGCTGCCCGCGCGGTGGGCGAAGCTCCGGCCGCAAGCGCCCCCAGTTCACAACTTGCCCGGATCAGCGCGGCGGTTTTTCCGCGGTGGATGCGTTCCAGCCGTGCACGCGTGGCCGGCGAGGCATCGATGGGCTGACCTTCGGCGTCAAGATCGTCCTGCTGGCCACCGACCACACCACGGCTGCCGGCAGCACGTGCCAGCACGGTGACGGCCTCGCCACTGACGGCGGCAGCGCACTCAAAGGCGAGCGTCTGCAACGCATCGCCAGCCAGGATCGCGGTCGCTTCGTCGAACGCCTTGTGGCAGGTCGGCCGGCCACGGCGCAGGTCGTCGTCGTCCATCGCCGGCAAATCGTCGTGGACCAGGGTGTAGGTGTGCAGCACTTCAACCGCAGCCATCGCTGCAGCGATGCGCTCGTCCATCGCACCACCGACCGCACGCGCACCAGCCAACACCAGCGCCGGCCGCAGGCGTTTGCCGCCGGCGAAGACGCTGTAGCGCATGGCTTCGTGCAAGCGCGTGGGTGCTTCGTTCGCGGCCGGCAGCCAGCGTTCGAGCGCCACATCACCAAGCCGCACCGCCTCGCTCAGCAGCGCCTGGGCGGCAGCATCGGGCGTGGTTCCAGCGGTCTCGGCAGCGCTCATGGGGCCGCACACTCCGGCCCTCGCCGACAGCGGCAAGGGCCACGTGCGATGGGCGACGTGCGAGGTGCGGTGTCGGCACCACCGCGAGCGATTCCTGGGGTGTCCGGACACCTCCGAATGAGAGGAAAACCAGCGGTCGACAGCGGACATCGGACATCGGGCATCGGGCCCAATCCTAGCCCCATCCGGGCATTGCTTAGAGGGGGCTCGCGGTACGCTGCGCCGATCGTCCCGAGCCCAGGGAAATCCTGAGCAAAACCCCGGAGTTTTCCGATGTCCGCTGATCCGTCGCCTGCTTCGCACCAGCCCAACCATCAGCCCACGAACAGCACCACCAGCGGTGATTACGGGGTGGATAAGATCCAGGTGCTCGAAGGTATGGCAGCGGTGCGTAAACGGCCGGGCATGTACATCGGCGATCCGGGCGCGGGCGGCCTCTATCAGCTGGTGTGGGAGACCGTCGACAACTCGATCGACGAGGCCTTGGCCGGCCATTGCTCCGAGATCGTCATCAGCATCCACACCGACAATTCCCTGTCGGTGTCCGACAACGGCCGCGGCATTCCTGTCGCACCGCATCCATCTAGCGGCAAGAGCACGCTCGAAGTGGTGCTGACCATTCTGCACGCCGGCGGCAAGTTCGACAACGAGGGCGCCGGCGCCTATAAGAAATCCGGTGGTCTGCACGGTGTCGGCGTGAGCTGCGTCAACGCGGTCAGCGCGTGGCTGGTGGCCGACGTCAAGCGCGACGGTCAGCACCACCGCATGCGTTTTGAACGCGGCGAAGCTAAGACTCCGCTGCAGGTCATCGGTGCGTCGACCGCGCGCGGGACGACCATCCATTTCAAGCCCGACATCGAAGTCTTCGGCGAGAACACGGTGTTTGACTACAAGGTCATCGCGGCGCGTCTGCGTGAGCTGGCCTTCCTCAACAGCGGCGTGCGCATCAATTTCTTGGACCTGCGTGAAGAAGGCAAAGCCGAGGTGTTCTACTCCACCGACGGCTTGGCCGCGTTCGTGCGTTACCTCAACCAGGGTAAGGAAGCCCTGCATCCGGTGATCCACATCGGTCGCTCGACGCCCGAAGGCATCGATGTCGAACTGGCGATCCAATACAACGACAGCTACGACGAACAGGTCCTGTGTTTCGCCAACAACATCCGCAATCGCGATGGCGGTACGCATCTGGAAGGCTTCAAGACCGCGCTGACGCGCGAGTTCAACGCCTACGCCAAGAACGCCGGCCTGATCAAGAGCGATGACAAGCCGCCGGCGGGCGAAGATCTGCGTGAAGGTCTGTGCGCCATTGTCTCGGTCAAACTCGGCGATCCCAAGTTCTCGGCCCAGACCAAGGACAAGTTGATCAACATCGAGATCGCCGGCATCGTGCAGAACCTCATCGGCCCGGCGATCAAGGACTACTGCGAAGAGAATCCCAAGATCGCGCGCAACCTCATCGGCAAGGCGATCTCGGCGATGGAAGCGCGCGAAGCTGCGCGTAAGGCGCGCGACCTGGCGCGCAAGAATCGCAAGAGTCTGCTCAACAACGGCGGCATGCCGGACAAGTTGCGTGACTGCCAGAGCCGTAACGTTGCTGAAACTGAGATCTTCCTGGTCGAAGGTGATTCGGCCGGTGGTTCGGCCAAACGCGGCAGCGACGCGCGCATCCAGGCGATTCTGCCGCTCAAGGGCAAGATCATCAACGTCGAGAAGGCGCGCATCGACAAGGTCATGGGCCATTCGGAAATCAGCGCGATGATCCAGGCGTTCGGTGCTGGCATCGGCGAGGAATTCAACCTCGACGGTCTGCGTTACGGCAAGGTCGTCATCATGACCGACGCCGATGTCGACGGCAGCCACATCCGCACGTTGCTGCTGACGTTCTTCTTCCGTCAAATGCCCAAGTTGGTGGAAAACGGCAAGATCTACGTCGCCCAGCCGCCGCTCTACAAAGTCACCCGCGGCAAGAGCAGCGAGTACGTCTACAACGAGAAGCTGCTCAACAGCGAGATCATCCGCCTCGGCAGCGAGGGCGCGACGCTCACCGACCGCACCGCTGGACGTGAACGCACCATCGCCGGTGCCGGGCTGACCGCGCTGGTGGAAGTGCTGCAGGAGTTCGACGACCACGACCGCGTGTTGTCGCTCAAAGGTCTGACCATCGATGAATACCTTTCCCTGCGCAACGGCAGCGGCGTTTTGCCGCTCTACCGCGCGCGCCTGGGCGAAGCGATCCAGTACCTCTACAACGAGCAGGAACTCGATGAGCTACTTGGTCGCGGCAAACCCGTGGCGGAACGCCTCGAAGGCGAGCCGGCGCCGATTGTGCCAGAGCTCATTGAGTTCACGGAACGCGAAGCGATGGAGCGCAGTCTCGATCGTCTGCGCATCCAGGGCTACAATCCGGAGTATTTGCTCGACAGCGCAGGCCGCATCAGCCCGTTCGTGATCAAGGACGCCAAAGAAGAAGTGGTGCTCACCCACCTGCACGCCGTGGTACCGACGATCAAACGCTTCGGTTCGCGTGGCCTCGACATCCAGCGCTACAAGGGTCTTGGTGAAATGAATCCGGATCAGCTGTGGGAGACCACCATGGATCCGTCGACGCGTACGCTGCTGCGGGTGACGCTCAGCGATGCGATCGAAGCCGAACGTATGTTTGCCACGTTGATGGGAAATGACGTCAGCATCCGTCGCGACTTCATCGAGCGCTACGCCCTGTCGGTCGCCAAACGCATCGATGTGTAAGGGCTCTCCGCCAGCGCGCGGGCTAACGCGGGCTAACGCGGGCTAAGGGTCGGGAAGCTAAAAAATGCGGTAAAAACCGCTTGATATAGCTTCTGGAGCGTGAGTTCACGCGCCCAGCGAACCGCCTACTGCTTGCCCCGTCCCGTGCGTGGCGGTTGCGCCGCGTCGTCCGCATCGAGCGCCGCGCACACCGACTCCAACTGCTTGAGGAACTCGGCCTGTTTCGCCACCGGCACGGCGGCGAGCAGTTGTTCCTGCAATCCACTCGCGAGGGGTTGCAACTTGGTGTGCAGCGTGCGGCCCTTGTCCTTCAGCACGATCAGATTGCAGCGTCGGTCGTCGGCGTGGGCGCGACGTTCGACCAGTCCGGCCTTCTGCATGCGCGTGAGGATCGCGGTGATGGTATTGGGATCGCTCGCCATCAGATCGGCGAGCACGCGCTGCGTCAGGCCTTCTGGGTGTTCACCCAGCCAGCGCAGGATGGTGAACTGGTCCGGGGTCACGCCCAGGCCAGCGATGCGTCGGCGGAAGGTCTGGTTGAGGCCGTACCACGCGCGTCGCAGCAACAGTGCCAGACGTGGGCGGTTGGAGCCGTGGGGCGAGGACGGCGGCGTAACGGGCGAGGAGGGGGTGGCGTTCATGGGTGGCTGACACCGGCGGATGGTGGAGGAAAGAACTGGTTGTAAACGAATTAGTACGTGTAGGTATCATCTTGCCCAACCGCCGCACGTCGTGAGGTGGTCAGAGCATTCGTCCAGGAGGTCGGTCCCATGGCCATCATGCCCCAGGTCCTGAAGCGCATGCTGATGGCGTTCTGCGCCATCTCGTTCTCAGGAGCCGTGCCGCTGTCGGCCGCCGATTGGCTGGAATGGCGTGGTCCGAACCAGAATGGCACCAGCAGCGAAACCGGACTGCCGGACACCTGGGAACCGGGTGGCAAGAACCACCTGTGGGCCATCGATCTGGCGGGTCGTGGAACGCCGGTGATCCGTGGTGAACGTGTGTATGTCTTCGGTTACGTCGGCGAAGCACCGGACCTGCAGGAGGTTCTGCTGTGCCTTGATGCTGCCACCGGCAAGGAACTGTGGCGGCGAGCGTTCAGCGATTTTTTGAGCGACGTCATCTATCAGCGCTATTCGATCGGCTCACCGACTATCGATTCGGAAACTGGCAACGTCTCCATTCTGACTTCGGCGGGCATCCTGGCGACGTTCGATGCTGATGGTAAAGCGCTGTGGTCGCGCTCGCTGCTCGAAGAACTCGGGCGCATGACATTCCCCAACGGCCGCACCGGTTCGGGGTCGATCCACCGCAACCTGCTGATCCTGCATGCGATCACTTCCAACTGGGGCGCGCACGGTCCGGCGCAGGATCGTTTTTATGCCTTCGACAAGAAAACCGGGCAACTGGTGTGGATCTCCGCGCCTGGCGTGCGGCCGAAGGACAATTCCTTCTCCCAGCCGGTGTTCGCCACGCAGAGCGACCGCGAAGTGTTTTATGCCGGCACGGGTTGCGGCCATGTGGTGTGTGTCGACGCCAACACCGGCGATCCGGTGTGGCGTTTCCCCATGTCGGTGGGTGGCGTCAACAGCAGCGTGCTGCTGTATGGTGGCGACAAACTGATCGCCATCCACGGGCGCGAGAACCTCGATAACACCGAGATCGGTCGCATGGTGTCGTTCGGTCGCACGCAGACGCCGGTGCCCAGCCAGGAAGGCGCGCCGCTGTTGGAAAAATCTGCCGAGATCTGGCGCAATCCCGACATGGGCGCGTTCAGCAGTTCACCCGTGCTGGTTGGCGATCGCATCTATCAGACGGTCGAAACCGGCGATCTCTGTGCGCTAGACGCCACCTCCGGCAAACTGCTGTGGAAGCACAAGCTCGGCATTGAGCAGTTACACGCCTCGCCGCTCTACGCCGACGGCAAACTCTACGTGCCGATCAAGGACCACACCTTCGCCATCGTGCGCCCGACCGATAGCAAGGCCGAGGTGTTGTGCGAGGTTCAGGTCGAGGGCGAATGCAACGGCGCGCCGAGTGTCGCCAATGGCCGCCTCTACCTGCTGACGACCAAGAAACTCTACTGCTTCGGCGCGGTCAAACCCGGTAAACCGGATGTCTGGCACGCCGCGCCGCTGGGCACAGGTGCACCGGTCAAGTTGTTGCCGGTTCCCGCCGAGGTCCTGCTGCGGCCAGGTCAGTCGCAGACGATCTCGCTGTTGGCGGTTGATGTCCATGGCTTGCCGGTGGCGACCCCAGCCACAGCACCGCAGTGGGCGGCGTTTGTGCCGCCGACGGCCAAGGTCAAGGCCATGCTCAACGCCGAGTTCAGCGATCCAACGACGCTGATGGCCAAACCGGAACAGGTGCCCTCGGCCGGCATGTTTGTCGCGAGCATTGGTGCGGCCAAAGGTTTCCTGCGCGGACGTGTCGTCACCAACCTGCCGCTGACCGAGGATTTCGAATCCTATGTCATCGATGTGCCGCACGCGCTGGAGACCGGCGTCACGTTCGCCTACCCACCGCTGCCGTGGATCGGCGCGCGTTTCAAGTGGGAGGTGCGCGAGCTCGACGGGGCCAAGGTGCTGGCCAAGACCACTGAGAACAAATTGTTCCAGCGCGCCATCACCTTCATGGGCACGCCCGACATGAACAACTACACGGTCGCAGCCGAGGTCATGAGTGACGGCAATAAGCGCAAGATGAGCGAAGTCGGCATCATCAACCAGCGCTACGCCATCATCCTCAAGGGCAACGCGCAGGAACTCGAAGTGAACTCCAACCTGGAGATGTTGCGCGTCAGCGTGCCGTTCAAGTGGACGCCCAAGCAGTGGTACCACCTCATCGCGCGTATCGACCTGGCCGCTGACGGCAGTGGCGTGGTACGCGCCAAAGCCTGGAAGAAGGGTGACCCGGAACCCGACGCCTGGACCATCGAAGTGCCACACCGCAACGCGCATCAGAACGGCGCGCCGGGAGTGTTCGGGTTCTCGCCGACGGATATGCGTGTGTATATCGATAATTTGGCGGTGACGCCGAATGGGAAATAGCTTCGAGCTTCGAGCTTCGGGCTGCGAGCTACGAGTTCATCACCTGACAACGGAGATCCCCTCAATGAACCTGATCGCCACGATTCGCCAGTTGTTCAACTCGCAGCTCGCAGCTCGCAGCTCGCAGCTCATGCAGTTCAGCTCGCAGCTCGCAGCTCGCAGCTCGCAGCTTGCGGCGGCTGCCCTCATGATGCCCGTGCTCGGCAGCAGCGTTCTGGCGGCCGCCGACGGTGACTGGCCCCAATGGGGCGGCACCAATCAGCGCAACATGGCGAACCTGACGGCCAAGGGCCTGCCGACGACGTTTGATCCCGGCACATTCAAGCCAGGCACCGAAGAGGTTGACCTTGCCACGACCAAGAATGTGAAGTGGGTAGCGAAACTGGGGTCGCAAACCTACGGCAATCCGGTGATCGCCAATGGGCGCATCTACGTCGGCACCAACAACGAATCGCCGCGCGATCCGGCGCACGTCGGTGATCGCGGCATCCTCTACTGTTTTGAGGAGGCGACTGGCAAGTTCCTGTGGCAGCTGGTGGTGCCCAAACTCGACAGCGGCAAGGTCAACGACTGGGAATACTTAGGCATCACCGCCTCGCCCACCGTCGATGGCGACGTGGTCTACATCGTCACCAACCGCTGCGAGGTCCTGGCGCTCGATGTGCACGGCCTGGCCAACGGCAACCAGGGACACCAGGACGAAGGCAAACAGATGGCCGGCACCAACAAGCCGCCGCTGCCGGTCACGCCGACCGATGCCGACATCCTGTGGCGTTACGACATGATGGAAGAACTCGGAGTGTTCCCGCACAATGCGGCGAACTGCTCGGTGATCGTCGACGGTGATCTGGTCTATGTCGCCACCAGCAACGGCCAGGACTGGACCCACGTCAACATCCCCTCGCCCAACAGTCCGAGCCTGATCGCGCTCGATAAGAAAACCGGCGAGTTCAAAGGCGAGGACGATGCTGGCATCGGTCCGCGCATCTTCCACGGCGGTTGGTCGTCGCCCTCGCTGGCACCGGTGAACGGCAAGCCGCTGTTGTTCTTCGGCGGCGCCGATGGCGTCTGTTACGCCTTCGATCCCAAGCCGGTCCCGGATCCCGAGAACGAGACCGCCTGGCTCAAGACCGTGTGGTCGTACGACTGCAATCCGCCGCACTACAAAGTGAAGGACGGCAAGAAGCTCAAGTACCCCGCTGCCGACGCCTATAGCGAAATCATCGCCACGCCGGTGCTCTACAAGGATCGCGTCTACGTCGCCGTCGGCCAGGATCCCGAACACGGTGAAGGTGTCGGCATCCTGCACTGCATCGATGCGAGCAAAACCGGCGACGTGACGGGCACCGCCAAGATCTGGAGCTACGACAAGATCGCGCGCAGCATTTCCACCGTCGCGGTGTACGACGGCATCGTTTATGTCGGTGACTTCTCCGGCTTCTTTTTCGCGCTCGACGCTGAAACCGGCAAGGAGCTGTGGACCCACGATTTCAAGGCGCACATGTGGGGCTCGGCCTTCGCCGCCGATGGCAAAGTCTTCGTCGGTGACGAGAGCGGCACGTTCACCGTGTTCGAGGCGGGCAAGGACAAGAAGATCATCAGCCAAGTGTCGCTCAGCTCGCCGATTTATGCCACGCCGGTGTACGCCAACGGCGTGCTCTACGTCGCGTGCCAGACGCATCTGTACGCCGTGCAGGTGAAACCGTAATGAAATGGCTCGCCACCGTATGGGTGATCGTCCTGATCGCCCTGCACCAAGATTTCTGGTTGTGGACCAACAAGACCCTGGTGTTCGGCTTCCTGCCGATCGGGTTGGTTTACCACGCGCTCTACGCGGTGGTCGCCTCGCTCACCATGTGGATGCTGGTCAAGGTCGCGTGGCCGAAGGAACTCGACCATATCGAACCGGTTGCGCCCGTCGCCGTTGCTGTTGCTGAGAAGGGCCAGACCCCGTGATTCCCTCCATCGTCGTTTTCATCTACCTCGCGATTGTCCTCTATATCGGCATCTTCGCCTTCCGGCGTTCGACCGGCTCGCGTGAGGACTATTTCGTCGCCAGTCGTTCGCTCGGCCAATGGGTATTCTTGCTTTCATTGTTCGGCACCAACATGACCGCCTTCGCCATCCTGGGCAGTTCGGGCATGTCGTACCAACGTGGTATCGGCGTACTTGGTCTGATGGCATCGTCGTCGGCGATCGTCATTCCGCTGACCATCTTCTTCATCGGCACCCGTCTGTGGGGCCTGGGCAAGAAGTTCGGCCACATGACGCAGGTGCAGTACTTCCGCGATCGTTGGCAGGACAACCACCTGGGTACGCTGATCTTTGCTATGACCGCGACCATGCTGATCCCCTACATCATCATCGGCGTGATGGGTGGTGGCGAAGTCATGCAATCGTTGTCGTCGAGCCCGGTGCTCGATGCCGCGGGCAAGGCGGTGCTGGGGGCTGACGGCAAGCCGCTGACCACCAGTTGGGTCAGTTATGAGTTGGGCTCCGCCCTGGTGGCGTTGGTGGTGATGGGCTACGTGTTCTTTGGCGGCATGCGCGGCACCGCGTGGGTCAACGCCTTCCAGACGGTGTTGTTCCTGGTTTTTGGCGGCATCGCGGTCTACCTGATCTCGACCAAACTCGGCGGTTTCTCTGGCATCATGGACAAGATGGCTGAGAGCAAACAACTCGCGCCACTGTTGTCGCGTGAACGCATCTCACAGACCGAGTTTTTCAGCTACCTGTTCATCCCGCTGTCGGCGATCATGTTCCCACACATCGCCATCATGTGCATGACCGCCGAGAAGGTCACCCACTTCAAGAAGACCGTGATCTTCTATCCGCTGTGTATCGCCGCCATTTGGGTGCCGTGTGTCTACCTGGGCGTGCTCGCAGCCCAGCTCTTCCCAGGGCTGACGCCGGGCGAGACCAACGGTGTCATCCCGATGCTGTTGACCAACTACACCGAGGTGTGGGTCGCTGGCATCCTGGGCGCGGGCATCATGGCCTGCGTGATGGCGACCGACAGCCAGATCATGGCACTCACCACCATGTTCACGCAGGACGTCTACGCCCACTACTTCAAGAAGCCTGGAGTCGATCGGTTTCAGGAGGATCACCGTCAGGTGTGGGCCGGTCGCGCCTTCGTCATCGGCATCGCGGTGGTGAGTTGGCTGATCGCCTGGGCGTTGCACCGCGAAGCCGGTATCTTTGAACTCGCCATCCGCTTCGCCTTCTCGGGCTTCGCCGCACTCGCGCCCATCATGCTCGCGGCGTTGTTCTGGAAACGTTCCACCGCCGCCGGTGCGTGGGCCGCGGTCCTGTGGGTGACGGTCGCGATGATCGGTTCGGCGTGGTTGCACACCTCAAGCGAAGCGCTGGTCGCGACGCTCAAACCCGGCGTGATGTATACGCAGATCTACCCCGCACTCGGCGACTTGTTCCTGCGCAGCCGTGGTGGCGTGACTGTCTACGGCTTCCTGCCCGTGATGTGGATGACGCTGATCTGCGCCGCGTTGATGGTGGTGGTCTCGCTGCTCACCAGACCGCCAAAGGCCGAGATCGTCGATAAGTATTTCCCGCCGAAGATTCCCGCTCCGACTCCGGCTACATGAACAACGATAACCACCATGACTTCTAGCCACAGAGGCCACAGAGAGCACAGAGGGGAATGCAAAGCGTCAGATGCCCTGACGCCTGTTCGCCTTTTCTCTGTGGCCTCTGTGGCCTCTGTGGCCTCTGTGGCCTCTGTGGCTAGAGTTTTTTCTTCTCAGAACCCCTGACTGGAGCCGTCGCCATGAGCGCCGCCGCCCTTGCCGCATCCGCCACCAAACCTGCCGCCGCCGCCGCCGTGGCGAAGGCGAAGAATGCACTCGACGCGCACGTGCGCGACGTCGTGCAGTGGCACTTCTCGCCCGTGACCGGCTCGCAGTTCTGGCTCGAATGGGCCAAGCAAGCCGGTTGGAATCCAGCGAAAGAGGTTAAGGGCTTCAGCGATCTGCTGCGCTTCCCCAACTTCAACGATGAGTGGCTGCGCGATGAGCAGCCCGAGCGCTTCGTGCCCAAGGCTTACGCCAAGAAGCCGTACATGATCTTCGAAACTGGCGGCACCACCGGCATGCCCAAGCAGCGCGTGAGCTGGACCGATCACCTGCACGACTACAGCGAGTTTAGCGACACGCTGGACGACAAGTATTTCCCCAAGAACGCCCACTGGCTGATGGCCGGCCCGACCGGTCCGCGTCGTCTGCGCTTGGCAATCGAACATTTGGCGAACGTGCGTGGCGGCAGCGCCTACCACCTCGACCTCGATCCGCGTTGGGTGAAGCGCTTGATCGGCAAAGGCGACTACGCCCAGGCGGAGGCCTATAAAGAGCACGTGGTCGATCAGGCGATCACCATTCTGCGCAACCGCAAAAACATCCACTCGCTGTTCACCACGCCAAAGATCCTTGAAGCGATGGCGGAGCGCACCTCGCTCGTCGGCCTGGGCATCAAGGGCGTGTTCTGCGGCGGGACGTCGATGACGCCGCAGGTCGTACGCTTCCTTGCCGAGGAAGTGCTCGAAGGCAAGGCGCTGTTCGTGCCGACCTACGGCAACACCCTGATGGGTTTGGCCTGCAGCCGTCCGCTGTCAGCCAAAGAAGGTTGGAGCGTCATCTATCACGCGCCCCAGCCGCGCGCGACGCTGCGCGTGGTAGATCCGGCGGACTCGACCAAGGACGTCGCCTATGGCGCCTGGGGTCGCGTCGAACTGACCACCCTGACCAAGGAGTTCTTTATGCCGCGCCTGCTCGAACGCGACGAAGCCATGCGCCGCGAACCGATCGTGCGCTGGCCGTGGGATGGGGTGGCGGACGTCAGACCGTTTGGGGCTTCTTCGGGGAAGATCATTGAAGGGGTTTATTGATGAGGTGCAGTCCGATGTCCGATGTCCGATGTCCGATGTCCGATGTCTATGAGTTTGTCGTTTCCCGTGGTGAAAGCAGATGTTTTGGAAGTCGGTGATGTCGGATCACAAGACATCGGACATCGGACATCGGACATCGGACCCTCCCAACTTCACGAGCGCCACCCATGACCACGACCACCACGATCCACATCCCCGCTATCCGCCTCGGCGTGCCCTACACGAGCGTCGACCGGCTCACCACCACCGGCGCCACCGTCAGCCAGGTGAACAGCGGACTCATCCGCCGTGACCTGCTTGGCATCAGCAAGGCGACCGAGGAGCTGGCGGCAATTCCGACGCCGCGCCTGCTTGCCATCTGCAAGAAGGCCGGCGAGTTGTTCCTGCAAGGCACGGTGCCGGTGGGCGATGACGATCGCGCTCAGACGCCGCAGGATTATGTCCGCGCGGTGTCGGCGTCGTGTGGTCTGCCGCATGCGCTGGTTAGAAACAACATGGGTAAGATCGCCCTCGTGCTCACCGACATGGTGACGATCCTTAAAGGGCTGACGCGCGGCCTTGATCCGGCGATCATCGACGCGGGCATGGGCGTCCAGCAGGGCGTGCCGGTGAGTTTCTATCGCACGACGGATTCGCTCGGTGTGGTGCTGCCGTCGAATTCGCCGGGTGTAAACTCGCTGTGGATCCCCTCGATCGCACTGAAAGTCCCCGTCGTGCTCAAGCCCGGCCGCGATGATCCGTGGACACCGTACCGCATTATCCAATCGCTGTATGCCGCCGGTTGCCCGCGCTCGGCGCTGTCATTCTACCCCACCAGTCACGAAGGCGCGCACGCCCTGCTGGCCATCGCCGGTCGTTCGCAACTCTTCGGCGATGCGTCCATCACCAAGCGCTACGCCGGTGACCCGCGCGTCGAACTGCACGGCCCAGGCTACAGCAAGGTGCTGATCGGTGCCGACCAGGCTGAGAACTGGCAGAAGCTCATCGATGTGCTCGTCGCCTCAGTGGCGGCCAATGGCGGACGCTCCTGCGTGAACGCCTCGTGCATCGTCACGCACGCGCACGGCAAGGAGATCGCCGCGGCGCTCGCCGAACGCCTCGCTGCGATCGTTCCGCGCGACGCCGACGATTCCAAGGCCGGCCTTGCCGGTTTCGCCAATCCGGCGATGGCGGAGAGCATCTCTGAGACCATCGACAAAGCGCTCAAAGAACCCGGCGCCGAAGACGTCACCGCTCGTTTCCGTACCGGCCCGCGCTTGATCCAGTACCAGGGCCGCACGTTCCTGCAGCCGACGGTGGTCTACTGTAGCAGCTTCGACCATCCGCTCGCCAACCGCGAGTTCCTCTTCCCGTACTGTTCTGTCGTGGAAGTGCCGCAAGATCAGATGCTGAGCAAGATCGGCCCGTCGCTGGTGGTCAGCGCCATCGGCACCGACCCGGCGTGGCGGCGTAAGCTGCTCGATTCGTCGCTCATCCACCGCTTGAACCTGGGACCGATGGCGACCTCGCACGTGCACTGGGATCAGCCGCACGAAGGCAACCTCTTCGAATTCCTGTACCGCCGCCGCGCAGTGCAGACGGCGGGTTGACGTCGTGAAGACCGGATTGAACCGCCACGACGCCACGACGCCACGGCCCGCGTTGGTGAAATGTGCGGGTTCTCAGGTTGTCCCGTGGCGTCGTGGCGTCGTGGCGGTTCAATTTGCGGTCAATCGAGAGGGTATGAACACATGAAGCCCGCGTCCGGCACTGCTGCCAGCGTCGACTTCGCCGCGCGTCCGCGGCTGGTGGCCGGTGCTGGTTGCTTGGCACGGCTGGGCGAGTTGGCACGCGAGATCGGTGCGACGCGCGCGTTGCTGGTCACCGACCAGGGCATCGTCGCTGCCGGTCACGCCGCGCGCGTACGTCAGGCGTTGGAAGGTGCAGGTCTCGCGGTGGTGGTGTACGACCAGGTGCACGAGAACCCGACCACTGCCGATGTCGACGCCTGCCTCGCCGTCGCGCGTGCCGGCAGCGTCGACCTCATCGTCGGCCTCGGCGGTGGCAGCTCGCTGGACACCGCCAAGGGCTGCAACTTTCTGCTGACCAACGGCGGGCAGATGCGCGACTACTGGCACACGCACGCGGCAGCCAAGCCGCTGCTGCCGCTCATCGCCATCCCCACCACCGCCGGCACCGGCAGTGAATGTCAGAGTTACGCACTGATCGCTGATGAAGCGACACACCAGAAGATGGCGTGTGGCGACAGCAAGGCGATGGCACGCATCGCTTTGCTTGACCCGACGCTCACCATCACCCAGCCGCGGCGCGTCACCGCCTGCACCGGCCTGGATGCCATCGGTCACGCAGTGGAGACCTTCGTCACCACCAAACGTAATCCGGTGTCGCACCTTTTTGCGCGCGAGGCCTTCGCGTTGCTCAACGCCAACTTCCCGGTGGTACTCGATCGTCCTGACGACCTCGCGGCCCGCGGCGCGATGCAACTTGGCGCGGCCTATGCCGGCTTGGCGATCGAAAACAGCATGCTCGGTGCCGCGCACGCGTGCGCCAATCCGCTGACCGCGCAGTTTGGCGTCATCCATGGTCAAGCGGTGGCGACCATGCTACCGATCGTGGTGCGCTACAACGCGGCGGATCCGGTGGCGGCTGCGCTCTACGCGGAACTCGCGGTACACGCCGGTTTGTGCGCGCCGGGCAACGTTGACGCGGCGGTGTCGTCGCTGACGCGGCGGCTGGATGACGTGCTCAAGCTTGCGGGCCTGCCGAAGGATCTGGCCACCAGCGGAGTGACCGCTGCAGCGATCGAGGCTCTCGCGGACAATGCGGCGACGCAGTGGACCGGCACGTTTAACCCGCGTGCGGTGAAAGCGCCGGAGTTTCGTGAATTGTATCGCTTAGCACTCGGTGGTGCCGCGTGAGGAATGGTGCACTGCGCTTGATGGCGATGGCGGGTGTGCGTCTGCTGAATCGTCGTGGCCTTTGGGCATCCCGGAGGGATGCCATGCCAATAGCCCAGCACGTCAGTGCTGGGGGGGATCAGGACGATGATCAGCCGAGTCCCGGAGGGACGACTGAACCGTGCGCGTTCAGCCGTCCCTCCGGGACTCGACTGGTTTCTACCGGTTTCTTTCCCGGCACTGAAGTGCCGGGCTATTCCCAAGCTGCCCCTGACGGGGCGCTGAATACTTCTCGCTGCGTGCGACGTGTGCAACCATTCCGAATCCGGCTTGCCGTTGTCACGGTTCTTTTCTTTTCCGCTCCACTCACGGCGGCTGACAAATGGCCGATGTTCCGCGGCAATCCGGCGCAGACCGGGGTCATCGCGGCACCGTTCGCCGACAGCTACACCCTTGCCTGGACCTACAACGTCGGCGGCGCCTGTACCTCGGCGGTGATCGCTGACGGCCTCGCGCTGGTGGGCTCCGGCAACAACCACGTCCACGCGGTCGACCTCATCACCGGCAAGGCACGCTGGACCGTCGACCTTGGTGCGGCGATCGATGCGGCGCCGCTCATCCTTGATGATGCGGTGATCGTCGGCACCACCGAGGGGCGCCTGGTCAGCCTCGCGCTCGCCGACGGCAAGCTGCGCTAGGAAGGCAAAGCGGGCGACAAGATCACCGGTGCGCCGACGTGGTTCGTCCACGATGGTGTGAAACGCCTGCTGGTCGGCAGCTACGACAACAACATCTACTGCTTCAACGCGAGCGACGGCGCCGAGGTGTGGAAGTACGAGACCGGCAACTACGTGAACGGTACGCCGGCGGTCGGTATGCTTGCCGACAAACAGGTCGCGGTCGCCGGCGGTTGCGACGCCAAGCTGCATGTGGTCGACCTCGCCACCGGCAAGGGCCTCCGCACGATCGAGACCTCCGCCTATGTCGCGGCCTCGGTTGCGCTGCATGCCGGCCACGCTTATGTCGGCCACTACGGTAACGAGGTCATCGCGGCCGACCTTGTCAGCGGCGCGATCACCTGGACCTACAAGGACCGCAACTTCCCGTTTTTTTCTTCGCCCGCGGTCACCAACGAGGTAGTCCTGCTCGGCGGACGTGACCGTCGCATCCACTGCCTGGAGCGTGCCACCGGCAAGGTCCGCTGGGTGGTGCCGGCGCGTGGCAATGTCGATGGTTCACCCCTCATCAGCGGCAACCGGGCACTTATCGGTTCCGATGACGGGCGCCTGTACCTGCTCGATCTCGCCGACGGCAAGGAACGCTGGTCTTATGAGATCGGCGACAAGCTCTCGGGTTCGCCGGCCATCGCCGATGGCCGGGTGCTGGTGGGTGGCGACAGCGGGAATCTCTACGCCTTCATGCCGGTGACGAAGTAACGTAACGGGAAAATGCCATGACGACCGACCTCACCGACAAACCGGCGGACACCGCGACCACCGTCGGAAACTATTTCGTCAGCAACTACCCGCCGTTCTCCTTTTGGGAACAATCGCGCGTGCCGGAGATCAGCTCGGCGCTGAACCGTGAGCCACGCCCGGGAACCGACCTCGGCATCTACCTGCACATCCCGTTCTGCCGCAAGCGTTGCCATTTCTGTTATTTCCGCGTCTACACCGACAAGAAAAACGACGAGATCCAGGCCTACCTCGACGCCGCGTTGCTCGAACTCAGCCTCTACGCCAAACAGCCGGCGATCGCGGGCCGCAAAGCCAACTTCGTCTACTTCGGCGGTGGCACGCCATCGTTCCTCTCCAGCGAGCAGCTCATCGCGCTGACCGACGGCATGAAGTACGCCGTGCCGTGGGATGGCGTGGAAGAAGTCACCTTCGAGTGTGAGCCAGGCACGCTCACCGATCGCAAGATCGACACCATCAAACAGATCGGCGTGACGCGCTTGAGCCTGGGCGTCGAGAACTTTGACGATCACGTGCTGACGTCCAACGGTCGCGCGCACGAATCGAAGCAGGTTTACCGCGCCTATGAACGCGCGCGCAATGCCGGCTACCACAATATCAACATCGATCTCATCGCCGGCATGATGAATGAGACCGAGGACAACTGGAAATCCTGCGTCGCCAAGACCATCGAGCTCGCGCCGGACAGCGTTACCATCTACCAGATGGAAGTGCCGTACAACACCACGATGTACAAAGAGATGAAGGCCGAGGGCAAAGTCACTGCGCCGGTTGCCGACTGGGAGACCAAACGTCGTTGGGTGTCGTACGCCTTCGATGAATTGAAGAAACACGACTACACCGTCAAAAGCGCCTACACCGCGACGCGCAATTCATCGAAGGTGTCATTCGTTTACCGCGACAAACTGTGGGCCGGTGCCGATCTGCTGGGCCTGGGCGTATCGTCGTTCGGGCACATCAACGGCACGCACTACCAGAACGAACACGACTTCGCGCCGTACCTTGCCCGCCTGCAGTCAGGTGAATTGCCACTGCACCGTGCCTACACGCCGGACAACGACGAACGCCTGATCCGCGAATTCATCCTGCAACTCAAACTCGGCAAGGTCGACACCTCGTACTTCGCCAACAAGTTCGGCGTCGATCCGCGCGAGCGCTTCAAGGCGCAGCTCGAAACGCTGGTGAAACAGGGCCATTTCGCCATAGACGGCACGATCATTACGCTGACGCGTGAGGCATTGCTTCAGGTCGACCGCCTGCTGCACGGCTTCTTCCTGACCAAACATGCGAATGCGAGGTACGCATGAGGACCGCGGAATGGAGCCGCCACGACGCCACGACGCCACGGCTCGAAGAAAAGGCAGTCGCACCGGTCTCCCGCTCTCCGGCTGCCCCGTGGCGCCGTGGCGTCGTGGCGGTTCAGTCGGCTGTCCGCGGAGGTCGTCCATGAGCCCCGCCATTGACCACTTCGCTCCCTTCATCGGCTTCTATGCCGATGCCAAGACCAAGGCCCCCACGACCACGGCGATCGATGGCGCGCACATGCCGGAGCCGTATCGCTCACTGCTGGTCAACGATGGCGACATGACGGCGACGCTGGAGAAGTTCCATCGCTGCAAGCTGCACCTCAAGGTGCTCGGTCGCGTGCATGCTGGTGACGAGTACCGCCGGCAGGTGCTGCTGCTCGATCCGCAGAACCGCGCGGTCGAGTTCGGCGCCATCCGCATCCACCTCGACGTGCTGCTGCCGGCGGTGCAGAAGCTGGTGCTCGCCGGAAAACGTCCGCTCGGTGGTGTTTTGATAGAAAACAGTGTTCCACATTCCAGCCGACCGAGCGCCTACTTCAGCGTCATCGGCGATGACCTGATAAACCGCGCCCTTGGCGTGTTGAAGCCGTGCACCTTGTATGGTCGCTGTAACACGCTGACCGCCGACGATGGCCGCGTCATCGCCGAAGTCGTAGAAATCCTGCCGTCGCATCGTGTTTTGTCGGAGCAACCATGATCACCAATCCCGATGTCATCGTCGTCGGTGCCGGCCCCGCCGGAACCACGGCTGCCTGCGTGCTGGCCATGCACGGGCGCAAGGTCGTGTGCCTGGATAAGGCCGCGTTCCCGCGTTACCACATTGGCGAGTCGCTGATCCCGTACACCTACTTCACCCTCGCCCGTATCGGCATGGTGGACAAGTTGCGCGAGTCGCACTTCACCAAGAAGTACTCGATTTGCTTCGTCAGTCAGAGCGGCAAGCAGTCGCAGCCGTTCTTCTTCGATAGCCACTTCGACCATCCGGCGACCCAGACCTGGCAGGTGCGCCGCAGCGAGTTCGACGCGATGCTACGCGACAATGCGACGGCCAAGGGTGCGGAGATCCGTCACGATGTGAGCGCGGACAAGCTCATCGTCGAAAACAATCGCGTGGTCGGTGTCAGCGGCAAAGGTGTCGATGGGAAACCCTTTGAGCTGCGCGCACCAATCACCATCGATGCCAGCGGTCGCGACGCGCTGGCGGTGAACCAGTTCGGCTGGCGTATGCCGGACAAACCCCTCGATCGTTTCGCCATCTGGACCTACTGGAAAGGCGCGATCCGCGATCCCGGCCGCGCCGGCGGCGCGACCACGGTGTGCTACATTCCGGATAAGGGCTGGTTCTGGTACATCCCGCTGCATGACGACATCATGAGCGTCGGCGTGGTGGCCAAGAAGGAGTACCTCTTCCGCGACCAGGCCGTGCAGGACATCGCGCAAATCTACCAGCGTGAGATCAAGGAAAACGTCTGGCTGACCGAGCACCTCGCACCAGCGACGCAGTGCGACGAAGTCCGCATCACCAATGAGTACAGCTACCGCGCCAAACATTGCGCGATGGATGGCCTGGTGCTGGCGGGCGACTCCTTCAACTTCCTCGACCCGGTGTTTAGTTCCGGCGCGTTCTTCGCGCTCAAGAGCGGTGAGATGGCCGGCGATGCGGTGCATGAAGCGCTAAAAACTGGCAACACCTCGGCGGCGTCCTTCACCGCCTACGGCAAGCGTTACTGCGACGGCATCGAGGCCATGCGCAAACTGGTCTACGCGTTCTACGACGAACGCGTGAACTACGGCCACTTCATCCGCAAATATCCCGAGTTGAAGGCCGACCTCACCGACTGCATCATCGGCGCGGTCGACAAAGATTTCGGTCCGTTGTTCAAAGCCTTCGCGGAGTTCGCGGAGATTCCGGCGGAGTTGCCGTTCGGGGCGCCGCTGCAGCGCGATGTCGCCGCGGCGCGCTAAGGATTCGTCTGATGTCCGCTTTCGCTCGTCCGATGTCCGATGTCCGATGTCCGATGTCTTTTGGTCTGCCGTCACTGGTGCGTCAGGCGATCCCCCTGACTGACCAAGCTGGTGAAGCACAGGCATCGTCCGTATCACCAGACATCGGACATCGGACCCCGGATATCGGACGGTGGCAATGAGGATCGTCCACCTCACCGCCGGCACCGGTGCCTACTACTGCGGCTCATGCATGCGCGACCACGATCTGGTCGCGGGGCTGAAGCGTCTGGGTCACGACGTGTTGATTGTACCGATGTACCTGCCGCCGGTGCTGGAAGAGGGCGTGGGCGACGAGAACGAATGCCCGATATTTTTTGGCGGCATCAACGTCTACTTACAGCAGAAGTCGTGGGTCTTCCGCCATACGCCGGCGTGGTTCGACCGCCTGTTTGATGGCCGTCGCCTGCTGACCTGGGCGTCGGGCAAGATGCACATGACCAGTCCACGCGATCTGGGCGAGATCCTGCTGTCGATGCTTGCCGGTGACGACGGCCAGCAGCGCAAGGAAGTGCGCAAGCTCGCACGTTACCTCGCTGCGCGTGGACCGTGGGACATCATCTCCATTTCCAACGCCATGCTCATGGGCGTGGCGCCGCACCTGCGCTTGGCGCTCCAGGCCAAGGCGGTGGTCTGCACGCTGCAGGGCGAGGACTCGTTCCTCGACAGCCTGCAGGAACCGTGGCGCAGCAGCGCGTGGACCACGCTCGACAAGGCGCTGAACGCCGCCGATCTGGTGGTGCCGGTGAGCCGTTACTACGGCGGCGTGATGGCGAAACGTCTGCCGTCGTTGGCGGCGAAGATGGAGGTGGTGCACAACGGCATCGACCTGAACGGCTATGGCCTCGCGGATGTACCGCCGGAAGCGCCGACCTTGGGCTACCTCGCGCGTCTGCATCCGATCAAGGGCCTGGGCGTGCTGGTGGATGCGTTCATCGCCCTGGCGAAGCGGCCGCAGTTGAAAGAGCTGCGCCTGCGTGTCGCCGGCAGCGCGACGCCGGAGGATGAGAAATACGTCAACACCCTGCGCGCTAAGCTCGCCGCCGCCGGCCTGGAAGGGCGCGCCGAGTTTCATTCGAATCTCAGCAAGGCCGAGAAACAGGAATTCCTGCGCTCGTTGTCGGTGCTGTCGGTGCCCGCGACCTACGGCGAGGCTTTCGGCCTCTACGTCATCGAAGCCCTGGCCAGCGGCGTGCCGGTGGTGCAGCCACGCAGCGGCGCTTTTCCTGAACTGATCGAGTCCACCGCCGGTGGCATCCTTGCCGAGGGGGACGATGCCCTTTCGCTCGCCAACGCCATCGACACGCTCCTCGCCGATCCGGTCCGCGCCCGGGTGATGGGTGGACACGGTCGGCGCGCGGTGCTCGACCGCTTCAGTGCCGACGCCATGGCAGAACGTTTTGCCGCGCTGTGTGCGCGCGAGATCCTCAAACGCGGACCGGTCATGGGAAAGAATGGGAAGGCATCATGACCTATGAATTCCGCCTGCGTCGGCGCGTCGAGTTCTACGAAACCGACATGGCTGGCATCGTGCACTTCGCCAATTTCTTCAAGTACATGGAGACCTGCGAACACGCGTTCGCACGGTCGCTGGGCACCATCGTCCATCCGGGTGAGAACGACCACGGCGGCGTGGTCGGCTGGCCGCGTGTGCACGCCGAGTGCGACTACCGCCGCCCGCTGAAGTACGACGAGGAATTCGAGATCCACCTGCTGGTGCGCGAGAAGAAGGACAAGGCTATCCATTACGACTTCCACTTCTGGAAGGTCAGCGAGCAGGCCGATCGCCCATTAGCGCGCGGCAAGTTGGTGGTCGTGAGCGTAGGCCACATCAACGGCGAGGTGAAAGCGATTCCGATGCCGGCGATTTATGCGGAGAAGATCACCGTTGCTCCGAACCACCTGCTGACCCAGTTCGATAAACCGACCGAAAAGAAATGACCATGTCCGAATCCAGTTCCATTCCCATGTGGCTGATCTTCACCCTCACCACCGTCGTGTCGTGGGGTGTTTACGGCATCATGCTGCACACCGGCCAGCTCGCGATGGGCGATCCGGTGCACGGTCGCACCAAGGCGTTCCTCTTCGTCGGCTTGGCGTACTTCCTCACCGCGGTGCTGGTGCCGCTCGCGATCCTGTATTTTGCGGGAGCGGAATGGTCGTTCCCTGGCAAGGGCCTGTGGTGGTCGCTCGGTGCCGGCATCGTGGGCGCGATCGGTGCGCTGTGTGTGTTGTTGGCGTTCGGCGCCAAGGGTCACCCGGTCACGGTGATGACCATCATCTTCGCCGGTGCGCCGATCGTGAACGCCTTCATCGCCATCGCCCTGCATCCACCAGCGAACGGTTGGGGCGACATCAAATGGCAGTTCGTGCTCGGCATCGTCCTGGCCTGTGCCGGCGGCACGTTGGTGTCGTATTACAAGCCCGGCCCCGGTGGCGCGAAGCCAACAGTATCCGCGGCGGCGCCTGCCGGTCCGACGGCAGTGAAATGATCGTGAGCATCCGGCCGTCATGATCACCAGACACGTTGGTCGGCTGTTCCGTGAGTCCCGCAGGGACGCCCCGACTACAGCCCAGCACGTGAGTGCTGGGTTAGTCGATGTTGTGAAGATAAGCCCCGTCGGGGCGACCAAGCAGCCA
>ENA-ORBV01004533-ORBV01004533.1-microbial-mat-metagenome-genome-assembly--contig:-NODE-4533-length-26536-cov-16.914207_pt1 | contig 26536 bp, 20 predicted proteins | sample MGYA00237777_ERZ505514 | MGnify/ENA primary metagenome ERZ505514 (study PRJEB26160, sample SAMN06269048) | microbial mat metagenome | isolation source: Oligotrophic lake microbial mat | place...
GCCTATGGCCCCACCGCTAAACCGTTTGTCTGGCGCAAGAGAGAAGTCAAAGGTTCTCAACTCAAAAACACTATCGTTAACTTACGCAATTAAGCACTAGTTCACCCTCCCGCCCTGAGCCTGCCAAGACAGGCTTGTTGCCCAAGGACGCGCCGTTCCGCGGGCAAGGCCGCAGTGAGCGAAGAGGCGAGGAGGTACCAACCGCACTTCGTGGGGCCGTTCGCCCCTAGAATGAATCTTGGCGAACGGAAAAGCCCCTTCAGTGCTTCCGATTTCCGAACAACTCTCGTTGAGCCCCTGAGCGATGCGAGAACGATGCTGGCGGATTTTTTCAGCATCCTGCTAGAGGCCTGTCGCAGCGGCGGGTCGAGGGTTGCAGGAGAAGCGTTCGTGAATACGGTAGGGTCAGTTGACCCCTGTAGCACCGAGACCTATAATTCCGCCAGGATAGCCGTGCGCCTCCGCAGCCGTAGCCTGTAGATAATGATGATACGAACGAGAATTATCGGAACGGGCTCATACCTCCCTGAATTGGTGGTGTCGAATCATGAGATGGGGGCCTCGGCGGGCATCGAGCCGGAGGCGATCTCTCGCTTGACAGGCATTCAGGAGCGGCGCAGGGCTTCGGCGTCCCAAGCCACTTCAGATCTGGCGGCGGAAGCCGCTCGACCGGCGCTTGAGGCTGCCGGACTTCCGGCTTCTGAGTTGGGGGCGATCGTGCTGTCGACTACCTCTCCCGATACGGTGTTCCCCTCAACCGCCTGCCATGTTCAGCGCATGCTTGGTTGTTCCTCGATACCGGCATTTGACGTGGCGGCTTCCTGTTCGGGCTTTCTCTATGGACTCTCGATCGCCGATGCGATGATTCGGAGTGGGCAGGTCAAGACCTGTTTGGTGGTGGCTGCGGAGGTGAAGTCTCGTTCCGTCGATCCTGCCGATAACGATACGGCGTTCTTGTTCGGCGATGGAGCCGGTGCAGTCGTGTTGCGGGGTGAACCAGAGGCAGGGCGGTTGAGCCAAGGGCTCTTGGGGCTCCGTCTCCGTGCTGACGGCTCCCAGCATGGCTTAATTACGATTCCCACAGGCGGATCGCGTCGACCGACGACACTGGAAACTGTCGAGGCGAAGAGCCATACGTTGCGAATGCAAGGGGGGCCGCTCTTTCGTCTGGCGGTCAAGCGATTGGAGCAAGTGATTCTCGAGGTCATGAAAGAGTTCGGTGTCGAGCTGCAAGATGTCGCGCAGTTGGTCTTGCACCAAGCCAACGGGCGGATTCTCGACCAGCTGACGAAGCGGCTGGGGATCTTGCCGGAGCGGGTCTGTTCCGTCATCGGACGCTATGGGAATACCTCATCGGCGTCATTGCCGATTGCGCTCGACGATGCAGTCCGTTCAGGAAAAATCTTGCCCCACGACATGGTTGTGCTCGGCAGTTTCGGCGGCGGCGTGACCTGGGCAGCAGGGGTGGTTCGGTGGTGACATCAGCGAACCGAGCGAGATGCGCGCGACTCGCATGACGTGTAAAATTGCCTCCCCGCCTGTCTCGCTTTTCCCGTTAGTCTCGTCGATCTCGCGTATTCCAAATCCTATTTAGCCGATCGGCTGTGCCGGCAGCCGGACGACAAAACGGCTGCCGGTCGGCATGTTCGCTTCGACCCACACCCGCCCGCCAAGACCTTCAGCGAGGTGCCTGACAATCGCCAGTCCGAGCCCTGTTCCACCTAACTCCCGTGAGCGGGCCTTATCGACTCGATAGAATCGTTCGAAGACGCGCGGGCGATCGAGTTCAGGAATTCCCATGCCGGTATCGGTCACGCTCAATTCCACGGTTGTGACCATTGAGGGCTGCTCTGCATCGTCCGATACCGGGTGGGCCGCGACGGTGATAGTCCCTTTCTCAGGGGTATATTTGATGGCGTTATCGAGCAAGTTGGACAAGACCTGCATCAGCCGGTCTTCATCGCCGAGCACAGCGGGCAGATGGTCCTCCACAAAGGAGACGAGCCGGTGCCCTTTCTTGTCTGCTAGGGGCTTGATCATGGCCAGCGTTCGCTCGATGATACTCGGAATATGCAGCGGCTCTCGTTTGAACAGCACCTGTCCGGACTCGATCTTCGAGAGCTGGAGAAGGTCTTCCAGAATCAGATTGAGTCGGTCGCTTTGCTTGAGAATGATGTTCAGGAACTGTGTGCTGGTGTCCGGATCGTCTTTGGCGCCATCGAGCAAGGCTTCGATGTAGCCCTTGATCGACGTGAGCGGGGTCCTCAGCTCATGGGACACGTTGGCGACGAAATCTTTTCGGATAATTTCCAGGCGGCGTAATTCTGTCATGTCGTGAAAGACCAGCACCGCGCTGGCTTCGCCCTCTCGATCCGATTCAGTGGCCGAGGCCTGGATCTGGAGACAGCGTCCACTCGGGCGCAGGAAGATTTCATCTTCTTCGTTCTTGCGTGTCGCCAGAACCGATGAGAGTAAGGTGTCCAGCTGCGGATGCCGGAAGACATCGGAGCAGGGGCGTCCTCGTGCGTCCGCCCTGGCGACGCCGAACATCCGTTCCAACGCCGGATTGATTTGCAGCACGCGGCCTCGACGGTCCAGCACCATCACACCTTCGACCATCGAGGTCAGCATGGCCAAGAGCTGGGACCGATCTTCGGAGAGGTCATCGATTCTCGCTCTCAGTTGATCCGTCATCTGGTTGAGCGTGTCGGCGAGAAGGCCGACTTCGTCCCGTGCTCCGGTCCAAATACGGGCCGTATGGTCACCTGTCGTCAGTTGCTGCGCTGCGATCACGATATCGGAGAGGGGTTTCGTGATGCTGCGGGCGAGCCATAGGCTCAGCGCGCCGGCCATCAGGAATGCCATGCCGAAGGCGAAGGCCACGTTTCGTTGCAGCCCGGCCACGTCACGGTCGCGCGTCGCCATCGGTAACCCCAGCCTTAAGAAGGCGGATGGTGTTGTCTGGTGTGCGCCGTTCAGACCGACCGCCACATACAGTGTGCGCTCGCCGGTGGTGCGACTGATACGGAGGTCCGTTCCTCGCCCGGTCGCGATGGCTTGCAGGATTTCCGGTCGCGACCTGTGGTTTTCAACCGTCGCGAGGTTGCTGTCCGGGACGGCGCTGTCGGCCAGCACCTGTCCATCCGGAGCAATGAGGGACACGCGCGCGAGGGCTCGCACGCTGAGATCTCGCACCGCTGCCTGTAATTGAGGAGTCGAGGACAGGGTCCCCGATTGTGTCAAAAACGGCTGCAGCCCGTAGGCGACGAGATTGGTTCGAGCCTCCAGTATGTGGCTCGATTGAAGGAGTTCTTGTTGATCGAGGGAGCGAATAGTCAAGACCCAGGCGACGAGAAGCCCACATGCGAGGACCAGCAGGGCTCCGATCGTGACCTTCCATCGTATGGAGAGGGTCATGCTGAACGATCCAACTCTTTGAGCTTATATCCTAGGGATTTAACCGACAGAATGGCCTCGTTGAGCGAGGGGAGTTTCTGCTTGAGTCTTCGGATGTGGACGTCGACCGTTCGCGTCGTTCCATAGTAGTCGTAGCCCCAGACGGTATTGAGGAGGATGTCTCTGGTCAGGACTCTGCCGGGATTGCGCAAGAGATGTTCGAGTAGGCCGAACTCTTTTGCCGTGAGGGGAACCTCGGTTTTATGTACCGTGACCTCATGTCGCCCAAGATCCATGACGAGATCGCCGTAGCGATAGTGGGCCTGGCTCTCGTCCTGTTTTCGTTCAAGTCGTCGAAAGAGGGCCTTAATGCGGGCCACCAGGGTCTTGGGGCTGAACGGTTTGGTCACATAGTCGTCTGCTCCCAGCTCCAGGCCAATGATCGTGTCCGATTCTTCGGCTTTGGCGGTCAACATAATGATAGGGAGCATCGCGGTTGCTGGAACCGATCGAAGGCGCCGACAGACCTCGAGGCCGTCGATCTCGGGCAGCATCAAGTCGAGCACGACCAAATCGGGCTTCTCCTGCTTCACTTGCCGAAGGCCTTCCATGCCGGATGCGGCCGATACCGTTCGATAGCCTTCTTTTTCTAAATACAGCGTGAGGAGTTGGAGAATGTCGGGCTCGTCTTCGACAATGAGGATCTTCTTGCTCGCAGGGTTCGACATGGCGGTGGTATGAGCCTACGAGGGCGTGAGAATTCTGTCAAGCTCGCCACGGTCCGTCTGTTTCACATGCAGAGGGACAGTCCGTTCTCTTTACCCACCGACGACGTGGTGTCGTGTGAGGTCATGCTGACTCTTGCGATGAGAATTCTTCAGATCGGCCGACAAGATTACTCAATAGAACGTGCGGTCCCCATCATGCGGTCCCCATTCCACTGTGGTGCTAATGGAAAAACTGAAACAACGAATTCTTGGTTTGGTCATCCGCTATTGTGTGCCGACCCGTCGAATCTCCCAACCGTGGGATACTTCATACCGAGAAGATTCCCTAGCGGGCTTGATGAAAACGGCGCCAGAGTTCTGATCCGACTCACAAGACGAAGCGGGTCGCTTTTCAAGAGGCACTGCTGATCGATCCGAGTTGGTGAGTCCCATAATCGGGCCAATTGTGTTGACGAGGTCCGCTGCTCTGACGTAAGCTGGCTCCCAGCGATCGATGAGTACGCGAACAGGAATATGGCTCTGTACGGAGTGAGGGAGAAGGGGACGACTATGAAGATTTATCTCGCCAATCCACGAGGGTTTTGCGCCGGAGTCGACCGGGCGATCGATATCGTCGATCTTTCGCTGAAGAAGTATGGGGCGCCCATTTATGTTCGACACGAAATCGTCCATAGCCGACATGTCGTGAACTCGCTCCGTACCAAGGGCGCCGTGTTTGTGGAAGAGTTGGGGGAAGTGCCGGAAGGTTCGGTCGTGATCTTCAGCGCCCATGGGGTCGCCAAGTCGGTCTGGGACGAAGCCAATCGGCGGCGGCTGCATGTGATCGATGCCACCTGTCCGTTGGTCATCAAAGTGCACAACGAGGTCAACCGCGACTATACGCAGGGGTACGATCTCATTCTGATCGGCCATGCGGGCCACCCCGAAGTGATCGGGACGCTGGGACAGATCCCGGACAAGTTCCACCTGGTCTCCTCCGTGGCCGATGTTGAGAAGCTGCAGGTCGATAACGTCCACGATCTCTCATACGTCACGCAAACGACGCTGAGCGTCGATGAGTGCCGGGATATTGTCGGCGCGCTCCATGAACGGTTTCCGCACATCAAGGGGCCGCATCAGGAAGATATTTGTTACGCCACGCAGAACCGCCAGAATGCGGTGAAGGAACTCTCCAAGCTGGTGGATGTCATTCTCGTGATCGGTTCCCCGAACAGCTCAAATTCCAACCGCCTCCGTGAGTTGGGGGAACAGTGTGGCATCGCGTCCTACCTCATCGATGCCGCGTCCGATATCAATCCACTCTGGCTCACGAACGTGCAAGCGGTCGGGATCACAGCCGGCGCGTCAGCGCCCGAGGTGTTGGTCGAAGAACTGGTGACGTACCTCAAGACCTTTGGGACCGCAGAGGTCCACGACCTGACCGTGATCGAAGAAGACGTGGAGTTTCTTCTCCCCAAGGAATTGATCACCATTGATTCTTCCAATAAATCTGTTGGGACCCAGGTGGGATAGCTACATTCCTCGCTATGTTCCTCCCTCCAAATGTTGTGGGTTCTCCTCTCACGCCTACCACCGGCAGTATTTTTCTTTGATTTCTACCGGTGGTCCGTGCTACAAAATCACCCGATAAAATACCAGTGAATCCTCTTGAAACAGGCTGCGGAATAAGGAGTCGCCGATGTATTTGAAATCCCTTGAGATGACGGGATTTAAGTCGTTCGCGGAAGCCCGGATCGAATTCCCTGAGGGCGTCACTGCCATCGTGGGGCCGAATGGGAGCGGGAAAAGTAATGTCGTCGATGCGATTCTGTGGGTACTCGGTGAGCAGAGCACGAAGGCCCTGCGTAGCGAGAAGATGGAAGATGTGATCTTTAACGGGACCGAAATGCGGAAGCCGCTCGGCCTCGCCGAAGTGTCGCTCGTGATCAGCGGGCTGGATCGGATCACTGTCGATCCCCTGTCGAATCTTTCGAGCCGGCTGTCGGAGTATCAAGAACTCATGATCACGCGCCGTCTGTATCGCAATGGCGAGAGCGAATACCTCATTAATAAGACCGCCTGCCGGTTGAAGGACATCCGGAACATTCTGCTGGATACCAGGGCCGGGACAAAAGGACATACCGTCATTGCGCAGGGGCAAATCGATCAGATCCTGAACGCCTCACCGCAAGATCGGCGTGAGTTGATCGAAGAAACCGCCGGTATCATTCGTTACAAGAAACAGAAGGCTGAAGCGTTGCGCAAATTGGATGCGACGCAGCAAAACCTCTTGCGGGTGCGGGACATCGTGGCTGAGGTCAAAAAGCAGTTGAACTCCCTCGACCGCCAAGCGAGGCAGGCACGGTCCTATCAGACGTTGCACCAAGAGGCCAAGTCGTTAGAGATTCAGCTGCTGACCGACGAATACCGTGTCCTCCGAACCACGATCAAGGAGGTGGAGTCAGAGTTGCAGATGTTGGGGGACCAGGAGTCCGAGCAGTCCGCCGAGCTGGCGCGTCTGAATGCGGAACTTGAACGGATCGAGCTCGCGATGGCCATTGCGAACGAGGCGATTGGGCAGCAGCGTGAGGAACTATCGAAGGTTGAACAGCAACAGGCGCGGGCGCTGACGGCGGCAGAAGTCGAGCGCAATCGCGGAGAACTCTATGCCCAGCAGCAGAGTCAGGGAGGGGAGGAGCTCGAGCGCCTCATCCAGGAACAGCAGCAGGGCGCGGCGGAGGCGACGGCCATCGAGGAGACGCTGGCCGCACTCGAGCGTGAATGTGTGGAGCGGGAGCAGGTCTGTACAACGCTCGACGGAGAAATGAAAGAACTGGTTCATCAACGAACTGCGACCTTGGCTGAAGAAGAACGAGGGCGTCGTGACGTCCTCAACCTGGCGGTCTTGGTGGCGAATACTGAACACACCTTGGTGCAATTGGCCGCTCGCATTCACGAGGCGGCGGATCGTGAAGACCGGCTGACTCGTGAGCGCGAAGACGTTCGCCTGCAGCATGCCACGACAATGGATAAGCGCGAGGCGCTCCAACAGGCTTCCCACGACGCGGAGCAATCGGTGGCTGATCTGCGTCGCCGGCGGCAGGCGGTCGAGGACGAGAACGAGCGCCTGTCGGTCGAGTTAGCCGAAGTCGACCGATCGGTGTTTCGTCAGTCGGAAGAGTTGGCCGCCGTAGACTCTCATCTCAGAACGTTGCAAGGCGTGCTGCAAGAAGATATGGGGTATGGGCGGCGCGGCAACGAAGAATCGACGGCACTCAAAACCTGTATCGGGGTTCACGATGCGATTGCCGAGTGGTTGGTTGTGCCTCCCGGATGGGATCGTGCAGTGGAGGCGATGTTGGGCGAACGGGTGAGAGGATGGTTCGTCGATGACCCCACCGCCGCCTGTGAAGCGGTCGAGTTTCTCAAAGGGAAGGATCTCGGGCGGGGCACGTTCATTCCACAGCAGCCCCGCTGGACACCTTGGGACAGGGTCTCTCGTCCCTGGTGGCCCGCGATAGAGGGCCGGCCCGGTGTGGTTGGACGTGCGGTCGATATGATCCAGGTAGAGGGGGGGCGAGAAGCGGCCCGTGACTATTTATTCGATCGAATGGTATTCGTCGACACTCTGAAGGATGCAACGACTCTGTGGGCACAACAGCCCTATGCGGCTCCCGATGGCCCCATCCTCGTCACGCGTGCCGGAGAGATCTTGGATGCTGCCGGAGTGGTCACGGGTGGACAGACGAGCGCAACGGGAGGGGTGTTGCAACGTCGCCGAGAGGTGCTTCGCTTGGAAGCCCAGAGTGTCTCACTGACGGGATGCGTCGAAGAAGGGAAGCAGCGACGTGAACGATTGCAGGCGCAGGGACAAGAGTTGCGCGAGCAGGGCCGGCAACTCGTGGAATCGTTGCGTGACGCAGAAATGCAGGAACTCTCATTGCGGAAAGACGTAGCGGGACTCCAGCATGTGCTGGGAGATCTCACTCAACGACTCGATACCTTGATGGGCGATGCGCAACGAGGATCGATGGAGGCGCAGCGGCTTCATCAAGACCTGCGCTCCGGCGAAGCGCAGCTCGAACAGTGGACGGCGGAGAAGGCCGGTCTGGAAGCCGGGCTGAGTCGTGTGCGCGAACGGGTAGGACAGCTTGACGACGATATGCAGGGGTCTCAGCAGCGGGTCACGGAAGCGCAATTGGCGGCACAGGGAATCCGGACAACCCGTGAGCATCGCCATCACGATCTTCAGCGGATTCAGCAACAGCAGCACGACGCGATCACGCGCATTGAGACCCTGACGCGCCATGTCGAGGGGCTCGCGACCTCGCTCGAACAGAGCCGGGCTGAACGTGAACATCAAGAAACGCGTTGTCGTGAGTTCGGTGAGTCGTCCGCTCAGGTGAAGGCGCAGTTGGTCACACTACAAGAGTCGCAGGCGGAGGATATGGCGGCGGCGCACCAGCTCGATGCCGAGCTGGAGGACGTGCGCCGTGCAGTATCCTCTCTTCGCGAATCTCGCATGGCGGTGGAGGTGAAGAAGGCGGAAATTCGGATGCAGTTGGGGACGGTCGAATCCACGCTCGTGGGAACCTACCAGGTCGATCTTGCAACGCTGTTCGATTCGCCGACCGTGGAGATGACACCGGCACAGCTGTTTATCGGGGAGGAACCGATCCAGGAAAGCCAACCGGCAGTCACTGAAGCCGCGCTACGGGAGCAACTCCAGAAGATTCGCGAAAAGCTCGATCGCCTAGGGCCGATCAATTTGGCGGCCATCCAGGAACATCAAGAGCTGGATGAACGGCATCGATTCCTGACGACACAGGAACAGGATCTCTCCACCTCCATTGGTTCGCTCAAAGAAATCATTCAGCGCATCAACCGCACCACGAAAGACATGTTTGCCGGCACCTTTGCCGAGCTTCAACAGAAATTCAGTGAGGTGTTCGTGAAGTTCTTCCCCGGTGGTCGGGCCGAACTCCAGTTGGTCGAGGTATCGGTGGATGAGATGGCGGAAAGCCAGGGGCCGCAGGAGCCGGGAGTCGATATCGTGGTGCAACCACCGGGCAAACGCTTGAAGAGTATCACGATGCTTTCGGGCGGAGAGAAGACCTTGACGGCGATGGCCCTGCTCTTTGCGAGTTTCTTGATCAGGCCGACGCCGTTCTGTATTCTCGACGAAATTGATGCGCCGCTGGACGAAGAGAACATCGGGCGCTTTACCAGTGTCTTGCATGAACTATCCGAAGGCGCGCAGTTCATGGTCATCACCCATAGCAAGCAAACGATGGCCGTTGCAGACTCGTTGTTTGGGGTCACCATGGAAGAGCCTGGCATCTCAAAAATCCTCTCAGTCAGGCTGGGTAATTTGCAGCCGGTTTAAGCAGGCTTGACCGGCGAAAACATTCATGTTTCAGAGGACTTCCGTCTCTCTATTTCTTGACCTTCGAGCAGAGGGTCTGCTATATAGCCCTAGACGGATAGGTCTAGGAGCAGGTCGCTCGTAGACCAAGCCGTGTGTATGTTAACGGGGCGGGGGCGAAGCGAATCGCCCATATTGTCCCCTCCACCTACAGTGTTTCACAGACCGATATAATGAAGCTGATTCGAACGCTTCTGGATCGTCTCTCCGAGAGCTTCTTCGTCTCCGTGTCGGAGAAGCTAGAGTTGGCGACAGAGCCGTCCAACGTTCCCCCGCTACGACTGGTATCGGACAAACCCCTGCTTGCAGTGCCGGTCGACACGACAACACGCCGCCCCGCCAGCCATGCGATGAGTCCAGTCGATGTGCTCGACGACGCCGTTCGGCGCAGCCAAGCCTGGTTGTTATCCAGACAACATGCAACAGAGGGGTACTGGGTTGCAGAGCTTGAAGCCGATACGACACTGACCGCTGAGTATCTCATGTTGCGGCGGTTTCTCGATCGGGTCGATCCTGAGCGAGAGCGCAAGGCGGTCCGCTATCTCCGTGCCATGCAATTGCCCGATGGCGGCTGGCCGATTTTCTATGGAGGGCCTTCGGAGATCAGCGCGTCCGTCAAAGCCTATTTCGCCCTGAAATTGAGCGGTATTTCAGCAGACGATCCCGCGATGCTTCGAGCCCGTGACCGTATTGTGGCAATGGGCGGCGTCGTATCTGCCAATGTCTTCACCAAGATCACTCTGGCGTTATTCGAGCAATACGATTGGAAGGGCATCCCGAGTATGCCGCCAGAAATCATGCTCTTGCCGAAGCGGTTCTACTTCAGCATCTATGCCATTTCCTATTGGTCTCGTGCCGTGTTGATTCCGTTGCTGGTCGTATTTGCGCATCAGCCTGTTTGTCGTATCCCCAAGGAACAGGGGATCGACGAGATCTATCTCACGCCTCGATCGGAGATTCATTATCGCGACGTGCCACCCTTCAATAAAGATCAACGGTGGTTCACGCCGCATAATTTCTTTGTCCAGCTGGACCGGGTGCTGAAACTGTACGACCGGATGCCCTTAAACTGGTTGCGGGAAAAGGCCTTGCAAAAAACTGCTGCCTGGATGTTGGAACACATGCAGGGGAGCGGCGGGCTGGGAGCCATTTATCCGGCCATGGCGAATTCGATCGTGGCCCTTCGCTGTCTCGGCTATCAGGTGGATGACCCCTTGGTGCGAAAGGCGCTCCAGGAAATCGAATCGTTGGAAGTCTACGACACGGTGTTGATCGGCGAGCAGCGCGTCGAGGCCCTGCATCTTCAGCCGTGCCACTCTCCCATCTGGGATACGGCATTGTTCATGAACGCCCTCATTGAAACCGGGATGCCGCAAGACCACCCGGCACTCCAAAAGGCCTGCGCCTACCTGGTCTCACGCCAAACGAACACGGTCGGCGATTGGAAGTTTTCGTCTCCCGACGCGGAACCGGGCGGCTGGTACTTCCAGTTTGAGAACGAATTTTATCCCGATGTGGACGACTCGGCAGTGGTGCTCATGGCGCTGTCGAAAGTTCGGATGGCTCCGGCCACCGGCTTGAAGGAATCTATCCAGCGGGGGACTGATTGGGTGCTCGCGATGCAAGGATCCGATGGAGGGTGGGGCGCGTACGACAAGGACAACAATCGTATTGTGTTCAACTATATTCCCTTTGCCGACCACCATGCCTTACTCGATCCCAGCACATCCGACTTGACCGGACGCTGCCTCGAAATGCTTGCGGCGTTGGGTTACGATCAGACCCACCCAGCCGTGGCGCCGGCTCTCCGGTTTCTCAAGCGAGAGCAGGAAGCCGATGGAAGTTGGTACGGCCGGTGGGGCGTCAATTATATTTACGGCACCTGGTCCGTCCTGGCCGGTCTCCGTGCGATCGGCGTGGATCTCTCGGAGCCCTCTATTCGCCGTGCCGCTGCCTGGCTGGAGTCGAAGCAGAATTCCGACGGCGGGTGGGGCGAGTCGTGCCTGTCTTACGACGACCCAGCATGGAGCGGGAAAGGGGAGAGTTCGCCTTCTCAAACGGCCTGGGCCATCATGGGACTCATGTCGGCGGGGATGATCGATGCCATCAGTGTGGCTCGCGGCATTCAATATCTGCTCCGTCATCAAATGAAAGATGGATCGTGGGAAGAGGTGCGCCATACAGGCACGGGATTTCCGCGAGTGTTTTATCTCCGCTACCATTGGTACTGCCAATACTTTCCCTTGTGGGCCTTGGCTATGTATCGGAATCTACGGACGCGCGGGAAGATGCGAGCCGACGAGGTTCGGCAATACGTACGCGCGTCCGGGTGTCATCGAGACGATCGTTGAACAGTCCGCCCGCGTCATCCGTTGGCGCGTGTGAACCCCTCTCAGGATCTTCGGCGAACCCCATTGCCATCTTTGCCGCGACTCGCTGGGAACTCCAGGCCGTTCGCCGCGCGCTCGCGATAGATCGTGTGGAGACAATCGCCGGAGTGCGCTGTCACATTGGGCAGCAAGGGGGTCGCACCTACTGGCTTATCCAAACCGGGGTCGGTCCTGTTGCGGCACGTGCTGTCGCGGGAAGGGTGCTGAGCGCACAGGCCATGTCGCTGGTCCTCTCGACAGGCTTTGCCTGCGCGCTCGTTCCGGCTCAGGTGGGAGACCTCATCGTCGGCACAGCCGTGTCTTCTGTGCAAGTTGACGGAACCTGGGCGATGGGGGGAGATTGTGTGCTCTGCGATGGGGCTGCACGTGCGGGCATTCTCATCGTGGCGCAGGATGCGGGGTTGGTTGCGCGGGTCGGGACGGTCGTGTCATCGGGATCCGTCGTGTGGCAGGCTGAAGAGAAGCGTCGGCTGTACCGTGCGACCGAGGCGACCGGGCTCGATATGGAAAGTGCAGCGTTGGCGGCGGCGGCGAAGGAGCGAGGCGCACCGATGGCGATCGTCCGGACGGTGTCCGATTTAGCAGATGAAGACCTCCCTCTTGACTTCAATCTGTTTCTCAGGCCCACTGGCTGGATGAAGGGGATGCAGGCGATCATCGTCCGCCCTTCCAGCCTTGCGGGGTTGAATCGGCTTCGAAGACAGAGCAGGGTAGCGGCAGATCGACTGACAGAATGGTTTCAGCGCTATGCGGAGACAGGCAGTGAATCGCTTCGATCTTCCAGGTAATCGATGACGAACGTGATTGAACAGTTGGGTGCGTGGGCCGTGTTTCGCGTACGGGAAATGGGCCGCATGCTGTTGTTTGTGCTGTCGGCATGTGCCTGGCTCGTCCGGCCTCCGTTTCGATTCCATCAGATCATGAAACAGCTCCACTTTATCGGGTATAAATCCACGTTTGTCGTCGTGCTCACGGCGGCGTTTACGGGGATGGTGCTGGCGCTGCAAGGGTATTACAGCTTGCGGAAGTTTGGTTCCGAGGGGTTGCTGGGCTCCGCGGTAGCGTTGAGCATGATCCGGGAATTGGGGCCGGTGTTGGCGGCGTTGATGGTGACAGCGCGGGCCGGATCAGCCATGACTGCTGAAATCGGCATCATGCGCATTACGGAACAGATCGATGCGCTCGATACCATGGCGATCAATCCGCAGCAATATCTGATCGCCCCGAAACTGGTGGCCGGCGTGCTCGGGGTCCCGTTGCTCGTGGCCATCTTCGATGTGGTCGGGATCTACGGTGGCTCTCTCGTCGGAGTGGACTTGTTGGGAATAAGCGAAGGAGCCTATTGGAACTCGGTCGAATCGGCCGTGGAGTGGAAAGATGTGTACGGCGGCATGCTCAAGTCGGTCAGCTTTGGACTGATCATCAGTTGGATCTGCTGCTATAAAGGGTTCTACACGAGGCAGAGCGCCGAAGGCCTTGGGAGGGCGACGACGGAGGCGGTGGTCTTGTCGTCGGTGCTCATCCTCGTCTGTGACTATCTCTTGACGTCGTTGCTGCTCTGAAGAAGAGGTGATGTGTGATACGTGAAGTGTGATGGGTGGAAAGATGGTTCCAGTTTTGGGCAGGTGTGCGGCTATTTCTTGTCACGCGCCACTCGTCACACATCACTCATCACGGGTGTTCGATGATCAAGCTGGTCGGCGTTGAAAAAACGTTGGGTGGGCAGCCGGTGCTCCAGGGCGTCGATCTTTCGATTCCGGTCGGCAAACTCACAACCATTATCGGTGGCAGCGGATCGGGAAAGAGTGTGCTCCTCAAGCACATGATCGGGCTCTTGCAGCCGGACCGTGGTGAGGTGTGGGTCGGCGACACGGAGATCTCTCGGCTGTCCGGCACGCGCTTGAACGATGTGCGGAAACGGTTCGCGATGCTCTTTCAGGGCGCCGCGCTGTTCGATTCGTTGTCGGTCTTCGAGAACGTGGCGTTTCCGTTGCGAGAGAAGTTGCGGATGAAGGGGCCAGCCGTGTCGCAACGAGTCGAGGAGAAGCTGGAAGAAGTCGGGTTAGCCGGGATGGGGCACAAGTTTCCCGCCGAGTTGAGCGGAGGGATGCGAAAGCGGGCCGGCTTGGCGCGGGCGTTGGTGATGGAGCCGGAGATTATTCTGTTCGATGAGCCGACGACAGGGTTGGACCCGTTGATGGCAAAATCCATTCATGATTTGATTGTTGCGATGCAGCGTCGGTTCGGCTTTACCGCCGTCATGGTCAGCCATGAAATTCCTGAGATATTCGGGATTTCCGATTGGGTGGCGATGCTTCGGAAAGGCAAGATTGTCCTGATGGCCACGGCTGCGGAGTTTCAGCGCACGACCGATCCGGAAATTCAAGAATTCATTTCGGTCGGTGGGACTGTGTCGCTGCCTGGGTCGCTCGTTGGCTGAGAGGGGGTACCGAGGATGGAAAAAACAAAGTTGGAACTGGTGGTCGGCGTGTTTGTGCTCGTCGGAATGTTGTGCCTCGGCTATTTGTCGATCAAGCTTGGGAAGCTCGAGTTGATCGGTGGGGCGGTCTACGAAGTGGAGGCCCAGTTCAACAGCGCGTCGGGGCTCAAGCCTGGTTCGGCAATCGAAATCGCCGGCGTCGAAGTCGGCAGGGTTCGAGGGATCACGCTCATCGAAGATCGTGCGAAGGTGAAACTGGCGGTCAACAACACCGTCAAGCTCTACACGGACACCTTTGCGTCCATCAAGACGCGGGGCATCATCGGAGAGAAATTCTTGGCCCTGTCGCCCGGAGGGGGCGGCGATCCCCTTAAACCGGGGGAAATGATTCGTGACACCGAATCGGGCCTGGACCTTGAGGAACTGGTGAGTCAGTATGTGCATGGCAAAGTGAAGTGATCGATCTGGTTTCTTTGGTTGATTTGGTTTGCTTTGTTCATTTGGTTCATCCGGTTAGTTTCGTTCAACCAAATAACCAGACAAACTAAATAAACCAAACAACATCTTGATACAGGAGGAGGATACATGGAGACTCAGGGATCCGCTACGGTACAAGGGCGGAGATGGAGTTGGGGTGGCCTCGCAAGCGGGATAGTCTGTCTGGTCTTGTTGCTCGGCGGAGTTGCGGTCCAGTCGGCAGCGGCAGGCGGCGCGACCGACGCCATGAGAAGCACCATCGACGAGACGCTGAAGATCATCCAGGACAAGGATCTTAAGCAGCCCAGCAGAGCTGAGGAACGTCGCCGGAAATTGGAACAGGTTGTCGGGGATCGGTTCGACTATCAGGAGATGTCGAGACGGGCGTTGGGGGCCCCCTGGAATACATTGTCCGACAAAGATAAAGAAGAGTTTGTTGCGTTGTTCAGGAACCTCTTGATCACGTCGTATGCCGACAAGATCGAAACCTATTCCGGAGAAGGTGTGCAGTATCTCAATGAGCGAACGGAGAAGGAGTATGCCGAAGTTCGGACAAAGGTGTTGACCGGTAAGGTTGAAATTCCGCTCGACTATCGCATGCTGAACAAAGGCGCCGATTGGCGGGTGTATGACGTCGTCGTAGACGGTGTGAGCCTCGTGAATAATTACAGAGGGCAGTTCTCGAAAATTCTCCGTTCTTCGAGTTTCGCCGATTTGATGGAGCAGCTTCGCAAGAAAACCGTCAAGCATAACGCCTCATAATTCCTCTCATGAATTCCATGCTAAGCCGGCGCGGCTTCAGTGCCGTGGCGCTCATGTGCCTTGCGTTGAGCATCGTCGCGCTGTCGGAGGATGCAAGAGCCGGCGTCGAATATTTCCCGATTCCTTCCGTGTCTACCAGCAAGAATGATGGGAACGATGTCGGGTTGATCGTTCCGGTTCTGATTACCGACCCCGATGGGGAGCTCAAATACGTCATCGCCCCGATGATCATTCGCAATTCCATCGTCGGGACACGCGGCGTGTTCAATGTGTTTCGCTATGATCAAGGGGGGCGTGAAATTCGGTTCACCGGGTCCTTTACCGAGCAGATCGAGCGGAGAGTGATGTTCAGTTACTCCGATCCGGCCTTCAGTCAGGGGCGTTACTCGTTGAACTTCGGCGCGTCGTTTTTCAAGGACGCCACCGCTCGGTTTTTCGGCATCGGGGAGGCGACATCGGAGTCGACACAAACCAATTACACGGCCCGCGAAGCGCGGGCGAACTGGCGATTTGGGATTTACGCCAACGAAGTCACCCAGATTGCCGTCGGCCAGCGTTTTCGCGATGTGCGTCTGCAGAGAGGCGCCACCGATCTTCCCTTTACCGGCGACCGTTTTCCTACGGTCGATGGGGTGCAAGGCGAGTCGCTCATTCTCGGACACCGGGCGACGTTTTATTACGATACACGCAACAATCTCATCTCGCCGACCGATGGGATGGCGGTGACCGCCTATGCGGAGCTGAATCAGAATCTCCGAAACGGCGATCATCCAGTCTATTCACGGTATGCGATCGAGGTGAAGAAGCTATTTCCGAGCGAGTCGAAGCGCGCCATTCTCGTTGCGCGAGCGGACCTTCAGGCGACGATCGGGACGCAGGTGCCGTTTTTCGAGCAAAGTTCCTTGGGCGGGCAAAACAATCTCCGTGGGTTCGGTGTCGATCGTTTCATCAATAAACATCTCGTGTCCATAAGTATCGAAGAACGGATTCACCTGATGCGCACGAAGATTGCCGGGGTGACGGCGGATTTTGAGATCGCGCCGTTTGTGGATTCAGGGCAGGTCTTCAGTGATTTCAGAGATGTCAATTTCAAGGACTATCGCGTGACCCCTGGCATAGGGTTCCGTGGAATCGTCAAACCCAACGTCGTCGGGCGCGTCGATTACGGCTACAGCCGTGAAGGGGGTGCGATCTTTGCGGGGTTGGACTTCCCGTACTGATGGCTGGGTGCGTCAACAGGATGCTGAAAAAGTCCGTCAGCTTGTCTTGTGTGTTCTCCTTCGCCGAATACGAGGTCGCTTCCGGCCTTCGTAGCCGAAGGGCTACTTCGGTGGGGTAGGCTACAGCGGAGAGCTTCATGCGGGGAGTTTCAGTCGTTCATCTGGTCTATTCGGTCTGTTTCCTGTGCTTGGTTGAACGAAACGAATCAGATGGGCTCGACCAACATCTACGGTGATGTGTGAGCCGTACCCGGCGTATTGTCTATCAGCCCCCCCTCTTGAGGGATGGTGAAGCGCCCTCTTCTTGCACTACCCTGCGGCGGATGGTGTCGCGCTTGGGCAACAACAAATTTATTGAGATCGTACGGAGTAGATGGGTGACTGTCTGTTCACGGATGCCGCCAGTCAGCGTAAAGTTGACAGCCTGTCCTCGAAGAGGTTTTGTTGCACTCAACGCCTTGATTTTTTCGGGAGCAGGGGTGAGTGTGAAAGTCCTATTTGGGCCGATGGTGTATCGAGTCATCCTCGCGTCATTCCTCCTCTCCATTGGGTTCGAGCCTGCACTGGTTTGGGCCGAAGGGTTCGGCCCATTCCCTGTCAGAAACTTTCACCCGATCCAGCAGCTGGTCTTGAGTATGCCGGGGGATCGCGCCGCCGTGTTGAAGGAGGGCGTGCTGGATGTTCGATTGGAGCTTGCCGAAACGGCGACGGTGTTTCGCGATAACTCCCCACAGGCCGTCACAACGATGAAGTTTGAGACCCTGCGCTCCGGTTTGTTTCTTCGATACGGAGCGGCGGAGCGATGGGAAGTCTCTGTAGAGGTTCCGGTGCTGTATCGCTCTCGCGGGTTCATGGACGGAGCCATTGAGGCAGTAGAACGGGCGACAACCGGCGTGGCGCCGGCTCGAAAGGCGCTGGGCCCCGGTTATATCTTCGACATCTCGCGCGGAGGACGCACCATCGCGAGCGGGCGTGAGGGAGCGGTAGGGTTGGGTGACAGCATGGTCATGAGTAAGTACCAACTGCTATTGGAATCTGCATCGATGCCGGCGGTGTCGATCCGTACGGCGCTCAAGCTGCCTACGGGTGATGAAGGGCAATTCTTCGGAAGCGGCAGCCCGGATTTTGGGTTCGGGCTGGCAGCTGAAAAAGGATTCGCCGGCCGCTGGGTGGTCTACGGTAACGTCAACGGAGTGGTTCCAACCGGGCGGGTTGCGGGGTTAGCTCTCCATCCCACACTATCGGGGCTTGTCGCAGTCGAGTATCTGTGGTCGGAGAATCTTTCCTTCACGGCGCAGTTCGATTATTACTCCACACCATTTCGTGGTGTAGGCACGCAAGTGCTGGACAAGGGCGTGACAGAATCGGTGGCGGGATTCAGCTATCGTCTTACGCGACATCTGTTGTGGCAAGGCTACGCAGTCGAGAATCTCGACTTTATTACCGGGAGCGCCCCAGACGTCACGATCTCAACATTGATGACCTATCGATTCGAGCCATGACGCGACGGAACTCTCAGTAACCAAATCAGGCTAACCCCTTGACATCATGGGACTCTCGTGTGAAACTCCCCCTGCAAACGTTCATACTGTCACAGGGCTTCGCCAGCGCGAGTTTCAGCCCAGATCGTTCTCGTTGTGATAGGCGTAGGTATTGACGCAAAGGAGCATTTGCCATGTCGATTTTGAAGACCATTCAAAGCCCGGCAGATCTGAAGCGGCTGTCACCGACGCAGTTTCCTGACCTATGCCAGGAGCTGCGGGAGCAGATTATCAGTGTGGTGTCCAATGTCGGAGGGCACCTCGCCTCAAATCTTGGAGTGATAGAACTCACGGTGGCGTTGCACTACCTGCTCAATTCTCCCAAGGATAAGATCGTATGGGACACGAGTAATCAAGCCTATGCGCATAAACTCCTCACCGGGCGTCGAGAACAGTTTCACACGCTTCGACAGTACGGGGGGTTGAGCGGATTTACCAAACGTGAAGAAAGCATCTACGATACGTTCAATGCAGGTCACGCGGGAACCGGCGTCTCCGCGGCGTACGGTATGGTCGAGGCGCGTGAGCAGTTGAAACAGCGACACAAGGTCGTGTGTATCGTCGGTGACGGCGCCATGACGGCCGGTATGACCCTGGAAGGCCTGCACCATGCCGGAGGCCTGGGGAAAGACTTCCTGGTCATTCTGAACGACAACCAAATGTCCATCTCGAAAAACGTCGGCGCGATCTCTTCCTATTTGAATCGGACCTTTACCGGTGAGTTTTACGCCAAGATGCGGGAGGAGACCGGGCAACTGTTAGGCAAGATTCCCCATATCGGGCAGGATGTACAGAAGTGGGCTCGCCGGGCTGAAGAGCTGGCCAAGGGCGCGATTCTTCCTGGTTTGCTCTTTGAGGAGCTGGGGTTCAGGTATGCGGGTCCGATCGACGGACATAACTTCGAGCATCTGTTGCCCACCTTGGAGAATGCGCTGAAGATGAAGGGGCCGGTCTTGCTCCATGTTATTACGAAAAAAGGGCTGGGCTATGAGCCTGCGGTGAAGAATCCGGTGTGGTTCCATGCCTGTCCGCCTTTCGTTCGGGAAACCGGAGCCCCGGCCAAGAAAGCGGCGCGACCCTCCTACACACAGATCGCCATCGAATCGTTGGTCAAGCTGGCCCGCGCGGACAAGCGGATCGTCGCGATCACGGCGGCCATGTGCGAAGGGACCGGCCTCAATATTTTCGAAAAAGAGTTTCCGGACCGGATTTACGACGTGGGGATTGCCGAGCAGCATGCGGTGACATTTGCGGCGGGTCTTGCCGCACAGGGCCTTCGCCCCGTGGTGGCGATGTATGCCACCTTTTTGCAGCGCGCCTACGATCAGGTTGTACACGATGTCGCCACGCAAAATCTCCCGGTGACCTTTTGCATCGATCGTGGCGGACTGGTTGCGGAAGACGGGACCACCCACCACGGCGCATTCGATTTTGCCTATCTGCGCCACATGCCGAACATGGTCGTCATGGCCCCGAAGGATGAAAACGAGTTGCAGCATATGCTGAAGACCTGTATTCAGTCTGACGGGCCTGCCTCGGTGCGGTACCCGCGTGGATTGAGTCTGGGCGTGACGATGGATCAGGAGGCAAAGGCCTTACCGATCGGGAAGGGCGAGCTGTTGCGCGAGGGGACGGATGTGGCGATCGTGGCCATCGGCGTGTCGGTTTCGCACGCAGTGACAGCGGCAAAACGGCTTGAAGCAGAGGGTATTTCCACGGCGGTGGTCAACGCGCGTTTTGTGAAGCCGCTGGATCAGGATTTGATCGTCGACGTCGCCAAGCGCGTTCGTTATGTGGTGACGGTTGAAGAGGGCTGCAAGATGGGTGGGTTTGGGTCAGCCGTGCTCGAAGCCCTATCCGACGGCGGCGTGACGAACGTGACGACGAAGGTCATAGGTCTACCGGATTGGTACATCGAACAAGGACCCCAGGATTTCCTGCGCGAACGATACGGGTTGACGGCTGAAGGAATTTATCAGACGGTGAAGGAACTCATCGGCAAGACACCGGCTTCCTCGCGGGAGGAACTCACCCTGGCTTCAGCGAGCGATCGGCTGCCGCATGGAGATGAACAGGGGAGTTGATTGAAGACGTGAAACGTGAAACGTAAAACGAGATTAGCAAAGAGACACGATGCACATCACTAGACGAAAAACCAGACAGATCACGATCGGTAAGCTCAAGATCGGCGGAGACGCACCCATCTCCGTGCAGTCGATGTGTTCCACCGACACGCGCGATACTGTGGCGACGATTGAGCAGATTCGTCAGCTGGAGGCCGCAGGGTGCGAAGTGATCCGCGTGGCCGTGCCGGACGACGAGGCAGCTGCGGCCTTGCCCAAGATCAAGGCCGCGATGACAGTGCCGCTGATTGCGGATATTCATTTCGACCATCGACTGGCATTGAAAGCGGCAGAGGTCGTGGACTGTGTCCGAATCAATCCCGGCAACATTGGGGCCTGGTGGAAAGTTGAAGAGGTCATCAAGGCCGTGAATGAGCGGGGCATTCCGATCCGCGTCGGGGTCAATGGCGGCTCGCTGGAACGGGATCTGTTGGATAAATATGGCTGGCCTTCTCCCGAAGCCTTGGCAGAATCGGCGCTCAATGCCGTCCACGCATTGGAAGACGTGGGATTCACGAACATGAAGGTGTCGCTGAAGGCGTCGGACGTGCACCATGCGATCGATGCCTATTGGTTGTTTGCGCACCAGTCCGACTATCCCTTGCACATCGGCATTACAGAGGCCGGCACGGCGATGACCGGGGCGGTCAAATCCACCATGGGGCTTGGGTACTTGCTCTCGCAGGGGATCGGCGACACCTTGCGTGTGTCACTCGCTGCCGATCCGGTTGAAGAAGTAAAGGTGGGGTTCGAGATCTTGAAGTCGCTCGAACTGCGACATCGAGGCATCAATGTGATTGCCTGTCCTACCTGTGGCCGCGTGGAGATCGATGTCGTGAAGCTGGCCAACGAACTGGAAAAGAAGTTGGGCCATATCAAGACCCCGCTTAATGTGTCTGTCCTTGGCTGTGTCGTGAACGGGATCGGCGAAGGGAAGGAAGCGGATATCGGGATCGCCGGCGGCGAAGGCAAAGGCATCTTATTCAAGAAGGGCAAGCTCGTCCGCAAGGTGCCGATCGAAGAATTGATGGACACATTGATTTACGAGGTTGAGCTGATGGCCAAGGAAAAAGAGGCTGAAGGAAATGGGGAAACCGTCGCTCCTTCGAACGAAGGGTGGGAATCTCTCGCGCCTGACTCTGATCGACCGTCGACGCTCGGAAAAGAAATTCCAGTCCTCTCCAGTAAGCAATAGATCTCTTCTCTCGCCTCTAGCCTCTCACCCATTGCCCGGACTATAATGCCCGCAGGGCGCCGTACCCAAGTGGTTAAGGGAGCAGTCTGCAAAACTGCGATGCAGCGGTTCGACCCCGCTCGGCGCCTCCACAGCGCACTTCGTGCGCGGTCTGTCTGGTTCATTCGGTCTATTTGGTTTGTTTCGTTCATCGGGTTGGTCTGGTTCAACCAAATAAACAAGATAAACGAAACAAACAAAATAACGATCTTCTTATGCTGGCGGAAGCCTTCAGAAATTCCCTCGGGGACTCGGTCAGTTCCAGCTTTCCTTTCGGGCCGCGCCTCGGTGGGGCCCCGCTCCTAGTCCACATTACCCATGACAGTTTGTGGCGAAATCGCTGAGCCGCGTTGCGAGACCAGCGCGCGGAGCCCAGGGAACTGGCTCCGCCGTCTGCGGCAGTGCCTGTCCCGCTTTTAGGATAAGGCGCCCGGCAGAAGGGCGCCTGTCCCCAAGTACGGTGAGGGTCCGAGGGGCGAGCCCGCTGGCCGAAGGCCCGTCGTAGCAGCGGATCGTCGATTGCAGCAGAACAGTTCATGAGTCATCTGGGCTGGGGCAAGGTCGCCGATGGCCTGCAGGGGAGTGGTGAGCGAAGCGTTCACTTCGTTCCCTCGATTGCTTGACCCCACCGAGGGCCTCACAGATAATAGCCGAGGAAACCACTGATGGTATCGGACCATTTGTTTATGCGAACGAAGGAAGGTGCAAGATGCCGACTGCTGTAAAGATGGAAGTGAGCCCCGAAACGATTATCAGGGCAGTGAAGGGAATGAAGAAATCGGCGCGGCAAGCGTTTATGGAGGATCTCATCGCGGCGACCTCTCCGGAATATCTTCAAAGCATTCGGGATGCTCGACGAGACTTCAAGTCGGGCAAAGTGAAGTCTCATGGCGAAGTGTTTGGCCGGTGAAGCACCGGCTGGTCTACACTCACCGTGCCATCAGAGATATTGAAGCGCTTGATACCACGGCGAAACAGCGCATCGGTAAAACCCTCCTTCGCTACGAACTCGACCCTCTCCCGCATGCCGAACCTCTCAAGCAATCGGAGTTAGGCTCATACCGATTTCGTATCGGTGACTATCGTGTCGTGTTTGATCTTGAAGGGGATCAGATCATCATCCTGCGCGTGGGACACCGAAGGGAAATCTACAGACGATAGAGCAAGTCTTCAGTCGTCCGATCCTTGTGGTATCGTATCCTGCCCTCCCCTGCCAGCCATCGTGCTCCCTGCCTCTTGGAGCGACCCTTCCAGGCGCGTCCCGGCGGAAATCCTTCTGGAATTCTCTCAGCTGCGATGAGTCAATCGCGCGGGTTCAGTCAGTGTTGGGAGCCTGACTGACATTGACCGTTCTACTGCGGCGAACGATCGGCAACCACCTGCGCCGTTCTCGGCCAGAAAAAAACCTCAACGTATTCCAGTGAATACGCCTCCGGTTATGAGTCATTTGTGCTGGAGTAAGGTCGCCAATGGCTGGCAGGGGAGGGCAAAATTAAGCAACGGCCGCATTGGCTTCGCCAGCCGCCGTTTTATACCGCTTGACCAACTCGCTTTTCGTCTTGAATGACGATGGTGGGATTTTGGCTTGGGGTGGGAATGGGTAGCCCATTTTCATTCAGAAGGACTAGGTGCTCTTCCATCCCCCACCGTGCCTGGTACAGACAATCCTCGATGGAGTGGCCTACTCCGCTGAATCCGTGAAGATCGGGGGAGTAAAACCCAAAGAAGGTGGGATCGTCCGTTGCCTCGATCACAAGCGAGTACTTGAGGTTGATCATGTTATTCCTTCCGGTGCTCGAGCCCAGCTGCTCTAAGGATAGCATGACAGGTCCCGGTCGGCACTTCCTTGGAGCCATGATAATCAATGCGGACCAGACGATCTATTTCCAGGCTTGCCATAATAACGAATGGAGCCTTTCCCTTTGATGAGTGTAAACCCATTGTGTTCCAACAATCTTACCAACTCAGAAAACTTCACGAAGGACCTTGACGCAGTGTTTGATCATAGCGTGCATCGCCCAGGATCTCTCAACGATCAGCGCAGTATGGTCGTCGGTCCAAAACCTGTCAATCCGTGGCATTCGAAGAAAACAATGTGCCAGGAGTCTTCGACAGGCTAGATCTTGAAGGGGATCGTTTCGCAGCAGAGAGTGAAGCGTCCCTCGACAGGCTCGGGACGCCCTGAGCCCGTCGAAGGGCGTATCTCGTGTAAGTGTTTCGAGTTTCATGTTTCTGGTTTCAAGTTGTGTGAGTCGGATTGGTGAAATTCAGAGGTCGAACCTGAAACTTGGAACCTGAAACTAGAAACGCCACTTCCGGAAGAACGACGTTTCACGCATCGAAGACGCTTCACACCCAAGAGCAGCGAATCCGCGATTGCAGCAGACGTGTTCATGAATCATGTGGGCTAGAGACCGGCAGGCGCCTGGGAGCTGCGTGATCCGTATAGCATGACGTGGGCGATCGACAGTCGACGAGGGCGTTCACTCCTTGTCGTCAAGCTTCAATACAACGATGGATCGGGCTTCCAGTTCGTAGGGTTCGCCTCCTTTGAAAATTCCCACAGGTTTTTCGGCGCCGGCGATGACGCTGGTATCGAGGATCGGTAGCCAGCGCACGCCGCGTTTATGGGCCGGCAGGGTGAAGGCTAGCGGTGCGTGGTGGCCATTGAATAGGATGATCAAGGTGTCGTCGACAATCGGGCGCCCTTTTTCGTCTGGTTCGTTGATCGCATCGCCTGCCAGCCGAAGCGCGAGGGATTTTGTGAATCCGGCGGTCCAATCCTTGTCGGTCATTTCTTTTCCGTCCGGGCGGAGCCAGGAAATGTCTTTCACTTCCGATCCTCGGATATGCCGTCCCTGGAAAAAGTGGCGACGGCGAAGGACCGGATGTTTCTTGCGAAAGGCGATGAGATTTCGGACGAACTCCAGCAAGTGGCGTTGCCGGTGATCCAGCTTCCAATCGAACCAGCTGATCTCGTTGTCCTGGCAATAGGCGTTGTTGTTGCCCTGCTGTGTGCGGCCGAGTTCGTCGCCGCCGCAGAGCATGGGTACGCCTTGCGAAAAAAACAGCAGTGTCAGGAAGTTTCGTTTCTGGCGCTCGCGAAGCTCGAGTATGGCGGGGTCGTCGGTCGGGCCTTCGACGCCGCAATTCCAGTTCAAATTGTCGTTGGTGCCGTCTTGACTGTTCTCGCGGTTCGCCTCGTTGTGTTTGTCGTTGTAGGAGACCAGGTCGTGCAACGTGAACCCATCGTGCGTGGTGACGAAATTGACGCTGGCATAGGGCCTGCGCCCGTTCAGGCTGTAGAGGTCGCTGCTGCCGGTGAGGCGATAGGCGAGTTCCGCCACCTGATCGCCGTCGCCTTTGACGGATTTTCTGATCGTATCCCGGTATTTGCCGTTCCACTCGGCCCAGCCTACCGGAAAGTTCCCGACTTGATAGCCCCCTTCGCCAAGGTCCCAGGGTTCGGCGATCAATTTGACTTGGGACAAGATGGGGTCTTGATGCAGGATGTCGAAGAAGGCGCTCAAGCGATCGACCGCGTGGAGTTCTCGCGCGAGGGCCGAGGCTAAGTCGAACCGAAACCCGTCCACATGCATATCGATTACCCAATAACGCAGACTGTCCATGATGAGCTGGAGCGTGCGAGGATGCGTGGCGTTCAATGTGTTCCCGCATCCGGTGTAATCCGTGTACAAACGTTTGTCGTGATCGAGAAGGCGATAATAGGCGGCATTATCGACTCCGCGAAAGCAGAGGGTGGGACCGAGCTGATTCCCTTCGGCAGTATGGTTGTAGACCACGTCCAGGATAACCTCGATGCCGGCGCTGTGGAGCGTTTTCACCATGGTCTTGAACTCCCGCACGTGGCGACCGCGTAGGGGCGATACCGCATAGCGGATGTCGGGAGAGAAAAAGCCGATGGTATTGTAGCCCCAGTAGTTCGTCAGCCCTTGATCGAACAGGTGCTTGTCACGGACGAACTGATGAATCGGGAGCAGCTCGATGGCGGTCACGCCCAGATTCACCAGGTGGTCGATCACGGCGGGAGTCGTCAAGGCAGCATAGGTTCCGCGCATATGGTCGGGCACGTCTGGGTGGCGCGCTGTGAGTCCCTTGACGTGCGCTTCATAAATGACCGTCTTGTCCCAGGGGGTTTTCAAGAGATGGTCGTTGCCCCACGTGAAGGCTTGATCGATCACGACGCATTTCGGAATGTTTCCCGCATTGTCTCTTGTGTCGAAGGACAGGTCGGCCTTGGGGTTGCCGATTTGATACCCGAACATCGCATCAGACCATTCGATCGTGCCGGCAATGGACTTCGCATAGGGATCGATCAACAATTTATGATGATTGAATCGATGTCCCTCTTCCGGTTTGTAGGGTCCATGCACGCGATAGCCGTAATGTTGGCCAGGCCACAAACCAGGGATATAGACGTGCCAGACTTGATCGGTTCGCTCTTCGACGCGAATTCGATGCGATTCTTTATCGTGTTTCGGTCCGTCGAAGAGGCAGAGCTCAACCGCGGTGGCGTTTTCTGAAAAGATAGAGAAGTTCACACCCTCGCCATCCCAGGTCGCGCCGAGCGGATAGGGCTTTCCTGGCCAGACTCTCATGTGTGCTCCTTCCATGTTCGCTCCGCCGGATGGCGCAAGATAGTCAGCCCGGGAGATGCGATTTCGATTCCAGCGCTCGTCTAGCCCGGATTATTCATGAGCGCTTCTGCTACAAGCGTGGATACGCGGCTGCGACGGGCAGTCTCGCCGCTCACCCCTTCGACATACTGCACGAGTATGCCTCAGGGTTTCACGGCTCCGA
>ENA-ORBV01004534-ORBV01004534.1-microbial-mat-metagenome-genome-assembly--contig:-NODE-4534-length-26531-cov-5.164096_pt1 | contig 26531 bp, 19 predicted proteins | sample MGYA00237777_ERZ505514 | MGnify/ENA primary metagenome ERZ505514 (study PRJEB26160, sample SAMN06269048) | microbial mat metagenome | isolation source: Oligotrophic lake microbial mat | place...
CGGGCCTTCGGGCAGCGGCAAGTCGACGCTGCTCAACCTGATCGCCGGGCTCGATACTCCCAGCGCCGGCCGCGTGGTGGTCGACGGCACCGATCTCGCCAGCCTCTCCCCCACCCGCCTCGCCGCGTTTCGCGGCGCACGCCTCGGCTTCGTCTTTCAGAGCTACCGACTGCTGCCGACGTTGACCGCGCTCGAAAATGTGCGCGTCCCGCTCGACCTCGCCGGGCGCGCCGATGCCGCCACCGTCGCCAGCGATTGGCTGGATCGCGTCGGTCTCGGCGCTCGTCGCCATCACCTGCCGGCCAAGCTCTCGGGCGGCGAACAGCAGCGCGTGGCGCCGGCGCCGGCGTTGATCGTCGCTGACGAACCGACTGGCAACCTCGATAGCCGCACCGGCGCGCAGATGGCCGACCTGCTCATCGGACTGGTCGCCGACCAGGGCGCGACGCTGCTGCTGGTCACCCACGACGCCGCGCTGGCCGCGCGCGCCGGGCGGCGCATCGAACTGCGCGACGGACGCCTGATCGCCGATGCGTAGGTTGGCAGCCGAAGCGGTGCTGGCCTGGCGTCTGATCCGCGGCGCCCCGGCGCAGGCGTGGCTGCTGGTGGTGTGCGTGGCGATCGGCGTCGCCGCGCGCGTGTTCGTCGGCTCGCTCACCGGTGCGGCGGAAGGCGCCCTCGCGCGCGAAGCGCGGCCGCTGCTCGGCGGCGATGTCGAGATCGCCGGCAATCGTCCGCTCGCCGCCGAGCGCCGGACCCGACTCGCGGCCTTGCTGCCGCCCGGGGCGCGCACCACCGAGGTCAGCGCCTTCGTCAGCATGGCCCGCATCGGCGAGGCCACCCGTCTGGTCGAGGTGCGCGCGGTGGAAGCGGAATGGCCGCTGGTTGGCGCGGTCGGTCTCGATGCCCGATTGCCCGAGGCCACCTCGCTGGCGACGGCGCTGGCCGGACGAGATGGCCTGCCCGGAGTGGTGGTGCAGGCCGATCTGCTGCCCCTGCTCGCGGCGCGGCTCGGCGACCATCTGCGCCTGGGGCAGGCAGAGTTCATCGTCATGGCAACGCTCGGCGACGAGCCCGGTGGCGGCGCCAATCCGTTCGCCCTCGGTCCACGTGTGCTGATGCCTGCCACGTCGCTGCCGGCGACCGGCCTGACGGGATTCGGCTCACGCGTGCGCCACCAGCTGGTGATCGCCCTGCCCGACGCCGCCGGGGGTGAAGGCATCGCCACCGCGCTCGCCCGCGAGTGGGGACTCGAGCGCGGCGAGTCTGGCTTCGGCGCGCGCGGACCCGACGCCGGCGACGTGCAGGTGCGCACCGCGCGCGAAGCGCAGTTCGGCTTGGCACGGATGTTCGAACGGCTCGGCGACTTCCTGCGCCTGCTCGCCCTCGCCGCGCTGCTGCTCGGTGGAATCGGCGTCGCCAGCTTGGTGCGCGCCTTCGTCGCCGAACGTCTCGATGTCGCCGCCACCCTAGCCGTGCTCGGCGCGACACCGGGGCGGGTCGCGCGCATCGTGCTCATGCAGACGCTGGCGCTGGCCTCGGTCGGTGCCGTGCTCGGTGCGCTGCTCGGCGCGCTGGCGCAGTGGGCGACGATCACCGCGCTGCGTGGCCGCCTGCCGCTGGCGCTAGAACCGTCGCTCGACCACGGGGCGGTGCTGTGGAGCCTGGGCGTTGGCCTGGTGGTCGCCGCCGCATTCGCCGCTGGCCCGTTGATCGCCGTGCGTCGCCTGCCACCACTCGCGGTGATGCGCGGCGAAAGCCCCGACCTGCGCGGGGGCGCTCCGGCGCTGGCGGTGATGGCGGTCGGCGCCCTGGCGGTGGCGGCGATCGCCGGCATCGAGGCGCGCTCGTGGCGGATCGGTGGCAGCTTCGTCGTCGCCTTGGGGGCAGGCGCGCTGGTGCTGCAGGCCGCCGGTGGGCTGGCCCTGCGCCTGCTCGCGCATCTTCGCCCGCGCTCGGTCGGCCTGCGCCATGGCTTTGCCAATCTCGGCCGCCCGGGTCTGCGCCCGGGTGCGGCGGTGGTGGCGATCGGGTTGGCGGCGTTGCTCATCGCCACCCTCGCCGTCTACCGCGAAAGCCTCGAGCGCCAGCTTGACCCGGCGCTGCGCGGCGATCTGCCCGCCCTGTTCGTGGTCGACTTGCAGGACGATCAACGCGAGGCCTTCGCCGCCCTGGTGCGCGCCGAGACCGGGGCCGAGCCGCTCGCTCTGAGCCCGATGTTGATGGCGCGCTACCGCGGCCGGGTCGGCGCGGTCGCCGAGTCCGCGGCCGGCAACTCGCGCGAGGATCAGCAACGCCGCTTTTTCCGCGACCGCGAACAGCGCCTGACCTGGAGAGACGCGCCCGGCCCCGACGAACGCATCATCGCCGGGCGCTGGCCGGCTGACGACCCTGTCGATCCGACCCGCGCCGAAGTCAGCCTCGAAGAGGGTTTCGCCGAGCGCCTCGGCGTCGACGTCGGCGATGTACTGCGTTTCCAGATCCAGGGCGTGATGCTCGACGCCACCGTGGTCGGCTTGCGCGCGGTGCGCTTCGAATCGCTGCGCCCCAACTTCTTCATCGTCGCCAATCCCGGCGCGCTAGCTGAGGCTGCGCCGACCTGGATCTCGGCGATCGGCGACCTGCCGGCCGATGCCCGCGCGCGCCTGCAAGGCCGCATCGTCACCGAGATCCCCAACGCCACCGTGATCGACATCGCCGCGGTCGGGCGCACCGTGCGCAGCGTGGTGGGCAAGATCATCGACGCGCTGCGCCTGGTCGCCGGCTTCGCCCTGCTCGCCGGAGTGGCGGTGCTCGCCGGAGTCTGCCTCGCCGGCGCGCGCGAACGCCGGCTCGACGCCGCCTTGCTGCGCGTGCTCGGCGCGCGCGACCGCACGCTGGTCGCGGCGCTATTCGCTGAATTCGCCGCCATCGGCGCGATCGCGGCGACGCTCGGCGCCATTCTCGCCCTCGGCCTGTCCGCGGTCCTGGTCGGGCGGCTCGGCCTGGCGCTGGCCGTGCCGTGGCCGTGGCTGGGCGGGCTGGTGGTCGGGGTCACCTTGCTCAGCGCCTGCGCCGCGCTGGCGGTGTCGTGGCGGGTCTTCAGCAGACCCCCGCTGACCGTCCTGCGCGAGGGGTAGCGCCCCACACGGCTGGCCCAGACAGCGGGTATCGCCATGATCCGTGCATGCGGCGCACCTTCGCACCTCTCGATGCCGCCTTCGACCTGCTGGTCGTCGGCGGCGGCGTCTATGGCGCGTGGATCGCCTACGACGCGGCGTTGCGCGGCCTGTCGGTGGCGCTGGTCGAGCGCGAGGATTGGGCGGCGGGCACCTCCAGCGCATCGTCGAAGCTGATCCACGGCGGCCTGCGCTACCTCGAACATGGCGAGGTCGGACTGGTCGCCAAGGCGCTGCGCGAACGCGGGCGGCTGATGCGCCTGGCGCCGCACCGCGTGCGCGCGCAACGCTTCGTGCTGCCGCTTTATCGCGGGGCCCGGCCCGGGCGGCTGCCGCTGGCGGCGGGTCTGCGCGCCTACGATCTGCTCGCCGGCACACGGCCCGATGTCGCCCCGCACCGGGCGTTCGCCACGGAAGAACTGCTGGCGCGCGCCCCCTTCCTGCGCGCCGACGGCCTGCGCGGGGGCTTCGCCTATAGCGACGCCGCCGAGGACGACGCCCGCTTCACGCTCGAACTCGTCGCCGGCGCGTTGGCCGCCGGCGCGTGCGCGGTCAATCATGCCGAGGCGGTCGAACTGCTGCGCGCCGGCGGCCGGGTGGTCGGCGCGCGCGTGCGCGATGGTCTCGGCGGCGCCACCGCCGAAATCCGCGCCGGCGTGGTGGTCGACGCCACCGGCGCATGGGCGGCGCGCACCTCCAGATTGACGCTGCCGGTGCGATATACCAAGGGCGTGCACCTCGCCCTGCCGCCCTTGCCGCACGACGACGCCTTCCTGCTGCGCGCGCCGCGCGATGGGCGGGTGTTCTTCCTCATCCCGTGGTATGGCGCCACCCTGGTCGGCACCACCGACACCGATTGGAGCGGCGATCCGGCCACGGTGCGGCCCGAGCCCGCCGATATTGCCTACTTGATCGAGGCCGTCGCCGCCAGTTGCCCCGGACTGGGTTGGCGCGAAAGCGACGTGCGCGCCGCCTTCGCCGGCCTGCGCACCCTGCGCGGCGCGGCGGGCAGTCCGTCATCGGTCAGCCGCGAGTGGGAGCTGCTGGCGCCCGAGCCCGGTCTGCTGCTGCCGCTCGGCGGCAAGTTCACCTCGGCGCGGGTCGAGGCGGCGCACACCGTCGATCGCGTGCAGGCGCTGCGTGGTCGGGAAGCCGGCGCCTGTCCGACCCTGCACCGCCGTTTCCCCTGGGCACCGAGCGAGTGGGCGCACTGGAGCACGACCAGCAACCGTGCTAGCATCGCCGCCGGACTCGACGCCGAGATTGCGGCGGCGGCGACGCGGCGCTTCGGGCAGCGGATCGACACGCTGCACGCGCTGCTACGCGCGCGCCCGGCATTGGCGCGGCGGATCGTGCCGGAAGCCCCCTTCTGCCTGGCGGAGACGGTGCTGGCGGTGCGCGACGAGATGGCGTTCACCCTGCGCGACGTGCTGCGTCGACGGGTGCCGGTACTGACTGTGGCGCGGCCATCGACCACGACGCTGAGCGAGGTTGCCGCTCTGATCGCGCCCGAGCTAGGCTGGGATGCCGCACGGCAGGCACGCGAGACGGTGGGTCAGTAACCGCGCACTCGGCCAACAGCGCGCAGCCATCCGGCGTGGAGGCGATCGGCCTCCGCCGCCTCACCGATCGCGACGAAGGTCCGTTCGACCCGGCGCAGACCGCTCTCCCCGAGTCTGGGATAGATGCCAGCCTGCAGGCCGGCCAGACGCGCCGCGCCCCAGGCGGTGGTCTCGAGCACGGCGGGGCGCTCGACCGGGATACGCAGCTGATCGGCCAGCACCTGCATCAGCCACGCGTTGGCCGCCATGCCGCCGTCGACGCGCAGCGCCGCCAGCGGCACACCATCGTCGGCGAAAGCGGTGGCGAGGTCGCGGGTCTGGAAGGCGACCGATTCCAACGCCGCGCGCACGATCTCGGCCCGGCCGCTGTCGCGGGTCAGGCCGACCAGCGCTCCGCGCGCGTCCGGATCCCACCACGGCGCGCCCAGGCCGGTGAACGCCGGCACGCAGTACACGCCGCCCGAGGACGGCACGCTGGCGGCGATGGTCGCACTCGCCGCGGCGCTCGGGATCAGGCCGAGGCGGTCGCGCAGCCACTGCACCACCGTGCCGGCGTTGAAGATGCTGCCTTCCAATGCGTAGGTCGCGCGTCCGGCCAGGCGCACGGCGACCGTCGCAAGCAGCCGGTGCCGCGAAACCCGTGGCGCATCCCCGGTGTGGACCAGCACGAAGCAGCCCGTGCCATAGGTGGCCTTGGCCTGTCCGGCTGCGACGCAGTCCTGGCCGATCGCGGCCGCCTGCTGATCGCCGACCAGGGCGCGGATGGGAATCGGCGCGGCGAACAAGCCCGCGGCGGTGACGCCATAATCCGCCGCGCTGTCGCGCACCTCGGGCAGGATGGCGCGCGGCACGCGAAACAGGGCGCAGAGGTCGTCGCACCAAGCTTGGCGGTGCAGATCGAAGAGCAGCGTGCGCGAGGCGTTGGTGGCGTCGGTGGCGTGCGTCCGGCCGCCGCTCAGTTTCCACAACAGCCAGCTGTCGACCGTGCCGGCGAGTAGCTCGCCGCGCGCAGCGGCAGCACGCGCGCCAGGCACGGTGTCGAGCAGCCAGGCGAGCTTAGTCGCCGAGAAGTAGGCATCGAGCAGCAGACCGGTGCGCGCGACCAGAGCCACGGCAGCGGGATCGGCAGCCAAGGTGCGACAGACGTCGGCGGTACGCCGGTCCTGCCAGACGATGGCGCGATGCACCGCTCGGCCGGTAGCGCGCTCCCACAGGACAACGGTCTCGCGCTGCACCGCGATGCCGATTCCGGCGATGTCGCTCGCGGCCAGTCGGGCGGCGGCCAGCGCTTCCTGGGCACAGGCCAGGGTCGCGATCCAGATCTCGTCGGCGTCGTGCTCGACCCAGCCATCCTGGGGAAAGTGTTGAGCGAACGGACGCTGCACCTGCGCCATGGGGGCGCCATCGTCGGCGAAAACCATGGCGCGGGTGCTGGTCGTACCGGCGTCGAGGGCGAGGATGGGCATGGTGGGTACGTGGCCCTACTTGGTGCGTAGTCCGTGGTCCGTGGTCGGAGTCAAGAGTCAGAGTCAGAGTCAGAGTCAGAGTTATGACAGCCGACTCAGCAAAGAGTGGTGGTCAACCTCTGCCTTCCTTCCATTGCCTTCCGACCACGGACCACGGACCACGGACCACGCACCCAGTAGGACCACGCACCCAGCAGGCCTAAGCTGTCACCGCGATGCGCGGCGGGTGGCGGAGACCGAGGCGGTGGACCAGATCGCGCAACCATTCCTCGACGCGCTCGTGCACCACTTCGCTGCCTTCGCCGCGCAAGATGCCATGGCGGGTGAAAGCCATCGGCACGTACTGCTTGTCGACCGCACCGAGACGGGCGAAGAGATCGCGACTGCCGTCCGGACGCACCACCGGGTCGCGGTCGGCCTGCACCACCAGGGTCGGCACCCGCACCTGGGGCAGGGCGCGACGCACGGGCGCCATCATCCGTTCGAGTTGCCACACGCCGTTGAGGTGGTTGCGCGGGTAGTTGATGTCGGGGTATTCGGGACGGTTGGTGACCGACTCGTAACGGCCGAAGGGAACATGCAGGGTTTCCAGCAGACGGTTCCAGCGCATCACCGCCGGCACCAGCCGGCTCTTGGGATCGGCGAGCGAGAAGGCGGGATTGATGGCGGCCACGCCGATCACGGCGGGCGCGCGTCGGGCCGCGGCGAGCAGGGCGAGCAGGGCGCCGGCCGAGAAGCCGGCGAGCACGACATGGCGGCAGCTGTGCTTCATCACCGCATAGGCGCGATCGAACGACGTCACCCAGTCGCGCCACGTCACCCCCGACAGCTGCTCGGGCACGGTGCCATGGCCCTTGAGGCGCACGCCATAGACCGGGAACCCCAGCGCGTGGAGATGGTCGGCGAGGCCACGCACCTCGGCCGGCGCGGCGAGGTAGCCGTGGCACAGCACCACGCCGACCTCGGCGTGGTGCCGGCGTAGGAAGAAAGGCGCGCCCACCTCGCGCGGTTTCGCCGCCGGGTGGCCGGGAAAGGTCGAGGCGAGTCCGGCCTGGTAGTCGGTTTCGAACTCGACCAGGTCCTCGCCATGGAGCAGGTCGGCGACGCGGTCGCGCAGCTGATGGTGCGAGAGGTTGACCAGTTCGCGCACAGTGCGCACCGCCTCGCGCAGCGGCTCCAGCTCGTTGGCGATGACCCCGACCGGGTTCTTGATGCGGATGTCGTGGAAGCCGTGAGTGGCGTTGAGCGCGACCTGGTTGACGTGCCATTGATCGCCGCGCCTGGCGATCACCCCGTGGCTGACGGCGAGGTCGCGGATCGAGTCGAGCGCCGGACTGGGCTGATGCGTGAGCAGTCCGAGCAGCGAACCGTCGATGGTGCGGTGGATGCGTCGGCGACTGTGACCCTGCAGCTCGCGAGCGGCGAGGTAGATCACGGCATCGAGGTCATCGACCGCGATGCGATCGTGCTTCATCGCGCGCAGCGCCGAACAGAACAGGTGGTCGATGTTCACCGTCAGCCGGGCGTAGATCTCGCTCATCAGCTTGGTGGTGACGCGGTGCTTGAGCGTTTCGAGCAGGGCATTGACGGCTGCGGTGTCACCGGGCCGCACATCCTGCAACGCCGTGCGCAGCAGGGACTCATAGCGGCCGAGATCGATCGGCTTGCCGAAGTAGACGGTGATGTCCGCTTCCTTGAAGAGGGCGTTGCCCTCGATGGTCAGCTCCTCTTCGAGGGTGCGCGGCAGGGACTTGACCAGCGTGCGCGCGAGGCGGTAGACGACGTTCGGTCCAGGGCGGATCGGGTAGTAGGTGATGTTGATCGGCACGATCGAGAAGTTGCCCGGCAATTCGCCGGTGATGTGAAACTGCCGCCGCCAGTGGTCGACCGCGTCGGAATCGCCGCGTTCGCGCGCCAACGCGATGAGCTGCTTGTAGATCACGACTTGGAGTGCCAGCACCGCCGAGCCGGTATGCGGCGAACCGGTGCGCTCTGGCGCCTCGATGTGGAAGCGTCCGTCCTTCCAAACCTTCTTGTTCTTGATCATCGACCCTTCGGGGTAGATGAGCCAGTCAGAGCGGCCGGTGAGCAGATCCGCGACGATGCGCTGCTTGATCTCGGGATGGCGCGTCGACAGCGAACCGATCGAACGCAGGAAATCGCCCATCACGCCAGAGAACAGTTTGTAGTGCGCCAGGGACATCACGTGACGCCGCGCATAGCGGTCGATCAGGTAAGGCAGGATGAAGGTTTCGCAGCGCGTGAAGTGGTTGGCGACGAACAGCACGGGGCCGTCGGGCAGGTTGTGCATGCCCTGGACCGAGATGCGGCCCTTCATCACGGACTCGATGCCCTTGAGCACGAAGCCGGTCATCCGTCGGGCGTAGCGTACGAAGCTCGGGCGCGCCAGCCGGGGCCCGAGCCGCTGCTCGCGATCGAGCGAAGCGGCGGCCCATTCAGCCCCTGAGTTGCCGCGTTCGCTCATTGCTACGATTCGTGGTCCGTGGTCCGTGGTCCGTGGTCGGAAGACCAGGCGCCGCCGCTTACCCGTATGACCGAGGGCCCTTGCCTCGGCTGTCCAGACCACGGACCACGGACCACCGGCTCTCGACGCCCGCGAACTGGCGTCTGCCGCCGGCAGTGGGACCACGGACCCATGACCGTTAGCCCTTCTCCGGCAGCTTGGCCGCGCCCTGCTCCAGCCATTCGAGATCGCCGGCGAGCACCGACTTGGCGAGCGTGTTCATCATGCGGTCGTCATTGTCGCCCAGCGCGTGGAAGTGCGCCTCGATGCGGCGCGCGGCCTCGCGGCAGAAGAAGTCGGCGAGGTCGATGGCGCCGGCCTGGGCGGCGGGATCGCGTTTCTCGAGCATGCGCGCGTAGCTGCAGGTCGAGGCCATGGCGAACAGCTCGGTGCCGATGTCCATGAGGTGGCCGAGGATGACCTGCTTGCGCTCGAGCTTGTCGCGGTAGAGGCCCATGTTGTGGAAGATGGTGCGCGCCAGGCGGTGCGAGGTCGAGTGGATGAACTTGTAATGATCGGCGAGGCGGGCCATCTCGTCGTGCTGCGACCACAGGCTGCTGTTGAACCACTGGTTCAAGTACCAGCCGGTGTAGAAGCCGGCGAGCTTGACGCCGGCCTTCATCTTGGTGCCGACCGGGACGTGCTGCTTGAGGATGTCGGTGGCCAGCTTGAGGTGCGGGTCCATCGCCTCGCGCGCCAGGAACAGGCGCATGATGTCGGACGTGCCCTCGATGATGGTGTTGATGCGGATGTCGCGGTACATGCGCTCGACCGGCCAGGGATCCTCGCCGCGCGCCTTCAGCGACGAGCCCTTCTCGTAGCCGCGTCCGCCGCGGAACTGGACGGTGGTGTCGACGACCCGGCAGGCCATCTCGCTGCAGAACAGCTTGGCCATCGCCGCCTCGATGCGGATGTCCTTGTCGTGCTGATCGGCCCAGTGCGAGGTCAGCCAGGTCACCGCCTCCATGGCGAGGGTGGCCGAGGCGATGAAGGCGATCTTCTGGCGGCCGGCCTCGTGCTGGCCGATCGGCAGGCCCCACTGTTCGCGCGCGTTGCCCCAGCGGCGGGCGATGGTCAGGCACGACTTGGCGGCGCCGGTGCAGGCGGCGGGCAGAGTCAGGCGACCGGTGTTGAGCGTGGTCAGCGCCAGCTTGAGGCCCTTGCCCTCGCCCCACAGGACGTTGTCGACCGGCACCTTGACGTCGGTGAACTTGATCAGGCCGTTCTGGATACCGCGGATGCCCATGAAGTCGCAGCGGTGGAGGACCTCGATGCCGGGCGAATTCCCTTCGACGATCAGCGCGGTGATCTGCTGGCGCTCTTTGCCCTTGACCACCACCGACGGCGTGCGCGCCATGACCACCAGCAGACCGGCGATCGGTCCGTTGGTGCACCACAGCTTGGTGCCATTGAGCAGGTAGTGCTGCCCGTCCGGCGTCTTGGTGGCGAAGGTCGACATCTTCGAGGGATCGCTGCCGACCGAGGGTTCGGTAAGGGCGAAGGCCGAGATGGTGTGGTCGCGGAAGCGCGGGAAGTACTTGCGCTTCTGCTCTTCGGTGCCGAACAGCTTCAACGGCTGCGGCACGCCGATCGACTGATGGGCGCTGACCAGCACCGCGGTCGAGGCGCAGTAGCTGGCGAGCATCATCATCACCCGGTTGTAGTTCACCTGGGTGAAGCCAAGCCCGCCGTACTGCTTGGGCGCCTTCATGGCGAACACGCCGAGGCGGAACATCTCGTCGATCACCTCCTGCGGGATGGTGCGGGTGGCATCGACCTCTTCGGCGTCGAGATGCTTCTGCAGATACGCTTCGAGCGTGGCGCAGAACTCGTCGCCGATCTGCTTGTCCTCGGCGTTCTGCGTTGGGAAGGCGTCGAGTTGCTCGTGGTCGAAGCGGCCCATGAACAGCTGCTGGGCGAACGATGGCTTGGTCCACTGCTGCTCGCGCGCGCTCTCGGCGACCTCCATCGCCTGACGCTTGTCATCGTTCATCTTGGAGAGGTCCATGAGCAGCTCCTGCTCGCCCTCGTGCGCCTTGTGGGCGAGGGCTTCGGCGCTGGCCACCGGCAGACCGGGCGGGGTCTTGGTGGCGCTGGGCTGATCATCGCGCGGCGTGGTCATGGTCGGGTTCCTCGGAGGGCGGTCGGCGAAGGTCAGGCGGTCTGGGTCGTGCCGTGGTCGACGGGAACAGGCAGCACGGACGCGAAGTCCGCACTGAAGAAGCTTACATCACGCTGGGCCATGCGCACCAGCAGCGGGCTGGGCGCGAAGCGCATGCCGTGCGCCGCACTCAGTTCGCGCAGGCGCGCAACCACCAGCTTGGGGCCGAGGGTGTCGGCGTGGTGCAGCGGCCCGCCGCGCTGAGGCGGGAAGCCGGTGCCCATCACCATTGCCAGATCGAGCACGGCCGGGCTGGCGACAATCCCCTCTTCGATGCAGCGTGAGGCCTCGTTGACCATGATCAGCAGGCAGCGGTCGAGGATCTCGGCGTCGCTGATCGCGCGCGGGGCGAGATTGAGATCGCCCTGGGTGCCGGCGACCGCGGCGTCGATGTCCGGATTGATCCGGCGTTCCTTGCCCTCGTGGAGATAGAAGCCCTTGCCGGCCTTGGCGCCGAGCAGCTTCAGTTCCTCATGGACCTTGGCCAGGATCTCGGCCACCGCCATGCGCTCGCCGTAGGCGGTCGCCAGGATCTTCGCCACCTTGTGGCCGACATCGATGCCGACCTCGTCGGTGAGGGTGAACGGCCCCATCGGCATGCCGAAGCGGTAGATGACCTGATCGATGCGTTCAAGGTCGCCGCCCTCCTGCAGCAGGCGCGCGGCCTCGTTCATGTAGGGCAGCAGGATGCGGTTGACGAGGAAGCCGGCGCAGTCCTTGACCACGATCGCGGTCTTGCCGCAGCGACGGGCGAGATTGGCGACCAGCGCCACCGCCTCGGGCGACGAGCGCGGACCAGCGACCACCTCGACCAGCGGCATGCGGTTGACCGGATTGAAGAAGTGCATGCCGACGAAGCGCTCGGGGTGCGCCAGCGATTCGGCCATGGCGGCGACCGAGAGCGACGACGTGTTGCTGGCGAGCACGCAGTCGTCGCGCACGTGGCGCTCGACCTCGGCCAGCACCTTGCGCTTCACGCCGAGATCCTCGACCACCGCCTCGACCACGACATCCGCCGAGGCGAAGCCGGTGAAATCGATGCTGCCGCCGATGCGCAGCAGGCGCTGCGCGGCCTGCTGGTGGGTCAGCTTGCGGATCTTGACCAGCGTCGCGTTGTACTCGCTCGCGGTCTTGTAGGCCTTGGCCACCGCCTCCCAGGCGATGTCCTTAACCCGCACCTGCATCCCTTTGTCGGCGAACAGCCAGGCGATGCCGCCGCCCATCACGCCAGCACCAAGCACGCCCGCGGTGGCGACAGAACGCTCCGACTTGCCGGCTGTTTGTTGGGGGGCACCGCCCCCCAACGAACGGGCTTCGCCCTGCCCCCCAGGAACCGGGGATGAAGGTTTAGGCAGCATGCCTTCTTTTTTAACGGTTTCCGTGGCGAAGAAGAGATCGATCAGGCAGCGGCACTCCGGTGTCACCGCCAAACCGGCGAAGCCGCGCGCCTCGACTTCAAGACCCTGCGCCAGTGGCATGCCACGCGTCTGACGAATCACCTCGAGTGCCTTGAGCGGCGCCGGCATCATGCCGCGCGTCTTGCGCATGAGTTCCTTGCGCGCCTTCGACCACACCACCGGGCGCATCAGCGCGCTGTCGGCCAGCTTGCGGGCAAAGGGCCGCTGGGCGCGCCGCGCCAGCACCTTGGCCCGACCGCCGGGAGTGAGGATCTCAGCGACGAAGCTGGCCAGGTCGGCGGGCAGGAACGCCCGCGCGACGCAGCGGTCGGCGAGGCCAGCCTTATAGGCCTTGGGCCCGTTAAGCGGTTTGCCGGGCAGGATCATCTCCAGCGCCTGGCCGAGACCGACCAGCGCGGGCAGGCGCTGGGTGCCGCCCCAACCGGGCAGAATGCCGAGCGACACCTCGGGCAGGCCGAGGCTGGTCTTGGGCTCGTCGGTGACCACGCGATAGGTGCAGGCGAGGGCGAACTCCATGCCGCCACCAAGGCAGGCGCCGTCGATCGCCGCCACCGAGGGGAAGGGCAGGTCAGCGACGCGCTGGAACAGCATCTGCCCGGCGCGCGCCTTGGCGTAGGCCTCGTCGGTGGTCGAGATGGTCTGCAGTTCACGGATGTCGGCGCCGGCGACGAAGACGTCGGTCTTGCCGCTGGTGACGACCAACGCCTTCACCCCGGCCCGCTTGCCGAGATCGTCGAGCAGGGCGTTAAGTTCGGTCACCACCACGGCCGAGAACTTGTTCACCTTCTCGCCCGGCAGGTCGAAGACGAGGCGGGCGATGCCGGAGGGATCGACGGTCAGGGTGAAAGCGGTCATGGGTTCTCCAGGCAGGGTCCGTGGTCCGACAAGGGTGCGTGGTCCGTGGTCCGTGGTCCGTGGTCTGGAAGACAGGCAGGAAGGCAGGAGACCATGATCAGATGACCCGCTGTCGGTTGCCCGACCACGGACCACGGACCACGGACCACGCACCCTTCCAGGACCACGGACCTGCTCATGTCACCTCCAACGCGAGCGCCGCCCCCTGCCCACCGCCGACGCACAGCGTGGCCAGGCCGCGCTGCTTGCCGCGGCGGCGCAGTTCTTTGAGCAGCGTCACCACCAGGCGCGAGCCGGTGGCGCCGACCGGGTGGCCGAGGGCGATGGCGCCACCGTTGACGTTGAGCCGCTCAAGGTCGATCGCGCCGAGCGCGGTGCTGCGGCCGAGGTGGGCCTGGGCATAGGCGTCCGAAGCGAAGGCCTTGTTGCACGCCAGCACCTGGGCGGCGAAGGCCTCGTTGAGTTCGATGAGGTCGAAGTCGGCCATGCTCAGACCGCTCTTGGCCATCAGCTTGGCGGTGGCATAGACCGGGCCGAGACCCATGCGCCGGCCATCGAGCCCGGCGTAGGCATATTCGCGCAGGTAGCCGAGCGGCTGGCGACCCTCGGCCTTGGCGCGCGATTCGGACATCAGCAGCACCGCGCCAGCGCCGTCGCTGATCGGGCACGCGTTGCCCACGGTGACCGTGCCCGCGACCTTGTCGAAGTACGGGCGCAGCTTGCCCAGCGCGGCCATGTCCTGGTTTGCGCGGAAGCCGTCGTCGGCGAGCATCATCTGATCGAATTGCGGCGGCACCGGCAGCGGCACGATCTCGTCACCGAGGCGCTTGCCTTCCGAGGCGGCGGCGGCGCGCTGATGACTGCGCAGTGCCCAGGCATCTTGTTCCAGGCGGGTGATCCCGAACTCACGGGCGAGGATCTCGGCGGTCTGGCCCATGTTCAGTCCGCACACCGGATCGGTCAGCCCGACCTGGACGCCGATGATCGGGGTGAGGAAGGACGGGCGGAAACCCATCCACACGCCGAGGCGCTGCCACGCAGTCTTCGCCTTCATCATCCGCCCGAACAACCTGGTCATCTGCCGGCCGAACAGCAGCGGGATGTTGGACATCGATTCGGTTCCGGCGGCGAGGATCACATTCGCCTCGCCCGCGGCGATGCGGTTGGCACCGGTGGTGATCGACTCCATGCCGCTGGCGCAGTTGCGGTGCACAGTGCTCGCGATGAGGTCCTCAGGCAGGCCGGCCTTGAGGGCGATGACGCGCGCGACGTTGGCCGAGTCGGCGGGCTGGGCGACGTTGCCGACGATGACCTCATCGAGGTCACTGCCTTTGATCCCGGTGCGCGCCATCAGCTCGCGCACCGCCACCGTGCCGAGATCGTCGGCGGAGTACGCCGCGAGGGCACCACCCGCCTTGCTGAACGGGGTCCGCAGTCCGTCGATGATCGCGATGCGTTCTTTCATGGTCGTCTCCCGGCCTTCCGGCCGCAGCCCGCGTGGGCGGTTCGCATCACCGATCGTTCGGCCTAGGATGGCGCCAGCGACGGGCCGCGTGTTTCACCGCGCGGCTTGCCGCCTGAGAGCGGCGCGTCGCCCGATTCCTCACGGTACATACCCTCGATCAACGCGGCATGCACCTGGGCGACGATGTGGCGGCGGATCTTGAGCGTCGGCGTCAGTTCATTGCCCTCCACCGTGGGCAGGGTGGTGACCAGGCGCCAGCGGCGGACCTGCTCCCAGTGATCGAGGCCGGCGTTGATGGTGGCGAGCAGGCCATCGATCTCGCGTTTCACCAACGCCGACTCGGCATAGACCGCGTCGGACAGCGATCCACTGCCGTCGCGCAGCTTGGCCCGGCGCAGGGCGTCGGGATTGGCGAAGAGCAGGGCGCTGACGAAGCTGCGCCCATCGGCGACGACCATCGCCTGTTCGATCAGCGGGTACGCCATCAGCGCCTGCTCGATCGGCACTGGGCAGACGTATTTGCCGTTCGAGGTCTTGAGCAGTTCCTTGATGCGACCGGTGATGATGAGGTAGCCGTCGGCGTCGAAGCGCCCGCAGTCGCCGGTGTGCAGCCAGCCCTGCGAATCGATGGTCGCCGCGGTCGCGACCTCGTCGCGGTGGTAACCCTTCATCACGTTGGGCCCGCGCACCAGGATCTCGTCCTGAGCGCCGATGCGCACCTCGACCCCGGGGAAGGGTTTTCCGACCGTGCCAATGCGAGACGCGCCCGGCTTGTTCACCGCCGCCACCGGCGCGCATTCGGTCAGGCCGTAGCCGACGTAGACCGGCACGCCGACGTTGGTCAGGAAGCGGGCGAGATCATCGGCGAGCGCCGCGCCGCCGACGATGCAGTAGCGCAGATTGCCGCCCAGCGCGGCACGCACCTTGCGGTAGAGCACCGAATCGGCGACCCCGTCGCTCCACGAACGCGGCGTTTCCGGCGCGTGGTGGTCGGCGCGTTCGAGCGCCCAGTGGCCGAAGCCGCGCTTCATGCGTCCGCCGGACTCGATGTCGCTGACGATGCGCGCGTGCAGCTTTTCGACCAGGCGCGGCACCATGGTCACCACCGTCGGCCTGACCTCGCGCAGCATCGGGCCGAGGTTCTTGATGTCGTCGCAGAAGTAGACGCCGAGACCGGTGGCGACGTAGAGGTACATCACCATGCGCTCGAAGACGTGCGCCAGGGGCAGGCAGCTGAGCGCGCGGTCGCGCGCCGGATCGAGCGGGAAGCAGGCGGCCGCGCCGACCACCTGGGTGACCAGGTTGCGGTGGGTCAGCGCCACGCCCTTCGGCTTCCCGGTCGAGCCTGAGGTGTGGATGATGGTGGCGACGTCGTCGCTGCCGACCGCGTCGCGCAGATCGGCGTAGCGGGTTGGCTCGCGCGCGGCGAGCGCATCGCCGTGCTCAAGCAGGCCCTGCCAGTCGAGCCAGTGCCCGCGATCGGCGTGGACGCCCTTGGTGATCACGCGCTGGAAGCGGCGCGCCAACGGTCGCGCCAGCTGCCACTGCGGCTCGCCGATCACCACCAGCATCTTCATCGCCGCGTTGTCGGCCTCCCAGGCGAGGTGCTCGGGCGACATGTTGGGGAAGAGCGGCACCGACACCGCGCCGATCGACATCGCGGCGAAGTCGGCGATCAGCCAGAACGGCGAGGGCGGGGCGAGGATGCCAAGCGAGTCGCCAGGGCGCAGACCAAGGTCGACCAGACCGAGGGCGAAGCGACGCACCTGGCCGGCGAATTCCTCGGTCGACAACCGCCGCCAGTACCCCGCCTCGCGCCAGTTGAAGGCGGCGCTGTTGCTGGTCGCGTCCAGCGTGTACTGGAGCAGGCCAGGAAGGGTCGAGAAGCGGTCGGATCCTGCCCAGAGCATGGCGGAACCTCTCACTGGGAGTCTACGCCGAAGTTGTTGTCAGCACAACACGTCCTCATCGATTGGCCCCTCAGCGGCAGATACGCCTGGAAGAAAATTAGGCCAATGCAGGACCTCGCGGTTGGCGATCAGAAGCCCGTTCAACGCCTGTAGAACAGGGCGGACTCGGAGTCTGTCGGGGATAGCGAGCGAGGAAATGCGACGCGGATCGGATGGCAGATCCAAGGCGGCGAAACGGACCAAGGTAGCACCGCTACCTGGTCGTTTCGCCAAACGAGGAGATGCCGTCCGAGACCGAGCCAGCGCGACGCTCGCTGTCCCGACAGACTCCGAGAGCACCTTGACGGTTGTCGCGTCGATGCCCGCCGCGATAATCACCTACTCCACCATGTTCGTGCATCCGCTCATGATCCAGCTGCACCACACGGATGCCTACGGGATCCTCTTCTTCGCCAACCAGCTCGCCTTCTGCCACGACGCCTTCCAGACCTGGCTGGCCAAGGCCGGCCACCCACTGGCGCCGACTCGCGGCGAAGCCGAATTCGTGGCGGTGGTCGTCCATGTCGAATCCGACTACTTTGCGCCGGTCCGTCTCGGCGACCAGCTCGAGATCCATTACGGCGTCGAGAAGATCGGCACCACCTCGTTCACCAACCGTTTCCGGCTGGTCAACCAGCGCGGCGTCGCGGTCGGCGGCTGCCGCGTGGTGCAGGTGGTGATCGATCCGGTGACCAGCGCCAAGACGCCGATCCCGCCCTGGCTACGCACGCTGTTCGCCGCCAATCCGGTCTGACCCCCTCGCACGGTTGCACGCCACGCGGAGCGGGATATCCCCACGTGCCGATGATCGTCCCGCCCTGGTCGTTGCTGGTGAGACGCGCAGCCACGCTGTTCGCGGTGCTGGCGTTGCTGCAGGCCCTGCTGCCGGGTTGGCACCGTCTGGATCATGTCGTCGCACCGGTCGTCGCCGCCGAGGTCGTCGTCGCCAGCCACGTCGGGCATGGGTGCGGACACCAGCACGCTGATGACCTACCCGCTGACCGCCACGCCGACGACCTGCCCGACGACAACGACGGCGACGACGGCGACCATCACGACTGTCCGCTCTGCCTCGCCTTGCAGGCCGGAGCCCATGCCCACCCGGCGGCCCCCTCGCCGACCGTCAGCCCTGCCGGACCCGCAAGCGAGCGCCTCGCCGCCCCGAACATTCTGCGCATCAGCGACCGTGCCGCCCGCTGGACCCCTCCAGCTCGCGGCCCGCCGCGCCGGTCCTGACCCCGGTATCGCGCCTTCGTGGCCGGCATCCGCCGTGCCGCGTACACCCATTTCCTGTCAGGATCACCATGCTTTTCCGTGTCCCCACGTCGCCCGCTCTGCGGTCCGCCGCCGCCCTCGTCACCACCCTGGCCGCCCTGAGCGCGGCCGAATCCACCACTCCACCGACCACCGCCGCACCGCTCCCCGCGCTGCGCGGGGCGCAGCTGCGCCTGATCGACATCGGCGTCAACGTCATGTCGGTCGCCGGCGGCTCGACCGCCACCGACGACCAGCTCGGCGGCCTCTTCAGCGGCCACCACGACCCGGCCCGGCGTGGGTTCACCCTCCAGCAGGCCGAACTCATCATGAGCGGGGCGGTCGATCCCTACTTCACTGCCGCAGTGCACATCCTCGCCGGCGAAGAAGGATTCGAATTGGAGGACGCCTCGGCCAGCACCACGAGCCTGCCCGCCGGGCTGCAGGTGCGTGCCGGCTACTTCCCGACTGAATTCGGCCGGGTCAATGCCGGTCATCCGCACCTCTGGCCGTGGCTGAGCAAGCCGGTCGCGGCCAGCCGCTTCCTCGGCGCTGATGGCACGCGCGGAGCGGGGGCCCGGGTGTCGTGGCTGGCGCCGCTGCCGTGGTACAGCCGGATACTGGTCGGTGCGCAGGACGCCGGCAACGAGACCGCGGTCAGCTTCCGCGGGCTCACCGATGAGGATGACGACACCATCACCGTCGCCGGCCGCCCGCGGATCGCGGACGGGGTGCACTCAGCGGGGGATCTGCTCTGGCTGGCGCGCTGGGAGAACAGTCTCGACCTCGGCGAGACAGCGGTGCGCCTGGGCGTTTCGCTGCTGACCGGCCCCAACGCCAGCGGCGACGATGCGCGGACCCGCATCGTCGGGCTCGACCTGGTTGCCAAATGGACGGCCCCTGGCGCGCGCCATGGCTACCCCTTCCTCTCGTTCGAGGCCGAGGCCATGCAGCGCGACTACGAAGCGGTCGCCTTCGACGACGGCGTCGACACCTTCGCCGAGGCCGACCTGCGCGATCGCGGCGGCCATGCCCAACTGCTATGGGGCGTGCGCTCGGGCTGGGCGGTCGGCCTGCGCGGCGAAGCGGCCAGCGGCTCGGGCGAAAGCGGTGCCCTGGCACGCGAGGCCGATCCCGCGCGCGACGACCGCGTGCGCATCGCCCCCCTGGTGATGTGGAACCCGACGCACTTCTCGCGGCTGCGGCTTGAGTACGACTACGACCGCTTCGAGCACGACGTCGACGGCGACGACCACGCCCACAGCGTCTGGCTCGGGCTCGAGGTGCAGTTCGGCGCCCACCCCACGCACGGGTTCTGAACATGCGCGCGCTCATCATCCTGCTGTTCCTCGCCGGCGCCGCCGTCGGTGAGGAACGGCTGCGTCTCTGTGCCACCACCAGCGATCTCGCCAGCTTGGCGCGGATGATCGGTGGCGAGACGGTCGACATCACGGTGTTCGCCAAAGGCGGCGACGACCCGCACTTCGTCGAACCGCGGCCGAGCTTCGTCAAGGCGCTCAGCCGTGCCGACGTCCTGCTCGACGTCGGCATGGAGTTGGAGATCGGCTGGTTGCCAGCCCTGGTCGACCAGGCAAGTAACCCCCGTCTGGGCCCGGATGGGAGCGGACGGATCACCGCCGCCAGCGCGATCCGCCCGCTGGGAGTCCCGACTGGGCCGATCGATCGCAGCCATGGTGACGTGCATGCTGGCGGCAATCCGCACTTCCTGCTCGACCCGGTGAACGGCGCCGCCGTCGCGCGCCTGCTGCGCGACCGCCTCGCGACCCTGCGCCCGACGGCGGCGGGAACCTTCGCCGCCAACTACGACGCCTTCATCGCCCGACTGGCCGAGGCGCTGTTCGGCACCGAGGCGGTGACGGCGCTGGGCGGCCCCGCGACGTCGCTGGCGCTGGCCGACAGCGGCACGGCGCTGACCAGGCTGGGTGAACAGAAGCTGACGCCGGGAGGCTGGCTCGGCGCGCTCGCCCGCCAGCGTGGCACCACGGTGGTCGCCGACCACGATCAGTGGCCGTACTTCGCGGGTCGCTTCGGCCTGGAGGTGATCGGCTTCCTCGAACCGAAGCCCGGCCTGCCGCCGACCAGCCGCCACCTCGGCGAGGTCGCTGCCCTGATGCAGGCACGGGGGTGCAGGCTGATCGTGGTTTCGCCCTTCTTCGATCACGCCGCCGCCGAGGTGGTCGCCAAGCGCAGCGGCGCCAGCGTGGTGCGCCTTGCCCACCAGGCCGGCGCGATCGCCGGCACCGACGACTACCTCACCTGCGTCGCCCACAACGTGGCGGCGCTGGCCGCAACCAGCGGACCGGCGCCATGAGTCTGCCCGCGCGCGCCGTCACCCACCCCGACCTCTCCACCAGCCGGCGGGTGGTGTTCATCGCGCGCGGGCTGACGCTGGGCTATGGCCGCGAGGCGATCCTCAGCGGAGTCGATCTGACCGTGCACGAAGGCGAGTACTGGGCCCTGCTCGGGCGCAACGGCGCCGGAAAGTCGACGTTCCTCAGCGCGCTGATCGGCGAACTGGCACCGCGCGCCGGGGTGCTCGGGTTGAATCGCGACCTCGTCCTCGCCGACGGGGTCGGCCTGGTGCCGCAGCGGATCGAGCTGAATCCCGCGTTGCCGACCACGGTGCGCGAATTCGTCGACCTCGGCATGGTCGGCTGCGCGGTCGACGTCAGCGAGCGCCGCGCGCGCCTTGGCCGCTGGCTGACGCGGCTGGAACTGGGCGGGATGGAAATGCGCGACCTGCGCTCGCTGTCGGGCGGGCAGCGCCAGCGCGCCCTGCTCGCGCGCGCGCTGGTGCGCGAGCCGACCCTGTTGGTGCTCGACGAGCCGACCGCGGCGCTCGATGCCGCCAGCGAAGACGCCTTCCTGCGCGTGATCGGCGAGCTGAACCGCGAGCGGCGTCTGACCATCCTGCTGGTGACCCACGATTTCGCCGTGGCGCGTCGCGAGGCGGCGCATGCCGCCTGGTTCGGCGATGGGCGGGTCGACGCCGGAGCGATCGGCGACGTCCTCGCCCGCCATGATGGAGCAGCGTCGTGATCGCCTGGCTGCTGGCGGTGGTGAGCGACTTCGCCGAGTCCTGGCCGCTGCTCTGGCACGGCTGGATCGCCGGTTGGCTGATCGCGGTCACCCTCGCCCTGCCCGGGGTGCTGGTCGTCGCGCGCGAACAGATATTCATCGGCGCGGCGGTGGCCCAGGGCTCGACCTTCGGCGTGGCCGCTGGGATGTGGCTGGTGGCGATACTCGGCCAGGCGGATGCGCACGGTCACCCGGACAGTGGTAGCGCCATCCCCGCCGCCTGCGCGGCACTTACGGGAACCGCAGCCGCGTTGGCGATCTCGGCAGGCCGGCGAACCGGACGCGGGAGTCCCGAAAGCCGCACCGGCTGGATCTGGCTAGCCAGCAGCGCCGGCACCGTCCTGCTGCTCAGTTCCAGTCCGCACGGCGCGCACGGGATCGAACGGCTGATCGCCTCCAGCCTGCTCGGCGCCGGGACTGGCGACGCCTGGCTGTTCGCCGTGCTGGCGTCGGCGACGCTCACCCTGGCGCTGGCCCTGCGTCGGCCGCTGACGGTGCTGGCCATCGATCCCGCGCTGGCGCCGTTGGTCGGCATCGATCGCCGCTGGTGGGAGCCGGCGATCGCCATCTGGCTCGGCCTGTGCATCGGCCTGGCCATCCGCGTCAGCGGCCTGCTCTTCACCTTCGGCTGCCTGGTGCTGCCGGCGTTGGCCGCGCGCGGGCTGTGCCGCGAGGTGCGCAGCCAGTTCCTGGTCGCGCCGGCGCTGGCGCTGGTCGCCGGTGTTGCCGGCTTCGCGGTGGCCAACCACCACGATCTGCCCCCGGCACAGGTCGCCGTGGGGATGCTCTGCGCGATCCCACTGCTGACCGGGGCGATCGGCTGGGTGCGGGGCATCGCCGGACGTAGGCCGACGCTGGGGTGTCGGCCATAGCACCGGAGTGTTGGCCGTGGGGGGCTGCGGCCCTGGCCCTGCGCGGGATCATCGACGTCGACGCGCTCAGCGGCTGGAGCGAACGCCGAATCGAGGCGATGCGCATCGGCATCGGCCTGTGGATCTGCCACGCCGGTTGACTATTTCCCCTGGGTCTTCCCCGCCTGAGCCGCTTCGATCAGGGCCTTGCAGGCGGCCTGGGCCTCGCTCCCAGCGGGCCGGGCAGACCACTCCTGGGCGAAGGCCTGTAAGGCGGCGAAGCGCTTGCCGCTGCCTTCGATGCCCTGGATCGCGGCCAACTGCTTAGCGAGGTCGTCATCCAGGGCCTGCCAGGCGGCTTGGACCGCCGGGCAGCCCTGCCAGGTGGCCAGAATCTTGGCCAGGGCCTTGCAGCGCTTGGCCCCTTCCGGCATGGCCAGGCTTGGAGCCAGGGCGGCGCTGGCGAGCTTGTCATAAGCCGCCTGGGCCCGCGCCTGCACCGGGAAGCCGGCCCAGGAGGCGATGAACTTCTCCAGCTTGGCCTTGAGGCCGCTGCCGCCCGTCGTCACCGCCTGGTCCAGGTCCTTGCCGGCGAGGTCATCCGCCGTGACCTTGGCGGCGACGCCGCAGGGCAGGCGGCCGTAGGAGTTGGCGAAGGTGCGCAGCTTGTCGGCTTTGCCCTCCTTCACGAGCTTCTCTAGATCACCGCGCAACGCCGCCTCGGCCGCTTCCGCCAGGCTGTTGGCCTTGTCGAGGGCCTTTGCCGTCGCTTCCAGGGCGGCGGGATAGTCCTCAAGCACCTGGATGCACTTGCGCCAGGCCTCGGCGGGTTTCTTCGCTTCCAGAGCGGCTGCCTCCTTCAACCGCAGGTCGGCCGCCTCGACCAGGGGCTGGTCGCAGAACATGATGGCCTTCTCGAAGTACTCGTCATTGGGCATCCCATGGCCCATGCCCGGCTGCTCGAGGTAGGTCACCTGGGTGAAGCCCTGGGATTGGTACTGCTTCATCACCCCCTTGGTGTCCTCGAGGTTCATGTCGGTGGTGCCGGTGATGAAGGCGTAGCGATGGGACTTCGCTTGGGCGAAAAGCGCGGCGCCGGTTGACATCTCGGCCTGCTGGGGGGGATTGCACCCGCAGATGTAGATGGCGCCGGTATAGAGATCGGGGAAGACCGGCGCGACCCTGCTGGCGCAGCGGCCACCGCCGGAGAAGCCGGAGACGTAGATGCGCTTGGGGTCAATGCGGTAGCGCTGCTGCATATAGAACACGCCGTCGAGATTGAGCATCCAGCGTTCCTTGGAGTTGCGATCATTGTTGACCTTGGCTGCTCCAATCCAGATCAGGCGGTACTTATCCATGAGCCGCGGGTAGCCACAGCCGCCGCCGTCCCCCGGCGAGGTATACGAGATGACGCCATAGGCCTGGCTGCCGTCATAGCCCTTTGGCACATAGATGTCGAAAGGCTCCTTGGCCAGGGCGGCCTTGTAGTGGGCAATCAGTGCAGGCTCGGGCTTTATGCCGTAGCGGGGCAGGAAGACCTCAGGCGTGCTGAATGGTCCGCGCTCGGTGAAGGTTTCGCTGTAGGCACCGGTCTTGGGCGCCTCCGCAGCGATGATGCCGAGGGAGAATAGGAGCAGGCAGAGGAGGGTGCGCATTGGAAGTGCGGTAGAGGCTAGTCCGCGCCGGTCCGACTACAACCAACGTGGACTCATCCTGGGCCCAGTGCTGAGATAATGCGGGTAGGTGCCGGCACGCCATCGCCCCAGGTGTCGGTCCCGCTGGGGCCCGGGGCGATCGGCTGGATGCGGGGCGTCGCCGGACATTCACGCAGGTAGCCGCCGCCGCTGCGGCGCGCGACATTGCATCGGGTGGGTGGCGGCGAGCATGGCGCGGATGCTCGCCGCCACCCTCGCCATGCTCGCCGCCGGAGGCGCCGGTTGCCTCGCCGGCGCGCTGCACGTGATCGCCGGCCCGGATCACCTCGCTGCAGTGGCGCCGCTCGCCAGCCGAAGCCGGATCGGCGCGTGGCGCGCAGGCCTACGCTGGGGTGTCGGCCACAGCGCCGGAGTGTTGGCAGTGGGGGCCGCGGCCCTGGCCCTACGCGGGATCATCGACGTCGACGCGCTCAGCGGCTGGAGCGAACGCCTGGTTGGGGCGATGCTCATCGGCATCGGCCTGTGGATCGGCCAGCGCGCGTGCAGCAAGCGACTGCACGCGCACCTGCACCACCACGACGGCGAGGCCCACGCGCACACCCACCTGCATGGCGGGGACGATGCGCACCCAGCGCCGCCAATGGTCGGCCGCCTGACGCATACGACGCCGGTGGACCTGCGCGCGGCGGTGCAGGCGGCACCGGTCGCCGATGCGGTGGCGATGCCGGCCCATCGCCATGCCCATGCCGCCTTCGCCGTCGGCACCCTGCATGGCTTGGCTGGCAGCTCGCACTTCGTCGGCATCCTGCCGGCCCTGGCGCTGCCCACCCTGGCGTTGGGCGGGCTCTATCTCGCCGCCTTCTGCCTCGGCACCGTGCTAGCAATGATCATCTTCGCCGCCGCCATCGGCGGGCTGGCCCAGCGCTGCGCCCGCCATGGCCTGGGGTTCTATCGGGCGATGCTCGGCCTCAATGCCACCGCCGCGCTGGTCATCGGCTGCTGGTGGCTGTTCGGAACCATCCCGGAATGAGCGTCCTCGACTGAGTGTGCTCGCGCCCCGGCTATTCATGAAAAAACCCAGCCGAATGCCGGCTGGGCTTCCTGTCTTCATGGGGCAGCGCCGAAGGCGCGTTCCTGGGGTTTCGGCCTGATGCCGTAAACCCCAGGCAAAAAGCCGTAAACCCCAGGCAAAAAGCTAGCGCTTGGCGGCGCCCGCCGTCGCGAAGCAACCCTGCTCGGCGATAAAGGTCTTGGCCTTGGTGTCGACGTCAGCGGTGGTCACCAGCCAGCCGGTGACCTTCTGGCCCGGGTAGCGCTGCTGGAGCTTGTCGCGCAGTTCGATGAAGGCCTCGCCGTCCTTGGCCGAGATCTTTCCAGTGCGACGCTTGATGTCGACGAACCAGACGTCCTTGCGACCACGAGCGAGCACGATCCGACCGGTACCTTCGATACCGTAGTTCTTCACTGGGACAGCTTCGACGCTCTGGAACACCGGCAGGCGGGTCTCCAGTTCACGATCGACGACATCGCCAGGAAGGGGGTGACCGGCGCGGAGGAGGCGGATGATGGCTTCCTCGGTAGCACGGACGGTAACGCGCATGCAGGCTCCTTTTTCGCTATTTGAACTGAACCAGGGTGGTATAAGAGCAATCCGGAACCCAGCAGGGGCTGGTTTCAGGGGAGCCAGACTATATACGGGTCGAGCCAAAAAACAAGCCGCAACCATGCCGTTGGTTAAAGGTTTGCTGTCGCCTCCTCGCGCTCTGCGCCCACGCACCTGCGATACCCACCCATGTCTGATCCCAAATCTCTTCGCGACCGGGTATTCCGCGCCAATCTCGACCTGGTCGCGAATGGCCTGGTCATGCTCACCTGGGGCAATGCCTCGGGCGTCGATCGCCAGGCCGGGATCCTGCTGATCAAGCCGAGCGGCGTGGACTACGAGCGCCTGCGCCCCGAGGATCTCGTCGCGGTCAGCCTCACGACGGGGGTTGTCGTCGACAGCGGCCCCTGGGTCGGAACGCCCGGCCTGCGGCCGAGCAGCGATACCGCCACCCACCTGGCACTCTACCGCACTTGGCCGGGCGTCGGCGGCATCGTCCATACCCATAGCGAGTATGCGACATCGGTCGCCCAGGCCTGCAGCGGCATCCCCGCGCTGGGCACTACGCACGCCGATTATTGGCATGGCGACGTGCCCTGCACCCGCCCCCTCAGCGCCGCCGAGATCGACGCCGGGTACGAGGAGGCAACCGGCGCGGTGATCATCGAGCGCTTCGCCGCCGAAGGGCTCGACCCCCTGTCGCGGCCAGGAACGCTCATCGCGCAGCACGGGCCCTTCGCCTGGGGCGCGTCGGTCGAAAAGGCCGTCTACCACGCCACGGTGCTCGAACGCTTGGCGCGCATGTTCGTCCACACCGTCAGCATCAATCCCCTGGCGGCGCGCGTGCCGCAGCACCTGCTCGACAAGCACTACGGCCGCAAGCATGGACCGAAGGCCTCTTATGGGCAGGACGCGGGCTGAGCCGAATGCATCACCGCCGCGTGCGCTGACGGACATCCCTGGCGCGTCCCTACCCGCATCGTCACCATGGGCGGCGGAGGTCCTATGCTGCGCTGTGCCCTGCTCGCCCTTATCAGCTTCACGTTGACCCTGTCCGCCGCCGACCCGGTGCCGGATGACGCCAAGACGGTCACCGCACCGCCCACCATCGCCGATCGGACCTTCGCCATCACCCTGGTCAGTTCAGACGGCGGTGACAAAAACGAGGACGTGCTGATCTTCGCCGAGGGCGCGCTCTCGTCGCGGGGGTACGCGGAGAGCCGCTTCAATCCCGGCAAGGTCACCGTCATCGACAAGGGCGACGTCACGACCTTCACCGCGACTATGATCAGTCCGCGCGGCGCCGAGGCGACCTGGAGCGGGAAGATCAGCGGCGACCAGATCGAAGGCAAGGTGCTGACCGGCGTCAGAGGCCGCATCGATGTCTCAACCTTCACCGGCACCCTGCAAAAATAACCCTAGAAATCCGGCGAGAGCGGCCCATCTGCGGCGTTGGTCGTCAGTCACGTGGCGCGGCCACGCTCCTTCCTCCCGCCTTGCAGCTGGGCCAC
>ENA-ORBV01004535-ORBV01004535.1-microbial-mat-metagenome-genome-assembly--contig:-NODE-4535-length-26529-cov-6.661538_pt1 | contig 26529 bp, 31 predicted proteins | sample MGYA00237777_ERZ505514 | MGnify/ENA primary metagenome ERZ505514 (study PRJEB26160, sample SAMN06269048) | microbial mat metagenome | isolation source: Oligotrophic lake microbial mat | place...
GCACGACACGGCATTCGCGGTCGCGTGCTTAGGTGCCGGACAACGCATGCCCAGCAGGCCATCGCCTTGGCAGATGCAGCCTGGCGGTATTTCATATAGCGACTTCATCACGCGCCCTCCAGTCCGGCCCGTAGGCCCTTCACTCGCGCCAGCGTGGCTTCCCGCGCACGCCATCCAGAGGCATCGCGCAGTAGCCAGTTCGCCAGGTCTTGTTCGACGTCGGCAATGCGCCGGCCGAACACGTGGCAGGTTATGCCAACGGCGACGACGAGGAGCGCGACGGCCCCCACTTCGGCACTCAGGTATAGAGCTATCATAAAGCACCCCTCTTTTCGTTTTTTTGCTTGCAGTCGCACATATTTTGCATGTCCTTGCTGTGATATTGCGCGAGCAAAATGTGGTCAACTGATAACCCATTTTTGACCCACTCGCCCACCAGTTTCCCGACATCTTTGGCGCGCTCCGGGTTATCTAGGCAAACGCCTACCCAATGCCCGCAAGCCTTGTCCACCGCGATGTAAACCATTTTCAGATCGCTCATGCTGTGGCCAAACCTTTCACGATTTTCTCTATCTCGCAGCGTAAATCTTCGATATCACCATCGATATCGTCCCTGCGATCTATGGTTTCGGCCAGCTCCCTGCGCAATCTTTCCAGCTCTGCCCCTTGGATCTTTGCCGGAGCTGGGTACAACTCCTCATCAGTCGGAATTGGCACATCGAAACAATCGCATTTAACAAAGATCGGACTTATAACCCCAATTAGCGCCCCTTCCGACGACCTGGCGGCAATCATAGATATTTTATCGCCCTCGGAAAACCATTCAGCGTCGGCTGGGAATAGCCTGTAATATACCTCGTTTACCAGTACAGAGCCGATCTGACGGTATGCCGTGCCGACATATGCGCCAGACACTGTTGTTGACGCAGCCTTGACCGGCGTCGTCCGTAATTTCGCCTTTCGCAATGGCATCGTGATGTTTTCATCGGCAGAAGCGGGCAAATCGACGGCGATGAAAACATGCAGTGAGGCCTGATAAACGCTCCCCTCGTATTCGATCCGTCCTTTATCTTCCGAATAGCCACATGCAAATATTGACGCCAACTTGTCGGCGAGGGTCATCGTCGCCCCCAGTTTCCGCGTTGGCTCCAAAGAAACCACGCGACGAAAACAAGCGCGACAATGAGCCACGTTGAAGGCTCAGGTACGGCGGTCATCGGCTCCGGGCAGTGCCAGCCGCAATGCGGCGGATGGTGTGGATTGATCATCACCACTCCCCCTTTTGCTTCATCGCCTTCGCCAAATACGACCCGATGCGCTCTTGGCGGCGCGCTTGTAGCCTTCCCAGCAGGCCAGCTGCCATGGCTTCGTGAACAGACAGATGCCCCATGCAAAAATAGCCGGTCATCAACGCCTCTTCCCCCTGCTCTGTTTGCAATGGAAACGAGTAGGCCAAAATAAAATCTGGTATCTTAAACTTCAATCTAGCCTCCTCCACTGCACCCAAAAACCCGTCCAAATCGGCGTTTGCCGCCTGCATATTTGGCTTCGGCTCGTTACAAAGCCGGTACGTTGCTGCGTCGTGATCTTTCATATTTTCCCCTTCTTCTCCAACGCCTCAGCCAGCAGCGCATAGACACGCCTCTGTCGTCGCTCCCGCAACAACCCAAGTGGCGTCGCGGCATTAGCCGGTATCCCCCATTGATTTCTCACTGATTGGATCGCGGCTTGCCTACCATTTGCCTCGTTGCGCTGCCGGTATGTGGCAGTATATTTGTTTTTCATATTCTCCTCGTTAAAACAACTTTTTTTGTTCGCCGGTAACGCCCACCGGCAGGGGCTCAACATCGAACGCCTTCACCTGGCGGCAGGATTGGCAACATGCGGCACAGAGGAACCTCCCGCCTTGTTCGTGCCATTCGGCGATGACGCCGCACTCTCGGCAGGTGCCGGAGAAGCGGAAAGTCGTGAAGCGAAAGCACTGCGTCATACCGCTTCTCCACACGCAGAGCATTCCCAATCGGGAAAGTCTTCCACACTGTCCGGTAGGCCGCACTTATGGCATACTTTTACGATTTCTCCCGTTGGCTCCAATTGATCGGGGTGAACCCGTAGTACGTGGATAAATGCCATATCACGCTGTCCGTTCGCTACTTTTTGCAGCCACCATGACGGGTGCATGGCACCGGACGGAATAGACTCATCGTAGGGGACAAACACTCTCACCTTTTTGCCGACCCATGCCATTACTACGGCATCGACGACGCGGGCCTCAGTTTCCCATGAATCGCGACTAGGGTAACTTACATCAAGCCCCCACGGGTCACCACCACGGTACACACGCGGACCTACTGCCACGTATTTCAACGCCGCTTTTACTTTCATTCCGACAGGCAAGTCGTCCCTCTGTTTTTGGCAGATGAACTTGATCGCAGTCAGTTTAAGGCCCTTGATACCGGCCAGCTTTTCGCGCCGAATATCGCAGTCGCCGGAAAACCGGCATTTGGTGCAGGGTGTTATGGTCATACCGCACCCCACAGCACGCCCTGGCGTAGGCGGTTTGCCGCGATCTCAGCGTATCGTTCTTCACGTTCAATCCCCACGCATGACAGCCCGGCCTGTTTGCAGGCGACAAGAGTAGTTCCAGATCCCATGAACGGGTCAAGGACAGTTCTGACCGTGTCGGGCGCTTGAGATAAAGCCCATTTCATAACAGGCACTGGCTTTTGCGTCGGGTGCTCCCTAAATTCCTTATGAGCCATGTCCTCTTGAAGCATGCCCTGCCATTTCCAACTTAGCTTTCTCACGGCTTTATCTAAGTTCGTCCAAGCAAGCTCGCAGTCAGCGTATCCGTTAGCGCCGTTTTGCTTATCCCACACGAGCCAACATTTAGACGGTGGAAGTGGAAAGTAATTGCCGCCGAAAATTATAAGCCAGTCGGCCTTTTTAGCCAAAACGCGCCAGATCCAAGCAGGCGGCCTTTTGTCGTCCCATGTACCAGCTCCGTAATCTTTCGACGGAGCAGCGGCCTTTCCGTGCTGCTTATTCGCTCGCTTGTTTTTATCGGCGTTGATCCCATAAGGGGGATCGGCAAGAATCAGATCCACCTTCGGCAGCACCGGCAGAATCTCCCGGCAATCTCCGTGCCAGATCGTGATCCCCGCTTCCTCGTAGTACGGCGTCATACCGCACCGCCAGCCGCTCGCGGACGCCGGAGGATCTTGATCGCAGCCATCAGATTTCACCACCGGGATTCTGCGCCAGAATGTAGCCGGTTCGGACTTGGCTCCGGAACGACATGATTTCTTCGGACTCGCCGAGGTAACCCCTCAGCCACTGAATATGGGTATCAATAGTGCGCGACTCGGAACCCGGTTTCATGCCGAATACATCGGTTAGGATCTGCTCGCGGGAAATAAACTTTCCTCGGCGCTCGACCATATACTGCGCCAATTCCCGCAATTTCCCGTTCAGTTTGCGCTGGCTCACCACTTAATCCTCCAGATCCTTGTCCACAGCCGTTTCGGCCGTGGCGTAAAATTCATTTGCTGCCAGCACACGCCGAAGGCTAGATGTCTCATCCAGCCCGGCGTGTGCGATCCGCTTTCGTGCCACCAGAAACGCCACCAGATGTGCAGGAACACGTTTGATTGGTTAATTGGTTAAAAGGGAATATCGTCGTCGGCGATTTCCAGCGGGCCTGCTGGCGGTTGAGCGGGCTCATTGGCATAGCCTGTGGCTGGGTCAATTCCCTGCGGCGGGAGGGTTGGCTCCGGTTTCTGGCGCGGCTGAGAAGCCAACGGCAGCTCGTCTGCCTTCAGCGGGAGGCCAGCCGTCGATCCGCGGGCCGGGAGAACCGGTCCGGATGCCTTCGGCGGGGCGGGAGAACCGATCTTCTCTCCCTTGAACGCCCGGCCAAACAGCATGTCTAGCTGCTTCAACTTCTTGCTATCGATTAGCTCAACGGCTTTGGCGCTACCGTTCCGTTCGCGCGCAGGGGTCCACGACTCCCGGGGCTCGCCATTTCCCCACGATTCGTGGTTGCAGATCATGACCGACTGCCCTTCGAACATAAAGGGTTCCGGACATCGTGGGTCCAATTGCTTGAACGAATCGCCGGTGTAGCCGAGTGCCATCAAGTCCTCGACGGCAAATTCCGCCGTGTTGGCGTTGATGACTCGGTAATAAGTCCGCGTGTAGGAGTTCGGAACCGCCTCCCACTCTTCCCCCACCGCGATGTGCGTTACATCGAAGCGGAGGAAAAATTGCGTGTTTCCACTCTGCGTCTCGCTGAATCCCTGCTCGCCTCGAAAGGTTACAGCGTACTTGCCTTGCTTATAGAATGGCTTAGCCATTGATACCCGCCTCCTTGGCGGCTTTAGCGGCGGCGACGAACGCCGCCCAAGTTTCCTGTGCGGAATCGCCGCACTCGATTTCAGCCGGCAATCCCAACCGATTCTTGGCGTCCCACGCGGCCGTGCGCTCCGTCAGCAGGATCCGCTCGACTCCGCCCGCCGCCTTCCCTCGCTTCGTCGGGTCTGTTTCTTCCTTCCCATTTTTCCCGATCACGATGGTTTGGTAATGCCCAAACAGGACGATATCCGCCCACTCCTTGGTCAATGCCCATGTTTTGTCGTGCATCTTCGTCTGGTAGCGGTCGTAATCCGACCCTTCCGGATTCTTGAAGTTCTTCACGGCCGTATGGCAAAGCAAAATAATCGACATCCGCTTTTCGGTGCGAAGTCGATCGAGCGTCGAAAGGAACTCACGCCATGGGGCCAGCGACGTTTCGAAGCCTTTATGGAAGCCCATAAAGCCGCGCTCTCCCCAGTCGCCGCCGTACTCGGTATCGCAGGTGTGCTCGTGGCAGAGCCGCTCGATTCCGTTAATTGTGTCGATGGCGAGTGCCCTGAATTCATGCTGTTCCGTAAGCAGGAACTCAACCTGCGCATTCAGATCAAGCCAGGTATTAGCAACCGGGAAGTGCGGCGTCTCCGGAACCTGCTTGGCGTCGATCAGCGTTTCCAGGCCCGTCTCACCGCGCGCCTGAATGAAGATAACCTGCTTAATCATTGCGCCAAAACTCGTTTTTCCCCATCCCTCCGTGGCGTGAAGGATCAGCCGATTCGGAAGGCCGGGGCCTTTGCCGGTGATATCGGCCATCGTGAATTTAGGCGCTAACGAAGTTTGCGGCGGACCGTTCTGCTTCCGGGCCGGTAGTTGTGGCATTGCCATGTTGAATCTCCTTGATGGTTAAAAAATAGGCCGCGAGGGCCTTGTGCCAGAGTGTGCCGAAGGCGAGGACTTCAATCTCCTCCGGATCGTTTCTTTCAATTCCCAGGTCATAGGCCAGGTACTCTTTACGCCGGCACGACTGAAACGTCCGGATGCGCGAATTGGTGAGGATCGAGCGGCCGCCCTGCTTGTCGTCGAAGATGGGAAGCTCGCCGTGTACGTACTCCTTCTGTTTCCAATTGCCGGAATCCACCGCATCGTGGCCTGCGCAAATCGGCAGATACATGCAGGCTCTGCCGTAGTTCATGCACGCGCCGGAGTTGCGTCCGCGGCGCTTGCTCTGCCGGGCCTCGCGGAACTCCAGCCCGTTGTCCCAAAGTTCCTCGGCGTAAGTGAGGATCTGCCCGGCCAAACGCGTGATTCGGCGGCGCTGGAAGTACCTCCCCTGATTCTCGCCGGTACATTCTGCAATCAGTCTGGCTTCAAATAGTTCCAGCGACTCTCTGCCGTCCAGGCATGCCGGGCGAATGATATCGGGCGGGATCCGGGCGCCGAAGTAGGTTCCTTCGGATTCCAACACTTTCAATTCGGCTTTCGTGATGGCTCTCGGACGGATGCCCGGCTTGCGCATCACATCCCAAATTGCCCAGTCCGCCTTCTGCCCGTTGATGTGCTTCAGCAACAGGTAGTGGTCAAGCTGGCTCTCGACTTGGAGGACCTTCCAGTATGTGTCGTCTGGATTTTCGATCTGGTCCGACGTCGTCTTGTGATCCATGATGCCGTGCCCTTGGCCGTCGTCCATCTCAACGTCGATGATTCCGCCGTTGATGAAGGTTCTCGATTTCGCCCCAGTCGCTGGGTTAAACAGAGGAGAGGAAATGAACTCCTCAACCTCGTGAATCTGGAACTGGTTCCAGTTATCGGCGTATCGATGATCGTAGCCGACTAGCATGGCGCGGATCGTGGCTTGGCGGAGCGTGTACTCCGGTTCGCCGTCGATAACGGCGATGGCTGCTTCGAGCGCTGTCACTCTGTCACCACAGTCTTGATAGCCGCCAGCATCGCTCTGACGACTTCAAGTTCGAGGAAGATCATGTTTGTGACGTTCCTCCCATTCGAGGTCGTCAGGATGAAGTGGTCTTCATCGAACTCGATGTAGGTGCCGTCACCTAAATAGGTTTTTTCCATTGTTTTTCCTTTCGTTTTTCAAAAATAGGGGCGGTCAGGGGGCCGCCGCCCCTTGGGTCGTACTACCCAAACTTTTCCCCAGATTTGCCACGCGCTTGATCAATGGCGGCGCGGGTGATTTCAACCGCATCGCGCATCTCCTGCTGATATTCTTCCGGCCCGCCCATCTCCCGCTGTTCCAGCTCAGCTTCGATCACCGGCAGAACAGCCACAAGGGCGGCTAACATTGCGTCGCGGGGGTTCTGCGCTACCATGCCAGCCCAATCAGTCCGAAAATGGTGCACGCAAACGCCATGACTCCGAGCCACATGGCGCGGGCGTCACAGTCCCGAGACGCCTCGAAACAGTTTGCTCTAAAAAGAAAACCGCCATTCATGTATGCGACAGCAGCACCGGCACCGAACAGCACCGCAGCCGTTAGCGCTATGGCGGATATCATCGCGTCACCTCGATCATGCGGCCCATCTCCAGCCGTAGCTTTGCAATCGCGCGCCGCTTAACGCGGCTGAAATATGCCTCAGTAGTCCCCATGCGGTCGGCGGATGCAGACTGAGTTTCAGTAGAGTAAAATACTGCTTGGATTACGGCCAACTCTTTCGCCGTTAGAGTTTCCACAGCTCGCAGTATCATGCCTCTAAGCTGATCGTCTATCACCATGCGCTCCTGCCTTGGCGACCCATCGGGCAGCCACGACACCGTTACCAAGCACATTCGCCGTGTCCCACGGCTGCCAGGATAGCAGCGCCTTAAATACTGAATGATTGCCCGTTTGGCCGCTATGATCTCGCACCCCTCCCGCGCCTGTAACGCTCCGAGCACCGCTTCGCTTGTCACGTCGTCAAGTTCGACCCCAGGCGGCAACCCGCGCCAAATAAAATAGGCCAATTTTTTGATTCTATCTATCATCGCGTCACCAACAGACCGACGATGACACCGGCAAAAAAACCGATAATGCACCAAGCGACGCAAAGCTTGTCGATGAGCCGAGCAAGCTCAATGTCGGCTTCCGCTTCCGCCTTAGCGCATAAGCCGGAGCTGCATCCGTCGCAGCGGCGCTGGATATCGACGTTCGTCGTTGCGTTGTTTGCGCAGTGTCCGGCGAGGTAAAGCACGTCTCTCGGATTCAGTTGTATTTCCATCTTGGCTCCTTCAAACCGTTCACGTTTTTGAATTGTGAACAGTTCGAGATTAGCCTAAGCGGCTTTGGCTGTCAAGCGTTTTTTCTTCTTCTTTGCGCGAGCAAAAGCGCCCTTTTTCCCGTTCTCGGAACGCTGCTCTGGAGTCCATCCAGCCGCGCCCTTTCGTTCGCTTGAAACGAGGCCGCCTTTGCGGCCAATTGCCGACATGTATTTACGGACGCCTACCGGCACCTGGGCTTCGTCTGACATCAGTCCTCCTTTCTGCTGGCCTAAGCCGCTTATGGACTGTATACAGACAGGATGAGGGGAACAGCAACTTTAGTCAATATAAAGTAGCCTTCACGCAAGCCCCAGTTATCTACAACCTCCAGCAAATAGTTCAACCGTACTTGAACTATTCGCCAACTTTAGTTGCGTTCGGCGTCTCGACCGGAGGAGTAATGCCAGACGGCGGTTGTGCCACCATTTGAGCCACACCGATTACCTGTCCGCTCGAAGCCTCGTAGATGCCCTGGAATTTTACGATGGCCCATTGTAGTGGCTTGGGCGGGGGCAGGCCCAGCTTGGCGCCGTTTTCGCAAATGCTAATCGCTTCTACGCATATCCACAAGCCCGCGATTGCGGCGGCGACGTCGAACCCCAACGGCTGCGGGGAGAGCGTGACACACAGGTGACCCATGAGGACGTACACCCACATCATGACTTTCCTTTTAATCCCGCCCGTAGCAATCGTCGATGAGAGCTTGTGGCCCGCACCAAGGCTGGCCATGATGCCGGTGACGAAATCCAGAACCTGGAAAACGAACAAACCGATTAGCAAGGGGTGAACTCCTGCAAGGAACGAGAGCGCTATTCCTGGCGCAGCGGCCAGTTTGGTCTTTACGAGCGACGTAGGTGCTGTGGCGTCAATCATTTCGCTTTAGGAATCGTTCCGAGTTTAGGCACAACTGAAGATTGCCGGGCGATTACTTGGATTTCAGGAGTTCGGTGAGCATCGCCATTCGCGCGGCCGCCGATGCTCCGGCGTAACGCTTGCCGAGCTTGGCCGCCACCAATCGCCGCGCTCGGCCCTCGGCTTTGTCGAGGGAGCCGCGGCGTTCATCCTCGGTATCGAGTGCGCGGTAGGTTGGAGTGGCGATCTCCCTGCCGAGTTGCTTCTCGATTTCGTGGCCTAGAATCTCCCGGCGCATTCGGAATTGGTCCAGCGTTTCGCCGGGTGCTTTCTGTGGCTCGCTCAACGCGACTTTGTTACGGACTAATTCCCGGATGATCGGGTCGGAATCTTCTTTCGCTTGGCTGCCGATGCCCGGATTGACGACAGCCGTATTGCTCTGTGGCAGCGGCCGGCCAAGAACGTCCTTGCGCTCGGGGAGGGTGTTGCGTGCTCCGGGCGTTCGCGCGGCCATGGCGGCGGCGCTCGCGTCCAGTGTGCCGCCGTCGGTCCGGGAGTCGCGCCGTACGTTATCGCCGAGACTGGCGACATCCGACACTGCCGACGGTACGAACGAGCCCGCCATGGATGCGGCCGCGCGTTCGCCTTGCCGCTCCGGATCGCTGATGGCCTCAATAATTTCCTTCGCTCCCTGCAAAAAGGGATGGTCGAGGACCGTGCGCCCGATAACTGATAGCAGTTTCCCCGGCCGCTTGGCCTCGTCTTTTAGCGGCCCGGTCGCTTCGCGCTGCAAGGTCGCGCCGATAGTTATTAGTGCACCGCCTGGCGAGAGCGGAGAAACCATCTGCCATGTGCCGCCAATCTTAACCGCGCCAGCGAGACGTCCGGCGGCTTCGTCGGTGTTGCGCTTCCCGGCATCGGCCTGATAACTGCCGGTGGCGAGGCCAGCGGCTGCGAGTTGGTAGCCCATATAGATCAGCGCCGGGCCGGTCACTCCACGGCCAAAGTTCTGCGAGATCGCACGCTGCTGTTCTGGAGTCATCGACTTATCGATCGCCGCTTTGATGCCGCCCGCGCCTGCCTTTAGCAGACCGCCGCCTGAGTAGTCCAGAACTCGGGCGAAGACGTTGGCAGGCGTTCGGACAAATGGCACGGTCATGTCCATTGCGAAGCGGGTGCCTGGGGAAGCGCCTCTCTTGGCGCGGCTAAACATATCCGCCAGCTTGTTCTGGTTGTTGAAGGTCGCGAAATCAGCGTCGGCGATGGCCTGCGCCATCATCGCTTCCGTCGGCTTATCGACACCGGCAAGTTTCTGCTGCTCCTGCAAGGACCGCTCAATCGCGTACCGCTTGAAAACGCGATCAGTCGCCGACATGAAGCGGAACACGCCGTTTACGTAAGCTTCCATGACTCGGGATGGTCGCCCGCCGCCGAGGTTCAACTCCTTCACCATATCGAACTGGGCGAGCTGTTCAGCGGTTGAGCCATGTTTCATGATTTGGCGTGCTTCCGCTATTCCTTTTGTTGCTGCTGCATAAGAAGATCTGGCAATCGCAATTCCGCTTGGACCTTGGACGGTCCGCTGTTTTGAGAACAGGGAGATACCGACGTCGAGCATTACTCCGGGAACACGGCTGATTTCTTCGAGGGCCATCATGGTGAAGTTGCCACCGATGTTCCTGATCATGGTTCGTGGGCTGGTGAGGAGACCGGCCCGGCGAATCAAGGAAATAGTGTCCAGTAGCGAAGTCTTCTGCAGCTTGGCCATTTTGCGTGCCAGATTGCGCCGCGAGGCCTGCACATTAGCGTCGGCATCGATCTTTATTTTCTCCTCCGGCGTCGGTGGAGTCGTTGTGTCTACGGCCTCACGCTGCGGTTTCTCTTTCGCCTTCGGAGGCTCGATGGGGGCACCGGTTTCGTCTACGGTGCGGCGGTCTTGCTTTCGCTTCGGTACCGGAGCTTCGATATTCGGCTTGGGCGCTTCCTGCTCGCGAATCTTGCCGAGAGCTTCCTGCTCGGCTGCACGCCCCTCGGCCAGGACGCCGTTTAAGTCACGTTGTACTTCTGGAGGCAGACTGGCATCCGGTGGCAATCCCATCGACTTCTTGGCGCGGCCAACCCAGTAAGTAGGATCGAAGCCGACTGTATCGACGGTCATTCGATGCATGGCGAGATTGCGGCCATGCTGGCTGCGTACAGGGATGGTGACGTTTAACATCTGCTGTGCGTCCTGGTTCGCCTGTTCGAGCTGATTTTGCAGTTCGGTCACGTCGGCGCCGCGCGGGGCTTTGTCGACTTCCTTTTGAATTCGCGCCGCTTTCTCGATCAAACCGGGAATGGCTTGTCGCGCCGCATGGTACATGGCTGGATCTTTGATCGCAATGTCTTGTGCGGCTTTTGTATCCATGTCCGCGAGGATAGACGGGTCGAGCTTCCTCGCCTCCTCGCGAATCTCGGCATGGGTAATCTTCTTTCTCTCCGGATGAGCGGCTTCCCACTCCTGCATCTTGCCGGCGGTTTGCTTTTTCGTTTCCTCCGACACGTCCAGCTTGTCGAGAATGCGGCCTTTGGTCTTCTCGTAGGACGGCGATACCGGAATAGCGCCGTCGCCTGGGGACGCGGGCGCTTCGGCGGTGGCCGTCTTCTTCGGTGGAGCGGATCCAGTTGGCTCGGCTTTCGGTTCGATTCCGCCGAGGACGATACTGCCACGCTGCCGTTCTCTGGAGCCCTGCCCGCTGATGCGAATAATGTTCTGCGCTTCCGCCCACACCTTCTGCGCCACGGCCCGCGCTTTGGGCCCGTACTCGGCGCTCAGCCGTCGCCCTACCTCGGCCAGCTTCAGCGTGCCGCGGGCCACATCGCCCGCAATGGCCTGCGCCATGTCGCGGATGGTCTCCGGGTTCAGGAACTCGTTCGCGGAGCTGGTCTTCGATAAACGCTGCTGCAAACGCTTTGAAGCTTCCTTGCCGGTTTCATCCAGCCTCCTCATAAAGCTCGGCTCCGGTTCGGCGTCGGCTATCTGGTCAAGCAGCGGTTCCGGTTCTTTAGGGAGGCGCTCGGCCCTGCGGGCTTCCTGCGCTTCCTGGTAGGTTGGATTCCGGACTTCCCTTACAACGCCGTCCTGGTCAAGCCGCACGTTCGGCGATGGTTTCGTAGCAGCGTCCAGCGTGGATTCGTCCAGTATCCGCTGCGCATCCTCGCGTAGGCCTGCTTCGCGTGTTACCGCGTTCTGCTCTTCTACGCGGGCCTGGCGGACTGGCGTATCCTTGGGGGATGGAATGCCCACAGTGTCAGCGGGAAGTTGAATCTTATCGGCGGGAAGGGCTATTACTGCACTGTCTTCCGTGCGGGTGCCAGATTCGACTTTTCGACTTTGATCAGACGGCAATTGTGATGGGCGGGATTCTGTCCCCGCTTCGCGCATCCCGTACCCCTGCCGCACCAGATCATCCACCGAACTCCGCTCCTCGGGAGTAAGTTCCTCATACCCCTTGCCAGCCAACTCCGCGGCGACGTTCCCTCGCTGGTATGTCAGCGCCGGGTTCTGGTCGCCCTCTTCGGGTACCGTGACACGGCTGGCCTGCTTTCGCGCGCGGGCTTCCTCCGGGCTCGGCGTCTTCTCCAATGCCGCATCCCACTGCCCGGCCGCCTGTCGCCGCTCGATTTCCTTGTTCACCAGCTTCGACGCCTGGGCCGGATCTGTACGAGCCTCGGCTAAGTCCCTATTCTCGGCCAGCGAAATACGCCTGGACTCCGCCTCGGCCGGCGTGTCCGGCGCAATGCGGATTTTCTGCTTCGGTGTCGCTACGGCATGCTTTGCCGCGCCAACTCCCATTGCTGCCGATCCAGTAAGGCCGACGAATGCCCGCGCCGCCGCCTCGGTGTCGCCCGCTTGCACGGCCTGCTGAAACTGCTCGTTCTGCTCATACGCTCCGCGGAGCATGTCGATGGAGAATCCAGCCGACGCCAACTTCTGGAGCGTGGGCGCCGCCTTCAACAGTCCCATCCCTCCCATCAGCATCACGTTCGTGGGACTGGATAGCCCGCTCATGAACTCTTCAACACCTTGCGCCGCTCCCCTGACAGCGCCGGATGGCATCGCCTTAGACACACCGATTGCGCCCAAGTCCAGAATCGGCGGCGCTTCCCACGGGGCGCGAGTAGCGCGAAGGTCCCGCAGTACCGTCGGGTCCGTCTCGGTCATCGGGAACACGATCTCTCCGATTGCGGTGGGTTTCCTGGGTGACCCGAGGACCATCTCGCCGATACGGCGGAATGGCTCCATGAAGCCAGCGCCGGATGGGGTGGGGCTGCTGGGGGAACCGGCTGGAACCTGCGGGGAAACTGCGGGGTTGGTTTGGCCGGGCGCCGACGCCATAAACGAATCGGGCGTCAACTCTGACGCTCCTGATTTCATAAACTCTTCAACGGAAAGATCGGCCATTACTTAACCTCGTAGCCGGATTTCTTAAACTCTTCCATGGCTTGCGCCTCAGTGATTCCTTTCGCTGTGGCGAACGCTGAAACGTTTGCCTTCGACGCGACCTTCGGCGCGGCATTCGACGCGACCTTCGGCGCGACCTTCGGCGCGGCATTCGACGCGGCCTTCGACGCGGCCTCTTTTGCAAAGGGATTCTTTGCGTCCTTTGCTCCCATCTTGCGAAGCTTCGAACGAATCTGCTGCCGGATAGCGCCGTTGAACTGAGGATCGTTCTGATAGTGCGCGTCTACGTTGTCCAGCGCGTCGTCAATGGTCTGCCCGCCACCGGCCGCCGATTCCTCCAGCACCTTCGTCGAGAGCGCGTTTACCGTCTGAGTAAACGTCGGCTTCGGCTCGGCCGCCGCTTTCGATCTTCCGGATCTGAATCCGGTACCGGTACCGGCGCGTGTGGGTATCGTCCCGTTGATCGGCTTGAATTCCTGGGTGCCGTCCTCGTAGGTGAGGACCGACATTAGTTTTCCGTCCTGGCCCTGAACTCGCGCGGTGTTGATTACCTTCCGCGCCTTGGGCGTAGTCACCTGGGTCCGGTACGTGTCCGCCCGCATCAAGTCATCCATCTGCGTCGGCAATACCTTCCGGCCCGGTTGCATGCCGAACCGTTGCAATAATTCCGTCGGCAACTGAATGCCAGTGGCTTCCAAGTTGCGCGCCGCACCCGCCTCGTTCTGCGTCAACGTCGTCGCGTGCGCCTCGGCGGCCGCCCGGTTGCGGTCCAGTAACGACCGCTGGGTTTGTCTGGCCGCCCGCTCGTCTCGCTCCCCTGTAGACGGCAGAACAAACCGCTGCCCGGTTCCTGGCATCGCCAACATTCGCGCCGGCAAATCGGTAGGCGAAGCAGTGATAGAAAAGTCTTCTCCGAAGTTCACATGTTGGCCACCGTCGGCCTCGTACTGGTCGCTCTGCGTAACCGGGCGCGCGCCCATCTCGGCGAGCTGCGAGAGTAGCGTAACCTGCCTGGATTGATTGTCGAAGCCCTGCTGTTGCTCCTGCATATCCAGACGGCGCTTGTCCATCTGCTGCTGTTGGAGCATGTTGCCCAACGAGAAGCCGTTCATCAACCCGCGTACTACCGGGCTTGTGTATTCCATAGTGATCTCTCCTTACCGCCTACCGAAGCCGAATGAGTCGAACCCGTTCGGCGGGGAGCTGGTAGTATTCCCGCCGCCGCCTTTCATCATGCGGCCCAACGTCAGAAGCGTTGTGAGCGTTTCCAGCCCGCTCGATATGCCAGAGCCAACCGGGTTCCCTCCCTGCGTTTGGGTCGTTGAACTTCCACGGCCGCTGGCGAGTAGCCTGGATGCCATATCCTGCGCCTGGTTATCCTGATCGATTTGGAACCCGGCAAACTTTCCCTCCATGTCGTTCAACGCGCCGATCCGCTCGCCGTGGCTCCGCGCGATCTCACTCTGTAGTACGCCGCTCGATCCGTAGCCGCGCCCCGCAAAGTCCGCAGTGATAGCCGACGGCATATTCCTAAACCGTCGGTTCACCGCTTCGAATGCGGGCGACTTCACCGCGCTAAGGTCCGTTCCGTTCTTGAGCCGGTGCGTAATGCTGGCTAAAAGATCATTCTGGAGCGGCTGCAGTGACGGGTCCAGCTTCGGCGACGTGTCCGTTGTCGCCGTTTTTTTCTTCCCTAATAACCCGCCCGCTATCCCCGCGCCGCCGCTGAAAAGTGCGCTGATCAGCATTGCCGTTCCTGTCTCGATTCCCATAGAACTCCTCTTTCAGTAGCCCGAAGATCGCCATGTCCACCGGCGTCCCGTTCCGTATCGTTGTTGACCTAAGCAGCCCTTCAGGCCGCATGTTCAACTGCTTCGCCATGCCGCGTACCGAGTGATTGTCGACAAAAAACATTGCCTGCACTTTTATCATTCCGGCTTCGAATATCTTCTCAATCGCTTCGTTTAGCGCCGGGTATGTCGTTTCCCTGCCCCAAAAGTCCTTGCGAAAAACGGTATGGATGATGCCATTAACCGGATTTCCCGGCTCGAACCAAATAGCGCCTCCCAGATCGCCGCCGCGATAAACACCCCAATTAAGGCCAGTATGCATCCGATTGCTTTGAGTTTCGACATACTCCTCCATCGTCTGTGGGCTGAAGTCGTCGGCAACGCGCGACCGGAACTGGTTCATCCATGTCCACACGCGCGGCCAGGCATACTCGGGAAACGGCGATTCGATGCGAACGTCCACGCTTGAAGATTGCCCGCCACAAGCGGAGGTTTCAGGCACTAATCCAAACGGCGGTAATGGTGGTGGACTTGCCTACTCCAGGCGTCACTGGATCGGTTGCCGTCCCCACCCCAACTATCTGTAAATTCAATTGATCGGACAACACGGCCACGTACCGCCAGGACTGCGATACCGTCGCGTGATGAGCCGCCGCGCCCAGTAATACGAGGTTCCCTGGAAGCGCGGCAGGCGCGCCCACCAGGGGCGTCTTAAGCACCTGCCCCACCATTAACGATCCGCCAATATTGATAATCGCGCAAATCGTCGCATGGATCACCCACACGCCCGCTTTCGTCAATGTCAACTGGCAGCCGGTCACATTCGCGTAACCGGCGCCGCCCACCACTGCCGCCGTCGATACAGCCGCCAGCGCAAGATTGTCCGATGTCGATGATGTGACCACCGCAGCCGCCGGAATGGCGTCGATCCGCGCATCAACCCGGCCCAACTCCTGGTCAACGCGCAGCAGCCGCTCGTTCACCAGCGGTATCAACTCCCCTTCGCCAAGGAACTCCGGTATCGGAATCATGCTCGAAGCTCTATTGCTCACGCACTCAACCCGTATCGACCTGTATCGCGTGAATCGTAATAGCCGCCGAACCAGCCACTAATTCCAGATGCGACAAGCACCCTTTCACCAACCCGGTCGAGCGACACTTCACCGTCTTGCGGGTCCCGGCTCCAGTAATCGGAAATGACGCCACAAGCGTCTGCGCCCCCGACGGCTGATCGGTGTACACGTTGAGAGTAGCCGTGCCATTAATCTCCGCATCGACCTCAAATTCTCCGAACATCTTAACGGCTTCGCTCCCGAAGTCGAGGTCCCTGGTTCTGTAGCTTTCACCGTTCCCCCCATTCAGATAAACGGCGACGGGCCGCAACCGCACGAACCCGCCGTACAGCTTGTATGCCGCCGCGCCCGCCAACGTGAACCGGGCCAGTCGTCCTTTGATCTGGTTCAGCGGAATCGTTACCGTGCGCCGCCCCACAGACGCGGGAATCGCGTACGTGACGCGGCTAGCCATTGCATCGCCCGGCAGGTCTGTATAGAACGTCGCCGTCAACGGCCCGCCCTCATAGTCAACCACCAGCGAATCAAACTCCTTTGGGCTTGCCGTGCCCCAGCTAATCTCCGTCGAATCGTAGATAGCCCCGGCCGCCGCCGTTGATGTTTCAATGTAATGGAAGTACGGCCGCACCCGCAACCGGATGCCATACAGCCGATACGCCGAGGCTCCGCCCAGCAGCACTTGGATGAAATGGCCCTGCACGTTCGACAGCGGGATATTAACCATGCGGCGGCCGCTCGTCGTGGCCGTCGTGTCGAACAGTGCCGACGCCCTCGTATTCATCGCCTGCCCCGGCAGATCGGTAAGCAGCGCCCACGCAATCGAACCATCGGTATCAATATCGAACTGGATCTCGGCGAAGTCCTTGATGTCCTGAATACCAAGATCCTGAACGAACGAATCCCATTGAAAGCCCGCCGCGCTCTCGTAAGCCTCTACGTAAACGCCGAACGCTTTCACTTCGAGGCGTGCGCCGTAACAAACGATCTCCTGCCCAGCGGCCGCCAGACGCAACGCAAAGTGTCGCCCCTCGCACGTTACCGGGATCCGGACGATGCGGCGGCGAGTCGTCGTCGGCGTGGTGTCGACCACTGCCGTTGCCCGGCTTGCAAGCGCGTTCCCAGGCATATCGGAAGACAGCGTCCAGGTAACCGCGCCTCCGGTGTCAATGTCTAGCTCAAGTTCTCGCGCCGCCTTCACGTCCGGGTTCCCAAAGTCCTGATGGTCGGAATACCAGAATCCGCCGGCTGTCGTCTCATAGGCTTCGATGAACACGCCGATCTCGCGCACCAGCAGCCACATCGCGTAGAGCTGGAACTGGCTTCCAGAGCTCTGCGCCGTCACTCGCAACAATCGACCGAACGTGTACTGGTCAACCGGGATCTGTACCCGGGTGCGGCCTGTCGTCGCCGCCAGTGTCTTCGGGTCCACTGTGAGGAATGCCGCCCGCTTTGTCATGGCGTTGCCGGGGTAATCCGTCCAAAGGTTCAGCGTCGTTGTGCCGTCGATCTGCACGTCGATGGCAATCTCCCTGCACTCTTTCATTGCAGGGGTGCCCATGGTCATCTCGTCGGTGTCGAACGTCTTGGCCTTGGTCGCCTCCAGGTAGGAGTGCAGGAAGATCGCGTAAATGATGATGGGCGCCGTCTGCGCGGCATTGGTCGATCCCTCTATCCGAATGGCGAGATTAAAAGCTCTGACCGGGTTTGCACTCCCGTCAATAATCCGGAAGGTTGTCGGCGTCCGGGCCGTCGAACTGATTGACCCAAGAATGTACTCGCTCCCGGCGCCGATCCCGTTATTAGCCCAGACGCTCACTGTTAGAGCTTGGCCGCGGGTGTTGTGCTCAATCGTCAGATCGGCATAGGTCTTTTCCTTGTCCGGGTTTCCCTGGTCTTCATAACGTGACTGGTATACACAGTCGTAGGCGGCCGGCGGTCCCGCGCTGGTGTCGTCTGCATACCCGACTTCGAGCGTCCCGACGACCTGGTCGCCTGCCCCGATCAAGTTTCCGTTCTGCCCCTGGTCGAAGTAATCGTTCCAGGCGCTCTCCCAGTCAATCCAGCGCCCGCTCTCCAATTCCATCACCGCCGTCCGGCCGCCGTCGGTCGGATACGTCGCCCCGCCGGTGGGATAGCTGAAGTACAATCGGCCGTTGCGAATACCCAGCGCCGCGTTCGTCAGATTCCCGTTAGCCTTCTGGTAGGTGATGCCGTTGGCAATGGTGACGTCCTCGCCCTTGAACAGCGGGTCCAGCTTCGTCGAAACCTTCTTCGCTGATTCCCCGTTCCAGCGATAGACGCCTTCGGCACCGACAATGTAGTCACCGGAGCTGCTTCGCGCGATCGCATTCATGCCGATGCACCCGGCATCGTCGCTAACCTTCTCGATCCGCCCTAGGCCCAACTGGCCTACGATCCTCCAAATTGATTTCTGTTTGTAAACTATCGTCTGGTTCGGCTTAACCGAAACAGCCATGATCGTATCGTTCACGGCGCCGATATCGGCATAGTTGGCTGTCGGGAAGTACCAGGGCTCATTCGCGTTCGTCCAGAAGATACGGTTTGGATTAGCAATCGTGCGGAACGCGATGATACGCCCGTCGCTGCCAGCTACGGCGCCGATCGCGGCCGGAGCCGCGTTGTGGTCGAAATCCAGCGTAATGTTTCGGTCCTGCAAATCTCCGTTCGACTGGGCGCTTTCCGTGCCGACGCCACCCGCTTCAGCGCCGCCGTCTAAATATGGGTTCGTCGCGTAAGGGATGACGTTTGAGTTCACCCGATAGATCGCGCCGAGACCTGGCCCGGTTCGGTACACGTTCCAGCCGGTAATCGCCGGGCTGGTGGTGTTGTCGTGCTTCGACATGTTCTCGACGCGCGCCGGTCGCGTGATGGAAGCCAGTTCGCCCAGCACAACTCCGACGAGGGTCTGCACCGTGCTCGGGTTTCCTTCGTGTCCTCCAGCGGTCTGGAATGTGACGTAGTATTCCCAGTCGCCAGCAGGCAGCGTGGACCCTGCCGCAACCGCCTTCGCCAGTGTCGGAATAGCCGGAGTCTCCGGAGTCCAGTTACGCGTGAATGTCCCATCGTCCACACGTTGCGTCCCGTTGTTCATCACCCACGCAAGTCCCTGGAGAGAGACAATCGCCACCGGCCCGCCTGAATATCCCTGGTCGATATTCCCGTCAACGCCACCAGGGTCGATGTCGCCGAGCATATACAGCAGGCCGTTCCCGCTGAAGTAAATGCGCGAGTCCACCTGGGCCACACGATTCAGCCGGTAAAGTGACAACTGCGAAGGGTTGAGGGAAATCCACCCCCACCTCTGGGTAAGTTGGCCTGCTTGGTCAACTCTCCAGTTGGTGAGCTGCAGACAGTCCCCGTCGGCGGACTTGTCCCCAGGAGCCAGAAGGTTCAGGCTCCCAGGGACAATCGCTTGCTCGTGTTTTTTGTAGGCCACGGTTACCGGGCGATATCGTTTAGAACGTCTTGCTGGTGGCCGTTGAACCATGCGCGAATGGCGTCCGCCACCTCAATCATGGTGTTGTTCTTTTGATTCGAAATCCCCTCCAGTGCGCCGCGATCCTCGTCCGGCTGCGTTTCACCTTTGGAGAAAAGCAAATGCAAATGAATGGGCTGGCTGTCTGGGAACCCATCGGCCAACATTTCGGAAACCCGGAAGTAATCCTCGGCGGCGCTCACTTGCTGGGCGATGAGAACCGGAATGGGAACAATGAGGTTGCGCTGCGCAACTTCCTGGGCCAGGATGGCCGCGAATGCTTGGCCCTGTGCGATCGATGCAACGTCAGCCGAGGAAACGTTTTCATACGTTCCTCGGTACTTCGTCATTGGGTCGAGCTTCGACACCTGCATTACGCTGGCAAAGATTGCCGGCACGTTGGTATCGAAGCTCTGGTTGCGGCCGTTCCACGGCGTTGTTGCGGCGGAAGATACCGACTGTTTCTGTTTTGCTTTAGCCATTGGGTCCTTCTTTGGTTGGTGATTCTTTGCCCGCGCGTGCATAGGCCAGCGCGGCCTTTACGTTCGCCTGGCCGGTTACCTGGTCGAAGAGAGTGAGATAAGACTGTGAAGTGAAGTAGGGCGGATATCCATCGCGCCCGCTCATGTCCAGCAGCAGGCGCGATAAGCTCCGGTGTGCCATATATCGCTGCCAGCGCGGCGCGAAATGGCGTTCATTGATGAGTAGCTCGCCATAGGCGCGGAACGCCGCATCTATGGACGCGAACACTTGGAAGCGATCCTGAAACGAAACACGCCGGCGTCCGTTGAGTGCCGGACCCATATCCGCAATGCGCCTGCCGGTCGTTGCTAGATTCTTTATCTGCTGGTTCGTCAGCTCCTCGTAGATTTCCAGGATCTGGTAGACCGTTGCACCTTTCGGGGCTTTCACTTTAAACGGATTATTGCCAGGGGCCTCGGTCATCCAGGCGCTTTCAATAATGCACTGCCCCGCCGTCAGCTCTGCCGGAATGCCGGTCTCAACCTCCAGCGCTACGGCGGACGATGCAATTCGCGCCAGATTTCCTTGCCGTTCCTGTTCTTGCTTTGTCACTGCCTTGGCCCCCAATATTGCCGGTAGAGTCCCAGGTACAAATCCCGTTTGGATTGGAAGTGCTCGGCCAACTCCGGCATCGAGAAATCAGAGTCATGCCCCCACGCCTCGCCCAGTACGTAGTCCTCAATGAACGCAGCCATGCAACGTGGGATCGGCATCGTTGAGGCCGAGCTGATCAGCAAATCCACCTGCTGGATGAAGATGATCGCCAGCACCACGGCCGCCGACGGAGACGGGTAGACGCCGACGGTGTTGTGAACGCCCAGCGTATCCTCGTACCAGCGCGTCGGCGATGCGCCCACACCGCACACGGCCGCGTCGGCCGCGGCGTCCAGCGCATCCAGCAAATCCCGATCGGTCGGGTTCAATGGCTGGTCATCGTAGGCCACGTGGATCGTGGCAATGTGCCTGTCAGGGAGATGGTATTCCCGCCTGGCGGCGACGGTCACGTTGCCCGTGTCCCTACGGACGAACAGCAGCGCCTCGCGCGAAAGGAGTTGCAGTGCCTCATTGGCCCAGCCTCGAAGATTTGCTTCTGTCCACCAAACAAGCGAAGCCTCACCGGATGCGTGCATCCGAGGATACAGACAGTCCAGGAGATCCGCCCAAGACACCGTTGGCTCAATCGGGTCCGGAAGGCTTCCGCCGCCATAGAGCGACGTGTTATAAAGAATCGCGTTGTAAGCAGAACTCACAGTGGGTACCAAATGTTGTCGTAGTATTTGATCATCTGGACAATCTGGCCAGCCACTGTTGGGCCAAAAGCCCTGCCAATAGAGTTAGACGTTCGCACGTAAACAATCGTCCCGGCAACGGCTCCAATCGCCGTAGAATTTACTGCAATGCTAAAAGTAGTGGGACTTAGAATGGTTGCAACGAAACTCCCATTCACCACCGTCCATGCGCCGGTACCGCCTGAGATCGTAATAACAGGGCCTTCGCCGGTCGCAAACCCATGCCCCGCCGCCACCGTGAAAACAACGGGATTCGCATTCGTGGCACTGGTGATGCTGATGGAACTTGGCAGAGCCCAGCTCAACGCGCCGCCCATTACGAATATCCGCTTGCTGCCAGCCCTGGCCGACACACCGATCATGGCTCTAATCGTTGTTGTCCCGGTCAACGCGATGACCTGGGTTTCGTCTGCCAGCGGTAGTGTGATTGTCTCAGCCGATGCCAGTGTGATCGCCGGAATATTCCGCGCCCGGTTGGCAAAACAGGCTACCTCTCCACCGCCTGTCACACCCACATCGTTAATTAGCTTCGCATAATTCAAGCCCGGCGTATTACTGTCAATGGTCAAGCCGGTGAACGCCCCTATCACCCCGATAAAGGCCGATACCGAAGCCGTTCCGTCGCCGGTATTCCCTTTCACTGTGATATTCGAACCAGCCGTGGGACTCACCTGAATCGCGTAGTTCATGGCATTGCCCTCACACTGCAAGTCATTGCCTTGCACGGAGATTCTGTCAGCCGTCGCGCCGCCAATGACGATCCCCGCATCATTGCCTCTAACCCGGAATCGGTTGTTAACGATCATGACGTTCTCGGCTGCCTGCGCAAGCACGCCGATATCGAAACCGGCAATGAAATTCTCAGCGATACGGATGCAATTTGCGGAGTTGTTGATCACCACGCACGCCGTAGCAGCCGTGTCCTGGTCTAGAATATTCCCCACGATGAGCGTTTCGTTGATCGCTCCGGTTACCCCATTAAGCACAATATGGGCGAGAGATGCCTGCATCCAGTTGTCGGCAATTATTCCTCCGCCGAGAGTTCCCTCGATCCAGAACAGGCCCGGTGAATCTCGACCGTCGAGGTAGTTTCCGATGTACTGGCACGCCCATGCGCTCGTCCCTTTGCCGTATGCCGCGTATCGCACGATTCCGCGGAACAGGTTGTTGGTGAGGCGGATGAACCCACCGGGCCAGTCGCCATAGAACACGTCGTAAAGCCCGTAGAATTCGCACCCGGTGGCCGCGAGGTCGCCGTCGCCGTTCGGGTACACCGTGGAACCGGTGAGGTGCGCCGCCTTGCCCGCGGATTGCGCCGTCGCAGACCATGCCGCAGGCAAGACAACTACTGCTGGAACTGGGGAGACGGTGATACTGGTTGCCGAATTGAACGCTGTACAAATTACAGAAACGCCGTTGTAGGTGAACTGCCGTCCGACAATCTCTGCGCCCCACTGGCTTCCGGCCGCATACGCTAACACTCCGCTAGCCGCATGTGTCGCCGTTCCGGACGCTGCGCCGTAGGCCTTTATGGTCAGGTCACGAAACTGGAAACCAAATGCGTCCGAATAGAATCCGGCCTGCGTCGGAAACGCCATGCGGATGTAACTGGAATTGTGCCCCGCCCCTGCGAATGTCAATCGGCGCTGTCCGCAGGCAATCCCGCGATACATGATCGTCACTCCGTCTTTCACATGTATTGTGTTCGCCGTAGTTGCGTAGATGGCTTCCTGGATGCCGCCGTTTGCGCTGCCGATACTGTAGTTTGCTGCGGTATGGTTGCTCACGGGCGTGATGGTGATGGAGACGCCTGGATTGATTGCTGAAATCAATACGCTTTCATATCCGCCCAAGCTATCGGCTATCAGGACATAGTGTCCAAGCGCGATGCCGGCCGCCGTGATGCCCGAGGGAAACGGCGACAAAGAAATAATAGTGGGTACTCCGCCCGTCAAATTAACCGGCCCAGCCAGACTCCACGCATACACGGCCGCGCGAACTCCCATGCTGATTAGCCCGGCGCCCAGCGAAGTCTGGATCGCCTTCACTTCGTCTTTTATAGCGTTGTGATGATTTGCAATGACATTGACCTTGACTGCGGCTCCGGACGAATGCCCGGCTGGGGTGGTGCCTCCGTAGCCTCGCGTCAAGCTCGTGGCGTTCACCCCGGCCACGGCGCCCAAAAAAATCATTTCGCTATCGATGGTCACGACGACGTTGGTGGCGATCGCTGCGCCACTCACGACAGACAGCGAAGTGTCTCCGCTTCCGATCCCCGCAGCCAGCGCCGTCACGGCGTTATCCAGCGCAACAAGCAAATCCGCGTCAGTGGCGACGGTGGCGGGGAAACTAGGCATCGATTTGGGATCCTTCTTTTTTTACCGGCAAGCGAATTTCAGCCGGTTCGTTGTCGTACTGTCTCGCCCGGTTGCGCCGGCGAACGTAATCAGCGCAGTGTGCTGCGTCCACCAGAAACTCTTTCCAATGTGCGACCGCCAGCTGCAGATACTGGCCGCCGCGTTTCTGCAGCAGGTAATAGGAGGCGTACTTCGCCAGCGCCAAGTGGTACTCCGGAGGAATCTCCGGGACCTGCCCCGTCGAAACCAGTACGCTGGGCTCCTTGGCGTAGATAACGCTGGCCGAGCTGAGTGCGGATGGTTGTGGCACGATGGCCAACAGGTTCATGCCGACCTGCATATACTTCGCAGGCGTCCCGGGTGTGTCCGGCCAGGCGAAGTACCTAGCGTCCAAGTCCACAAGGCGCGTCGGCTGTAACTTCGCCCCGCCCACGGAGATCCGGAGCGGGAGTAAAAACCCCGGCAGATACCCACGCACTCCGTAGAAGCACTTGGCGGCGGAAAGAGTAATCGTGCCCGTCGATTCGAGACAGAGCGTTATGAGCGCGAACATGTTCTGCGCTTCGTTCAGCGCGCAGTATTGCTCCGGCATCGTCCAGTAAACGTCATCGGTCGAGGGCGATCCGGATGCGGCTGAATCGTCTGTTCGCTGGCGGGTAGCGGCGAAGAGTTCGGCGACCGTCACTCCGCCCCCCACTGGCCTCGGCTACGCCTGTGCGCGGTGTACCGGCTTGCCATCTTGATTTGCGATGGACCGACGGTATCGGTCTCGACCTGATTCATTGTGCCGCGGGCCACGGATTGGATTGCCTTTTCGGCGGCCGCTCCGGCGTAGTCCTTTACATGCGCCTGCATAAGGGCTTTCGCACCGGCGATAACGGCACGAGGGTCAACCCATCCGAGGATCTCGGTACTATTGTTTGACCCGCTGAACTCCAGTGGCAACTTGATATAGGTGTATAGCAGTCCAATCGCGACTTCCGGAGCTGGATAGATTTCGACCTGGCGGATAAGCGCCGTGCCTTCGCCGCCCGAATGCGGGCCCGGCATGTAAAAGTAGGGTTCGCCGATGGAAAGCCGGGAGGCGTCCGCCTGGTTCAGATTCTCCTCGGTGATCAGCTCCATGTATTTGTTGATGCGGGTGTTGCGCATCAATGTAATCAGCTTCACGCGGTCCGGGAGGCCGTACACGTTGGCGAAGATTTCGAAGGACCCGCCTGTGATGGTCGCGCCTTCGAATGGCCGATCAAGCGTGGCCGTGGTGGCGGACAGATACGCGAATGTATATGTTTCCAGGCTTCCGGCGATGCGAAACCGCCGGCCGGACATGGCTGCGGTAAATGTGGTTCCAGTGCCGGTTACGGCCGTGGCTCCGTTGGTGATGGCGGCGGATCCAGTGCGGTAGGTGGCAACGGTCTGAAGAACGGTGCGGGTTTCAAGCCCCTTCCACTGGCGGGCGTCCAGGATGTTGTTGTACGCCTCGTTGATCCACGCCTTTAGCAGCTCCGCATCGACAGCCGGGAGTTGGTTCGCTTTCGCGAAGTGAGCGAGCTCGAACTGGATGGAACCAAATGTGCGGGCCACGTTCGAAGATTGCCCGGCATGGCAGTGGCTTTCAGGCGTAACCCATTTCCTGGGTGATCAAGGGAAAACAGAAGCAAAAATCGAATTCTGAGATCTGGTTATGGAGCTGGCGTAACCGCGATGAGCGCGTTACTGTACCGCCGCCGTGGTCACCACGTCCGTATTGGCTTCAACCGTAGCAATCGGCGCCGCCCGATGCTGTTGCCTAACGATCTGCCGTAGTGCATCGACCATAATTTGCTTTCCCATGGCGTTCAAGGTCTTGTACTTCAACTCGACCACATTCGCGCCAGTGAGCGCCGATGCCGCCGTGGTACCGTTTGCACCGCGGACCACCGTCAAGACGTTCCCGGCTTTGCTCGTGACACTGATATGCTCCGTGCCGATAGAGATCACGGCCGACGCCCCGATGCCCTGCGCGGACACAAGGGTGATTGATGTTGCCACCGCTGAAATGTCGGCAGCAAGTGTTTGCGTTATGCCTGTTCCCTGCGCGGCCATCCATGCAAGAACATGTGTTGATCCCGTTGCGTCCAACGTAATAGCCGGAGCGTTGATTGTGGCTTGACCGTAAACGGCAAGCGAAGCGAGTAATAGTATGTATTTCATTGTGTTTTCCTTAGTAAATCGTCCTGTAAGCGTATGCGTCAGCCGCGTCTTTTGCGCAAATTCTAAATGTGTCCTGAACCCCCGCGCCGCCGTGCACCATTACGAGTTTTCCTCTATTAGAGGAGTTGCATGTTGGTTCCGCGATTGTTCCCCATTGTGGAATTGCATCGCCGGCAAAAGAAAATATCAACGCGCCGGTTCCAAGTGTGGCGTGATAGCCGCGCACAGCTATGATAGGTGTGGTTGACTGTCCCTGGCCTGCCTGAAAAATGCCTTCAGTCACGCCGGTTGTTGCTGTGCTGTCGAAAACATGAGAATCAGAAACCTTGATCGTCGCAAGCGCGCCAGACGTTCCAGAGTTAACTTCTAACGTTCCAGCTGCATTCCGCCTAATGGCTACATCGCCGGCTACAGTAGCACCTAAACTCCCGGAGTTGAAAAACAAAGAGGATGCGCTAGCCACCGCCAGCCCGTTCGTGCTCCATAACATATGTATCGATGCATTAGAATACAGCGCGCCAACATTTGAAGCACTGGAATTTCCAATGCCAGTGAACCCGGTGGTGTCATCACATCGGCCTTCTGCCCCTCCTCCGAATACTAATATCGGATTTACATAACTTGGTCCTAAACACACCCACATTGGGTTGCCGTTTACGCCGTTGGTAGTCGGCCTCATGACTATCGAATTACTCGGGGAAACTCCTCCAGTGACATTTCCTCCGAACATCTGCCATTCAGTTGCTTGTGATGCGGCTGTAGAATTTGTCTTCCATCCTGCTCCCTTGAAACGCAGCGATGGCGATATCTGGCTGGTTACTCCAGAAGTTGCCGCCGTTGTGTTAGAAAATGTTTTTACTCCCGCAAAAGTTTGAGCCGCAGTAGTAACAACCTGTCTCTTATACACATCT
>ENA-ORBV01004537-ORBV01004537.1-microbial-mat-metagenome-genome-assembly--contig:-NODE-4537-length-26520-cov-6.941610_pt1 | contig 26520 bp, 27 predicted proteins | sample MGYA00237777_ERZ505514 | MGnify/ENA primary metagenome ERZ505514 (study PRJEB26160, sample SAMN06269048) | microbial mat metagenome | isolation source: Oligotrophic lake microbial mat | place...
TGCGTGGCGGTGAACTGGATGATCTGGTTGCGCGCCAGCACGAGCTCGCCCACCAGGTTCATCAGCTTGTCGAGCTGCCCGACGTCCACGCGCAGGGTGGTGTCGGCGACGCCGGGCCGGCGGTCCTCGCGGCCGGCGACGGGCCGGTCGTCTGGCCCGCGGTGCTCGACGGTCTCGGCCACGTCGGGGTGGGACTTGACCGCGGCCGGCGCGACGACGGTGTCGTGCGGCGCGTCCGCGACGGCAGACGGCTCCGGCGCGGCCTTGGGCGCGGGCATGACGCCCCCGCTATTGAGCTCGTTCAGCCGCGCGACGAGCGCGCTGTAGTCCGTCTCGTTCTCGGCGCCGGTGCTTTCGACCGCGGCCAGGATCTGGCGAATCGCGTCGACCATTTCCAGCAAGCCGGTCGTGATGGCGGTGTCGAGCACCAGTAACCCGTCGCGCATGCGACTGAGCAGGTTCTCGCCGACATGTGAAATCGCCTCGAGGCGGCTGAAGCCAAGAAAGCCGCAGGTGCCTTTCAGCGTATGAATCGTTCGAAAGATGCTGGCCAGGTTCTCCCGGTCATGCGGGTCCTGCTCCAACTCCACGAGCTCGCGGTCGAGACGGTCCAGGTTCTCGTGGCTCTCAACCAGAAATTCCTTGACCACGTCATCCAAGGGCTGCATCCAATTCTCCATCGCTCTCCGGAGTGCGTTCGATTCGGGTGCCGGTCCGGTGTTCCAGCGAGCAACCACATGTGCAAGGCGGTGCCAGCACGGCGTGGCGCCGCCAACAGCGGAAAACACGCCTGTTTTCACACATTGGAGCGACGCGGGATGTCGGGGATGGTTTGCGGCGTGTCGGCATGCCGACACGCGCAACGTCAGGGATTGAAGCCAGGCAACGCGCGGCCGATTCTCTGGGCGGAGACATGCCGGCGACGGCCGGTCCGTCGGAGCCGACGGGACCGGCAGCGCTCTGGCGGGTCGTGAGGTCCTACGGGAAGATCCCCATCTCCGAGTAGCTGCGCGCCACCTTGTGGATGGCGTTGACGAACGCGGCAATACGCAGATCGGGAATACCCGGGTGATCGCGCTGCGTCTTCAGCAGGTCATGAAACGCCGTAATCATGGTTTCCTCGAGTCCTGAATTCACCAGGTCCTGCTCATCGGGGCCGTGCGCGAACGCCGCGCGCTCGGCCTCGGTGAACGACTTGCCGGTCGCCTTCTCGATCACCTTCAACACGGCCAGTTCGTTGGCCATCTCGTGGCGCTTCTCGAGGCGGCCGAAGCGCACGTGCGAGAGGTTCTTCAGCCACTCGAAGTACGACACCGTGACGCCGCCGGCGTTGCAGTAGATGTCGGGGATCACGAAGATGCCCTTCTGCCGGAAGATCGGATCGGCCTCCGGCGTGGTCGGGCCGTTGGCGCCTTCGAGAACGATCCTGGCCTTGATGCGCGGTGCGTTCTCGGCGGTGAAGACGCCCTCGAGCGCCGCCGGCAGCAGGATGTCGCATTCCATTTCCAGGGCTGCCGCAGTGTCGGCGATGTTGGTGGCGCCGGGAAAGTTGAGCAGCGAGCCGGTGGCCTTGCGGTGCTGAAACACTTCTTCTTCGTTCAGGCCCTTGGCGTTGGTGATGGCGCCTTCGCGCTCGGCGATCACCGTGATGATGGCGCCGCCCTCTCGGCAAAACCTGGCGGCGTGGTAGCCGACGTTGCCCAGACCCTGCACAATGATGCGCTTGCCGTCGAGTCCGGTGGCGAGTCCCAGCCGCTTCATCTCGTTCGGCTCGTTGCAGGCTTCACGGATTGCGAAGTACAGGCCGCGCCCGGTGGCCTCCTTACGGCCGCGGACGCCGCCCTGGGTGACCGGCTTGCCGGTGACGCAACCGAGGGCATCCAGTTGGCCGGGATTGAGCGCTGCATAGGTGTCGGCAATCCAGGCCATTTCGCGTTCGCCGGTGCCGTAGTCGGGGGCCGGCACGTCGATGCCGGGACCGAGGAAATTCTTCTTCGCCAGTTCGTGCGCGTAGCGGCGCGTGATGCGCTCCAGTTCCTCCGGCGTATAGTTCTTCGGCTCGATCTTGATGCCGCCCTTCGCGCCGCCGAACGGCACGTCGACGATCGCACACTTGTAGGTCATCAGCGCGGCCAGCGCCATCACCTCTTCTTCGTAGACCTCGGGACTGAACCGAATGCCGCCCTTGACCGGGAGCTTGTGGTGGCTGTGCTGCACGCGCCAGGCGCGGATGACCTCGATCTGGCCGCTGGCCCGGCGCAGCGGGAAGTCGAAGCGATACACGCTGTTGCAGACTCGAATCTGCTCCAGCAGGCCCTCGGGGTAGGTCGTGAACTTCGCTGCTTCGTTGAAGTACTGGGTGACCTGATCGAAGAAGTTGGCTTGGGCGCTCATGGCTCCATTATGGGGCCGGGGTCCGGGGTCCGGAACCCGGGATCGACGATCGCGTTCCGGATCCCGGCCCCCGGATCCCGGATCCCGGATCCCGGATCCCGGGTCCCGGGTCCCGGCCCCCGGCCCCCGGTGGTACACTAAGTCCATATGTCTGCTGTTGAAGAAATTCGTCCCGCGCGCTTGTGGCGCCTGATGCCACTCGAGCTTCGCGTCGCCGCGGCCGGCTCCTTCTGGGCCGACGACCAGGCCGCACTCGAGCAAGCGGAAGCGGTGGCGCTGATCGCCCGCCAGATCAAGTTCAGGCCGCAGAGCGTGATGACGCTGCCGATCAACAAGCGCGCCAAGCACCTGGCCGGCCTGGTGCAAGTGTCCGACCTGCTGGCGGCGCGCCTGGTGATCTCCTATCACCTCGAGCACCAGCGGCCGATGATGGGGGCGTTTCTCGATGCGTTGGGGATTGCTCACGAAGACGGGCTGATCAAGGACGAGTCGCCGGCCAAACCGGAGGCCGCCACGCTCGAGGCTGCGGTCAAGACGTTGTCAGCCGCGTATTCACCGGCCGAAGTCGCGCGCTACTTCTGGGCGTTGCTGTGGCAGGATCCGGAAACCTGGGGCGGGCTCAAGGGCCGGCCGGAACTCGCACTCGAATAAGCGCACGACACCGTGGACGCATTCCTGACTGCCGACGGACTGGCCGCGCTCGTCACCCTGACCGTACTGGAGGTGGTGCTGGGCATCGACAACGTCATCTTCATCTCGATCCTGGCGGGTAAGCTCCCGGTCGCGGATCAGCAACGGGCGCGACGGGTCGGCCTGCTGGGCGCGATGGTCATGCGCATCCTGCTGTTGATGTCGATCGCGTGGATCGTCCGGCTCACCGCGCCGCTGTTCACGGTGTTCGCACACGCCTTCTCAGGCCGTGACCTGATTCTGGGTCTTGGCGGGTTGTTCCTGATCTACAAGGCCACCCACGAGATTCACGATCGCCTCGAAGGCGAAGAGGGTGAGGTCTCATCGCGGGTGGCGCCAACCTTCGTCGCCGTGATTGGGCAGATCATGCTGCTCGACATCGTCTTCTCGCTGGATTCGGTGATCACCGCTGTTGGCATGGCCGACGACCTGTCGATCATGATCACCGCGGTCGTGATCGCCGTCGCGATCATGATGTTCTCGGCCGGCGCGGTGAGCGGGTTTGTCGAACGGCACCCGACGGTCAGGGTCCTGGCGCTCAGCTTCCTGTTGTTGATTGGCTTCTCACTGATCGCCGACGGCTTCGGCGTGCACATTCCGAAGGGCTACATCTACTTCGCGATGGGTTTCTCAGTGTTCGTCGAGGCCATCAACCTGCGCTCGAAAAAGACGACCAAGCCGGTCAAGCTGCACGAGCCCTATCAAAAGTAGGTCAGCTTACCCCCGGGCAAGCTGCGCGCGGATCCACGCTGCCACCTCGTCCTGGATAGTGGTGTGCACCTCCGCCTGGTCGCGGCCGCTCGACTTCAGCACCGCGAACGAATGGTCACCGCCCGCCACCGTCAGCACGGTGATTGGCGGCGCCGGCTGGGCATCGGCGATGGCCTCGCGAACTTCATCCGGACCACCAAACGGATCGCGCGTCCCCTGCACAATCAGCGTCGGGACAGTCAGCGCCTTGAGATGCGTCACGCGGTCACCGGTCTTGCTGCTGCGGGGCGGCGCCAGCGGATAGCCGAACGCGACGATGCCGCTTGGCGGCGCCACCTCGGGCCAGCGATCGCGCGCGGCGCCCAGGTGCGTGGCGATGCGGCCCCCCATCGACTTGCCGCCAATGAAAACGTGGAGCCGGCGCGCCTGGCTTGCCTGAGTGACAGTGGCAACCTGCTGAACCGCGCCGATGATGGCGCGACGAAAGGCGTCGTCGAGCACCGGGGCGCGATCGGGTGCCTTGCGCCGCTTCTCCATGTAGGGGAAATTGAACGTCACGACCGACACGCCACGCGCGCACAACGCGGCGGCGTAGTTGGTCATGAACGGATGAGCGTGCCCGGCTCCCGCGCCATGCGCGAACACGAACAGGGCATCCAGCGCGTTGGCCGGCTGGGCTTGATAGAGGGCGGCCGACACCGCCGTATCGGCGTCGCCCGGTAATTTGAATGCAGCGGGACTCACGATGATCTCGTTATAGCATCATCGGCAGATGACCGGTGCGCAGCCGCAGAGCTTGACGAACAACGCGCGAACCATTGCCGTTCGTACACACGGCCGTTACCTCATCAATGCCCGCGCGGACGCCACGGCGACCCTGGTCGGCTTTCACGGCTATCAGGAAAATGCCGCGATTCATCTCGACGTGCTGCGGCGAATCGCCCGGGACCGTGCCATCAACCTGGTGAGTATCCAGGCGCTCAATCGCTTCTACACGCGCGCCAATGCGGTGGTCGCTGGCTGGATGACGAGCGAAGATCGTGAGCTCGTGATTACCGACAACATTGCCTACGTTGCGGCGGTGCTGGCGGAGATCGCCGGTGAGATCGGCATCACACGGCCCCTGATCTATGCCGGATTCTCACAAGGCGTCGCGATGGCGTATCGCGCGGCCGCCTTCGTGCCGCAGCCATGCGATGGCATCATCGCACTGGCCGGCGACGTGCCGCCGGATGTCGTGCCCATGGCCGCCGGCTTACCCATCACGCTGGTCGGCCGCGGCAGTGAGGATGCGTGGTACTCCGTCGAGAAGATGACCGCCGACCTTGACACTTTGCGCAGCGCTGGGGTGACCGTCGAGGAGCACGTGTTCAGCGGTGGCCACGTGTGGGATGACTCGTTCGTGAGCCGCGCCGGTGCGTTTCTCGATGAGCGGATCGCCGGGGTGGCATGACCGTCTCGGCCTCGTCCAGCGCCATGGTGCGGCGCAACCACCGTGGCCACGCCAGATCGGTGTTGCGAACATCGGTCGCTGGCAACCGAAGGTAGGTCCGCCATCCGCCAACGACGCCGAGCGCCGAGGCCGCGACCTGGACAGATGCCGGATGGCTGTCAACTGCCGCCCAGGCGGGCCTGAAGACCCGCCTAGCGATGAACGGATCAGCGTCGCCCCCCGTCTAACGGCGGCAGGAGATGCCGTGTGTCCACACTGCTGACTGACCTGCGCTATTCGATCCGGTCGCTGCTCAAGAGTCCCGGCCTCACCCTGGCTGCGGTGCTGTCGCTCGGGCCAGGATGACCTCACCCCCGGCGGTCATCCCGTCGTCGTGTTGAGCTACGCCTATTGGCAGCGGCGGTTCGCGGGGAGCCCCGCCGTGGTGGGCCAGCAGATCACCGTCAACAACATTCCGGTCACCGTGATTGGCGTGGCGCAGAACGGCTTCCTCGGCTCGTTCCTTGGCGTCTCGACCGCCGCGTGGCTGCCGATGATGCCCGTCACCCCGGCGGGCGCCTTGGTGCAGCAGCGAAAGCCGTCGGGCAGCTGATCCGCGTAGCGCCTGAGGTCTTCAATCGGGATCGGCGCGTAGTAGCTGCGATCGGCGCCAGCTCGAACAGCGGAATCTGATCGCTCATTCGTACGCTGTTATCCTACTGCCGAGTGTCATTCGATCTGAACCAGTTGGGCTGGGACGCCGAGTGGGCGCGGGTCTTCGCGCCGTATGCGGCCGACGGGCTCATCCCGGCGCGCGTCGCCATCGAGTTCAACTATCTTTATCGCCTGTACGCCGAGACCGGCGAACTCGCGGCGCAGCATGCCGGACGCATGCGTCACCACGCCGAAGGGCGCGAGAACCGGTCGGCGGTGGGCGACTGGGTAGCAGCGCTGCCAACGCCGGGCGAGGCGTCCGCCACCATCGAGGCGGTGTTGCCACGCCGCAGCCGATTCTCGCGCAAGATGGCGGGCGAGACGACCGAAGAGCAGATTGTCGCCACCAACATCGACACCGTGTTCCTGGTGATGGGGCTCGACGGCGACTACAACCCGCGGCGGCTGGAACGCTACCTGCTGATGGCCCATGAAAGCGGCGCCCGCCCGGTGGTGCTGCTGAACAAGTCGGACGTGGCTGACCAGTTACCCGCGGTGTTGGACGAAATCGGCGGCCTGGCGGTTGGCATCCCCGTGCACGCGATTAGCGCCCGCGACCGCAGTGGCATCGAGGTGATTCAGGACTACCTTGGCCCCGGCCGGACCGGTGCGCTGCTGGGCTCCTCCGGCGTCGGCAAGTCCACCATCGTCAACGCCCTGATGGGCGAAGAGATGCTGAAGACGAATGATGTGCGCGCCAGCGATTCGCGGGGCCGCCACACGACGCGTCATCGCCATCTGATCCTGCTTGGCAGCCGAGGCCTGCTGATCGATACGCCCGGCATGCGCGAACTGCAGCTGTGGACCCAGTCGGAGTCCGGGCGCGAGACGTTCGAGGACGTCGAGGGGCTGGCCGCCTCCTGTCACTTCACCGACTGCCAGCACCGCGAAGAGCCGCGCTGCGCCGTGAAGCAGGCCGTGACTGACGGCACGCTCACCGCCGAACGGCTCGATAACTATCAGAAACTACAGGATGAAATGCGCAGTCTCGGTGTGCGCAAAGACGCGCGCGCGCAAATCGACGAGAAGCGCAAGATGAAGACGATCAACCAGTCGTTGAAGAAGCTGTATAAGTCGCGCGACCGGTAGGCGACCCATTAGCCACTGCCTGGACGCGGACCGATCGCGGGGGCCCTACGGGAGGATGCGCAGCCGTTCGAGTTCGCCGGGGATGACGCGGGCCTCGTCCATGGCGGGGCCCAGCTTCTGGCGGACGGCATCCGCTTCTTCGCGCGTCGCATAGCGCCCGATCAAGACCCGGCGCCGAACGTCGCCCGGTGCGAGAATCACATCAATCAGGTAGATCGGCAGGCGTTGAGCGCGCAGGGCCGCCTCGCGCAGTTCGACCTGGCGCGCGGAGTCGAACGTGCCGACGAGCACCGAGAAGGATCCGGCGATCGGTGGCGGTGGGCCAATGGTTGGTGGGCCAGCGGGCATGGCGACGGCCGCGATGCGCGCCGGTAACAGCGCCACCGGAACCCGCCGCACCGCTGGCGATTCCGCCGGCGTCCACAGGTCCATGGCCAGTGGGTTGCCCAGGAAGTAGAACGCCGCACCACCGAAGCCAGCGAGCAGCAGCACTGCGGCCACGAGCAAGCCGCGCCGCGAGGTGCGCACGGTGATGCCGCTACGGTCGCTGCGGCCCTTGCCCTTGGGCACTTCGAGGCCAATCTGCGCCGCGGCCTGGGCGACGTGCTCATCGCCGATACGACTGGTCTGCGCCTCGCATCCGACCATCAACGCCCGGTCGCACACCAGGTTGATCATGCGCGGCACACCGCCCGAGACGGCGTGCACCAGATCGAACGCTTTGGGCGTGAACGACACCGACGTCGATCCCCGCGCCACCCACAGCCGGTGCGTGACGTAGGCTTCCACTTCTTCCCGCGTCAACGCCTTCAGCGAGCAGCGGATCGAGATGCGCTGATCCAGCTGGCGCAGTTCCGTCTTCTGCAGCAGATCCAGCAGATTGAGCTGGCCGACGATGACAATCTGCAGCAGCTTCTGATCGTTGGTCTCGAGATTCGACAGAATGCGAATCTCTTCGAGCACATCGGTCGACAAGTGCTGCGCCTCGTCGATGATCAGGACGGCGCTGCCATGCAGCGGCACCAGCGACAGCAGGAAGTCGTGCAGCGTGCGGATCAGCTCGTGCTTGCTGGCGGTGGCGAGACGGCCCGACCTGAGCGCATCCTTCGAGACCACGCCAAAGCTGAGCAGGACCTCGCGCAGCAGTTCCTCAACCGACAGGAACGGATTCAGAATGAGCGCGGTGAAGGTGGTCTGATCGAATTGCTCAAGCAGGGTCCGGCACAGGGTGGTTTTGCCCGTGCCGATGTCGCCGGTCAGGACGATGAAGCCCTCTTTGCGGCGGATGGCTTGCCACACTTGTTGCAGCGCGACGTCGTGGGATTCACTGCGGTACAAGAACCGCGGATCCGGCGTCAGGCTGAACGGCGGTTGAACAAACCCGTAGTACTCCTCGTACATGCTGCTTGGCCAGGCAAGCCAAGCGAAGACGAAGGAGCTCGACTGCCGGACACAGCATAACAGCAACGGACAGCGACGTCACTAGTGGTCGATGTCAGACACTTCTGAAGCGATCAACGCCCCGGTTGAGTCGAGCAGTTCGCGCCGCACCCGGTAACCGGCTTCCTGTGCCGCGACGGTTTCCCAACCCGACGCGACCGCGGCGGTGCTCGGTTGGCCAATCCGCTTGTAGAGCGAGACCAGGGTCTTCTCGCTCACCACGTGCTCGTCGTCCATCACCTCGATCGCGTGTTGCAGTTCGTGCGCCAGCGAGGCGATGCCCTGGTCGGAGGTCTGGTCAGGACTGATCGTGGCACGAAGGTAACGGTAGGGACCGGCCTGCGTCATCCACGTCAGTTGTCCGGCCAGGCTCGACTTGATGAAGGGGCTGACTTCCACGTAGACGAAGACGTTGCTCGCCTCGAGGCGGTCGACCAGGTCGCGGAACGTTTCCGATCGCGCCACGCCATCGCGCAGCAGTTGCATGCTGCGCGCGTCTTGCGGCCGGATGCGGGGGCCGCCGTCGCGTGAGCGATCTGGCGGTTCGGCGTAGACGTGCGAGACGAGAACGGCGAAACACAGAACGATGCTGAGCAGCCAACGCATGGTGTTCTCCCGCCCGTCACATCTCTCGTCCCTTGCCTCACCGGTTCTTACAGGTCGTGCAACTGGGAAGGTAGACGGGTCGCGGCCACGCGGGGTTCGTCGCGCGCGTGAGTTTGCGGTGGTGAACGGAGGGATGGATAATGCGCGCATGCTGACGCGACACGTTCTGGTGATGCTGCTGTTACTGATTCCAGGTGGCGTGCCCGACCCCTTCGACTCGCAGTTGTCGGCGCAGGCGCCGACAACGCTCGCTCAGGGCAGGCAGCCCCGGCAGGCCGTGATCGACACCACCGCTGGAACGATCGTGTTAGATCTGCTTGCCGATCGCGCGCCGCACCACGTGGCGCTGTTTGTGAAGACCGCCGAGGCCGGTGGCTACAACGGCACTACCTTCTTTCGCATGATCAAGTTCGGGATCATCCAGGGCGGTGATCCCGTCACGAAGGATCCGGCCGCCCGCGCCAGGTACGGCAGTGGCGGGCTCAACCTGCTCAAGCCGGAAATCAACGACGAGCGGCAGACCCGCGGCGCGGTGTCGGCGACGCAGGTGCCCGGCAAGCCCGATAGCGCCGGCACCCAGTTCTTCATCGCCGTCTCGGATCAGCCTGGGATTGAGGGCCGCTACACGATCTTCGCGCGCGTCAACGAAGGCATTCTGGTCGCGCAGCAGATCTCCGAGACCGCCGTCGATGACAGCGGTCTGGCCGTCGACCGCGTGGTCGTCAACAGGGTCACCATTCGCGACAAGCCAGCGGAGGTGGCAGAGCCGTTCTCAACCGAATCAGTGGCGGAGCTGGCGCGCTACCGGGTCGTGCTGGATACGTCGATGGGGGAAATCACCCTGTCGTTCACCCCTGACAAGGCGCCGAACCATGTCCGTAACTTCCTGCGACTGGCGCAGGCCGGCGTCTACGACGGCATGAGCTTTCACCGCGTGGTGAAGGGCTTCGTCGTTCAGTCAGGCCACCTGCCGACACGCACGGTGCCGCTTGGCGAGGCCCAGCAAAAGTACGTGCGGCAGATGACAGCGGAGTTCAACGATCAGCTGCACGTGAAGGGCACGCTGTCGATGGCGCGACTGGCCGAGCCCGACTCCGCCAGCGCCTCGTTCTTCATCGTCACCGCCAAGGCCGAGGCGCTCGACGGCAAGTATTCGGCCTTTGGCATGGTCGAAAACGGGCTGGAGGTGGTGGCGAAGATCGAAGCGGTAGCCGTCAACGGCGAGACGCCGGTCGAGCGTGTTGAACTGATGAGGGTCACCGTGATTCGAAAGTGAGCACGAACTCAGAGAAACGGCAGGCGTAGCGCGGTCGACGGCGTCGCGGCTTCGTCAGCGTCGGTGCTGAGGTTGTGGACACCGACGCCAAGCAGTCGCACCGGCCGCGCGCCGGCCTCGGTCTTCGCCAGCAGTCCCAGGGCTCGGGAGGCGATCGCCTCGGCATCGTCGGTCATCTGCGGCGTGCTGTGGCTGCGGGTCACCGTCGTGAAGTCGTCGTAGCGGACCTTGATGGTCACCGTGCGGGCGGTGATCGTCCGCTGCTGCAACCAGGCGGCGACGTCGCGCGCCATCTTGTCGATCTCCTGGCGAATCTCGCTCATCCCCGACAGGTCGTTGGCGTAGGTCCGCTCGGAGCTCGACGACTTGGACGGCCGGTTCGGTTCCACCCGGCGATCGTCACGCCCGTGGGCCAGCTCGATTAACCAAGGGGCAAGGTTGCCGACGATCCCCTCCAGGTCGGCTTGGGAGCGGGCCCGCACGTCGGTCAGCTTCTCGATGCCGTGCTCGCGCAGCTTGGCAGCCGTCACCGGGCCGACGCCCCACAGCGCATCGACCGGCAGGCCCTTCAGGAACATCTCCACGCGCTCCGGCGCGACGACCGTCAGGCCGTCGGGCTTCTTCCATCCAGAAGCGATCTTGGCGAGAAACTTGTTGGGCGCGACACCAGCCGAGGCGGTCAGCCTGGTGGTGTCCGTGATCGCGTCCTTCAGGCGCCGCGCGACCGTCACGCCGAGCGGCTCGCCCCAGCTGTTCTCGGTGACGTCGAGATACGCCTCGTCCAGCGACAGTGGCTCGACCAACGGCGTGACCTCGCGATAGAGCGCAAACACCTGTTGCGACACCACCCGATACTTCTGGAAGTCGGGCCGCACGATCACCAGCGATGGGCACAGCCGCACCGCTCGCGACATGGGGATCGCCGATCGCACGCCGAACCTCCGGGCCTCGTAGCTGGCGGCCGCCACCACACCACGCGTCGTCGGATCGCCGCCGACGGCCACCGGCCGGCCGCGCAGCGTCGGGTTGTCGCGCTGCTCGACCGACGCGTAGAACGCGTCCATGTCGATGTGGAGGATCTTGCGCATCTGTCGGAGCAGGGTCCGGCTTCAGCCGGACCCTCACCATTTACCTGCCCGTCGAGCCGAAGCCGCCGCGGGTTGGTGCCACCATCTCCGTGACCTCGTCCCATTCCACACGCGGACAGGGGAGCACCACGCCCTGGGCCAGGCGGTCGCCCTTGCTGACTTTCACCGGCTGATCCGTGACGTTGAGCAACTGAATCTTGATCTCGTCGGCCGGGCCGCAATAGTCGGCGTCGATGATGCCGACGCCGTTGGCGACCATCAGCCCGCGCTTCAGCGGCGTGCTGCTGCGGGCAAAGATCCCGAGAAAGTAGCCGTCCGGCACGGCAATCACCAGTCCCGTCCCCACCAGTTTGATGCTGCGGGGGGGAATCTCCAGGTCGACGGCGGCTGCGAGATCGAAGCCGGCGGCTCCCGCCGTGGCGGGTTCGGGCAGGCTGACGGATGAATCCAGACGTTTGATCTTGAGACGCATTGAGGAATAGTAATGCCAGTAGGGCGGCACTTCAGTGCCGCCGGTGTCGAGATGTTGGGGAGGCCGAATGAATCGCCTGAGTTCTGCAATCGTGGTGTTGGCACTGATGGTCGTGGCGCTGGTCGCCGTTCCGCGGGCGCAGGTGGCAGCGCCGCCAGCGCCTGCCGTGCCGGCGGAGCTCGCGCTCGATCGGCCATTGCCGGTTGACACCGCGGTGCGAACCGGGCGGTTGCCGAACGGCCTTCGCTACTTCATCCGCCAGAACAGCCGGCCTGAGAAGCGCGTCTCGATGCGTCTCGCGGTCAACGTCGGCTCGCTGCAGGAAGAGCCCGACCAGCGGGGCCTGGCGCACTTCCTCGAGCACATGGCGTTCAACGGCACCGAGAACTTCAAGCCCGGCGAGCTGGTGTCGTTCCTCGAGTCGATCGGCGCGCGCTTCGGCCCGCACGTCAATGCCTCGACCTCGTTCGACGAAACCATCTACATGCTCGACATCCCGACCGATCGCGCCGGCTACGTCGATCGCGGCATGCTGGTGCTGCACGACTTCGCCGCCGGGTTGTCGTTGCTGCCCGCCGAGGTGGAGAAGGAGCGCGGCGTCGTGCTCGAAGAGTGGCGCGGGCGCCTGGGCGCGGGCTCGCGGCTCACCGACAAGCAACTGCCCGTGATCTTCCAGGGCTCGCGGTACGCCGATCGCCTGCCGATCGGCCTGCCCGAGGTGCTGAAGAGCGCGCCGCGCGATCGCCTGGCCGCCTTCTACGAGAAGTGGTACCGACCCGACAACATGGCCGTGGTCGTGGTCGGCGACCTGCCGGTGGCCGAGGCCGAGGAACTGGTGAAGAAGCACTTCGGCGTGATTCCCGCGGCCAGGGGCGCGGCCGCAACCGTGGATGCCAGCGTGCCCGGCCACCAGGACACGCTGATCAGCATGTCGACCGACCCCGAAGCCCAGGGGTGGTCCGTGTCGATGGCGTTCAAGGGCCAGGTCGAAGTCGACAACACCGTGCGCGGCTATCGCAAGTCGCTGGCCGAGCAACTGGTGTCGCAGATGTTGAACCTGCGGCTGGCCGAGATCTCGCGGCGTCCGAACGCGCCCTTCCTCGGTGCGCAGGCCGGTGGCACCACCATTGGCCGCACGCTGGAGCTGTTCGAGATTGAAGCCGCCGTGCCTGAGGGCCAGATTACCGAGGGCCTTGCCGCCCTGATGCTCGAAGCCAAACGGATGCAGCAGTTCGGTTTCTCGGACGAGGAACTGAATCGCGCGAAGGCGGGTCTGCTGGCCGGCTACGAGCGTGCCTACAAGGAACGCGGCACCTCCGAAAGCGCCGGCCTGGCCAACGAGTACGTGCGCCACTTCCTGCAGCAGGAGCCGATTCCGGGCATCGAGTTCGAGTACCGGATCGCCTCGACCTACGTCCCGACCGTCACCGCTGCCGAAGTGTCGGCGTTGGCGAAAGCCCTCATCACCGACGAGAACCGCGTGGTCCTGGCCGTGGCACCCGAGAAGAAGGACACGCCGCCGCCGACGCCCGACATGCTGCGCAACGCCATTGCCCGCGCGAGTGCGGCGCCGGTGGAGCGTTGGGCCGACGCCACGTCGGGCCGCGCCCTGGTCGAGAAGGTGCCGCCCGCCGGCACCGTGGCGTCGCGTCGCGAAGTGGCCGAGGTGGGCGCGACGCTCCTGACGCTGTCCAACGGCGTCGAGGTGTGGCTGAAGCCCACCGATTTCAAGAACGATCAGATCCTCTTCACCGCCTATGCCCTTGGCGGCGTCTCGCTGGCCACTCCAGCCGACTACAAGAGCGCCAGCCTCGCCACTGCCATGGTCGGCGTCGGCGGCATGGGCGGGTTGAGCCCGGTTGACCTGAGCAAGATGCTGGCAGGCAAGATTGCCCAGTCGTCGCCCAACATCGGCGATTACACCCAGGGTATCAGCGGTTCGAGCACGCCGAAAGATCTGGAAACCGCGCTCCAGCTCAATTACCTCGCGCACACCGCACCGAACATGACGCCGGACGTGCTCGACCTGATTCGGCGGCGCCTGGCGGGCTCGTTGCAGAACCGCGACCAGAACCCGCGCGCGGTGTTCGGCGAGAAGGTCGAGCAGATCAACACGTCGAATCACTACAGCGCGGCGGCGTTGACGATGGCCGACGTCCCGGCACTCAGCCTGGAGACGATGAGGACGTTCTACCACGCGCGCTTCGCCAATGCCGCGGACTTCACCTATTTCTTCGTCGGTGCGTTCACGGTGGACGAGATCACGCCGCTGCTTGAGAAATGGGTGGCGACCTTGCCGTCACAGGGCAAGAAGACCTCGGCCTTTCGCGACATGGGCGTGAAGTTCCCCATGGGCGTGGTGAAAGAAGAAGTGAAGAAGGGCAAGGAGCCAGCCAGCCAGACGGTGCTGTCGTTCTTTGCCGACCCCGGCGTCGACGAGTTCGAAATGCACCGCGCCCGCGCGGCGTCGCAGGTGTTGAGCATTCGCCTGCGCGAGATCTTGCGCGAAGAGCTCGGCGGCACCTACGGTGTGTCGGTCGGCTTCAATAACGCGCCGCCCCTGCGCGGCTACGGCGCCATGGTCATTCAGTTCGGCAGCTCGCCCGAGAACCTCGACACGCTGGTCGCCGCCGCTCTGAAGGAGATCGAGCGCCTCAAGGTCGAGGGGCCATCGCTGGACGATGTCAACAAGGTGAAAGAGGCGGAGAAGCGCGACCTCGAAACCAATGTCCGCCAGAACTCCTATTGGTTGGGCTCCCTGCAGTCGGTTCACATGTTCGGCTGGGAGCCCAATCGCATCAACCAGCGTCTGGAACGCACGGAATCGCTGACGCCGGACATCATCAAGACGATGTTCCAGAAGTATTTCCCGATGGATCGTTACACGCTGGTGACGCTCAAGCCAGAAGCATGATGCGCAGGCCGCTGCGGCCGTATCGTGACGCGGATGTGCCGCACGACAATGGCGGTCACATGACCCACGATGACATTGCCATTGCCCTTCGGGGATTGGACTCGCGTCTCAGGGAGAAGCTCGGCGTGGCGGCCCTGTATGTGTTTGGGTCCGTGGCCCGCGGCGAGGCCGGTAGCGGGAGCGACGTCGACTTGCTCGTGGAGTTCGAGGGGCCACCGACCTTTGCCCGCTTCATGGATTTGAAGTTTCTGCGTGAAGATACGCTTGGCGCCCGGGTCGATCTGGTGACTCGCGGCGCGCTGCGCGAACGGCTCAGGCCGCGCATCGAATCGGAGCTTCGGCGTGTCGCGTGACGTCTCCGGCCTCGACCGCACGGGTCTAGACTAACTAGGCTGGCTTGAGGCCGTATTAGCGGTCTCCCCGGGTCAACATAAGGTCCGTTAGGCGAATAGATCCGGACAGGCCTTGCTGTTGACACGCGTCACGTGACACAGTACATTCCACATGATCAAGACGTTTGCGGATCAGCGCACCCGTGAATTGTTCACGACGGGGCAGGCGAAGCGCTTTCCCGCTGACGTGGCCAGACGCGCCACCCGCAAGCTGGAGTACGTGCATCTGGCCACCAGACTCGACGACCTCAAGGTGCCGCCAGGAAACCGCCTGCATTCGCTCAAGGACGATCGAAAGGGACAGCACGCCATTTCCGTCAACGATCAGTGGCGGATCTGTTTTCGGTTCCTTGATGGCGATGCCTGCGATGTTGAGATCTGCGACTATCACTGAATAGGAGTTCCCCATGAGCGTCCCCAACACCCGCGAGATGACGCGTCGGCCGACGCACCCTGGAGAGATGCTGCGGGAGGACTTCCTGCCGGAGTACGGACTGACCGTCGCTGGCCTCGCCGCGGCGGCGGGCGTGTCTCGCCAATCCGTCAACGAACTCCTCGGGGGTCGGCGAGCTGTCAGCCCGGAGATGGCGCTCCGCCTCGGTCGCCTGTTCGGCAACTCGCCCGAGTTCTGGCTGAACGCCCAGCGTACAGTTGATCTCTGGGACGCAGCTCGGAGCATCAAGGGTGACGTGGCCCGGATTAAGCCACTGCGTGTCGCATGACATCCGGTTGCACCAGACGGCGCCGCGCGAGCATCACCTTGTAGTTCTCTCGGGTCGGATGCGCGGCGCCGCTGGTGAACCGGCGCGTTATGCAGCAGATTGGAAAATGAGCACCTACCAGAACTTCACCGTTGATTTGCCAGAACGGCTCGCGATACTGGACCGAAAGTTCCGACCGATCGCGTCAGACGATGATCTGGATGTCAGCTACGCCCTGATGAAACTTGCGGCATCGTTCCTCCTGCCCTACGAGAGAATCAAAGGAACGAGCGGCGCGCGACGGGCCGACATCCGCGATTCGCAGTCGATACGAAAATTCCTGGAGCTTGATAAGCGCTTCCACGAAGCGTCCTATTGTTCCGATATTGCCCAGTGGTCATGCTTCGACGTTGCTGGTTTCAGTCGTGGACCAAGCGGCTGGCTCGGTAACGAGCGTCAACTCGACTTACCTGCTCACGAAGTACTTCAAACGATCAGGCATTCGGTCGCCCACTCCAACCTGTTCTTCGGTGGTGAGGTCACAATCGAGCACATCTACCTTGGCAGCCGGCGAGAAAGGGATCCTGAAACAGGCAAGTACCGAGTGGTTCGGTGCACGGCTCATGAGCTTCACCACTTTGTGGATGCATGGATTTCCAATGTGCAGAAGCTTCGGGTCAGTCCATCCCTGATCTGGCGTGAACTCGAAGTAGCCGCATAACATCGGCCGCAGCCGGCGGCGGCACGTGCGATCCTGCGCCGCCGCGGCTGAAATCTAGCTTTCGGCCGACGAAGACGACGGATTATCGCGGGAGACATCAACGACCCACGACGGTTGGCCGTCTGAGATGCGTGGCACGTCCAGGCCGTGCTACCGTAGCCTCAGGCAGGCCCATCAACGTGGATGAAGACGACCCCACGGACTTGACAGCGATCCGGCGCCGGTTGATCGAGCACATCGGGACGGGGGCCGTTCGGGTCACTCAGCATGCTCAGCAGGAGATGGCGGAGGAGGCTTTCGCTTACGACGACGTTGTCCATGCCCTAGCGGCCGGCGAGATCATCGAGAACTATCCCGAGCACCGTCGCGGCGCTTGCTGCCTGTTCTCTGGCATAACGCCACTCGGACGGCCCGTTCACGTCGTTTGCACCACCACCAAGGCGGTGCTGATCCTCATCACCATCTACGAACCCAAGCCACCGAAATGGGTCACGCCGACGCAAAGGAGAATACCCCAATGAAATGCAGTATCGAGGGTTGCCCGGGCGAATACGAAACGAAGAGCGTCGTGCACACGGTGCGTCATCGTGGGCAAGTGGTCGTCATTGACCACGTACCAGCAGAGGCGTGCTCGGTTTGCGGTGACGTGCTGTTCACGCCGGATACGGTACGTCGAATTGAGAACTTGCTGCGTGAATCGTCCGCCATGTCCCGCGCCCCTTCCCGGTCTGTCCCTCTCTACGAGTTTGCGTGACGCGTGACCGTTAGTTAGCAACTGCGACCGCAGCTGTCCCGGACATGGCAGAATCTGCTCTTCGGTGAGATAAAGTGCCAACTTGTCCGTCTATTACATTGACAAGCACGCCTCGGTCCCTCAGGATTCGCAGCACCCGGACCACGGACCCGATCTCAGCCATTCGTCCTGCGGAGCCCCTCTTGCGCAACGTCAGTAGAAACCACTCTGCCACCCGGAACGGCGTCGAGGTGATGCCATAGCGCTCTCCTCTAACCCTCGCACCGGCATGCTCGCCACGGTTCGCAACCGGCGAGGCGTGGTCAGCTCGGTTGAGCCCTACGACGGCAATACCGAAGGGCGCTTGCATCTCGTTACTGTCGAATACATCGACGCCGATGGCCCGCTCGAAGACCGCCTGATCTGGGAACGCGAGGTCGGTAGCACCCTGCTTGAGCCCACCGCGCTGCCCGATATTCACCAGGCACCCGGCATGTCACTTCGCTGACATTGTCGCGGATGCCCTGAGTCTCCCTGATTGCGAGAACCCAGAGGCCGCCTACTCGCTCATCGCAGATTCGGGAGCAGCTGCGAAACAGTGGCTACGAAGTGGTCACGATTGCCGCCACTCAGTTGAATGACAGGAGCGCGATAGTGCAGCACTTTACCCGGCTTGCTCGACTGTTGGTGGGAAAGGAGCGGGCGGCTCAGATCAAGGAGCGGGCGGATTGGTTCCTCGAGCCTGGTGAGTGACCTTGATCCGGTTCCATCAAGGTCGCCAAAAGGCGATGAGCAAGAGCCCAAGTCGCGAGGCGATCGAGCTCGTTCAGGTCCCCTGACGCGTTCGGATCCCGGATCCCGGATCCCGGATCCCGGATATAGTCAGTAGTTCCGCATGGCACCTCAATTCGTATACACGATGAAGGGGCTCGGGAAGACGTATCCTCCCGACGCTCAAGTCCTCAAAGACATCTGGCTGTCGTTTCTCCCGGGCGCCAAGATCGGCGTGCTCGGCCTGAACGGCGCCGGCAAGTCGACGTTGCTCAAGATCATGGCCGGCGTGGAAACCAGCTTCACCGGCGAAGCCTTTCCTGGCCAGGGCGTGAGCATCGGCTACCTGCCGCAGGAGCCCGTCCTCAACCCCGACAAGGATGTTCGCGGCAACGTCGAAGAAGGCGTCGCCGAGATCAAGGCGCTGCTCGATCGCTACGACGCCGTCAACGCCAAGCTCGGTGAAGACCTGTCGCCCGAAGAGATGGACAAGGTCATGGACGAGCAGTCGCGGCTGCAGGATCGCATTGACGCGACTAATGCCTGGGACCTCGACTCGCGTCTCGACCTGGCGATGGACGCGCTGCGCTGCCCGCCGCCAGATGCCAACGTCAGCACGCTGTCAGGCGGCGAGCGCCGCCGTGTCGCGCTGTGCCGCCTGTTGCTGCTGTCGCCTGATCTCCTGCTGTTGGACGAACCGACCAACCACCTTGACGCCGAATCGGTGGCGTGGCTCGAACGCTTCCTGAAGGACTACCCGGGCACCGTCGTCGCCATCACGCACGACCGCTACTTCCTCGACAACGTCGCCGGCTGGATTCTTGAACTCGATCGCGGCAGCGGCATTCCCTACGAAGGCAACTACACCGGCTGGCTTGAGCAGAAGTCGAACCGGCTGCAGCAGGAAGAGAAGACGGAAAGCAAGCGGCAGCGCTCGCTGCAGCGCGAGTTGGACTGGATCCGCATGTCGCCGCGCGCGCGCCAGGCCAAGGGCAAGGCGCGTCTCAACGCCTACGAAGACCTGCTGGCCGAAGACACCGCCAAGAAGGTGGACACGGTCGAGATTTACATTCCACCCGGTCCGCGTCTCGGCGACATCGTCGTCGAGGCCCGCGGCCTGAAGAAGGCGTTCGGCGACACGGTGCTGTTCGACGACCTCAACTTCACGCTGCCGCCGGCCGGCATCGTCGGCGTGATCGGCCCCAACGGCGCCGGCAAGACGACGACCTTCCGGTTGATTACGGGGCAGGAGCAACCGGATGGTGGCACGCTGAAGCTGGGCCAGACGGTGCAAGTCGGCTACGTCGATCAGTCACGCGACGCGCTCGATCCCAACAAGTCGGTGTATGACGAGATCACCGACGGCCTCGATGAACTCGAGATGGGCAAGAAGACGGTGGCGTCGCGGGCCTACGTCTCGTGGTTCAACTTCAAGGGCGGACAGCAGCAACGCAAGGTGGGCACGCTGTCGGGCGGCGAACGCAATCGCGTGCACCTGGCGAAGCTGCTGCGGAAGGGCAGCAACCTGCTGCTGCTGGACGAACCGACCAACGACCTCGACGTCGACACGCTGCGCGCGCTCGAAGAGGCGCTGCTCAACTACGCCGGTTGCGCCGTCGTCATCAGCCACGACCGCTGGTTCCTTGACCGCATTGCCACGCACATCCTCGCGTTCGAGGGCGACAGCCAGGTGCTGTGGTACGAAGGCAACTATCAGGATTACGAGGCCGACCGCAAGCGCCGGCTCGGCGCGCAGGCCGATCAGCCGCATCGCATCAAGTACAGAAAACTCACGCGGGGTTGAGTCAGCCAGGAGGCCCCCGCTTTATGTACCAGGAGGCCGGCACTTTAGTGCCGGCTGTCAGAAAGGGAGACAACGATGAGCGTAGACCAAGCCAGGTTTTTCGCGACCACGATCGGCCAGAACCTGCAGGGCGAGTGGATGCACACCTACAAGGTGATCAACGCGGTGCCCGATGACAAGAAGGATTTCCAGCCGGAACCAAACTCACGGTCGGCGTGGGAACTCGCGCACCATATCGCGATCTGCGACATCGGTTTCCTCCACGCGGTGGCCGCCAACGACTTCAGTGTCTTCCCGGCCAAGTGCGAGGCCAAGACCATTCCCGAACTGGCGGATTGGTACAAGCACGAGTTCGCGAAGGGGCTCGAGAAGGTGCTGATGCTCGACGGCAACCACCTGTCGCAGATCGTCGAGGCCTTTGGCATGAAGCTGCCGTCGATGACCTACCTGATGTTCTGCAACAACCACATGATTCACCACCGCGGCCAGCTCACCACCTACCTCCGCCCGATGGGCGGCAAGGTGCCGGCGATGTATGGCGAAAGCTTCGACGAGAAGATGGGCGGCTAGCGTCCTGCGACTCCTGATTGTGGCGTGGGCGCTGGTCACCAGCGCCTGCGCCGCCCCGTCGGCCGACACGGTGTTCGTGAATGGCACCATCGTCACCGCCAATGCCTCACAACCCAGGGCTGAAGCGCTGGCCGTGCGCGGCGAACGCATTGTCGCCGTCGGCACGTCGACCGAGATTGCCGCCATGGCCGGCTCGGCCACCCGCCGCATCGACCTGGCCGGCCGCGTGGTCGTGCCGGGCCTGAATGATGCGCACCTCGTGCTGAGTGGCGCGACGGCCGCGAGGGCGCGGGTGCTGGGCGCCGACGCGCTGTCAAATGGCGTGACCTCCGTGCAGGTATTCTCGGTGACCCCGGTGGCCGACACGGTTCGCGCGTTTCGCGAGGCAGACCTGCCGATGCGCGTGCGGATTCTGCGCATGCCGACCCCCGAGGCCTCTGGCGTGAATCGCGACAGCCGTCCGTTCTTTCCGCCACAGCCGACGCCGCGCATTGACGTGCGCGGCATGGGATTCGTGCTGTCCGGCAGCGACGGCGAGCGCTTGCGGCAGGCGGTTGGCTGGGCCTACGGCAGCGAGGATCCGATCGCGATCGTGACCACGGACCCGCAAGCGGCCGCCGCCTATGTCGCGGCGCTCGAGATGCGCGGTGCCCCGGACGTCTGGCACGCCAAGCGGCCGCGCATCGATCAGCCGGTCGCGATGCCCGCGACGTGGTTCGCCCGATTACCACGGCTCGGTGTGGTGGCGGTGCAGACGCCGAGACCTGGCGCGCCACTACAGGCATTCCTCGCCGCCGGCGTGGCACTGGCGCTGGGTTCTGGCGACACCTTCCGTGGATTCGACGTGATTCGACTGGCGACGATGGCGGCCCTTGGTGGGGAAGCGTTGACCGTCGACCAGGCGCTGGCCGCCGCCTCGTATGGGTCGGCTGCCAGCGAGTTCGAGGACGAGAGCAAGGGTCGCCTCGTGGTCGGCGCCCTGGCCGACCTGGCCGTGTTGTCGCGCGACCCGTTCGCCAGTAATGAAGAAGAACTTGGTCGAATCCAGTCAGTGTTGACTATGATCGGTGGACGGCCTGTCTACGATGTTCCCAGACCTTAGAACGTTCCTCGACCAACTCCGACGTGATCGCGACCTCGTCGAGATCACCGCGCCGGTCGACCCCGTGCTGGAAGCCGCCGAGATTCACCGCCGGGTGATTGCCGCCGGTGGGCCAGCGTTGCTGTTCACCAACATCAAGGGCGCGGCGTTCCCGCTCGCCACCAACTTGTTCGGCACGCCGCGGCGCGCCGAACTGGCGTTCGGCAAACGGCCGCTCGAGTTCATCAAGCGCGTGGTGCATCTCGCCGAGACCGTGTTGCCGCCAACACCGGCAAAACTGTGGGGCGCGCGCGATGTCGGCCTCGAGCTGCTGAAGGTCGGCACGAAACGCCTGGCGACCGGACCGGTGCGCGAGGTGGTGACCAGCGATGTGCGGCTGGATCAGCTGCCCGTGATCACCTGCTGGCCCGATGACGGTGGGCCGTTCGTGACCCTGCCGCTCGTCTACACCGAGCATCCCGAGAAGCCCGGTCACCCGCCTTCGCGTGGCTCCGGCGGGGCAAGCAATCTCGGCATGTATCGCATGCAGGTCTACGACCAGCGCTCGACCGGCATGCATTGGCAGATTGGCAAGGGCGGCGGCTTCCACTATGGCCGCGCCGAAGCGCGCAACCAGGCGCTGCCGGTCACGGTGTTTCTGGGCGGTCCGCCGGCGTTGATTCTGTCGGCGATCGCGCCGCTGCCCGAGAACGTGCCCGAGCTGATGCTGGCGTCGCTGATCGCCGGCGAGCGCCTGCCGCAGGTGGCGGGCCCCAACGGCCATCCGCATCCGCTAATCGCGAGTGCCGAGTTCGCGCTGATGGGGCAGGTGGCGCCGCGCCTGCGGCGACCCGAGGGCCCGTTCGGCGATCACTACGGCTACTACTCGCTGCAGCACGACTACCCGGTGTTCGACGTCCGCCAGATTGCGCATCGCAAGGACGCGATCTATCCCGCCACCGTCGTCGGCAAGCCGCGCCAGGAAGATTTCTTCATCGGCGACCTGTTGCAGGAGTTGTTGTCGCCGCTGTTCCCACTGGTCATGCCGGCGGTCGAGCAGTTGTGGTCGTACGGCGAGACCGGCTATCACTCTCTGGCGGCGGCCGTGGTCAAGCAGCGCTACAAGCGCGAGGCGATGGCGAGCGCCTTCCGCATTCTGGGCGAAGGGCAGTTGTCGCTGACCAAGTTCGTGCTCCTGACCGATCGGCCAGTGGATCTGAAAGATTTTCGTGCCACGCTGGAGCACGTGCTGGCCCGCACCGATCCGCGCACCGACCTCTACGTCTTCTCGAACCTGTCGATGGACACGCTCGACTACACCGGTCCGGTCGTGAACGAGGGCTCGAAGGGGGTGTGGCTCGGGCTGGGTGACCCGGTCCGTGACCTGCCGCGGGCGTTCGCGCCGCCGGTGCCGCCGCCGTCCGATGTCACCGCTGTGCGGGTGTTCTGCGGCGGTTGCCTTGTGGTCGGCACCCGCAGCTTTGCCGACGACCCGCAGGCGCCCAGGCGCGTGGCCGCGCACCCGGCGTTTGCCGGCTGGCCGCTGGTCGTCGTGAGCGACGAGCCCGAGCGCGCCACCCGCAGCGACATGAACTTCCTGTGGACGACGTTCACCCGCTTCGAGCCGGCCGCCGACATCCACTCCGCCGCGCAGCAGGTGGTGCGCAACCACATTGCCTACGAGCCGCCCGTGGTGATCGATGCGCGCATGAAGCCCTGGTATCCGGCCGAGGTAACTTGCCGTCCTGACGTGGCGTCAAAGGTGAGTGAGCGCTGGCACGAGTATTTCCCTGGCGGCAAGGTTCAGATGGGCGATTCGGAGCGCGGACACCTGGACTGAACCGCGAACCGCGAATGGCGAATCGCGACCTGCACTATGATCAATTCGTGAGCGATACGACGACCAACGGCATCCGCGTGCAAGTGACCACGAAGTTTCTTCCCGAGCGCAGTTCGCCGAAGGAACAGGAGTACTGGTTTGCCTATTTCATCCGCATCTCCAACGCCGGCCCGGCCGCGGCGCAGCTGCTCAGCCGCCACTGGGTGATTACCAACACCGACGGCGAAGAAGAGGAAGTGCGCGGCGAGGGCGTGGTCGGCGAAAAGCCGCTGCTGGCGCCAGGCGCGACCTACGACTACAACAGTTTTTGCCACCTCAAGACCGCGGTTGGTACCATGCATGGCAGCTACACCATGGTGACGCCCGACGGCGACACGTTCGAGGCGCGCATTGCGCCCTTTACGCTCGCCGTTCCCTACGCCTTGAACTAATTACTTAATGGCCCTTCTCCGATCCGGCGCTCCCAGCATGCGACGAGCCGAACGCTCGTCGGCACGATCCTCGTCGCCAGCCGGAGGCGAGCCCGTCAAGTCCGCAGCCAGGAAGAAGATTGATTCCGCTGCCGCCTGGCGCGAGTTCCGCGAGCTGATCTGGGTCCATCGCAAGCGCCTGGCCATTGGCCTCACGCTGATGATGATCAGCCGCTTGTCGGGCATCGTCTTGCCGGCGCTCTCCAAGTACGTCATCGACGACGTGATCGGGAAGGGCCGGCACGAGTTGCTGATGCCGATCGCCCTGGCGGCCGGTGCCGCGACCATTGTCCAGGCGTTCACCAGTTTCTTCCTTGGGCAGACCCTTGGGGTGGCGGCGCAGCGCGCGATCACCGACATGCGCAAGAAGGTGCAGGCCAAGATCATGCGTCTGCCGGTGCGCTACTTCGACTCGACCCAGAGCGGCGTGTTGTTGTCGCGCATCATGAGCGATGCCGAAGGCATCCGCAACCTGGTCGGCACCGGCCTGGTGCAACTGGTCGGCGGTGTGCTGACGGCCATCATCAGCCTCGGCGTGCTGCTCTACCTGAACTGGCGCATGACCGTGGTCACGGCCCTCGTGCTGGGGACGTTCGGCAGCGGGATGGCGTACGCGTTCAACCGCCTGCGACCGCTGTTCCGCGAACGCGGCAAGATCCAGGCGGAAGTGACCGGCCGGCTCACCGAGGCGCTCGGCGGCATTCGCATCGTCAAGAGCTACACCGCGGAGAAGCGCGAAGAAATCGTCTTCACTCACGGCGCGCACAAGCTGTTCCGGAACATCGCGCAGTCGATGACCGGGGTCTCGGCGACGACTTCGGGCAGCACCGTGATCGTCGGTGTCGTCGGCGTCATCATGATCTGGATGGGCGGCAATGCCATTCTCGCGGGCCGCATGACGCTCGGCGATTTCGTCATGTATATCTTCTTCATCGGCCTGCTGGCCGCGCCAATGATCCAGGTGGCCTCGATCGGCACGCAGATTACCGAGGCGTTCGCCGGTCTCGATCGCATCCGCGAGATCATGAACATGCAGACCGAGGACGAGGCCGACGCCGGCAAGCCGTCGCTTGGCCCAATCGCCGGCGACATCCGCTTTGACGATGTCTGGTTTGAATACAACGAGGGTGTGCCGGTCCTGAAGAACGTGACCTTCCACGCGGCGCCGGGGACGACGACGGCGCTGGTGGGCTCGAGCGGCTCGGGGAAGAGCACCCTGATCAGTTTGGTGATGGCGTTCAACCGCCCGCTGAAAGGCACCATCTCGGTCGACGGCAAGAACCTGATGGACATCCCGCTGCGCGACTATCGTGAGCAGCTGGCGTCGGTGCTGCAGGAGAATTTCCTGTTCGACGGCACCATTGCCGCGAACATCGGCTATGCCGCTCCCGGCGCCTCGCTGGATGCCATCAAGGCGGCCGCGAAACTGGCTCACTGCGAGGAGTTCATTCTCAAGTTCCCCGAGGGCTACAGCACGATCGTCGGCGAGCGCGGCATCAAGTTGAGCGGTGGCCAACGCCAGCGCGTCTCGATCGCCCGCGCCATTCTGGCCTCGCCCAAGGTGCTGATTCTGGACGAAGCGACCTCCAGCCTCGACAGCGAGAGCGAAGAGATGATCCAGGACGGCCTGAATGCGCTGCGCACCGGCCGCACGACGTTCGTGATTGCCCACCGCCTGTCGACCATCCGCAGCGCCGACCAGATTCTGGTCATGGAAGGGGGCGAGATTGTCGAGCGCGGCACCCACGCCGAGCTACTGGCGCGCGACGGCCGCTACCGTCAGCTGCACGACAAGCAGTACACGCTGGAAACCAACCGCTTCATCAACCCGGGTGAAGACTGGACGCCGGAGGCGCCGAAGCAGGTGAAGCCAAAGCCTGCGTCGACGCAGATGTAGCCTCGCCCTCGGGGCTCGGTAGGGCTCGCGCCTCGCGGCGCTCGTGGGTTACAGGTAGCCGCCCGTTTTGTCATTGGAACCTTTCCCGCGTTCTGCCAGTATTTTCATCACTGAGGGACGAACGACGTGCTGAACAATCCGGCTGACATTCTTTCCATCGTATTGCGCGGCGCCATGGGCCGCTCTGGACGCAAGCGCGCGAAGCGCGCGACCCGGTTCATCACGGGCAACGGCGGCTTCCTGACCGCGAGCACCGTGCTGGCGGCCGCGGGCGTCGCGTGGGGCATCTACGACAGCGTCAAGGGACAGAATGTGCCTGAGGTGCCCGGAGGGCCGCAGGTACCGGGGGTGCCGGGAGTATTGGGGGCGACGGCGCCGGCGGCGTTCGGCGGTGTGATGCCGCCAATCCCAGTGCTGCCGGCGGCGCTGCCCAACCCAGTCCTGCAGATGATTCGGCTGGCCGTGTCGGCCTCTCGGGCTGATGGCGAGCTGACCGGCCAAGAGCGCGAAGTGATTCTGGGGCGCGCCAAGGAAGCCGGACTCGACGCCGTGATTGAGGCCGAGTTGACGACCGTGCGACCGCTGGCCGAGATCGTCCGCGGCATCGCCGACCCGGCGGCGCGCAAGGAGTTCTACACGCTGGCGTTTACCTGTCTCTTATACACATCTCCGAGCGCACGAGACTAAGGCGAATCTCGTATGCCGTCTTCTGCT
>ENA-ORBV01004540-ORBV01004540.1-microbial-mat-metagenome-genome-assembly--contig:-NODE-4540-length-26494-cov-10.163569_pt1 | contig 26494 bp, 39 predicted proteins | sample MGYA00237777_ERZ505514 | MGnify/ENA primary metagenome ERZ505514 (study PRJEB26160, sample SAMN06269048) | microbial mat metagenome | isolation source: Oligotrophic lake microbial mat | place...
GCGTAGGGGGCGGCGGCGGCGGCGGCGGAGTCGGCGGCGGAGGCGGCGGAGGCGGCGGCGTCGGCGGCGTCGGCGGCGTAGGCGTAGGCGGAGGCGGCGTCGGCGGCGTAGGCGGCGGCGGAGGCGGCGGCGGCGGTCCGTTCCGTGAGCATCGTCCGCCACGCCTCGCCGAAGCCGTATTCGTCGGCGGTGGGCTGGACGAGCGCCAGTCGGTCCCACATCGCGTCCATGACGATGGCGAGGCGCTCGGTTTCGTGCTCACGGCCGGTGCCAGCGGCCAGCGGGATCAGGCTGCGCCATTCGTCGGAGTTGAGGGCCTCGATGGACATCCGGTCCTGGGTCGGGATGATCCAGCGGCCGACGACTGCGGACATGCAGTCCGGGACGTCGTCGGTTAGCTTGCCGGTGAGGGCGAGGTTGATGGCGGCGACTGTGCAGGCAGCCTCTTTGGTGCCAAGGCCGTGGACGAGATCGTGGGTGGCGACGAACGTGGCGATGCTGTCACGTTCGACGGTGGTCAGGGTCATGGCGTCTCCTCCAAACTGTCCGTTTCCGGCAGGGTCATCAGCGGCCCGCCGACCTCGATGGATACCCGCGCCACGCCAGCAGAGAGCGGGGCCAGGCGGCGGAACGCGGCGGGCGATAGGTCGAGCAGCGTCGGGTCGCCGTGACGCTCTCCGCAGGCGCAGGAATCACGGAGCACGACGCGGACACAGGCGTCGGCGCAGACCGTGACCCGCTGGCCGCGCCAGTCGCCGAGCACCTCGCGCAGGACCGGGCCGGCAGCGGCGTACAGACCGTCACCATCGTCGTACCAGGTCGCCCAGCCTCCGAGCAGGACGGACCCGACCATCGCCCCGAGCACTTCGGTGCGGGCTTGGGTCGCCGACATGGACGAATGGATCCGTTCCGGGATTGCACCGGTTCGGACCGTCGGCGATGAGGTAGCGGCGATGACGAGCAGCGCCGTGACGACGACGAGGGCGGCGCGGGTCACGGCAGCCCGTCCAGCAGGTCGATGGCGCGCTTTAGCTCGGCGTCGAGGTCCGTCTCACCTTCGTCGAAGGCAAGGCCGCGGGCACCTTTGAGGGCGCTGCGGATCGTCTCGCGGTCCAGCGCTGGCGGGGTGGCGGCTTCGGCTTCAATGGCGAGGATTTCGGCGAGGGTTGGTCTTCCCATCTGGATACCGCGCTCAACCGGGAGGAACGCCTTAGTCGTCCCGCACTCAATGCACACGCCGGTACCGTCTAGCCAGCAGTGGCGGTGTGGAGTGCGGGACGGCCTAAGTAGCCACTTCCCGGCCTCGGTTCGCGGCTCGCTCATGGCAGCTCCTTCACGGCGGCGTCCAGGTCGGCGAGGGCGGCGCGGAGGTCTCGCAGGGACTCTGCAAGCTCCTCGTAGTGGAGGTCATGTTCGAGCCCGGCGTCGTCGTACTCGCTCACGGCCTCCCGTGCCGCCTCAGCTACGCGCCACAGGGGATCGGCGAGGTTGACGGCGACCACGATGGCGAGGGCGTTCTCGGGTCCGTTGGGTCCGTTGCCGACCATCGCAAGGTGGTCGGCGTCACCGAAGTCCACCCACGAGAGGTCGCTGTACTGGATGTCGGGGTTGCCTACGGCTCCTGTCGCCATCACCGCGAGGAACGCCTTTGCGGCGGCTTGCTTCTGGTCGTGGCAGCCTACGGTGAGCGAATGGACGCGCCCCTCGGTCCTCGCGGCCAGCGCCGCTGCGACTTCGGCGGGGGTCACAGATACGGCCCTAGCGCCTTCTTCTCCTCGACGGTCAGGCGACGCCCCGCCGCGTGCTCGCCGGGCCATACGGACTCCTTCAGAGCGCCGCACCGGCATTCGTATTCGAAGACCGCGGTGCCGCCCGCCCGGAAGTAGTAGTACGACGAGGGCTGGATAACCCAATCGTGTCGGCCGATTACCCGGTCTACCCATGAATGCTGGGCCTTGGCTGCGACTTCATCTCGGCTCACGGCATCTCCTTCACGGTGGCGTCCAGGTCGGCGAGGGCGGCGCGCCATTCGTACTGAACGCCACGCATGACATGAGGCGACCGGAAGCCGTCTGGGAGTTGACTCTGGCCAACCTTGACGTACTCGCCGCGCATCTCCGGGTCGGGCAGCGTGTCGGGCAGCGGCCACGGGCCGTGCGACTGGCGATCACCCGGGAAGGGGCCGCCGATTGTGCGAACTAGGAACACTTCGGCGACTTCGGCGGGGGTCATGGCTTGGTCTCCGGCTTGTAATCGGGCGTTGCGAAACGCGGAGGCACGAGCGCCGCTCCTGGGACCACGCCGAAGCCGAGAGCCCCGATGGCACCGGCCAGCCCTACCGACGACACCCAGAGGATGTCTTTGTCGTCAGGAGCGGCGCGAGATGTCGTGATGGCGAAGCCAATGGCCTCCCCGATAGGGATAATGTGCAGCAGCCTTGGCTCGTCCTCGTTGGCATCGAAGTCGCGCAGGACGATGCTGTCCACCTGGCGGATGTGCCCGCCGGACGCTGCCCATGCGAGCAGGTGCCGCGCGGCCTCTGTGGACGGCTTGGCGGGATCGTGCGGGTTCATCGCAACGTCACCCACAGCAGGATCGCGGCGACCACGACGGCGACGCCGATCCACAGGAAGATGCGGGTGGGCGGCTCGGGGCCGTACTCCGCTACGAAGGCTGCGAGGTCGGCGTCGATGGCCTTGCAGCCGTCGCAGGTGCAGTCAGAGTCTTCGTAGCAGGCGAGGTCGCAGCACGACGTCTCCGTGACGTACAGCGGGTCGGGGTCGAGGCCAGCGATGAACGCATCGAGGTAGTGACTCTGGTGCTCGGGGCCGGGAACAAAGCGGGGGTCCGGGTCGGGACGGTCGAGTCGGTCGAGTCGGTCGAGGTAGTCGAGGTAGTGACTCTGGCGCTTGGGGCGTTCCATGTCGATGTCCTCCTTCATGGGGTGGGTCTTCACCGAAGCACCTCAGCGATCGCGCCGCTGGCGAGGTCCGAGGGTCGCCAAACGTGGACGGTGCAGCCGACCTCCTCCAGCAGCTCCAGGACTTCGGCCTGACGCGACGAGAGGTAGCCCTTCTCGGACTTGAGTTCGGCGAAGATGAGCCGACGATCCCGGCGACGAACGAGCGTCAAGTCTGGGAAACCGGGCTCCGACCCCAGCGAGTAGCGGGGGTGAAAGACGAGGCCATCGAGAGGCGGTGCCCCGACGCCGTACTGCGCGGCCTCGGCGAGCATCGCCTTGCGGGCCGAGAGGGTCACGCCCCAGCCGAGGTCGCGGGCTTGGCGGATGACCTCGGCCTGCAACTTCGCCTCGGTCATGGCCCGGAGTGCTCGGTCCTGGTCGGTGAGGGCGGTCATGACTCGCCTCGCAGATTGGCTAGGTACCGCTGCGTCGATTGCACTTGCCGTTGCGACGATGCCGCTACCTCGTCGGCTCGGTCGGCCTTGGCGAGCGCGGTCAGGGACGGACGGCCCCGAGCGTCAAGAGCGTCGATGGCCCCGAACAGGAAGCCCTTGATGTCGCCCTGTTTCGTCCCGGCGTCGGCGAGCCGATCCATCATCCCGACGAGGGCGTTGGCTCCGTGGACCTCGACAGCCGTGACGAGCTTGCGGTGGTAGCCGTTGCCGGGTCGGACGTCGCAGCCGTGCTTGGACAGCCAGACGAGGACTTCATGCTCCGGGTCGTCCCAGGGGTCGGGCGCGGTGCTCTGCTTGTCTTGGCTCGTCTCGTCTAGTCTTAGGCCCGTAGTGCGAAACCCGTTCGGGTTTGGTTTGGGTACCGTTCGGGTACCAGACGGTCCCCGACTGGTCGCGTACAGCCTCCGCCGTTCGCGCTCCGCGTCTAGGCCGTGAATGCGGAAACGGGTGCCGGTCCCGAGGTCCACCAGACCCGCCTCGACAAGCGCCGATAGGGACGCCTTGCGGGTGCCGTGAGGGATGGGCGCGGAGGCTGGATGCGCCTGATCCGCGACAACCAGCAAGCGAAGCCAGGCCGCTAGATGGCGGTCGTCGTCATAGATGGACGCGAACTTCGGGTCATCGACGATCGACCAATAGACCCGCGAATAGGGAGCACGTTCACTCATCGAGCTACTACCTCGATAGACGCGATGACGCCCGCCAATCGGGTAGTAGCCGAGAGACGGGCGCCGTCCGCGATGGTATTCGATTCGTCGCTACTACCGACACCCGGATTATACCTCGCGCGAGGTACTTCACATCCGCGCATCCGCCGAGCGTTCGCCAGCGCGTAGGCCGTCCGGTGCGGGGTGCCGTGTCGGGGCCGACGTGCGCAGCGTTCCTTGACACGGACCATCCACGCGCCGCACACCGCGCGATCCTCAGGACAGATGTGGGTCCGCTCCAGATTGATCGCGGCCTTCCAGTGTTGGCCTGTCCAGACGACAGGCTCACGGCAGACGATGCAGAGGCCAGGGAGGCGGATCACAGGTTACGCTCGGCGCTCATGCCGTCATCGCTAGGTACTCACGGAAGAGGCCGCGCTGCACCTTCGTCGGCGGTCGGTTATTGGCGGCTCCACACAGGGCAACGAGGAAGCCCATGTCGTCGGACGCCCGGACGCCCATGCGGAGGTCCGACTTCACGTGTTCCGTCGTGAGCATGTCGATTGCGTCCCACGGATGCTCGGTTCCCCAGACGGTCCGGCAGACGTGGCCGGGCTCCAGGTGGTGCAGGACACATCCGCCGTCTCTGAGCATCACGGCTTCCCAGAGGCCAGCTTTCATGGCTTCGGCTCAATCGGCGACGGTTCGACGTACTGCACTTCCTCAGCGCCGAAGCCCAACATGCATCCGCCCTGACAGTCCGGGCAGTAGCCGTTGATAAGGCGATGCTCGCCGGTCGGCACCAACGCGGACTCGGCTACCTTGGCCAGCAGTTCGTAGGCGTCGCGGGCGAGGATGAGGTAGCCCTGTTCGTCGAGAGACGCCATCACCGCCGCGTGGTACGCATCGAAGTCAGCCGGGGGCGGGATGCGAACAAGCGCGATCCGCAGGGCGTCGGTGGCCTTCATGGGCGGACGACCTTGCCGCCGTCCTTGATGGCGGCGTCGTGCCAGGAATGCTGTCCCTCGTGCATCTCCGCGAGGGTGCAATCGACGAGGCCCACCTTCGTCTCGACTCGCCAGCCGCACAGGGCATCCTCTCGGAAGATGGCCTCAGCAGCCGCCTGTACGTCGACCGGCCCCGTACCGGTGTCCTGTGCCTCTGCGGGCGTCTCCGTGGCTTCTGGCGCGACCGTGGCGGCTTCCTGTGGCTCCGTGACCTCCAACGCTTGGCGTCGTGCCGCGATCCGTTCGCGAGCGGTCGGCTGGGCAGCGGCAGCGACCAAGGGAGCATTCTCCGGTGGCCCGGCCTGTTCCATCTCGTCGGAGATGTAGACGCCACCGAGGACCCGCGGAAACGCCTTGCGCAGCCCGTTGGCCTCGGCGCACTTGGCAAGCTGGTTCTCAGGCATCTGCCACCACATATCGTCGGCGTAGCTGTATTCGCCCTTCGTGTGCTTTGGCTTCAGTTCGTGCCAGCGCGCGTCGCCGACCTGGGGCCGGATGCCGTCCGGATAGGCGCGGTAGACCGTGACGCGGGCGATGCGCGGGTGAGGCGTCGGCGAGCCGCTGTCTCCGCATTCGCACGCCTCGAACTCGGGCGCATCCGATCCGCGGTACTGGCCCGTTCGCTCGGCCGTCGAGCGGTAGCCGTCGATGCCCGTCTGGTGGTTGACCTTGCCGTTGCGCTTGATGGCGTAGATCTGCTTCGTGAACGGATCCAGCCCGGTGTGGTGGGCGACCATCGCGAACAGCTGCATCTCCTGAACGGTCAGCTTGGACAGCCCGAGCGCGTCCTGCAACGGCTGGAGCCGTTCGTAGACGGTCATCGCGGCGCTGATGTCGGGGTCGATGGAATCCGTGGTGGTGAGCGCGAACTCTTCGGTCATTGCTTGCCTCCAACAGGTCGAAGGACGCGCGGTCCCTCGACGGTGGTTGAATGGATGGACTCGACGGCGTCGAGGTCTTCGCAACGGGTGTGGCCGTACTCCTCATCTAGCAGGACCCGGTATGCCTTGGCGACGGCCGGCCAGTTGACTCGGCTCGTGTCGGCGTTCTTGCGCCACGTCACGCGTCCTTCGATGCCGTCTGCATCACCGATCAGGGCGCGGATGGTGTTCGCCAACGTCCCCTCGGTCGCCTCGGCTTCCTTCACGGCGGCCTTGGCGGTCAGCCAATCGGTCACGACGGCATCGAGGTCGGGCGTGGTCGGAATCAACGTCCCGTCGTTCCGTGGGTGGAGCTTGGACAGGACGCGGCGGGCATTCTCCGAGCCATCGACGGGCGGTCGGGTGCCCGACTGGACCCAGCCCCAGAACTCGGCTTCGAGGAAAGCGAGGTCGGCAATGAACGCGTCGTCGCGGGCGATCTCGTAGACCTTCGGTTCACTGCCGCCGGTCAGGACCGCCACGTCGGCCACGTCGTAGCCCGTGACCCATAGCTGATGCTGGACCTGGCACTGGACCCGACCCGGCACGTCCTCCCCGCCTGCCCATCCGAAGCGCGTCGTCTTGATCTCGACGATGCGTCGCTCGCCGACCACCTTCCGGTCCAGCGAGGCGAACGCGTACGGCACGTCGGGGTGCGCGAGCATCTGATTGACTCGCTGTAGCTGGCGGCCGGTGGCATCGGCGTACCAATCCGCCACGACGGGCTCCAGGCGGTGGCCCCACTCGAACAGGCGAGCCGTGGCCTCGTCGGGTGGGTCCCTTTCCACGAGACCGGACTTCTCGGCCCACAATTCCAGGACCGACCCAACCTCCCCGGCGATGACTGGCGCGTCGGACGATCCGATGCCGGTCTTCCGCATGGCGAGCCATTCGTCCGTGCCTTGACGGACCGACAGCCGCTCTGGAGCCCGCATCCCCGCGCTCACGACCGCACACCCGTCCGCTCATAGCGCGACTGTGCCCGCCGCTCCCACACCACGGACGCTGGCGAGCGATGCCCGCCGACGTGCCCGAAGCCGCGCCCACACGGCCCACCGTGGCGCGTCAGGGTGCCGCGACACGGCTCGGGCTTGCCCTTGCGCGGTCGCAGGTCAGGCCCGCGCCCAGCGCCACCCTTGGCGGCAGGTGGCACGCGGACACCGGCAGCGAGGCCGAGGCGCGCCGCGCGCTGCACCGTCTGGACCATGATGCCGAGGTCACGCGCTGTCCGCGATCGGTTGCCGTTGTGGCCGCGCAGGCGCTCGATGATGTCGCGCGTTCGCGGCGTGAGGGCCCAGTACGGGTCGACCTCGATGACGAGGCGGGTGGCTTGGCCTGGTTGGCTCAGGCGGAGGGCCGACATCAGGAGCCGTCCCCGCGCTCATGGCACCGCTCGCAGACAGCCACCCGGCCCCCGCCGCCGCCCATCGCGCCCCAGACGTAGGCGCCCCACTCCAGACCCGTCCACCTCTTGCACACGTAGCAGCGGTCATAGGCGAGGCATTCGGAGCAGCCATCGCGGCCGGTGCCATCCGGGCCGAGGCGCGCAGGTTCGGGGTGCCCGCACGAGGGACACGCCAGCGCGGCTTCCGCCGTGTCGCGGGCGAGGTCGGGGTCGGTGAGGTAGAGGGCGGTCATCGCCCGACCCCGGCCGGATATACGTAGTGGTCACCGGCCCATTCGTCCTCGACCGCCACGTACTCAGCCCACTCGGCCTGTGTCTCCCAGCGAAGCTCCGTGAGCAGCGCGTCCACCAGCCGCTCGGACTCGACGTACAGGCGCGTCTCAGGGGCAGCGGGGTCCGGGTACGCGCGGACCGCGACCATCGTCCGAAGGCGGCGCTGCGCCCGTGCGTGCGCTCGTTCCAGGATGCCGGGATCGCGGGTCATCGGACGGCCACGTCGCGGAGCGCGGCGGCGAGCGCGAGCATGGCTTCCGCAGGGGTGGAGCCGTGGGCGCGCACATGCCGCTCGTGCCACGGTCGGCCGACAAGGCCGGGTGCGTCGGCCGCGGCGAACCAGGCAATTCTGGCGGGCAGGACGACGTCGAAGGAGCGGAGCGACAGAATGGCCCATCCCTCTGGCAACGCGGCCTCAGCCTCAGCCCATGCCGCGCCGAGCGCCACCGCGGTCGTCGTCGGGGTCGTCGTCTCTGTCGTCATAGCCCGTTCTCCTAGCCCGTTAGCCCGTTTGGTTGCTGGCCCCGGCGGACGGGCTACGCCGCCGGGGCCGCGTCGGTCAGCCGCCCCCGGCGCCTGACGTAGATGTCGCGCCGCCGACGGGAGGGGGGCCGCCCGGCAGACGGCGCGAAGGCGGTACCGGCGCCTCGGCCGGGGCTGGATCCGCGTCTCGGCTCACCAGGTCGCCCCCAGGCACCCGGGCCAAGTCAGGATCCAGCCGCCGCCGGGAAGCCGGAACGCTCACGACTCCGTGAATCCGGGTGCAGCCCTTGATGGCGCACGGCCCCAGCTGGAAGCTCATCCGAGCGCTCGCCGCTGACATCGCGGGCAAACGCCCCACGGCACCTTGTGGCCGAACACGACGCAGAGCAGGACGCCGATGCGGCGGGTCACGCCGGCCCGCCGATCGCGAAGAGCCACGCGCAGAACGTCCACAGGGCCACGAGCAGGAGCGCGGCGGCGGGCAGCGAGCGGAGCAGAAGCGTCCAGTCGTCGCGGGTCATCGGACGCCCGTCATGTCTTTGGCCAGCGAGCGTTCCCGCCAAGCCGGGAGCCAGCAGGGCGCCGGTCGCACGGCCAGCTCGCGGTCGCAGCGCTGGCAGCGGACCTGCGCGACGGTCATGCGCTCGAAGGGGTCGCCACAACGGCGGCAGGTCGGCATCAGGCGACGGCCTCTTCCGAGGCTCGGCGGGCGACCATTCGTCGACGCGACGCCTCGCCGCAAGTTCGGCAATAGCGCCGGCCGCTCGCGGTGGTCGTGTAGGGATGTCCACGAAGGCACCCATCCGGGTTGGCTCTCGATGCTCGTGGCGCGTGCAGGTGGCGCAGTACGCCGTTCTTACCGCGTCGGACGTTCTCGCGGTGCGTCACCGCCTCCAGGTGCTCCGGGTTGACGCAGGGCGGGACCCGGCACAGGTGATCGATGACCAATCCGTCAGGGATCTGACCCTTGACCAGCTCATACGCAAAGCGGTGGGCGTAGACGATCGACACGCCACTTCGCTTACCCGTCCCGACGCTCCCGTAGCCCGCGGGAGTCCGAGCGCCCATCCAGATCCAGCAACCGCCGGAGTCGGGCTGAACGCGCGCCCAGAACTCACGACCCCAGCGAACGCGCATCCCATCGGTATGGCTGCTCGTCTTGACGTGGACTGGGTACGTACCGGCCACGTAGTGCTCGCCGCAGCGGCACTTGAGCACTAGCTCCAAGGACGCAACCGGGTAGTGGCTGACTCGTTCGCCGTACCCGTACCGCTTCCAGAGTTGCTGGACGCGCTGGCGGGAACATCCGTAGTGGCGTGCGACTGACTCAAATGTCTCACCTCCGCGGACGCGTTCGACCAGTAGCAGTCGATCGCCAGCCGGGATCTTGGTCACGCGACGTCTGCCGTTGTTTCGATATCGCCAAAAGTCGCGAGCGACTCGCGGTACTCGTTGACCACCCCCGGATCAACGACGGCGAGGCCCTCGTATCGTGCAACCGTTCGTCGATCGCGCTTCATGGCTTCGGCCAGGGCGATCAGTTTCACTCTTGCGGCGACCCGCTCTAGGCGAAGGTCCAGTCCGGTGGTTGGCATGTCCGGAGTTTCGCCGATGTCGCGACAAAAGTCAAGAGGTCTCGCGAAGTCGCGACATTATCTTGTGGTGTCGTGCAGGGTATTGACAAAAGTCGCGACAAAGGTCACTGTCGCGCAGCCATGAAGTCCCCCAGCGAGCGCGGTCCCTACGGCCGTTGGCTCGTCGCCTCTCGCCTAGACCGTAACCTCGCTACGGCTGAGAAGGCGCGCCAGGCCCTGCTAACCGCCGGCATCGAGATCGCGAAGAGCACCTATGCCGAATACGAGGCGGGCACCAAGGCTCCGAGCAAGCGCCACCTACCGCTGTTAGAGCGCTTCTTTGGCCCCTTCGTGGAGCAGGCCGACTCCGCGCCCCCCGACGACCTCGCCGGTGCGATCCGCGCCCTTACGGCTGAGCTGGCCGAGATGCGTCGCGAGCGGGAGGCTTGGACCCACGGGGTGGAGGCGGTCGTAGCACGCCTAGTCGAACAAGACCTCGCAGCACGAGCAGCCCCGCCTGTTCCTCGCGAGACAACGGGATCGGGACGTTGATATCGGCCACGATGGCTCCCTGTAGTGTTTCCAGAGCCACGGCCGGCTGGGAGTCGGTCATTGACTCTCAACAGGAGAGGGTAGGGACGTGCGCTTAGCTGCGACTCAACAACGAACTACGGGAAGCCGGAGGTAGGGGTCGATGGAGGTCTACGCAGTCTTGGCCGTCTGGCTCATCTGTGGTATCGGGGCGTACCTCATCACTGCCCAGAAAGGCCGCGACGATGCGGGGTCCGCCGGTGTCGTGGGGTTCCTTCTGGGGCCGATAGGGCTGATCGGCGCTGCCATGGCGAAACCCGGCGTGGTGGCTCGTCAGGGACGCGTGTGCGTCAACTGCGGCAAGATCGTCGCTCAGGACCGCGAACGCCTCTGCAACCACTGCGGCGAGCCGTTCGCCTGAAACGCCAAAAACGCCCCCGCCTCCACTACGGAGACAGGGGCGTCAGGGCAAAGGTCAGGCGGGCCGGACCCCGCAGAATGAGCACGGCCAGCAGACCTGAGGCCCGTTGGTAGCCACGAGGTTCCGCTTCCACGAACGGACCATGCCCGCGTGGTTGCAGGTGGTGTGATAGCTACCACATCGTCCCTGCCAGGGCCACACGAGCCGTTCGCAGTCAACGCAATAGGCGGCGGCGAGGCGTAGGGCTAGGTGTCTCACACCGGCCCCCGGTAGCTGACCCACATCGCATAGTAGGGCGTCTGTGACACGGAACTCCCCGAGTCCTGGTAGGCCCGATTGACGATGAAGTCTCCCTCCGCCAGTTTCCGCGGTGCGGCCCACTTGTAGGCCGTCTCGCCACTCGTGGGAACCCGCGGCATGTTCACGCCGCCAAGTGCCGCGCCCGGTGTGGCCGCGACTCCGGTGGACAGGTTGAGGAAGACGTTGCCCTGACGCACGGTGCCGATCCCGTACCGCCAGTCGTCTTCGATGCCGATGTCGTAGTAACCGCCGAGACCGATCGGGATGGCGATGGCCGCCGGGTTGTTTTTCGCCGTCTGTCCGGACGCGGTGTACGACGGCGCACGCCACACCGTCAGGCTCGTGTCGCTGGCGATGGTGCGGATGACCAGCGTGTCCGTACCGCCGCCGCCCGGAACGTCGATGACCTGGTTGACCGCGACTCCCGTGAGGAAGGCTGTGCCGGTGCCGGTGATCGTCGTGTTGCCGCTGGTCTTGGCGACCGTGCCCGTGAGGTTGGCTGACGAACTGTAGTGATAGTTGTCTGTGTCGTAGACCCCCAGCAGCGAGCTGTGGATCAGCCGGTCGTACTCGTACTTGACCGGGGTGAACGTGGCGTTGCCGATCTCCTGGTCCGGTTCGCACAACTGTCCGCTGGCCGTGCTGGTGGGAGCAGGCGAGACGGTCAGGCTCGTGTCGCTGGCTATGGCCGTGACGTACAGGTCGAACTCATCAACCGCGCCACCTGGGATGTGCAGCTTGTATCCGATCTTGACCGCGGTCAGGAACGCTGTCCCGGAACCTGTGATCGTGCCGCTGCCCGAGGTCTTGGAGACGGTTCCTACAAACCGGTCCAGTCCCGCCGCGATGCAGCCGTGGAAGATCACGGGTTCTCCTGGGCTGAACGAGGATGAGCCGCCGCCGGCGATGAGCAGCCTGTGGGCCAGCACATCAGGCGCCGAGGTACTGAGCGATATAGAGCGTGCCCTGTGGCTGCGATGCGTTGCCGACGTTCAACGCCCCGCCGGATGCCTGGTAGGCATAGAGTTCGATGTAGTCGGTAGCAACGAGACTCAAGACTGAGTTGAGCGTCAGCGTGAACACGTCATTCGTCGTCGGCGGGCTGCCAACGCGCACCATCGGGCCGACCGAGACGCCGTTCTTGTAGAGGTCGATGGCGCGGAGCCCCGTCGTATTACCCGCGAACTGGACGTAGGCGGTGAAGCGCCAGTAGCCGCCCATGCCTGACGGGATCGTCATCCGGCCCGTGTTGGCCCCGGTCGAGTGGATGGCGCTGGTGTCGAAGTTCTCGGAGTCGAAGGTCAGGATCGTCCAGGTGGTGTTGTTCACAGACTGCGCGGCTGAGTTCCACGCTGAGCACCCGACAAAGGCGGCCGCAGCCGCCGCGGCCCATTCCACCGTCGTCGCGCCCGAGTTGACGCGCAGCACTTGGAGCGCCGTACCCCTGGCAAGCCGAGCCGCGGTGTCCACGCCCGTGCCGACCGCGAGGTCGCCCGCCGCGTCCCAGATGGCGTCGGTGGCGACGGAGCCCGAGCCGCCACCAAGGGCCGTTTCGGCGCCCGCGTCGTCCTTGGAGTAGAGCAGCCCATTGGCCTTGGCGTAGACCGTGACCCGGTTAGCGGCGGGCGTGGCCGTCGAGCCGCCCTCGGAGATGAGGAACCTGGGGAAGACGTTATCGCTGGCTTTAGACATGACGTGCTCCTAGTCGCTGTAAACGAGGTCGTCTTGCGCCTCGTTCTGGATGAGGTCAGCGAAGATGAGCGGGCTACCCGCTGGCGTGTCGCTGATGAGGATCTCGCCACCCGCCGTCGGCAGCGTGGCCGCGGTGTGCGCGTGCGAGTCATCCACCACGCTCGGGTTCGGGTAGGTGCCCGACAGATCGCCACCCGCAGCCCCTGTCGCCCCTGAGCCGCCCGTGGGGACGCCGTACCAGACGGCCCCGCCGTCCAGCGTGAAGAACGCGAACACATCCACCGCCCACGCCGCGGTCGCGAGCGTCGGCGCAACCCCACCCGGCCACACGACCGACCCCGGCCACGTCGCCAGCCGCGAGCCCGTGCCGTCCTGGCGGAGCAGCAGCGTGAACGACCGCGAGCGCCCGGACGACACCGCGGCGAACGTGAAGACGCAGTTGGCGGTCAGCGTGATGTCGTGGACGTTGGCCGTGGCGAGGTCGATCGTCTCCGTCGCACCCGACGCCGCGACCGTTGACAGGACCTCCCCGCCACCGGCCGTCGTGGTCACGAAATCGCCCACCGCGCCCCCGGACGTGATGGTCATGGTGTTCGATGACACCGCCAGCGTAATACCCGTCCCCGACGCGAAGTTGACGAACGGACCGAGCAGCCCGTTGGAACCGTTGGCCGTGATGCGGGCGACGTTGCTACCCCAGGACCACGAGTTGGAGCCGCTGGCCGTAGGCACCAGCCCAGAGCCAACCGCGGGGTCCAGCGTGCCACCGGAGCCGCCCAGCGAGGTAGCGCCCACGAGCACCTTCGTCGGGCCGAGACGGGTTACCTTCATGGCGCGGCCGGGAGCGTGACGATGATATCTGCGCCCGCAGTGGAGTGGAACCCCTGCTGCGACACGGCGAACGTGGCCCCGGTCGCGAGCGGCAGGAGCAGCCCGCCGCGCCCTCTCCCGAATAGGTTGTAGTCAGGCGATGCACCCGAGCACGTGAGGTTGCCGCCGATGGTCAGGACGCCCGTCCCGCTACGGTGGCCGATCCACGTCCGGGGCTGGGCGCTATCGGCTGTCACCGCGCAGACTCCGCCCGACACGTTCGACGCGTTGGCGTCGATGAGGTTCGTACCGTTGGTGGACGTGATGAGCGTCACCTGGCCGTAGTTGACTTTCTGCAAGCTGAAGCCGCCGAACCACACGCTCGCGACGGCGGCCGATGCACTGGCGACGGTGGAAGCGGTCGGGTTGCCGACCCACGTCACGCTGTCATTGGCGTTGCTGGTCGCGATGCCCGCCAGCAATGCGCCGGTCGTCTGGAATACCCACGCCGCATTGGTCCCCGGATTGGCCCCACCAACTTGGAGCACGGTTGCGGATTCACCGGGAACGACGCGGCGATACCAGATGCCCATGGCGACGGCTCCGCCCGGTCCGGCTGACTGCGCCGGGTCCGCGAAGTTGCCTGACCAGAACGCCTTGGTCCAGCCGTTCGTCGAGAGGTCCGTCGGAACAATCCCGGTGTCGGTCTGGCTACGCGTGATGAACGCGATCAGGATGTCGTCGCCCGCGACAGACGAGGATGGCGATATCTCCAGCTTGACGTCATATAGCTCTTCGGAGACTTGCTGGACCGACCGATTGAGCACCCGGCCCCACGAGAAGGACTCGTAGCCCGGTAGATGCGATGCCCTCAGTTGGACGCGCATCCCCTGCATCAGAAAGTTGACCTTGGCCGCCGGAAGCTGGACGGTGGTCGTGATGACGTCCTCTTCGGTGGACATCTCCGTGAGGTAGCGGGTCGCCCGCGCCGTCGCCTTTGCTGAAGTCTTGACGTTCTCCGAAGGCATGACCGCATCGCGCCGGGCGAAGGAGTTGGCGATGGCGACGTCCTGCGAATAGACCGCGCCACCGTCGAAGGGCAGATACGCACCCGAGTTGACCCGATCCGGCGAGCGCGACAGTTCGGTGTCATTGCTCAGGGCGAACGTCAGGACGGAATCAACATCGGTCGAAACGTTGGACAGCCGCAGCGGCGACGTGTAGTTCGTGCTGGTGGCGAAGTCGTACCAGAGGGAGAAGTTGCCCGTCTCGTGACGGGACCAGACAAAATGGTTCTTGCCCGATGCCTGGGCGCAGTCGTCCAACACTTGGTTGAACTTCTGACCGCGGTAGTCGGCCGCGTCCATCGCAATCCCGCCCGACGTGTTCAGGTACAGCGAGTCGACAATGATCGCGGCTTCGTTGGTCGTCATGAGCCATTGGACGCGCGCAACGTCCGTCTCCGCGGGCCGGTTGGCGTCGGTCCCGGTCATCACCCGCCGCGATAGGACGGAGTTGATGTCTACGAGGTCGATGTCCCAGACGCGCCCCGCTGAGGTCCGGTGATAGTCGCCCCGAGAGATGCGCCGACCAGCGGTATACCCGACATAGATCTGCGTGTTTGAGCCGGTCGCCGTGTCTTCCAGGACCTCAAAGATGCGGTGCCCGACGATATCGAACGCGCCGGTCGGGTCGTCGGCCTGGATGCTCGATTGGGCGACCGTCCCTTCCTCGGCGTTGGTCGCCACGTCCAGCTTGTAGAGGCGGAAGTACGTCGTGATATCGGAGATGACACCGGCCGGGGAGCGGAACTTATAGACGGGTGCCATCTATTCCATCCGATCCCGGTTGCGACTCCCCGATGGCACGCCATAGCGGGCGTTGACGGCCACGGCCTTGGTAACCGTCGTGGCGTTCACGTTAACGTTCGTGTTGATGACCGGCCGGTTAGCGTAGATGGCCGCCACGACAGAGGCCGAGCCGGCAGTAGACGCCGCCGCAGTCAGCGTTGCGCCGCGGGTCGTCTCGCGCTTTGTCTCCAAGGCCGCCGCGGTCAGGGCAGTTGACATGCTGCTGGTCTTGGCGATGCCCGAGGCGTAGTCGGCCTTGGTTGGTGCTTCGCCAAGTCGTTTAGCGATGGTCGCCTGATCGCTGGAACTCGCTCCGTAGTACCGGACAGCGGCGACCTCAGCGGAGGTCAGGCCCTTGTCCTTGAACCGCTGGTTCTCCGCGCCGTATATGGCGCCTGCAACGGACGTGCCGATCACCGCCGCCGCCACGGCTGCCCCGGCCACGACAGCACTACCCGCCACGGTGATGCCAGTCGCGGCGGCCGGTAGAACACTGGGGATACCACCCCCGCCCGTGCCGCCGAACCCTACCGGGAAGTTGGTGACGAATACCGGTTGGGCGAACAGACTGCCCACGATAGGGAGCTTCGACCCAAGGCCGCGGGTGACCGTCTCCGCCACGCCGCCGAACACGTTGCCCGCGCCCGACGCAAGCAGGCCGCCGGACGCCTTATTCAGTACGAGGAAGGCGGCTACCGCGGCCTTGATCTGGCCCGGCAGCGCGTTGAACCCGTCCCACATGATCTTGGCGATGGACAGGACTTCCTTCAGGACGCCGACGAACTGCTTGGCTCCGTCTAGAACCTGCTTCCAGTCGATGCCGTCGATCGCTTTGCCGATGTCCTGGCCGATGCTCTTCAGCTGGGACTTGTTGGCGTCCACCTTTAGAAACGCCGTCAACTTTTCGGCCGCGCGACCGAGGGCTGGCAGGAACCCCTCGCCGATGGTGATGCCAGCTTCGATGAAGTTGTTTTTAAGGATGGCCAGCTTGGACGCGATGGTGTTGAACCGCTTGGTAGCTTCCTCGCTCAACGCTCCCGTGGCCTTCGTAGAGAGGTCCAGCTGCTCATTGACGATCGGCAGTTGGTCGGCCATCGCCTGGAAGATAGTCCGGTCTGACGTGTTGTTGATGCCGACAGCCTTGAGCGTCTTGGCCAAGTCCGTCGCAGACAGGCCCTTCAGCGACTGCAGGAACCCGGTAAAGATTTCTAGGCCATCACCCTTGTTCAGCGACTTCTGAAGTTCACTGATGGGCTTTCCCACCGTCTTGGCGAACGCCTCTCCCTTGGCGTTGGCCAAGGCGAGGTTTGTCGCCATGTTGGCAAACACACGTGAGAGTGCCGTACCGCCGCGCTCCGGTTCGAAGCCCAGCGCAGCCGTCGCCGAGGCCAGTCCGACCATCTCCTCCTTTGTGAGCCCTGCCGCCTTGCCCTGGGCGGCGAACCGCTTGGTAATCTCGACTATCTCAGACTCGGTAGAGGCACCGGCGTTGCCCAAGGCGACGATGCTGTCCGCAAGTTCGGCGTAGTCATTGCCGGTCAGGCCGAGGATCGTACCGATGCGCCCGAAGGCGTCCGCGGCCTCGTCAGCGGACAGGTTAGTCGTGACGCCCATGAGCGCCGTGACCCGGCTGAACTCTTCGATATCCTGAGCTTTGATGCCGAGCGCACCGGCCGTCTCGCCAAGCCGCGCAAACTCCACCGCGGAGATGGGGATCTCGGTCGCCATCTTGCGGAACGACGTGGACAACTTGTCGAACGACAGACCGACCTTCGTGAGGTCTGCCTCGTTAACCGTCTTGCGAACGCCAGCGAAGGCATCTTCGAAGTCGATGGCCGCCTTGGCAACGGCTACCAACCCACCCACGGCCGCGCCCCCGACCAGCAGCCCGGCACGTCCCAGTCCAGCGCCGATCTGACCGATGCCCTTGCCGGTGCGCGCGATGGACCCGCTGAACTTGCCCAGTTGGCGCTCGGCCTTCTGAATGCCCGAGGCAAGGTTTCCCTTCAGGTCAAGTTGGACGATCAGTTGCTGGGTCTCGGCCATGTGGTCTACCTACTCCGCTGGATGGCCGATGTGGAGCGCCGGGCTTGGACGTTCTCGGCGACTTGCTGCTCACGGATGCGTGTTCCGATGCGCGACTCGACAAGATATTGACGAGCCAGCGCGTAGTCCTGCCAGGACATAGCGTCAATGGCAGCGAAACCGCCGAACTCGGCGGCTACTGCAACGCGGACGGCGAGCGGGTTGGCTTGGGGGTGCGAGATGTCGTAGCCGGCGTCCGCCCAGTCGGCGATCGCTCGACCGGCTTGGTCAGGAAAGGGGCGATAGCGTCACTGATATACATTTCGCCCGCCCGACTGATGACCTCCCGTGAGAGCTTCCAGTCAGCGAGCAAGGCGTCCACATCGAACGGAACAGCCTTGCCCTTGTCGTCGGTGAGGTTCCAGCCCACGGCCTCGGTACGGGCGAACACGAGCAGGAGACGCCTAGTGAGGTCCGCGTTGTCCGCGGTTCCCTTGGCAATCTCCTGCTCGGCGGTGATGCCGCCATTGGCGGATAGCGTGGCGTTCAGGTAGACGACATCGCCATCCGTATGGGGCGCGTCCGGGCACGCGCAATCGCGGACCCGGACTTCTTCGGTGGCCATTACGGTGCCCTCGCTTTCGTTACTACAGAGCGGACAGCGTGTTCACCACGACGGCCCGGATGGCGTAGGTCAGGGTGCTGTCATAGAACCCGCGATAGACGAGCGTGATGGTGGAGTTGCCGCCGAGTTCACCATCCGTCCGGCTGATGAGCCGTGCCGGAACGCGGATGCTCTGCGAGTAGGGGATGACGCCCGTGATGATCTCCGGGCTGGTCGTCTTGACCTCGATGTACCGGTTGGGGACCGGCGTGTTCTGGAGCGTGTTCGCTTCGACCACGGAATCCGTCGTCTTGGCCGTCACGATGGTCACTTCGACCTCGCGAGCGCCGCGGCCGTAGCCGGACAGCTGGAAGCGCGTGTTGGAACCCTGGGCGAACCGCTTGCGGTCGAGGTTGTTGCCGATGCTGACCGTGACGCCGTGGATGGCGTCAACCCACTTCGTGGTGCCGATGGCTCCAGGGGTCGAGTTGACGTAGACCTCGGTGTCTGCGCCGTAGACCCAGTTGGGGGTGTCGTCGATGGTCAGGCCGCCGGTGAACCCGGAGACATCCGCACGGGCGTAGACGAGGTCCGCGCTGACCTCGAAGGCCGACAAGTCATCGCCGAACGAAAGCTCCAGCGAGTCGATGACGCCGCCGCCCGCGTTGATGACATCGGTCGTGTAGTCGTCGCCCCATTGGTCCGTGAAGAACGCGAAGGGGTCGGCGGTGAGCGATGCCGCCTGGAAGACCCACGTCTTGGCCGTGGCCCCGGTCGGACTGACACCGCCCTTGACGGTCCCGGCCCACAGGTACGGGGCGTCATCGAAGGCGAGGTTGCCTTCCCAGTTGCCCGTCACTTCGGTCGCCCCGTTGAAGGGCTGGAGGATGGGATCGAGCGAGCCGACGTCCACATCCGGGTCGGTCCGCGCCGGGTCGATGGTGATGGCCCCGCGATAGGGCAGGATGCGTGTCGCCGGGGAGTTGGAAGAGATCGACAGCGAGTGTCCGACCTGATGCTTGCGGAAGCGCGTGAATCCCGCGATCGGGGACATGGAATACCTCCTGCCCTTTCGCGGGCATCAAAAAACCCGCCGACTTGGCGGGTCATCGGCCGATGGGAGCGGAGCGGGCTAGAGCCGCCCCTCCTGGATGATGGTTTCCCCGAGAGTCAGGATGACCGCGGGGTAGGACGTGACCTCTCCATCTAGTTCGATATCTTCGATGGCGGTCACGCTCGTTAGGGTGGTGTTGCTGATGGCGTGCGGCCTTGCCGTGACGTAGTCAAGGAAAGCGTCCACGAGGTCGTCCAGCGCGTCGGCTGTCTCGCTGGCAGGTTCCCGAAGGTGATCGACCAACACGATCTGCGGTGACATCGTCCGACGCCGGATACCCGCGGAATGCGTGACCGTCTCCGACAGTGGCCCGATGTAGCCGCAACGAAGTTCGTTGAATGCTCCAGGACGGACCGAGTAAAACCGCTTCAGCAACGTCGGATTAGCGGTGGCGAATGCCAGACCCAGCGCGTACAGCTGGGCGCGCACGTCTGAGCGGAAGGACGTCGCCATCAGGCGGCCTCATCCCACGCCTTGACGATGGCCTTTTTGAGGCCAGCCTTCTGGAGCGCCCTGCGGACACCGGGCACCAGATACGGTTGCGCCCGTGTTCCGGGGTGGCGCACGCTCCGGGCAAAGTTGGTCGGCTTTGATCCCTTGCGCAAACCGCCGGCGAGCGTTCGCTTCCCGCCCCACGACAGCGGGGGCCCGCCCGGCTTGGATCGGATGACGTGCGGACGTGTACCGCGCTCGACATAGATGGCGTAACCGACTTTGGTGGTTCCGCCGGCCACGACAGTCGCGGTCGTGTCGGTAACGGTCCCGACACGGATCGTTCGGGCGAGGTTGGCAGTCTTGCGAGGGACTAAGAACTTGGCTTCCTTGACGCCCTGCTGCGCGACTAACCGCAGAGCACCCTTGTTGGTCTTCACGGCATCCAGGCGGGCGCGCAGTTGCTTGATGCCGATAATCTGAGCGCGTAGACCCTTGACGACGGCCATCAGAGGGTCGCCACGTGGTCAGTAAGCCGCCACTGGTCGATATGGGAGGTCACTTCCAGCGGCAGAACCCCGAAGTCGAGTAAGTTGCCGTCCGGCGTGACGGCCGTGTTCGCCAGTAGCGAGTCGGGCCGTTTGTAGTAAAACCCCGCCAGGATCAGGGACGTGAACTTCCACTGTGACGGGACCGATGTCCAGCCCCACAGGCCCGTGATGATGAGATCGTTGGGCAGGCCGTTTCGGCGCATCGACCAGTACGGGGAGTCGAGGTTGCGGTCGAACCATTCCGGGTTGGATCGGTAGTCGTATGTCCCGAAGGCCCGAAGCTGGACGCCCGTGTAGACGGTCGAGCCCGCCTCCGGTTGCTGGCGGGATGGGAGCAGGTAGTACGTGCTATCCGCCGACAGCGCCGAGCCCTGTTGCGTGATGTTTGACACCGTGCGCAGGTCCGGGATGGTGATGGCATCCCTGCCGTCCGTGCTGAACGTGCGAACGGTGTTGGACGCGCTGGACGTGATGATCCGCCCGGTAGCCCGCTCCATGAAGTCGGACGCGGCCGTCAGCAGCAGGTTCAGGTTGGCCGTGGTCGCCCGCCCGGTGGTGGACGCGATGTCGAGGAAGTCACGCAGCTCCTGCGCGGTGGCGAACTGACTCACGCGGCTACCTCGATAGTTGCGGAATGCACAAGGTCGCGGAACTGCTCGGCAGCCCGGACCCATGAGAAGTTGGCTTTGACGTGGGCGGGACCGGCAGCCCCGAGAGCGCGTCGCTTGGACGGATGCCGTACCAGGTATTCGACCTTCTCAGCCCAGTCGACCGGATCGATGCAGGCCCACATATGATCGTATTCGTTGTCGATCAGGTGACTGACCTTGGCCGTCAGCCCAGCCGGGCCGGTGACTTCGGGGACCGCGGAGTAGTCGATGCCCACCGCGGGGACGCCGCACGCGATCGCCTCGGCGACCGTCAGGCCGAAGCCCTCGGCGCTGTTCTGGATGTAGATGTCGGCGGCGTTGTAAAGCTGGTTCAGCTCTTCCCGCGACAGGCCCTGCCACGAGTCGTGGGCCAGCGTGAGCATCACCCGGCTACGGAAGTCGTCACTGAACTTGGAAAGGGTGTCCATCAGGAACCCGCCTTGGTCGTGGACCCGGCAATGCAGGACCACATCGACCAGCGGGTTGCGCTCCATGACCGGCACCAGCGCCCGCAGCATGAGGTTGTATTGCTTGCGCGGCATGTGTCGATCTGTCCGCAACAGGACGATCCGGTCAGGGTCCATGCCGAAACTCTGCTTGGCCGAGCGCTTCGACGTGCTGCGCGAGCCGTCATCGTTGACGTGCGCGGATGGCCGGTTGGAGGCCAGCGGATAGAACACGCTCTGGTCCACGCCGTGATAGACCATCGGCGGCTCGTATCCGACGACCTTGGCGATCTCGCCCGCCCCGAAGTGCGTCATGGCGACCGGCTTGACGATGTCCCACAGGCCCTTCCAGCCGAGCGGGAGGCCGACGCCCTCGATTGGCACGTAGTGGAAACTCGTGACCGCCCGGAGCGCCGCCTGGACGCCGGCATCGACGACGATCCAGCGAGCCGCGAAGTAATCGCCAAGGACGATGATGGCCTCGGGTGCCCACTTGTCAGGCATCCCCTCACCGGTCAGGGCGGCTAGCACCATCTCGGGTCTCGCATCGTCCCGTAGGCGGTAGGTGCGACTGCCCAACGGCTCGGGGATGACGAACCCAGTCGCGTTCTGCGAGAGGAACCGGACATCCTCGCCGAGGTCGAGCAGCGCCCGGCCAAGGTCAGCCGTGACCGTCCCGAAGCCCGTGGCGGCGGCATCGCCGATGAACAGGATCCTCACGACAGGAACTCCCGGATGCGCTCGGCTTCGGCGGCGAAGTCGACGTGTTCATCGAAGACGGCGCGGATGGCCCGGCACATCGCCAGATGCTCGTCAGCCGTGATCGTTCGCAGACGCTCGGCGACTTCCGTGGTCGTATGCTTGTCGAGGTCTATGCACGTCACGCCGTCCACCCAGAACGGTTCCGCCATGAGGTCGCGGTAGTGCGCCGCGTGCCCGATAAGGGGCCGCCCGATGGCCGCCCAGTCGTGGATGACGTGGCCGAACCCGTCGCCCTGCACCTTGTCGTGCCAGCCCCACGCGCTCTCGCGCATGAGTCGGGCGATATCGGCGACCGTCTCGACGTTCCCATCGGGGCCGTCGATGCCGTGACTGGTGAACGTCCGGTCCGGCAGCATCGCCCGTACCTCGTCAAAGACGCGTTGGCAGGGGGTGGAGCCGAAACAGTTGACGAAGGAACGGATCGGAGCGGTCGGCGCTGGCGGCTTCGTGTAACCGAAGACCCCTTCGGCGTCGAACTCCTGGTGATAGAGGATGCCCCGTCCCCGGATCGGAACCTCGGAACTGACGAGCGCTAGCGGGTCGAGGCCCCAATCTACGGACTGGTTGGTGTTGCCGACCTGGAGGACGTACTTGGCGTTGAGGTCGGATGCCAGCCGGTGGAACCCGCGCTGGTTGTCCTGCACCGTGGCGACGACATAGGCCCAGCCGCGGGACTTGGCAGCGGCCACGTTTACGCCACGGATGGCGCGTCGCGGGCGGTGGGGGTCGGCCGATAGGTAGGTGCCGTCGTCAAGAATCTGCCAGCCGGCGAGGTTCAGGAACTGGCGGGCGAGGCGGTCGTCGCCGTAGCCCTCGCCAAAGCGCCAGTAGCCTTCTTCCCACCACTCGTGGCCGACCGGCGTGTAGACGGTATGGCCGAGGCGATCCTCGAACAGGACCAACAGGCTATTGAAGAGGTCGTGATGGTGGCGGTCGATCAGGACGTTCACAGCGGAAGCACCCAGTACCACATGTCGATACCGATGGCTTCCCAGTGATAGAACTCGCCGTACATCGACTCGATCGACTCGCCGTTCCGAAGGTTGCGCTGGATGAGCGGAGGGAGGTCTGCGACTTCCATCTCCATATCCACGTCCTCACGGCCGGGCGGCCATGAGTACTTGATCTCGGCGTGGTACAGCACCCTCATCCGAGGAACGCCTTCCACTGCGCCCCGATGGCGGCCTTGCCGAATAGCTCGATAGCCCGAGCGCGCTGGAGGTCGCTGATGTGCTGCGCGTAGGTGTGGCTGGTCAGCAGTGCGTTCAGCGCCGCGCGGGCTTCCATCGGCGTCTCGTGCTGCCAAACCCCGGCGATCTCCTGACCCTCAAACAGGTCGGGGCCGTAGGGGAATATGCCCATCCACTTCGGCCCGATGCTGACCACGGGGATGCCGGTCATCATGGCTTCGATGAGACCCAGGGTGTAGCTCGCCGGTTGGGTGCCGGTGTAGAGGTACGCCCGGTGGACGCGCAACGCCTCCTGCATCATCTCTAGGGACATCTCGCCGGTACCGCCGATGGCCTCCGAACCCGGTCCCATCGGGATGCGCGATAGCCCGAGCGTGGCCCGGTCCCAGAAGGACCAGTTGGTGTACGGCTCACGCTGGCGCAGGTGTTGGGTGAAGTTGATGACGGTCGGGTGCTGGCCCGTCCAGCCCCTCCATTCGTCGGGGTCTTTGTAGAACCGGATCAGGGCATCCTCACCGGCATACCCTGGGATGTTCCGTTCCTTGGGCGAGTAGCGGACGATCTGCATCCCCGCCTTGTGCAGCGGAGCCATCATCATCTCGTTGCCTTCGACGGACTGACCGACCGTGCGCCAGATGACGCGCTTGTGCTTGATGCGGTCCCACTGGGGAACCAGCCACGTGTGCTCGAAGTGATGGACGATGATCGTGTCGCACCAGTCGAGGATGGCGTCCGGGATGTGCAGCTTGGCCGCGGTCAGGTTGTCCGGCGTACCGAGCGCATCCACCACGGCGTGGAGGTCCGCGTGATACGGCACGTCCGGCAATGCCTCGCGCTTGGGGTCGTGCGGGTGGGCGGGGTCGATGTAGCCGCCGATGCTGAACACGTCATAGCCGAGGCCCGACAGCAGCTTTAGCTGATCGTGCTCTTCGATGGAATGGGCGAGGAGGAGGAGGACGTTCATCGGAGCCGCCCGACGTGGCGACTGATGGAGCCGGAGATGCGGTAGATCGCGGCGAGTTCATCGAGCGAAGTCCGGTCGGGATGGGCCTGCTGCCATCGCGCATAGATGCGCTCTGCGGCCCCTGCCAAAGCCTCTGCCCGCTCGGGTCGGCTTGGAGTCCACGGCCAGCTAGCCACGACGCACCGCCCGGAACCCGCCGGGGCCGCCTTCGGGACCGTTGAGGGTCACTTCGTGGGTGGCGTCCAGCAGGGCGATGAGGTCAGCCGAGGTATGCCCTCTGACCGGGTGCCACTCGCCCAGGAAGATGTCAACGTCCTTGACCGCAGGGGAGTCGAGGAACGCCCACTCCGCGCCTTCGGTGTCGATCTTCAGCAGGCTGATGGGACCGTGCGCCTTGACCAGCGAGGCGAGGCTGATGGCCTTGTATGTCGAGGTCTGGTGGTCCTGCGGGGCCGAGTCATAGGCCAGCGTGGAGTTGCCCACGAAGGCGTGATGCTCCAGCGACTCGGAGCCCGTGTAGCCGTACCACACGTCCACCGTCTCGCCACCCTTGCCCGCTGCGCCGACGACCAGCGTGATGCGCTCGGACAGGCCGTTGGCGTCGATGTTCTGACGGATCAGCTCGGCGTTTGGCGGGACTGGTTCGATGATGACGACGCGCAGTCCGGGGTTGTCCGCCGCCAGCGCGATGCCGACCGAGCCGAGGTAGCCGCCCACGTCGATGGCGGTCCCGGTGAGCCCTGATGGGACTTGGTACTCGTCGCCGTCCAAGCTCGCGTTGAGCGTGTTGTAATCGTTCGTATCCCGCCGGTAGTGCATCATCACGCGATGCCCGCCGGGAGTCGTGAACGCCCGTTGCGTAGGTGCGTACATGTTGCCCTCGCTTGTGTGCCCTCGGAAGGTGGGGAGTGACGGCCGGTGCGAGGGCACCCGACCGGCCGTCATGGAGGGAAGTTGCTTACTTGGGCCGAGCGCCCATCGCCTGGTGGTCCTTGAGCAGGGCCGCCATGCGCGAGTCGATGTCGCCCTGAAGGGGAGCCAGCGTCTCGGCATCGGCGACCGCATCGGATCGCTGTCGGTCCTGAGCAGGAAGCTCGTTGGGCTGTGGCTGTGCCACCGCGTCCGTCTTCTTGGTCGCCATATCGGCCTCCGTTGGGAATGGGTAATGACCGCTTAGGTGCGGTCAGTCCTGCCTGATGTCCCACGGCAAGGGGAAGGAGAATCCCGCGAGCGCAGCCCGCGTTATCGCTGGCTTACGGGAGCATGTTCGTAGCGCGCTGGAAGCGGCCCGTGTAGACCGCCGGTCGAGCGTCGAACGCGATCTCTTCCTCACCGCGGAACCCGGTCAGGTTCTTGTCCCACCGGTCGCCGGCCTCCGAAGAGACATCGACGCGGTAGCCCTGGCCGCGGAAGAAAGTGACTGCCGAATACTCGCCCACGACGGCCGAGTCGCTCGGCATGTTCGGGGAATGGCGGAGGCGCAGACCCCACGGCCCGGCAGCGGTCTGACCCGCCTGCGCCGCGTTGACGTTGAAGCCGCCGCCCATCGAGTCGGCGAAGAAGCCCGGGCCTGCCGGATCGCCTGCGGTCAGGCTGGTCCAGTAGTCGCCCGAGTTCATCACTACGGCATCCGGGAGCGCCCCACGCTGGGCCACGGCACCGGCCAGCTTGGCGATAGCGGTCGCCCAGTTGCCGGCCACGGTGGAAGCCGACGGGGTGTGTGAGGTGACGTACGTGCCCGACGTGCCGAGCGCGGTCAGCAGGCCGTACGGCTCCGAGGAACCCGAGCCCTGGATCGCGTAGTACTCCTCACCGAGCGCGAACGCCCGAGCGAGCTTGCTGCGGACCAGCTTCTCGGCTGCGCCCTCCGACTGACGGAGAAGCTGATTGCCGACATCGAAGATGCGGGCCAGCGTGTACAGGGTGGCGGTGTAGTTGTTGGTGATGAAGTTGCTGTTTTCCTTGGTCGCACCGGCCGCGGCGATCACGGCACGGGTGTCGGCGGTGTCTTCCCACGGGATATCCACGGCAGAGCCGCGCACGCCGTCGATGACGGTGAACAGGTCGACGACCGAGCGCCCCGGCATCGCCTGGATGTTGATATCGGTGACGACGTTGTTCGGGACGAGGAACCCGCCCGCGGCATCGGTGCCGCCGACGGTCGCCTTGGACGCGGACGGGACATCGGCGAATGCCGAGCCCATGTCGTCCAGACGCGCCTTGCCGACGGCCTGGGTCTCGCTGTCACGCGAGCGAGCCTGCGCCAGCGCGGCGAAGAAGTTGTCGTCGGCCTTGGCCGGTCCACGCATGGACAGGATCAGGTCGGCCTTGGACGGGGTGCGCATCTGGCCGACCGTGGCGGTCAGGTTTTCGAGGGAGGTGAGGATGGCCTTGCGCTCGCTGTCCGCCTGACGATCGTTCTCGAC
>ENA-ORBV01004541-ORBV01004541.1-microbial-mat-metagenome-genome-assembly--contig:-NODE-4541-length-26488-cov-10.237287_pt1 | contig 26488 bp, 22 predicted proteins | sample MGYA00237777_ERZ505514 | MGnify/ENA primary metagenome ERZ505514 (study PRJEB26160, sample SAMN06269048) | microbial mat metagenome | isolation source: Oligotrophic lake microbial mat | place...
TTCAAGCAGAAGACGGCATACGAGATTCGCCTTAGTCTCGTGGGCTCGGAGATGTGTATAAGAGACAGAAGAAACACATATCCAAAATATTCATAAATTAAATCAAACTGCTATTGAAATAATGCAGTTATTGAATGAAAATTAAGAGAGAAATGAAAATGAAAAATCAAATATCAATTATTATTCTTGCTGTCTTTCTTCTTTTCTCTTGTGGGAAAAAAGAAGAAATAAAAGTAGAAAAACCAAATGCAAAAACTGAAGTTAAAGAACAAGATACAGTTGAACTAACAAATGCAGAACTACAATTCACAAAATTGGATTATGTTCAATTAGAAGAAAGAGTGCTTTCCGATGTAATAAATTGTACAGGAATACTAGACGTTCCACCACAAAACTTAATAAGTATTTCATTGGCTATTGGCGGAAATTTAAAACGCACTTCCCTATTGCCAGGCATAAAAGTCAGTAAAGGTCAAATATTGGCTGAATTTGAACATCAGGATTACATACAATTACAGCAAGACTATTTAGAAGCAAAAGCAAATTTGGATTACATAGAGCAAGATTTTAAAAGACAGGAAATATTATCGAAAGATAACGTTAGTTCTGAAAAAAACAGGCAAAAAGTTAAATCTGAATTTCAAATTTCTTTAGCAAAAACAAATGCTCTTAAGCAAAAACTATCCTTGATTAATATTTCTATTAAAAATTTAGAAGCTGGAAATATTAGTTCAATAATCAAAGTAACTTCGCCAATTAGTGGCTATGTAAGTAAGGTAAATACTAACATTGGCAAATATTCATCTTCTAATGATGTTGTTTTTGAATTAATAAATACAGAACATATTCACGCAGAATTATCAATTTTTGAGAAAGATTTAGCAAGGGTGCAAGAAAATCAGAAAATAAGGTTTAATTTAGCAAATGAAACTCAAGAGCGAATTGCAACTGTTCATTTGATTGGTCGTTCATTGAATGCCGATAAAACTATTTCAATTCATGGACATTTAGCAAAAGAAGACAACAAACTGACGCCAGGGACATTCATAAAAGCTAGAATTGAAGTTGGAAACAAATCTGTTTTAAGTTTGCCAGATGATGCAATAGCAAGTTTCAATGATAAATTCTATGTTTTCACTTTTATTAGTGAAAACACTCAATCAAATGAACAAAATTTCAAAGTGAACGAGGTTCGTCTTGGAATAAAACAGAACGGTTATACAGAAGTAATTCTAAGTAATAATTTTGACAAGTCTGCGAAAATTGTAAAATCAGGAATAAATCAATTGACAAATAAGCTTTTCAATAAATCAGAAGAATAAAAAGGCAAGATAAATGTTAAAACCACAACTATTTGATTCGCTTAAAAACTATGATAAAACTAAATTTAGCAAAGATTTAGTTGCAGGTGTAATAGTTGGTATTGTTGCTTTACCGTTGGCAATTGCTTTTGCTATTGCATCAGGTGTAACTCCAGAAACAGGTTTAATAACAGCTATAGTTGCAGGTTTGATTATATCAGCATTTGGCGGGAGTAAAGTACAAATTGGTGGTCCAACAGGCGCATTTATTGTCATAGTTTATGGCATTGTGCAAACCTATGGTGTAGATGGTCTTATAGTTTCTACATTTATTGCTGGTTTGATATTAATGGTGATGGGATTTGCAAGAATGGGAGGGGTAATAAAATACATCCCCCATCCTTTAATTGTCGGCTTCACTTCAGGGATTGCTTTAATTATATTTTCCTCGCAAATTAAAGATGCATTTGGTTTAACATCTGGGAATTTACCTGCCGATTTTATTGATAAAATATTTTATTATTCAGTAAATTTCCATGCATTAAACTTCTATAGTCTAGGAGTTGCATTATTAACAATCATAATTATATTAATAGTTCCAAAGATAAATCATAAAATACCTGGCTCACTTATAGCAATTGTTTCGACAACCTTGCTTGTATATTTCTTTAAATTGCCTGTGGAAACTATTGGTTCCAAATTTGGAAATTTACCGAGTGGTCTGCCTATGCCACACTTGCCCCATATTGATTTCCATACATTTCAAAAATTAATACAACCTGCTTTTACGATAGCACTTCTTGGAGGAATAGAATCTTTACTTTCAGCAGTTGTAGCAGATGGCATGATAGGTAGTAAACATAAATCCAATGTCGAACTTATTGCCCAAGGATTGGCAAATATCGCTTCTGCAACTTTTGGAGGAATTCCAGCAACTGGAGCAATTGCCCGTACAGCAACAAATGTAAAAAGTGGAGCTGTAAGCCCAGTGGCAGGGATTATTCATGCATTTACATTACTATTAATTATGTTACTATTCGCTCCACTAGCAAAATTAATTCCTATGGCGTGTTTAGCTGGAGTATTGGTGGTGGTGTCGTATAATATGAGCGAATGGAAATCATTTGTTTCAATAACAAAAGGTCCCTATAGAGATGCTGGAATTTTAATTGTAACTTTCCTTTTAACTGTATTTGTAGATTTGACAGTAGCTATTCAAGTAGGTATGGTGCTTTCTGCTTTTATTTTTATGGAAAAAATGTCGAGTTTAAGTAAAATTAACTTGGTAAGCAATGAAGATACTGATGAAGTGATTGATATGAAATCTATTAGTAACTTCAAACTTCCAATAGGGGTTGAAGTTTTTGAAATTGAAGGGCCATTATTTTTTGGTGCAGCATATAAATTTAGAGAAGAAATTAAGATATTAGAAAATAAACCACTAGCTTTGATACTAAGAATGAGATTTGTTCCGTATATTGACGAGACAGGTCTCCATGCGATAGTAGAATTTTATGAAGCTACTTTGAAAAGTGGCACTAAACTAATCTTATCTGGAGTTAGAGAAGAAATATTAAAAGATTTAATAAAATCTGGTGTTGCAAATAAAATTGGTCTTGATAACATAACGACTGTAATAGATGATGCAGTAGCGAGAGTATGGGAATTAACAAATGAGAATAATAAATAAATGGAATTATTAACAGATAGATTAACAACTCTTATCTATGCAACTGATGCATCGCTTTATCGCTATATGCCCGAAGCAGTAGCAAAACCGACTGATAATATCGATATTATCTCGCTAATCAATTATGCTAAAAATAATTGTAAGTCTTTAACATTTAGAGCTGCTGGAACAAGCTTGGCTGGTCAAACTTTAACTAATAGCATTGCTGTGGATGTTAGCAAAAATTGGAAGCAACTCGAAGTATTAGATAATGGGAAAGCAATACGAGCAGGAATTTCAGTTATTGGTGCTAAGTTAAATCAAGTATTATCTCCTTATAATCGTAAATTTGGCCCCGACCCAGCATCTATAAATTCTGCTATGATTGGGGGTATATTGGCTAATAATTCTGGTGGTCTTTCTTGTGGCACATTGAATAACTCTTATAGCACAATGCTTGGTATGACTTTCATACTGTCCAATGGAATTGAAATAAATTCACTCGAAGCTGATGCTGATGATAAACTTAAACTAACTGCCCCTTTAACATACCAGAAATTAATTGCTTTAAAAGAAGAAATATTAAATAATAATATATTTGTTGACAAAATCAAACGTAAGTATGAGTTAAAAAATACAATTGGTTATTCGCTTAATTCATTTCTTGATTTTGAAAAACCAATTGATATTTTAACACATTTGCTAATTGGATCTGAAGGCACACTTGGTTTCATAAGTGAAGCTACTTTTAAAACAGTTCCTTTAAATAAATTTAAAAAAACATATTTCTTAAGTTTTTCATCAGCAAAGAAGTTAAGCGAGGCAATAAAAGTACTTAAATCTTATGGAGCTGAAGCATTAGAATTTATGGATTCAATTAGTTTAGATTCTGTAGCGAGTAAAATAATTAATATACTTGATTTTGATTTAACTAATAAGTTTGCTTTATTAGCAGAGTTTGGTTTTGAAAATGAATTAGATAGAGCAACTTTTGAATTAAAAGAAGATAGTGTGTTCAATAAAATAAATTTTGAAGATAAATTCTCAACACTTTTACATAAAGAGCAATATCAACTTTGGGCAATTAGAAAAGGGTTATTAGCTTCTATTGGTGGGCAAAAGAAACCAAACACTAGCTTTATTATTGAAGATGTTGCAGTTAGAATTGATGATTTAAGTGATGCTTTATCGGACATTAGAAATCTAATTAACAAATATGATTTTAATACTGGTATTTACGGACACGGAATTGATGGGAATATACATTTCACAATCTCTGAGAACTTTTCATCGGAAAAAGAATTAAACAAATTAGAATCTTTCTTTAAAGATTTAACTGATTTAATTGTAGATAGATTTGATGGTTCTTTAAAAGCAGAACATGGAACAGGCAGGAATATGTCGCCATTCGTCGAAAAAGAATGGGGAAGCCAATTATATAGTATAATGCACCAAGTCAAGTCAGCAATAGATCCAGATGGTATTTTTAATTATGGAGTTTTATTAAATGATGATTATCAAATTCATTTAAAAAATATTAAAAGTATTCCAGATGTCTCGCCTATTGTTGATAAATGTATAGAATGTGGCTTTTGCGAAGTAGTTTGTCCGAGTAAAAATACAACCCTCACACCCAGACAACGCATAGCACTGCATAGAGAAATAGTTAGAATGGATTTGAAATTGACTGTAAATGAAGAAAAGCAAATTAAAAACTTATTCGATGATACTTGTGCAACCGATGGTCTGTGTAGTATTACTTGTCCAGTTGGTATAAATACAGGTTTATTTGTCAAATCACATAGATTTGAAAAAGAAGACGAGAGTATTTTAGAACATATAGAATTTAAAACTATTGAAAAAGTGGCTAAGTTTGGAATTAAAAGTAAGGCATTATTGAAAAATAGCATTTTCCATTATATAGCGAAACTTTCCCAGCCAAATATGAATTTTGATTTAATTGTTAATTTAAAGCATAAACCAATCAATTTAGAATTCAATCAAGAAAGCAAACCTATTGATTACATCTATTTCCCAACTTGCACAAGCAGACTTTTTGGTTCGGGTACACAAAAAGAAAATATAGTTGAAAAAATTATGGATATTGGACTTCTATTCAATTTGAATATCGTTATTCTTGAAGAACTTGCTGGCAAATGTTGTGGACTAATGTATGAATCCAAAGGAATGCTGAATCTTTCCAATGTGCATAAGAATTATCTTACAGATGTTTTAGCTAAATTCAATCCAAAAGCAGTAGTTATTGATTCCGAAAGCTGCTATGGCTATCTAAAAAACGATAATCAGAATGTCAACTTTATTGATACATTTGATTTTTTAAATCTTGGAAGAGAAAATCTTCAAATCACAAACGAAAAGATTTTATTCCATCCAAGCTGCTCTACTCGATTGCTTTTGACTGACGAAGAAATATTAAATAAGCTGAAGAATTTGGGAATTAATGCGGATCTAACTGAACTTAGATGCTGTGGTGCGGCTGGTGACAAAGTATTTTTAGAAAAAGAACTTTATCAATCGGCTGCAATTGAATTCGATTACCTAAAGGATAAGGATTATGTTGGTTATTACTCAAATAATTTACCTTGCGAAATTTCTTTGAGTCACTCAACAGGCAAAATTTTTCAATCTTTGGTCTATTTAGTAAAGAATGTGGAAAATTAAAATAATTCTTAAATAATTTTTTGTATATTTGAAATAGAAAATAAGTCTGGTGAAAAATGTCTTTACACGAACAAGAAAATGAATTCATAGCAAACAAGAAAATACTTGTTATAGATGATAACCCTTTAAATTTAAAAATTTTAGATGACCACTTGAAATCATCTGGTTTCCTGCCTTTTCAAGCTAAAAGTGGGGAAATCGGTATTACATTGGCTCAAGAGCTAATTCCTGATTTGATTCTATTGGACATTATGATGCCTATGATGGACGGCTTCCAAGTGGCTGAAAACCTTAGTAATATTGATTCTACAAAAGATATTCCAATAATATTTTTGACTGCTAAAACACAAACTGATGACATAGTGAAAGGTTTGGCTAAAGGTGCGGTTGATTATATAATGAAGCCTTTCAATCCCGAAGAACTTACTGCAAGAGTATCAACCCACTTACATTTAAAGGGGTATAGAGACAAGTTAATTCATCAAAACCAAACTTTGAATGATTTGAATACAGAGAAAAATCAATTTCTTGCTATTGCTGCCCACGATATGAAGAATCCACTTTATAGCATTAGCTTACTTGCTAAAACTATTCGTGATGATAAGCAAATATCTAGAGATGATTTGGAAGAATTAACTAGCGATATTATAACTACTTCGGACAGAATGCTTGCATTAATAGCTGATTTGTTAGATATTAATGCAATTGAGCAAGGCAAAATGAAATTCAATTTAGAAGAAATTGATATGGTAGAGCCATTATCTACTTGTCTTGATATTTACCACGAAAGAGCAAAACAAAAGAACATCACTCTTAATTTCAATCCAGAAGATAGAGAATTCAATATTTTGGGAGATAGACGTGCAGTACATCAAGTTCTGGATAATATAGTTTCCAATGCAATTAAGTATTCTCCTTTCGACAAAAATATTTGGGTTTTAGTTTCAGAAATAAATGGAAACATTCGTTGCGAAATTAAAGACGAAGGTCCAGGGCTTACCGAAGACGATTTGCAAAAAATGTTCGGAAAGTTTGTTAGACTTTCGACTATTCCAACAGGTAATGAATCATCAAACGGCTTGGGTTTATCAATTGTAAAACAATATGTAGAAAACCTTGGTGGCAAAGTTTGGTGCGAAAGTGAAGTTGGTAAAGGTTGTAATTTTATTGTAGAGCTTCCAAAAGCTTAAGATTATGTTTTTAAATAATCTATTAATAGCTGCAGGGCTTTTGCTCTGTGGCTAATTTTATTTTTAACGGCAGAATCCAATTCAGCAAATGTTTCTTCATAGCCATTAGGAATAAATAATTGGTCGTATCCAAAACCTAAACTCCCCTTTTCCTTTTTGCTAATTCTACCTTCGCAAACTCCATTGAAATATTTTACTTCATTGCCATCGAATAAACAAATCACTGTTCTAAAGCGGGCTGCTCTATTTTCTGAGTTTCCTATATCTCTCAATAATTTTTCTCTATTATCGCTATCAGTTGCGTTCTCCCCTGCAAATCTTGCTGAATAAACTCCAGGTCTGCCAGCAAGTTCATCAACTTCCAAACCTGTATCATCGGCAATAGTAATCATTCCCGAAGCCAAATTAAACTCTTTGGCTTTAATTAGTGCATTGGCTTCCAATGTGTTGCCATTTTCCTCTGGGTTTATTACAATGCCTAATTGATTAGGAATTACTATTTCCAATTCAAGTTTAGCAGTTTCAACAATTACTAAAAGTTCTTTTAATTTCTTTTGATTATTCGATGCGATTAATAATTTCAATCTTTGCTCACTTTACAGTTAATTAATATTTTTCCAGCTTGTTTGCCTTGTAGAATTAGCTCTATTTCGTTATCTATATCGAGCAAACTAACTTCTTTAACAAAATTAGAATAATTATCAACTCGCCATTCGTTTGCAATTCTATCCCAAAGAACTTTCTTATATTCTATTTTCTTTTCTGCCGAATCAATTCCCACCAATGAGATTCCTCGCAATATAAATGGATAGACAGATATATCTAGCTTATCTGATTCGACCAAACCAAGTGTACAAACTATTCCATGGTAATCGCATGAACGAATGCAAGTGGAAAGGGTTATCCCACCCACTGTGTCTATCACGGAAGCATATTTTCTTTCAAGCAATGGTTTAGCAGATGTATCATATACTTCGCTTCGGCTAATAACTTCTTTTGCTCCCAATTGCTTTAGCATTTCTGCTTTTTCTGGTTTGCCTGTAGAAGCAGTTACGTTATATCCAGCTTTGGAAAGCATACCTACTGCCAGAGAACCAACTGCTCCAGTAGAGCCAGTTACTAAAATATTCCTTTGGTCAGGGAATATATCGAACTTCTCCATTTCACTTATGCAAATTGCAACTGTCATTCCCGCGGTACCGTATTCCATTACTGATTTCAAATCCATTCCTTTGGGAATTGGGTTTGCCCAGCCCGATGGTACGCAGATATATTCTTCAAAACCACCTGCTGTATTCATACCTAAATCATATCCAACTACTACGACTTCGTCATCCGATTTGAATTTACCACTTTTATCCCAAACAACTACACCCGATGCATCAACCCCAGGAGTGTGAGGATAGTATCTTGAAATACCTTTGTGACCCCTTGCCGATAGTCCATCTTTATAGTTCAAAGAGGAGTAATGTACTTTTATTAATAATTCATTTTGAGGTAAATCTTTAGTATTTTTCTTTTTGATGCTTCGCTTGAAACCAGATTCGGTTTCTTCCGAAATGTATGCTAAAAAATCAAAGTCTTTCATTTCTGTCTATATAAAGTGGAAAAGAATAAGTAATTTTGAATCTAAAATTAATTAATAATTAGTAAACGTTTTAGAGGAATTAATGAAAATTGAAAATATTCTAGTGCTAGGTGCAGGACAAATGGGCAACGGTATTGCTCACGTGGCTGCTCAAGCTGGATATAAAGTAACTTTGTGCGATTTGAACCAATCTAGCTTGGATAAAGCAATTGCTACAATTGACAAAAATCTTGCTCGACAAGTTGCTAAAGCTAGCATAACTGAAGAAGATAAAAACAACACTTTGGCAAATATTGCTACTACAACTGATTTGACAACTGCCGCAAATGTTGATTTGGTTATTGAAGCAGTTACAGAAAACAAAGATCTTAAGTTTAAAATATTTAGAGATTTGGACGAAAAAATCAATCCAAATGCTATTTTGGCATCGAACACTTCTACTATTTCAATTACTGAAATTGCTGCTCAAACAAAACGTGCTGACAAAGTAATTGGTATGCACTTTATGAATCCAGTGCCAATGATGAAATTAGTTGAACTAATTCGTGGACTGGCTACAACTGATGAAGTTTACAATGCCATCAATGAAATGACAATTAAGTTAGGTAAAACACCTGTTTTGGCAAATGATTATCCTGGATTTATTGCGAACAGAATTTTATTGCCTTATATTAATGAAGCTATCTTTGCTTTGATGGAAAACATTGGAACAGTAGATGGAATAGACGAAGTGGCTAAACTTGGTTTTGCACACCCAATGGGCCCTTTAGCTCTAGCTGATTTAATTGGTTTGGATACTTGTTTATCAATCTTGCAAGTATTGCATAATGATTTGGGCGATTCAAAATACAGACCTTGCCCACTATTGAAAAAAGTAGTTGCCGCTGGTTACTACGGTAGAAAAAATGGAAAAGGATTTTATGACTACGCTGGTCAAGCTCCAGTGCCAGTTAAATTTCATTAATTTAAAAAGGAAAAACAATGAAAAAAATATTATTTATACTTTTGTTTATTGGCAATATTGCTTTTGCAAATAACTTTGAGGGTTCAATTAAATACTCAATAAAAGTAAATGGCAATGAAATGGAAATGACTGATTTCACAAAAGGCGAGCAATCTGCTATGCTTATAAATGCAGAGCACATGACAATGAAAATCATTTTCGATTCAAAAAGCAAGAAAATGCTAATGGTGATGGATGCTCAGAAAATGGTGATGGAAATGGACTTAGAAGATGTTGCTAAAAAAAGTAAAGAAATGGGTAATTCAGATACCGAAAACTCAGTACCTAAAAAGACTGGCAAAACAAAAACTATTGCTGGCTTATTATCAGAAGAATATCAATTTGATTCAAAAGACGAACAAATTTCAATTTGGATAGCTAAAGAATTTGGTATTACTTTAGATAAAGCAACTTTGGATAATATTTTAATGATTTCAAACCCAGAAGCTATGAGAAACCACAGAGGTAAAATCAGTTTGGCAAGCTGGGGTGTAATGGCTATTGAATCAAAATCTTCATCAATAGTAGCACAAGAAGTTAATAAAAAAACTTTAGATGCCTCATTCTTTTCAGTGCCTGAGGGCTACAATAAAATGCAAATGCCAAAAGGCATGGGTGGCAAGCAATAATTAATTCAAGATTTAGTTTCGGCTAAATCTTTTTTAAGCACCCTTAGCTCAATTGGATAGAGTATTGGATTTCGGCTCCAAAGGTTAGAGGTTCGACTCCTCTAGGGTGCACTAAAAACAAAACGCAACTGCTTAATAATAAAGTAGTTGCGTTTTTTTGTTTTGGGTTTTCAAAACAATTACGGAAATTGTATTATCTTTGTCAATACTTAAATTCAACTTATAATGTGAATTACTCGTCTTCATCTTAAACTTTAAACAGACTTAGAATGATTGAAATTCAAAATTGGGGATTAATTGACTATCAGGTTGCTTGGGAAAAGCAGAAGCAGCTTGTGGAAGAAATCCAAAAGGGACGCAATAAGAATGTGTTTGTGCTTTGTGAACATCCTACTGTGATTACTATTGGCAAGAATGGAACTGTAGATAATCTACTTCTTTCCGATAAAGAATTTGAAGAAAAGAACGTGAAAGTTATTTGGAATAATCGTGGTGGGGATGTTACCATGCACAATCCAGGTCAGCTTGTTGGCTATCCAATTTTCAATCTGAGCAGCTATAAGGAAGATTTACACTGGTTTCTTAGAGAAATTGAAGAGCGAATAATTGAAACTGTTGCAGAATTTGGAATTGAATCGAGCCGAGTGGAAGGGCTGACTGGTGTATGGATTGAAAATAATCGCAAAATTTGTGCTATTGGTATGCACTGCTCTCGCTGGGTGACTAGCCACGGCTTCGCTTTAAATGTAGCGAATGATTTGAGTGAATTTGACTATATAGTTCCTTGCGGTATCGAGGATAAAGAAGTAACTTCAATTAGCAAAGAAACTGGCACATTAGTTGATATCGAATTAGTAAGAGAAACAGTGATAACAAAGTTTTCAAAGAATTTTTAATTAAATTTTATTTTTTTCTTGCGTAAATCAAATAATTCTCCTATTTTTGTAAACGTTGTTCTTATAAATAAGCAGAAATAGCTCAGTTGGTAGAGCACAACCTTGCCAAGGTTGGGGTCGCGAGTTCGAGTCTCGTTTTCTGCTCGACGAATAATATTCGTTCTTCCTCTTTTATGCTGCATGCCTTGCCGACATTTCCCCCCGTTAGCAAGGCATTTTTTATTTACAATCAAAATACCTCAAAAACAAAAAAAGGGAAAACTTACATTCTCCCTATTTACTAAATCTTATTCTTAATTAATTCTTATTTAAAGTAAATATCGCTTTTTACTATTCCAATTCTATTGAAAAAATGCACAAACGAAGTGCCAAGAACTCCTATTCCATACTTCACACTTCGGCTGAAGTTTATTGAAGAAGCTTCTTCGAAGTATTTAGTAGGGCAGGTGATTTCGGCAATATCGAATCCAGCCATAAATATTTGCGAAAGCATTTGATTATCGAAAACGAAATCATCGGAATTCTTATCGAAAGCAATCGTCTCAAGCACTTCTCTTGAAAATGCTCTATAGCCAGTGTGGTATTCTGAAAGCTTTTGCCCAATAAGCATATTTTGTGCTAATGTCAGGAATCTATTAGCTATATACTTATACATAGGCATACCACCTTTTAAAGCACCCTTTCCAAGTATTCTCGAACCCAAAACGACTGGGTAAACTTCGTTCGCAATTAAATAAGCGATAGAAGGAATCAATAGAGGAGTATATTGATAATCTGGATGCACCATAATTACTATGTCAGCTCCAATTTCAAGGGCTTTATTGTAGCAAGTTTTTTGGTTCCCGCCATAACCCTTGTTTTTTTCGTGGCGTATGATATGGTTAATGCCAAGCTGTTTTCCAAGCTCGGAAGTCTTATCGGTAGAATAATCATCTACCAAGATTACATCATCGACTATATCCTTAGGTATCTCTTTATAAGTTTTTTCCAATGTCTTCTCAGCGTTATATGCTGGAAGTACTATTACTACTTTCTTGTTATTTATCATTGCGTTTAATTTCTTTGTTTCTCTTCTAAGTAAAAAATGCCTTTGCAAACCAAGTAATTTTCCAAAATTACAAATTTTTTCTCTTTATTTATTAAATCGTAGATAATTTCCGAATATCCACCAGTAATCACAACTGTCAAATTTTCTTCATCTATTAGCTTAATTGCAGATTCAATTGCACCTATCAGATTCAACAATATACCACTAGAAACCGCATCAATAGTATTAGAAGCAGGAAATTTTGCTTGGTTATTTATAGTTGCAACTTTAATTTTATCGGTCTTTGAATTTAACGAATCAAACTGAGTATATAAGCCAGGCAATATCGCTCCACCAAGGAAAGTCAAATCAGAATCTAAATAATTCAAGGTCATTGCAGTACCACAATCCACTACTAAAAGTGGCTGTTTCGCTTTAGTTAAAGCTCCAAATATGCCAAGAATTCTATCCTGACCTGAATTGCTAATTCGTGAGAGATTAATTAATATTTGCTTTGAGAGTAAGTCATCAACTAATTTAAATTTGATTTTTTGTAGATTTAAAGCAGTTTCAACTAAGGTGTAATTGGACGAATTTACTGAAGAAATAAGTGCTAAAACATAATTAACTTCCAAATTCAACTTAATCAAACTATTGGCGAAATTATCTGGGGTAGTTGCCCAGTAACTCCCATTATATCCAATTTTAACCTGACTATTACCAATATCAATTGCTAAAATTTGCTGTTCCTTGTTCCTATGCATTGAGTTTATCAATCTAAGTTATACCTAATAGATTGTCCATCGTCTATTTTACGAGTAATATCGGATTCTAAATTTTGTATCAGCAATCTGCCATCTCTTTGAAGTGATTGTACTTTCCATTTATTGGCTTCGCTAAGAATAATTATATCCTTACCTTCTATATTCAGCTCATTTCTCCAAAGTTCAAATAAAGTATCGTCACCCATACTAATATATTTTTTTATAATTATTTCTAGTTGGTCTATTAAGTATTGAATTTCGAAGTCAAAACCTAATATCTTCAATGAAGTTGCAATTTCCACAATTTGATTTGTAAATATAGTTTGATTTACATTGATTCCAATACCAATTACAGTGTTAGTGCATTTATCGCCAAGGAAAGTGTGTTCGATTAATATCCCAGAAATTTTGCGATTTACTCTTTCTTGCACTTTAGCATAAATATCATTCGGATATTTCAATATAAACATGTTTTTTTTAGTAACTGTCTTGAGCAACTCCAAAGTAGCCAAACACCCAGAAATTTGATAATGTAGATAGCTTTTAGCAGGTTTTTCTTCTGTATGGCACAGTCCGTAAGAAAAGTATATGTTTGCTCCATAGTCCCCTTCCCAATTTCTTTGGCTTCTGCCACGTCCTTTGGTTTGGAAATCTGCTGTTACTACTACTTCTTGTTCACTTTTAAGAAGCTCTTTGGCAAAATCGTTTGTGGATTCTATTTGTGGAAAATGATATTGTTTCATTTTAATTTAAAGTATCAAAAGTAAAATAATTGTAAATTCAGTTTTAAAAAGTTTAATTTAGCAAATATTTAATTTCAAAAAAAAAGAATGTTTTACTTTATTTCTGATGTCCACTTAGGATTCCACGAAAGAAAAATAGATAGAAAGCGAGAAGACAAGTTGCTTCAATTGCTTTCAAACCTAAGTCCAGAGACAGAAGGCATAGTCATATTGGGCGATTTATTCGACTTTTGGTTCGAATATAAAACAGTAGTTCCTGCTTATTTCTATCGCACACTTGCCAAATTAGATGAACTTGCTAAAAGTGGGATAAAGATAGAATACTTAATGGGAAACCACGATTTCGGGCATAAAACATTTTTTGAAGAAGAGCTTGGAATTTCCATAGTTAAAGAAGACACTGAAAGAACTTACCACGGCAAAAAATTCTATTTGGCTCATGGCGATGGCAAAGCATTCAACGACACTGGCTATCTGATTTTGAGAGCAATTCTTCGCAATCCAATCTCATTGAAATTATTTGGCTGGCTACACCCAGACTTAGGCATTTGGCTTGCTTCGAATAGCTCCAAGCAAAGCCGTGGCTTCACCGATAAAAAAGATTACGGCAATGAAAAAGACGGAATGAGAGAATTCGCCAAAAGCAAACTCGAAGAAGGTTTTGACTATGTGATAATGGGACACCGTCACAAAATTGAAATCATAGACCACGCAAAAGGTAAATACATAAATCTGGGGCATTGGCTTGGCGGAGACCCAACTTTCGGAATACTTGAAAAAGGCGATTTAAAAATTGTGAAGTTTAGTGAGTATTTCATAAAATAAAATGCAAGTTTTTTTTGAAATATTTTGTTTTATGGGTAGTGCAGAAAACCGCCCATAGTTTCTCTACTAATTTTAGGATGAGTTGTTTTTCAGGTCAAACCTTCGGAGCTTTGGTTTTGGATAGGTTTTGTTTCTACAAACAGGCAGTTCCTTCGGATTTAGTTTTGATTATGTGAACCTTTCTATGTTTCTAAACCTTCTCCAATACCAATCTAAATATATCGAAACCCCTTTTTAGCACTGTTTCTTCTTGGTTTGTTCTTGTAAGGTGCCAAGCTTCATTTGGTTTAAGTTGCTCAATATTAAATTTGCCAAATTGTTTAATTATTTCCAAGTGCCATTCGTTCACAAATTCAACATCAGTTTGAATGTAGAATTTTCCGCCATTTCTTTTTAGTATTCTAAAGCATTCGGCAATTAATTCCATATTGAATGCTCTTCTTTTGATGTGCTTATTTTTATACCAAGGGTCGGGAAAGAAATAATAAATTTCTGATATTGAGTCATCGGCTATAAATTTCAAACCATTTGCCACACTATATCTGCGAACTAATAAATTGGTGAGTTTTTCAGTATTTATTACATTTTGGATATAATCTACTGGCACTTCTCTAACTTCCAAACCCAAATGGTTATAAGTAGGTTTTGACAATGAGTTTTTTATTAGAAATGCACCAAAGCCACAGCCAATATCTAAAGTGTCTGGAGTGTGTCCTTTTGCAAATTCTTTAGCCCAATCTATTGATTCTATCAAAGGTGGATAGCTGGGTGGAATTTCTTTTAATTTATCTAAAGCAATATATGCATTGGGCGAAATATGGTGACGGAATCTGCGTGGTAGCGGATACTTCACCAAATTGAACACTTCTGAAATAGCATCATTTGGAATAATTCTCTGGCTCATCGAACTTCTGCACCTGTAAGAATGTCATCATCTAAAGTAACTACTCTAATTTTCCCATCGCTTGTGTTGGCAGCTAAAAGCATTCCTTGCGATTCCATTCCCATTATTTTAGCTGGTTCCAAATTAGCAACTATTATAATCGTTTTTCCAATTAAATCACTTGGGGCATAGTGTTCAGCTACGCCTGCTATTATTTGGCGTTTCTCTCCAGATACTTCTACTTGCAATCGAAGGAGTTTTTTGGATTTGGGAACATTTTCAGCTTCAATTACCTTAGCTGTTCTTAGGTCGGTTTCTCTAAATTTATCGTAGTTAATCAAATTTGTATTAATTGGTGGTGTATCAATAGTTTTAAGTGTAGTATTCTTTTTCTTATCGTTTGCAATAGGAGTACCAAGTTTTGCTGTTTGGGCTTGAATTTGCTCATTTTCTATTTTAGTAATTAAAATTCTTGGCTCATTGATATTTACACCAGCAGCAAGAGAAGGTAATTTAGCTATTTCAAAGTAATTAGTACTTTTCAATTCAAAATGATTGAATGTAGTATTGTGATTGAATATTTCAAATATTTCGTTGCTAATATGTGGCAAAATAGGAGCGAAAACACAAGCTAAATTTACCACCATTTGGCAACAAGCATACATAGTTTTTGCAGTTTGCTCAGGGTTTTGCTTAATGCTCTTCCAAGGTTCTTCATCATTGAAGTATTTATTGGCAGCCCTTGCAATATTCATAGTATTTGAAATAGCATCTCTGAATCTATATTTCTCGTAATTAATTATTGCTTCGTCAATATTTTCAGCAAGAGAATTAATTAATAACTTATCATTTTCGTTTAATGCCGTTGTTTTAGCTTCATCATCATTAATCAATGATTTCCAGTCTGCAGTAAATTGCTCTATTTCTGTAAAAGTTGGCACCTTAGAATCGAAATTCTTAATAGTAAACTGTAAAGTTCTATTTATAAAATTGCCAAGAATAGCCGCTAATTCATTATTGTTTCTTGCTTGGAAATCTTTCCAAGTGAAATCGCTATCTTTCGATTCTGGAAAGTTCATAGCCAAGGCATAACGCAACGTATCTACATATTGTGGCTCGGTAAAGTCCTCAAAAAAATCTTTTAGGTCAATACTCCAATTTCTACTTTTAGAGAACTTCTGCCCTTCTAAATTTAAAAATTCATTAGCAGGCACATTGTTCGGCAGAATATATTTATTCTGATCATCATAACGAGCGTGTAGCATAGCAGGAAAAATAAGAGTATGGAACACAATATTATCTTTACCAATAAATGCTAAATACTTTGTTTCTTCCGATTGCCACCAATTTCTCCATTCGTTTGCGTCAGCACCTTTTTCTTTGAAGTATTCTATTGTGGCAGAAATGTATCCTAAAACTGCATCGAACCATACATAGAGAGCTTTGCCCTCCACTTCTTCATTGCTCAAACCTTCAATTCCAGTAAGCTTCACCCCCCAAATCAAGTCTCTTGTGATTGCTCTTTCTGTCAGTCCTACGTTCAACCAACTACGAGTTTGCTGCAAAACATTATCTTTCCAATCTTTACTATGTGATTCAATATATTTTTCCAAAAATTCTTGGAACTGTGAAAACTGGAAATACCAATGTCTAGTAATTTTCTTGATAGGTGTTTTATGTGAAATTAAGCTGATAGGATTGATTAACTCAGTCTGGTTATAATAAGAGCCGCATTTGTCGCACTGATCGCCACGTGCCGCATCATATCCACAATTAGGGCAAGTGCCTTCCACATATCTATCAGGCAAGAACATTTGTGCTTCTTCATCGAAAAGTTGCTCTTCTTCTTTAGCTATTAAGTATTTCTTTTTCAGAAAATCAGCAAAAAACTCACGAGCAATTTCGTGGTGACTATCTATAGAAGTGCGTGAGTAATAATCGAAACTCATTCCAAACTTATCGAAAGCAGCTTTATTCGCATAGTGGTATTTATCAATAATATCTTTAGGCGTTACTTTTTCTTTTTCGGCAGCAATCGTAATTGCCACTCCGTGTTCGTCCGAACCACAAATAAATAATACATCATCGCCAACTAATCTTGCGTAGCGAGCGTAGATATCGGCAGGCAAATAAGCACCAGCACAGTGTCCCAAATGGATATAGCCATTTGCATAAGGTAAAGCGGAAGTTATGAGTTTTCTTTGATTCATTATCTAAGTATAAGTTTATTTCATCTTGAACTAATTCAGTTTACAAATTTCGCAATATTTTGTGGCTAATAAAAGGATTAAACAAAATTTGCAAAAGTTTTTGCCAAGTCATTTAACCAATAAAGTCGAAAATGTGGGAAATTTGTAATTTTTTTCAATTTTTAAGTAATTTCAGTAAAGCAATGGAGTTTATAAAGTTAAAGTCTAATTATCATCAGATTGCTTCCAGAGACAATGAAATTTTAATTTGATATTAATGTATTTTTGCTTTAATTGCATTCGCAAAATAAATCAGTTGCCGGTTTTTGGTTCAGAAGAACCATCCCTGTAGTGACAGATAGTTTTTCATAACTTGATGAAGCACAAAGCTTTATCTTTAAAAAAAGGGAGAAAAATGAATACTAAACTATTAGTTTCAATTAAAAACTTACTAATACTCATACTAGTTCCTTGCTTGTTTTTTGCTGCAACAAATGATGCATTAGCAAAAAAGAAGGGCAAGAAAAGAGGTAAATCAAAAAAATCACGCGTTTACAACCCTGCTAAAACTCGACAATTAGCAATTTCTACTATTGTAAATAATTCACAAGAAGTTTCGGATATTGCTGGATTGCAATCTAATCCAGATGCCATACTTACTGCTGCTAACAAAGAATCTATTTTCAGAAAAGATGAAGAAGAAGCACAAGATTTCCAATTCCCTGAACAATCTATTGACCTAGAAACGGGTGAAGTAATTGGTGATTTGGGTGAGGATATTGCAGCATTGGAAGCTTATGATGATATTATAGTAGATGAAGAACGCATTATGTCACTTTGGTCGCAATTTATAGACGATAGCGATGAAGATGAAGTAAACATAGAAGAAATTCCCCAAAATCAAACTGGTAATGTCAGTTTTGCAACTTTGAAGAAATCTGATATGATGAAGAAAATAATGGGCTGGTTTGGTACTCCATATAGAATGGGTGGCATGGGCAAAAGAGCAATAGATTGCTCTGCATTCACTCAAGCTGTGTTCTATCAAACTGCAAATATAATGATTCCCCGCACAGCCAGGGAACAAATCCAAATTGGAAAATCTATTCCAAAATCGAAATTGCAATTCGGCGATATGATTTTCTTCCATACTTATAGCAAACGTTTCGCTTCACACGTTGGAATATACTTAGGCGATAATTTATTCGCTCACGCCAGTTCTCGCTTCGGTGTTACAGTATCATCTTTAGAATCAACATTTTATACAAAAGCTTATTGTGGTGCTAGAAGATTAAGAGAGACAGATATGAAAAACTTATCACTTAAAGTAACAGCTAACAAAAAAGCTGCTATGGAAGAAAACGAAGAAGAAAGCAATCAGTAATCTTTATTACTAAAGTAAGTTAAAATTGAAAACCACCCAATTGGGTGGTTTTTTTTGGCTTATAAGATTATATATTTTGTAATTAATTATTCTTTTCTTATTTTTGAACAAACGTTCAATCAAAATTATGAAAAACTTAAAACAAAAAGCAAAAGAAAATAGTGTTTCTCTCATTTTGCAAACTGCATTGGAGCTAATGTCTGCCAAAGGTTTTGATTCAGTTTCTATGAGAGATATTGGTAGGAGTGCAAATATATCTCCTGGACTAATCTATAACTACTTTGAAAGTAAAGATGATTTATTGAGAAGTATATTCTTGCAAGGCAAACAAGAGATAATCCAAAGTTTTCAATTTGAGAAAAACGAGATTCCAATTATAGAGTTTGAAAATTATCTAAATCAGACTTTTGGATTAATAAAACAAAATACTCGCTTTTGGAAACTATTCCATTCCATTCGCAATCAAGAGCAATTGATGTCAATTGTTTCCAAAGAAACTGAAGAACTTACTCAGGTTATTTTTACAAATTTAGATGGTCTTCTTTCTCGACTAAATCTTAGCGGCAAACTTTCCGTGCTTACATTATTTGCAATGTTAGATGGTGCAATTGCACACTATATATTACTCCCAAATTACCCAATTGACCAAGTAAAATACGAAATATTAGAAATTATTAAAGGTATGCAAAATGGTAAATAAACTAATTACTGGCTTCAATTTTGAATCGAAATATATTGAATTTGAAGGAAATAAATACCACTATCTCGATGAAGGCGAAGGTGAGACTATAATTTTTATACACGGAACACCAGACTGGAGCTATAGTTGGCGGTATATAATTGATGATCTAAGCAAAACAAATAGATGTATTGCATTAGATAATCTTGGCTTTGGGCATTCCGATAAGCCCGTTAATGCTGGCTATACAATTAAAGAGCAGGCAATCAGACTTAACTCAATCATTAAAAAGCTAAAATTGAATAATTTTCATTTAGTAGTTCACGATTTTGGAGGCCCAATTGGAATTTATTCAGCTATAGATACAGAACTAAATTGCAAAAGTATTAGCATAATGAATACTTGGCTATGGGATTTGAGCGATGACAAGAACTTTTCGGCAAGTAAATTTTTTCATAATGCTTTGGGTAAATTTCTTTATCTAAATATGGGATTTGCAATAAACGTAATGATGAAAAATGCTTATTACGATTCAAAATTAGCCAACAAACAACAATTAAAACCCTATTCTGATATATTCAACAGTAAAGAGAAACGCACAGCTACTTATACTTATGCCAAAGAGCTACTCAATTCAAGCGATTTCACAAAGTCTCTACTTACAAAGCTTAAAACATCAAATATTAAAAAGCAATTAATTTGGGGAATGAATGATAAATTCTTCAAACCGTATATAATGGAGAAATTTAAAAGCGAAATGAATTTCAACAACATAACCGAAATAAAGAATTGTGGGCATTTCCCACAAGAAGAACAGCCCGAGCAAGTAGCTATGGCTGTTAGGGAATTTGTGGTGTAATTTGTAGAGACTTATAAATATCCATCTTTACCTAAATCTTTCAAAATGAAAAATGTCTTTTCCGTCTCGTCATATTAAAAAGGTAGAGGTGAATAATTTTCAATTTCTGGTGTTAGTTTTTTAAAGCTAGAGAAAGTGACTATGCTTCTGATAAGTATGAAGTAAAGTTCAATGTGAGAATTTTAATTATTACTACAATCAATCCTTGTTTTAGGTTCATAAACTTTCTTTTCAAAATCTACTTACTTCTTTCGTATTCTAATTCAATTAGTTCTATTTCTGTTGGGGTTAATTTTTTGTTTCTTCTTTTTGCCACAGTGTGAGCAGTTTCGAGTGCTTTGGAAATTTTATAGATTGGTGAGCCGAGTTTGCCACCCCATGCAAAAGATGGGATAAAGTTGGGGAAGAAGCCAGTATTGACTAGCACTCCACAAATACCAGCCATTGTGCCAGTTGTAAATTGGGAGTCTATTGCAGATTTAGTATGGTCGCCACAGAATAATCCAATAAACATTTTATTAGTGACTATTAACTTTTTGTCTATTCTCAGCTCAATATTACTGTAAGTATTTTTTAAATCGGAAGTGTTAGTATCAGCCCCTAAATTCACCCATTCGCTTAAGAATGAATGCCCGAGGAAGCCCTCATGTTGCTTATTGGAATATGATTGAATTATAGAATTTTCTATTTCTCCTCCAATTTTGCACCACTCCCCTATTGAAGTTTTTTCGTAGATTTTCGCACCTACTTTCAAAGTAGTATTGGCTGCTATGTGGCAAGCTCCAATAATTGTAGCTTGTGGCATCAATGTTACTTCATCGCCTATTATAATTGAGCCATCAGTAGCATCTAAAACGCATCCTGGCTTGATAGAAACATTGTCACCAAGGTAAATATTTTCTTTATTTATAAAATATACGCCTGGGTATTTTGTTTCATCTATTTTACTATTTTGAAATAACTTAACATCGGAATTAATTGCGTCGTTATTAATATATAGCAAATCCCAAATTGAATCATAGGATTGGGTTTCCACTTCAATAGTTTTATATGGCAAACTTGAATCAAAATCTATTTCAGCAATATCTATTCCATTTGCTAAAATATAATAATTTCCATCTATTAATTTACTAATTGTTTCAACTATTTCAGTAGTAATTAAAGCATTGCAATTAAGAGTGAGAGTGGCACCTTGGAAAGTAATGTCAACGCTTTCATTTATTAAATTAAATCGCTCTAAAAAAGATTGGATATGCTTTTCTCTACCAATAAATTGCATTTTTGCATAAGGAAAAAGTTTAGCTATTCTTTCGAAATATCTAAATGCACCATACCTAATTTCAAAAATTGGGTGTAGTATGCTGAAAGGATAGAATCTATCCATATCGCATTTATTTTCATCAAGAACAACTATATCAATTTTCATTATATTATGCCAATTTTGCTGCTTCTTTGAACTTTCTTTGCTTTAAAGATGCTTTCACAAACGAAGTAAACAAAGGATGTGCTGTTACAGCACGTGATTTTAATTCTGGGTGGAATTGCACTCCCAAAAACCAAGGATGATTTTTCAATTCCACTATTTCTACTAATGAACCATCGGGTGAAGTACCGCTCACAATAAGTCCATTTTGTGTCAATAGTTCTTTGAAATTATTATTAAATTCAAATCTATGTCTGTGGCGTTCAGAAATGTCTTCACTTCCATAGCAATCATAAGCAAGACTTCCTTTCACTAATTTACAAGGGTATGCCCCTAAGCGCATTGTGCCGCCTTTCTCACGCACGTTTCTTTGTTCTTCCATTAAATCTATCACGTTGAAATCATTTTTCTCGAATTCAGCTGAGTTTGCTTCTTTCAGTCCACACACATTTCTAGCGAATTCAATTACCGAACATTGCATTCCAAGACAAATGCCAAAGAAGGGAATATTATTTTCACGAATATATTTAATAGAAAGTATTTTACCTTCAATTCCACGGTTACCAAAGCCAGGAGCTATAAGCACACCATCGAAATTACTTAAAGTTTCAGCCAAATTTTCTTCATTGATTTCTTCAGAGTTCACCATTGTCAATTTTACTCTAGTATTATTGACAGAGCCAGCATGTACAAAAGCTTCAACTATAGATTTATATGAATCTTCATACTTAGTGTATTTACCTATCAATCCAATATTAACTTGGTATTGTGGATTTTTAATTTTGCTTACGAATTTTTTCCAAGTAGTTAATTCTGGTTCTCTTGGCTCAAGATTTAGTTGTCTTAATATAGAACCAGTTATACCTTTCTTTGCAAAGTAAACAGGAACTTCATAGATAGTGTCCACATCTACTGCATCGAAAACAGCATCTTCATCTACATTGCAGAATAATGAAATTTTCGAGCGTATGTCTTTGCTTAAACTATGTTCTGCTCTGCAAAGAAGAATATCTGGGCGAATACCATATTCCATTAACATTTTAACTGAGTGTTGAGTTGGCTTTGTTTTGAACTCTTTTGCTGCATTTATATATGGCACATATGTCAAATGAATATTTATAGAGTTACCTCTACCCAATTCATGGTTTAATTGTCTTTGAGCTTCCAAAAATGGAAGAGATTCAATATCGCCTACAGTTCCACCGATTTCGACTAAAACAAAATCGTATTTCCCATTGTGAGCTTTTACTCTGGCTTTAATTTCATTTGTTATGTGAGGAATTACTTGGACTGTTTTGCCAAGATAATGCCCTTTTCTTTCTTTTGTTATTACATCAAGATAAATTTGTCCAGAAGTAGTGTTATTTTTCTTAGACATAGACTCATCGAGAAATCTTTCATAGTGTCCCAGATCCAAATCTGTTTCCGATCCATCGTCAGTCACATATACTTCCCCGTGTTGCATTGGGTTCATTGTGCCTGGATCAATATTGATATATGGGTCAAGCTTCATAATGGTAGCTGTATAGCCACATTCTTGAAGCAAATGCCCTATTGAAGCAGAGGCGATACCTTTACCTAAAGAAGATAGCACACCGCCTGTTATAAAAATATACTTTGTTTCTTTTTGTGTAGTTTCTGTGGAATTCATTTATTCTTTAGATTGGTTCATTTGTCGGATTCAAAATTACCTAATCTTAATACAATTTCAAATTATGTGGATAAAAATGCTTATGTTCGGGTAATAATTTTGGGCATAAATTTGAATAAACTTTTCCTTTTGACACTTGTTTTAGTTCTAACTTTAGGTCAATCTGGCTGTAAAAAAACTGCTGAGAATAGCAATGAGATTACCTTTTGGCACTTCCAAAGCGAACCAAAATATAAGGCAGCACTCAAAAAACTAATAGAAAAATTTGAAACCGAAAATAACTGTAAAGTTAAAACTGTGGAGCTAAGTTGGGGGGACGGAAAAACTAAGATTATTTCAGCATTTAATTCAAGGATAGCTCCCGATGTCTTAGAATTGGGTTCAGATTGGGTAGCCCAATTTAGTGGTGGTGGTGTTTTAGCCGATATTACAAACGATGTTGACTTAAATCAATTCATTCCAGCTAGCCAAGCTCCTTGTTTGTGGAAAAATAAAGTCTATACTTTACCTTGGTATGTTGATACTAGGGTGATTTATGTGAATAAGTCATTGTTGAAAAAGTATAATGCAATAGATTCAATTGCAACTTGGCAAGACATATTGAAAGTATCGCAAATCATAAATGGCAAAGATTCTTATGGCTTTGGAGTCAATGGTGCAGACCCTCATCGCTTATATAAAAAAATAATGCCATTACTTTGGTCGAATGGAGCTGACTTATTCACAAACGGAAAAGCTACTCTAAATAGTGCAAATGCTATAGAAGCATTGAAAATGTATATTACACTTTCTAAATTTGGTATTGTAGAATCGCAAAAGAACCTTGATAATCTTTTTCTTCAAGGTAGAATTGGATTATTGTTTTCTGGTGGCTGGCTGCTCGATAAATTGAAAAAAAGTAGCAATTCATTTGAATTTGAAATTATCAACGTACCCAATTTCAACTCAAACCTTGGCAAATCGTTCACTGGTGGTGAATATATTGGGATATCAGCTTCCACAAAAAAGAAAGAACTAAGCGTTAAATTTTTGAAATATATAACATCTGGTGCTGTTACTTTGGAATATTGCAAAAATGAAATTGGAACTGTTTTGCCAGCGGATAAAGATTATTTCAATCATCAGTATTTCCAAGAAAGACCTTATATGAACTACTTTATTCAGCAAATAGCCAATTCAAAGATGACAGATGTTCATAAGAACTGGTTAGATATTGAAGAAATATTAGAAAATGCTGTTGAAAAAGCTCTATATGGAGTCAAATCGCCCGAAGCAGCTTTGAAAGAAGCAAATCAGGAACTTAGAAAATTTGAAGTGAAGAATTAGATCAAAATCTTTTATTTTGAAACTCTTGTTTCAATGCAAGCTTTGAAATAACTAATCAGAAAATTCCTTAAATTGCATTATGTTTATTTACTAAAATTATTTTGCAAAATGTACGGAAAATTAAAAGAACACTTAAGCACTGAAATTGCTTCACTTAAAGAACAAAAACTTTATAAAACTGAACGTATAATTCAGTCGCCACAGGGTGCGGAGATTATCGTCAACAATAAGAAAGTGCTAAACTTTTGTGCAAACAATTATTTAGGGCTTTCTTCACATCCAGACTTAGTTGCAGCGGCCCACAAAGCTATAGACGAGCGTGGCTACGGTCTATCGTCGGTTAGATTCATCTGTGGTACTCAAGACATACACAAAGAACTTGAAAAGAAAACTTCGGAATTTTTAGGCACAGAAGACACAATTCTTTTTGCTGCTTGCTTCGATGCAAATGCCGCCGTATTCGAGCCACTTTTCGGCGAAGAAGACGCAATTATCACCGATGCTTTAAACCATGCTTCTATCATTGATGGTATTCGTTTATCGAAAGCGAAACGCTGGATATACAAACACGGCGATATGCGTGATATAGAAGAAGTTGATGGAGCTACTGGCAAATTGGCGAAGGGATTAGAAAGATGTTTGCAAGAAGCTCAATCGCAAAGATTTAGAATAATCGTTACCGATAGTGTTTTCTCTATGGATGGCGATATTGCTAAATTGGACGAAATCACAGCTTTGGCCGAAAAATACAATGCGCTTGTTATGATTGACGAATGCCATTCATCTGGTTTTATGGGTAAAACTGGACGTGGAACCCACGAGCATTTCAATGTGATGGACAAAATTGATATAATCACTACAACTTATGGCAAAGCACTTGGCGGAGCTTCTGGTGGCTGTATATCAGGCAAAAAAGAAATTATAGAATGGATGCGAAACAAAGCTCGTCCATATTTATTTTCAAACACTATTCCACCTGCAGTGGTTGGGGCTTCGCTAAAATGTTTGGAATTACTATCGGAAACTACTCAATTGCGTGATAAATTAGAAGCTAACACTATACTTTTCCGCACGAAAATGACAGAAGCTGGATTTGATATTATCCCTGGCATTCACCCAATTGCACCAATTATGTTCAGCAAATTTGAAAATTCATCGGAATTAGCTGTAGAATTTGCCAATAAAGCTTTAGAAGAAGGCATCTATGTTATAGCATTCTCATTCCCTGTTGTACCTCGTGGAAAAGATAGAATTAGAATTCAAATCTCGGCAGCCCACGAAACAGAACATATCGAACGAGCTGTTGCAGCATTCACAAAAGTTGGCAAAGAAATGGGAATAATCTAAGCAAATATTAGGAGACTTGGCTCCGAATCGGCAGGACGCCCTTTTATTTTTTCAATGATAATTTGAATAAATAATAAATTTTATCTAACGAAAAGTTTTATCTAAATTTATTTAAATCATTCAAATAATTGCTTAGTTTGTTTTTTGGGGCAGTCCTAAAAAACACCCTCCGTCAGCAAGCTGACACCTCCCTTTATAGGGAGGAATGACGGCAGTATTTAAATCCAAATAAGCGACTAAGGTATTACCTTTTTTACTATCATAAATTTCATATTAGTGTTTGTTTTTGGGGCAGTCCTAAAAAACACCCTCCGTCAGCAAGCTGACACCTCCCTTTATAGGGAGGAATGACAGCAGTATTTAAATCCAAATAAGCGACTAAGGTATTACCTTTTTTACTATCATAAATTTCATATTAGTGTTTGTTTTT
>ENA-ORBV01004544-ORBV01004544.1-microbial-mat-metagenome-genome-assembly--contig:-NODE-4544-length-26481-cov-5.589646_pt1 | contig 26481 bp, 19 predicted proteins | sample MGYA00237777_ERZ505514 | MGnify/ENA primary metagenome ERZ505514 (study PRJEB26160, sample SAMN06269048) | microbial mat metagenome | isolation source: Oligotrophic lake microbial mat | place...
GTGGTTGCGGGAACTGCAGAACGTATCCGCAGTCGGCGGCGACGGCACGCTGGACTACGAGGCGCTTCACCGCTGGTCGGTTGAGTATCCCGAGCGCTTCTGGCCCGCCGTCTGGAAGTTCTGCGGCGTCGTGGCAGAGGAGCGGCCTCGCAGTGAGCCGTGGGAGGAGGTGGTGGTGGGGCTTGAGCGTTTGGCGCCTCCCCACCTCTCGTTAGGCCCGCGCTGGTTTCCCGGCGCGCGCCTCAACTTCGCCGAGAATTTATTGCGCCACAACACCGATCGCGAGGCGGTGGTGGCGTGGAATGAGGGGGGGCGGTATGCCGCCCTGACCCATGCGCAGCTCAACCGACAGGTGCAGCGCACCGCGTTGGCCCTGCGAGCCCACGGCATTCGTCCGGGCGACCGGGTCGCGGCATTTCTTCCCAACATTCCCGAGGCGATTGTCGCGATGTTGGCCACCGCCAGCCTGGGTGCTGTCTGGTCCTCCTGTTCGCCCGATTTCGGCGTGACCGGAGTGCTCGATCGCTTCGGACAAATCGGACCGCGCATCCTGATTGCCTGCGACGGATATCGCTACGCGGGCAAGGACGTCGACTCGCTCGCGCGGGTGAGCGAGATCGCGTCGCGCATTCCCGCCATCGAACGAGTAGTCGTGGTGCCGTATCTTCGCGCGGCGCCCGAACTCGACGCGGTACGCGACAGCATTCGGTGGGATGACTGGCTCTCGCCCGACTCGTCGGCCGAGTTTGACGGGTCCGCCATTGTTTATGAGCGATTTCCATTCGATCACCCGCTCTACATCATGTACTCGTCAGGCACCACGGGGCTGCCCAAGTGCATGGTGCATGGTGCCGGGGGCACGCTCCTTCAGCACCTCAAGGAGCACGTGCTGCACACCGATCTTACGCGCGACGATCGTATATTCTACTTCACCACCTGCGGGTGGATGATGTGGAATTGGCTGGTCAGTGCGTTGGCGGTGGGGGCGACCGTGGTGCTCTACGACGGGTCGCCCATGGCGGGAGCGGTTGATGGGACAGCCATGGCAGAAACGGTCGAGGAGGCAGCCCCTTCCCCCGACCTGTTGTGGCAGATGGCGGAATCGGAGCGCGTGACCGTGTTCGGCACGAGCGCCAAGTACCTCGCCATGGCTGAGAAGGAAGGATTGCGGCCCGCCCAGTCGCGCAATCTCTCGGCACTTCGCACGATTCTGTCGACGGGAAGCCCGCTCGCACCGCCCTCGTTTGACTACGTCTACCGCGACATCAAGGCCGATGTCTGCCTAAGCTCCATTTCCGGTGGCACCGATATTATTTCGTGCTTCGCGTTAGGCAATCCGGCCGGACCGGTGTGGCGGGGAGAACTGCAGGCGCGCGGACTGGGAATGAAGGTCGAAATCTTCGACGAGTCGGGGCAGCCGGTACAGGGGGAGCCGGGCGAACTGGTATGCACCATGCCGTTCCCCAGCATGCCGGTCGGCTTCTGGAATGACCCCGACGGCGCCAAGTACCGCGCCGCCTACTTCGACGTGTATCCCAATGTCTGGCGGCATGGAGACTGGGCCGAGTTCACCGTGCATGGCGGCGTGATCATCAGCGGCCGCAGCGATGCGACGCTAAACCCCGGCGGCGTGCGCATAGGCACGGCGGAGATATACCGGCAGGTCGAGCAACTTGACGAGATTGTGGAGAGTCTGGTGGTCGGGCAGGAGACTGGCGGCGCGAACGACCGTGATGTGCGCATCGTGCTGTTTGTGCGACTTCGCGACGGGGTCACGCTCGATGACGAACTTCGCTCGCGCATACGGAAGCAGGTCCGCGACACCACGTCGCCGCATCATGTGCCCAAGGTCATTGTGCAGGTGGCCGATATTCCGCGCACCATCAGCGGCAAGATTACCGAGCTGGCGGTGCGCGAAGTGATTCACGGCCGACCGGTGAAAAATATCGACGCGCTGGCCAATCCCGCGTCGCTCGAGCTGTATCGCGACCTGCCGGAGTTGGGGCGGTAGCCGACCGCGCGTCGCGAACAGTCGCGCCACCCGTTTGCGTCAAGCCTCAGCTAGCCCGAGCGCTGCTCCCCAAGGCATTGTGAAGAAACGACTAACTCATCACAGGCATTCGGGCGCCCCATGAGCCGGCTTTCAACCTGAATCCTGCGTGATTCGAATCAAAGAAGGCACGGAGTGATGTGGTTTCTCGAAGGAGAACCCAGCGTCGCGACTCACAAAGTGGCATGTCGCCCAAAGCTACCTTTTAGGTAGCTTTCGACGAAAATTGTTTCGGGTGACCCATAAGCATGTTTCCCCTCTGAAAGCGCCTACGAGGTTGGCCTCGATACTAGCCGAGTCACGCAGGATTCAGGCTCAAGTGAATCATTTGTAGTGTCACGAGCCCTAACGCCCCAGCCGCCCCGCCTCGCCGCTTCGTGGCAGTCTCCGCGCCTCGCCGCTCCGTGGCACGCGGCGCGCTGCGATACATTCGCGCGCCCGAAGCGCCACCCGTTCGACAATGGTCTGCAACGCGCGTTCCCGCTTGCGCGAAATGTGCACGAAAATGGTCCGTGCCAATCCGTACGCCCCCGCTACGACTCCGGCAAAGACAGGCGCGGCAACGAGAAACGCTCCCTGGGTCACGGCCAACGTGATGGCAATCGAGGCACCACCCCCTCCACCGCCCACGCCACCGACTATCCCTCCGAAAAGTCCGCCCGCCAGCTGCGAGACGTCCTCGAAGGCGCGGATAACCGTACGTCCGTTGCGGCTCGACACCGACACCTGCAACTTGCGCTGCACACCACCCTGGGTCACCGCGCTTCCGGCGGTCCAGGTGACTGTTCGCCCAATCATGTTGGCCGTGCCGAGGTCATTCACGCTTCTCCGTATTTCGTCGGCCACATCTTCCACGTCGTCGTCGAACAGCTCGCCGTCCAAAATGGCTTCGAACTCAAACTTGGTGCGCGCTCCGAGCAGGGGGTTGATCGGGGCCAGCCTCATCGCCCCATCGCGTACCACGTCGGGCGTGTCGGCCGCGCCCACGCCACGCTCGGCGAGTGCGCGCTCCACGTACTTGGCGCCGATGCCGATCTCCGCCGCAGCCTCGCGAACTTCGTCCACCCGATAGCCTGTCGATTCGCTGGCCGGCCCATGAGAGGCACCGGCGCGTTTGGCCCCTTCCAGCGGTGGTGCGAGCTGGCCCGTCATTTCCTGCAGCAGCGCCGCCCGCGCCCACACCGCGTTGGCCATGGTGGAGGAGAGCACCACGTTCGACGCCGCAGGCGCGTCGGCCGGAATCATCCGCTCGGCCGCCGTGAGGGCGCGGAGCAGTGTGTCGGCATCGGCATAGCGTCGCTCCGGATCTTTGGCCAGCAGGCGATCGACAACCTCGGCTAGTGCAGGCGGCACCGTGGGTGCCACGCTCCGAATGAGTGGTGGAGCCTTGGTGACGTGGGCGACCAGCACCGCCGACGGGGTCTCGCTCTCGAAGGGAAAGCGTCCGGTGAGGGCGAAAAAAGCCAGCACACCGAACGAGTACAAATCGCTTCGTCCGTCCAACTCTTCGCCCGCCACCTGTTCGGGGCTCATGTAGAACACCGTGCCGAGCACCGTGCCCGTTTGCGTGAGCTGTTTGGACTGGGCCACGCGTGCGATGCCGAAGTCGGTCACCATGGCCCGCGAGCCGGACCCGTCGAGAAGAATGTTCTCCGCCTTCACATCGCGATGCACTACGCCGCGGCTGTGCGCGTAGCCTAACGCGGACACGACGTCGAGCAGAATCGGCAGGAGTCGGGCGGGAGCGTACGGGCCATGCGTCCGCACCTGATGAGCGAGCGATTCCCCCTCCACGTAGCCCATGACGAAGAAGACATAGGCGCCCAGTTCGTCGGCCCGATGCACGGGTACGATGTTGGGATGTGTCAGCGCCGCCGCTGTTCGGGCCTCGCGCAGAAAGCGCTCGCGAATCGAAACATCGGCTGCCAGATGGTAGGGCAGCGTCTTGATCGCCACCTCACGATCCAGCTTGAGGTCCCGCGCGAGATACACGACTCCCATTCCCCCCCGGCCAATTTCACGCTCCAGGCGATATTGCCCCGTGAGCGCATCGGAGAAGGCGTTCGTATCGACGATCGGACTGGTCATCGCGGCACTGGAAGACGAAGGGGGTAACCACGAACTCGTGCGAGCGAAATCTGCCACACGCCTGCTGAACATCGTACGGCCGCACGGTGCGGAAGGATACACCCTGCCGAGCGGCGAGTGCTCCGCGACGCTATACCGGCGGCCCTGCTTCGAACATGACCGCCGACATCCAACGGAAGCCCCCCGTCGGCACCTAGAACCGGAAGGGGAAGTTGCGCTCACCCCGTCCGAAGCGCGGGTTCACCACGTTGTTGAAAATCGAGCCGAAGGTGTAGCTCAAGCCGACGCTGGTGAAGTAGTTGAAGCCTGAACGCAATTGACGCAACCGGATGAGGATGTTCTCGTCGTCAAATTCGCCACGCGGAATATTGAGCTGATCGCGCGCGACTTCGTACGAGCCGAAGACGTTGAACTCCAGCCCGCGCACGATGCGCCAGCTCACGCCGCCGTTGATGTTGAGTCGACTCTTATCGAGACCATCGAGGAACTGGGTGCCGCCCACGCCGATGTTGAGCGATCCCCACGTCTGCCGCGCTTCGCTGGCGACCGTTCGTTCATGGGCCGGCCGCGTCTCGCTCAGTTTTCCGACAATCGTGGTCGAATCGTATTTGAAGGACCGAACACCAGCCCCGTAACGGACAATCAACTGTCGCCGGGTCGACTCCTTGTACGGAAAGAGATCGTATTCCACGGCCGGCATCACTTTGAGCGACAGTCGATAGTTTTCGAACGTGGACGACCCGACGTTGGCCGTTACTCCCGCGGACCAGTGTGGGCCGAGCGATTTCGCGGCCAATCCGTCATAGCCGAGGGAGTGCTGGTAGTTGGCGAGCGTCCAGCTGCTCAGCTTGAACCGATTCTCGGAGTAATCGGCGTTGAATCCCAGATTGAGCTTCCAGGCTTCGGTGACGCGTCGCGCGTCGATCTCGCCAAAGACGTTTGCGCTCTTGTAGTTCGCATCGCCGTTGGCGAAGGTGTTCGCGCTGATCGAGTAGACCCACAGATTCCAGCGATCCTTGGCGCCGCGCGCGCCGGCGGCAGCCGCGTTACTGCCTCCCGCGCGCAACGTGACCTGCAGCCGACTCCCGATGTCTGTGGTGCGCGCATAGCGAGCCAGCCCTAACGAGAGGATTCGCGTCAAGGCGCGGCGATTCTCATCGTCGGTATCTCCCTGTCGCGACGTGTACTCCAGCGAGTCACGCACGCCGGCGAAGGGGCCTTGCCCGTCAAGGTTGAGAATGAATTGCTGGCCACCGCTCCCCGTGCGCTGCGACGTCACCAAGGCAAAGACACTGGCGACGGTGCGGTCGCGCACGAAGTTGACCCAGGTGATTTCCGTACGGAAAAATTCTCCATCACAGCCACTCGATTGGCACTCGAGAAATACGCGCACCAACTCGCTGTTCGAGGAGTCCGCCCGGAGGGCCGGATTCTGCGCGGCGAGCGGAAGCGCTGCCATCAGGGCCAGTGCCGAGACGAGAAGAAGTCGCAGTAAACGTCCGCCTCAGCCAACTTGGCCCCTAGCCAGTGCGAGCGAGAAAGCGTGTGCATCTACAGCCAGATTCGTCATGGAAGCGACACAGGAAGGAAAGTATTCTGTGCCTTCTCGGCACATTTGACGCTCAACCACTAAATTATCCCCACGGTACTCACGGCACCCCCCGAAGTTGCCTCCCGTCTTCCCGTCTTCTGTTGTAGCCGTCTCCTCGTCTTCTCGTCTTCTCGTCTTCTGTTGTAATCGTCTTCTCGTCTTCTGTAGTAATCGTCTTCTGTAGTAATCGTCTTCTGTAGTAATCGTCTTCTGTCGTAATCGTCTTCTCGTCTTCTGATCTATTCATGTCCACATCGACCGCCCCATCGCTCGAAGTCGCGCATGACACATTCCCGATCAACGGGACCGACTACATCGAGTTTTTCGTCGGCAACGCAAAGCAGGCGTCACTGTACTATCGTGCCGCCTTTGGCTTTCAACTCGTCGCCTACCGCGGTCCGGAGACGGGCACGCGCGACCGGGCGAGCTATCTGCTGAGCCAGGGGAAAATCCGCCTCGTGCTCACCACGGCCATTCGTCCCGACCTCTCGAGCGAGTCGGCATTTGTCGCCGAGCACGTACACCGGCACGGCGATGGTGTGCGCGATTTGGCGCTCTGGGTGGACGATGCCCGTGACGCGTACGCGAAGGCCATCGCGCGCGGCGCGACGTCGGTGCACGAACCCGTCGTGATGCGAGACGACGATGGAGAAGTGGTGCTGGCGGCCATTCGCACGTACGGCGACACCATTCATTCGCTGGTCGAGCGGCGTAATTATCGCGGACTCTTTCTCCCCGGATTTCACGCCGTCGCGCCGCACTATGCCCCCGCCGGGGCGGGCCTCAAATATGTGGACCACTGCGTAGGCAATGTCGAGTTAGGTAAAATGAACCACTGGGTCGACTTCTACGGCGACGTGATGGGGTTCCGCAATCTGCTCACCTTCGATGACAAAGACATTTCGACCGAGTACTCGTCGCTCATGTCCAAGGTGATGGCCAACGGCAACGATCGCATCAAGTTCCCCATCAACGAGCCCGCCTCGGGGAAGAAGAAGTCGCAGATCGAGGAGTATCTCGATTTCTATTCAGGTCCCGGCGTGCAGCACATGGCGCTGGCCACCGACGATATTGTGCAGACGGTGACGATGCTGCGCGATCGAGGGGTGGAATTCCTCTCGATTCCCACCAGCTACTACGCGGAGTTGCAGGAACGGGTGGGGTCGATTGATGAACCGCTCGAAATACTCGCCCAGCTCGGGATCTTGGTCGATCGTGATCCCGACGGCTATCTCCTGCAGATCTTTACCAAGCCGGTGGAGGACCGTCCCACCGTCTTTTTCGAGATCATCCAGCGCAAGGGAGCGAAGAGCTTCGGCAAGGGAAATTTCCGCGCCCTCTTCGAATCCATCGAGCGCGAGCAAGCGCTCCGAGGCAACCTCTGATGCCCTTCTATCACGCGTTAGGCAGCATGCCCCGCAAGCGGCACACCGTCTTCCGCCGTCCCGATGGTGGTTTGTACGCCGAAGAGTTGATGGGGCACGAAGGGTTTGTCGGCACGTCGTCGTTGCTCTATCACACCTATCCTCCCACCACCATCAAGACGGCCCGCAAGCTGCGCGATGTGAAGTGGGAAGCCGACGACGAGACATCGCTCCGTCATCGCCACTTTCGCACCGCGCGTGCGACCAAGGGAGGGAGTGCGACCCTCGATCGTGCGCCGCTCCTGTTCAACAGCGACATCGCCATGCTGTACGTGGAGCCCGATACCAACGACTCCCACTTCTACCGCAATTCCCAGGCGGACGAGGTGGTGTACGTGATCGAAGGGCAGGGGGTGCTCGAATCGGTGTATGGCGACCTGCCATACAAGGCGGGCGACTATGTGGTCCTGCACCGCAATATCCTGCACCGTTGGCGCCTCGACCTCGGCGTCGCGAACAAGTTCCTGGTGATGGAAAGCAGGGGACATGTGCGCGTGCCGCGACGTTACATGAATGACGTCGGACAATTGCTGGAGGGGGCGCCTTATTGCGAACGCGACATTCGCCGCCCCACCGAATTGCACCCCCACGACGAGAAGGGTGACTTTCCCCTGTTAGTCAAGCAGTATGATGCGATCAACGAACTCGTACTCGACCACCACCCCTTCGACGTGGTCGGCTGGGATGGCTACTTCTATCCGTGGGCCTTCAGCATCCACGATTTCGAGCCGATCGTCGGACGTATTCACCAGCCACCGCCGGTGCACCAGACCTTTCAGGGCGACGGCTTCGTGATCTGCTCCTTCTGTCCGCGGCCGTACGATTTCGATCCCAACGCCGTGCCGGCCCCGTACAATCACTCGAATGTGGACTCCGACGAGGTGCTGTTCTACGCCTCGAGCGAGTTCATGAGCCGGAAGGGCATCGAATACGGCTCCATCACGCACCATCCCGACGGACTGCCGCATGGCCCCCACCCGGGCCGCACGGAGGCCTCCATCGGCGCCAAGTACACCAGCGAACTGGCAGTCATGATGGACTCCTTCAAGCCGCTCAAGGTGGCCAAACAGGCCATGGAAATCGAAGATCCGACATATCACCTGAGTTGGATCGAGCAGCAGCACGCCCAGTTCAATCCGCCCACCTCCTGACGTGCGGACTCATGCATTGCTGCTCGACAGCACTGCATGACTATTCGGTGCTATGTAACGATTGATTGGCCCGTGTGTGCCAGCTCCGTTACACACTTCTGCCCGCAGCTTGAAGGTCGTATTGTACGCGCGCCCGACGTCGCTGCGAATTCGCGCCGTACGTGCGGACGCAAGTAGTGCGGTCGCCCTCCCTCAGAGCAGGAGCAATCTCGTGATATTCCGCCGTGGGTGCACCATGAAGTGGGCGCTTCTCGCCTTACTGGCTTTTTGTACCGCGTCGCTCCGTCCCGAGACGGCTCGGGCCCAGGCCTCGGCGACTACCGGCATCGTGCGTGGTACGGTGACCGACAGCGCCGGCGCCCCCGTGAACCAGGCCATGGTCACGCTGCGCAACGTGGAAACCAATGTCACTCGCACGCTGCGCACCTCGAGCAACGGGCTGTACGTGGCGACGCTCCTGTCGTTAGGCACCTACGAAGTCGGCGTGCGGGCCATCGGCTTCGAGCCGGCAACACGGGCCAGCATTCCCGTGCGCGTGGGGCAGGTGATGGAGCAATCGTTCCGGCTCTCACGACGGGTGACCGAGTTGGCCGCCGTGCGGGTTGGCGACAGGAGTAACACGGCCGTGAACACGTCGCGCACCGAGGCGGCCACCGCCCTTTCGGAGGAGGTCGTTCGGGGCCTGCCGAACAATGGTCGAAACTTTCTCGCCCTCACGCTGCTCACGCCTAACGTGGCGGTCTCGCAGGGCCCCGATGGCGATGTGCTCTCGGTGGCTGGTCAACGCGGAATCTTCAACAACGTCAGCGTCGACGGCGCCGACTTCAACAACCCCTTCTTCGGTGAGCAGCGCGGCGGCCAGCGCCCTGCGTTCACGTTCAATCTCGATGCGGTTCAGGAACTCGTCGTCACCAGCCAGGGTGCCAACGCCGAGTTCGGGCGCTCCGCCGGCGGTTTCGTGAATGTGATCACCAAGAGTGGCACGAATACCCTCAAGGGAACGGTGCACTACTTCGGGAAGTCCAGCGCTCTGTCTGGCAACCTCGAAGGCAACGGCCTCTCCCTCAACCCCGACTTCGGACAGAGTCAGGTCGGCTTCACCCTCGGCGGCCCGATCAAGAAGGACAGACTCTTCTTCTTCACCGCGTTCGACGCGCAGACCTATCGCGATACGAAGCAAACGGCGCGCCCCGCGAGCGCGGCCTTCGATTCCCTGAAGAATTTCCTGCGTACCGGCTTTGGTGGGGCGCTGGCCAACGACTTCAGTGCCATCGATCGCACCAATAACGCACTCGTATTCCTGGGCAAGGTCGATTGGCGGGTGAACGACAACAATCTCTTCTCGCTCAAGTACAACTTCACGAGCTCTGAGCAGAAGAACGGTACCTTCGATGTCGACACCTGGGGAGCGAGCGCCAACGCCGTCGAGAAGGGGCACTCCAACGCGCTCAGCGGGCAGCTCACGTCGCAGCTCAGCAACAATCTGTCAAACGAGTTCCGGTTCCAGGTGGCGCGGGAGGATCGGCCGCGTGACTACGACGCGCCCACACTCCCCGGAGGCCGCGACTTCCCGGACATCGCCATGGACTTCGGCAACGCCTTCCGCATCGGGCGCCCGTTCTTCATTCCGGTGGAATACTACGACACACGGTTGCAGCTGCTGAACAATGTGAGCCTGGTGAAGGGCAACCACCTCATCAAGGTCGGTGCCGAGGTGAATGCTGTCAGCTCCAACCAGACGTTTATCGGTTTCGCGAACGGGCGCTTCATTTTCTCGAGCGTGACCGGCTTCATCAACTATGCGACCCGTGGCAACGGGTATGTAGAGTGCTCCAATGGAACCACAAGCAATACGGGGGCATGCCCAGCGGGAACAACCATCGGGGGACCGGTCCTCCTCTATCTGCAGCAAGCGGGCGTGGGTGGGCGCACCGTAGAAGAATCGGGAACGCAGAAAATTCCGCAGACCGACTATTCGGTCTTTCTGCAGGACACCTGGAAGCCGGTGCCGAACCTCACGGTCAACTACGGATTGCGTTGGGAAGGCGAGAAGCAACCAGACGTGCTGACCGACCCCAGCCAGGTATTCTTCGCCCCCTTCATCGGGAAGACGGTCACGAACTCGAAAGGCACCTTCCGGTTTCCGTCGAACGGAAAGATTCCTTCCGACTTTAGTATGATCCAACCGAGGTTTGCGCTCGCCTGGGATGTGCGCGGCGATGGACGCGAAGTCGTGCGCCTGAGTGCTGGGCAGTATAACGCCCGCGTGGCGGCGCTCAACTTTGCCAGCGTTCGCAACAACAACGGCTCCATCGGGCAAACCATTTTCCGCAACTCGTCGCTCACCGGGATTCTCGGGCGTCCGCCGAGGATCGAAGATCTCGTTCCCGCTCCGGCGGCGAACGCCGTGCCCTTCCAGCCAGGCATCTTCGTTGTAGACGAGAATTTCAGGAATCCGCGCACCTACAGCGCAACAGCGGGCTATGAACGGGCCCTTGGCAACACCGGACTCACTGCTGGGCTGAGCTACACCTACGCCAAGGCGGATCGCCTCACGCGCTTCGTCAACCGCAACGACGCGGTATTCGGCAACCCATGGGGCACGGGCCTGGCCGGGGGCAATGGAATCGGTGATCTGACCACGGTGGAGAGCTCGGCGGAGAGCAAGTATTCGGGGCTCACCTTTCAACTTTCGCGTCGCAACGCCGACAACTGGATCTTCGACCTCAACTATACGCTGGCGTGGGACAAGTCGAACGACGACAACGAGCGCGATCCCTTCACCTTTCGCTATGCCCGCGCCGATCGGCTCGACGCAGAGTGGGGGTACAGCGATCGCGATCAGCGCCATCGCCTGAACGGGTTCCTGCTCAACAAGCTTCCCGGCAAGGTGATATTGAACAATCGCTTCACCTACACGTCGGCGCAGCCCGTGTCGGAGTCGTGTGGCGACGGTACAAACGGCACGGTCGCCAACCAGCCGACCGGGCGTCGTGCGGGGGGAGGGTCGGCGCGTATTTGCCCGAACGGGACCATCCTCGAGCGCAACACGCTGCGGCGCGACAACTCGTACGCCACGTGGGACCTGCGCTTGGCGCGCGCGATACCGGTACGGAGCGCGCAGAATATCGAAGCGATTTTCGAGGTCTTCAACGTGCTCGGACGGAACAACCTTCGGGACCCAGCGTTCGGGTCGCTCCTCTTCAATTTCGACGGAACCATTCGTAGCGGACTGGGCGATCCTCGGCAGATACAATTGGGGCTGCGCTACGCGTTCTAGGGCGGGCGGCGACGCTGCAACGTCTTGATGGTGTGGACGAGAGACGTCGACAGATGCCGTCAACATTTCGCTGCCCGCAGCCCGAGTTTTCTGCTCCCTGCCTTTCGTTGCGCTCCGGGTCCGAGCTTCGGACGCTCAGGTCCCATGAAGAACGCTCGACGGCTGCACCCGAAGCGCCCGGCGGTCCGGAATGACCGTCGCAGTGATGCCGAGCATCAGAATCGCCGCTACCGCCAGCGTGAACGTCCACGGATCGGTGGGAGAAACACCGACGAGCGACGCGCTCAGCGCCCGGGAAGCGGCCAGCGATGTGAGCACGCCAACCAGCGCTCCAACAATGATCGGACGCATTCCCTGCCAGACTAGCAATCGAACCACGTCTCCCCCGGTAGCGCCCAGCGCCAGGCGCACACCGATTTCCTGAGTTCTGGCGCCGACGAAAAACGCCACCACGCCGAAAATTCCGACCGCTGCCAGAATCCCTCCCACCACGCCGAGGATGGTCAGGAGAAGGGTGTTGAAACGAGCGGTCGCCGTCGACCGCCGCAACGCATCGTCCATGGTCGTGACGCGGTCGAGCGGGATGTTGGGGTCAACCCGGCGTACTGCACTGCGCATCGCTGCCACGAGTGACGTTCCGTCGCTGTTTGACCCGCGGCCGACCACCGTGACCGAGCGCTGAATCCAGTCCCACGCCGCGACTGGTGCTTGCGAGATGGGGATATAGAACTCCGGCTCCACGTCGGCGCTGAGTCCCCCCGATCGCACATCGCCAACGACTCCCGCAACCGTCTTGGCTCGCGGATCGGCGGGCGAGCCATCGCAGCAGAGAATCTTGCGGCCAAGGGGGTTCTCGTTAGGCTAGAGGCGCCGGGCGGTTGCCGCCGAGCCAAGCGACCGAGGACCGACGTATCACCACCGAATCGCGTCTGCCAGAGGGCGTGCGAGAGTACCACCACGCCGTCGTTTCCCGGCGCGTCTTCGTCTACCGAAAAAACGCGCCCAATCGCGGGAGCCACGCCAAGCACGGGGAACATGCTCGCGGTCGTCCGCGCCCCCAGCACGCGGGCAGCTTCGTTGCCCTCGGCGAGATTGAACGGAGCCAGAATCATCGCACCCATCGCGTCGAAGGAGCGACTCTGTCGGGCCACGTCCACGTAGTTTCCGATGGACATGTTGCCGTTGCTGCCCTGATACCGCTCGGCCACATAGACCACGCGCTCGGGATGCGCGAAGGGAAAGGGGCGAAGCACCACGTGGTAGAGGAGCGTGAAGATCGCCGTGGTCGCCCCGATGCCCAAGGCCAGAGTGAAGAGCGCCAAGAAGGCTACGCCCGGCGCACGGCGGAATTGGCGGAGCGCAAAATGCATGTCCTGACGTAGGGCGTCGACGAAGTCTGCGCGTTGCATGGTGGCGCCTCGGTTCCGGGTGATCGCTTGGCGGTACGTGTTATGACTTGGACAGCGCAATCAGCGCACGCTGCGAAAAATCGGACAGAATCAGGGCGCCACTCGTCGCCGCGCGCTCGAACAGCAGCGTGTCCCAATGGTCCGTCCCGCTCCAGAAGATGCGTTTCAGCTCGCGCATGGCGTGGGGATTGACCTGCGCGAGTGTCCGCACCAACATATCCACTGCGGCGTCGAGCGCGGGCAGGCTGTCTTCTACACGCGAGTAGAGCGCCGCGTGCTTGGCCCATGCCGCGTCCCGCCAGTCAACGTCGATGGACAGGGCCGCGAAGTGACCGCGCCCGATCCTATGCTCGATGACCGGGCCAACGACAAATGGTCCGATGCCGATGGCGAGTTCACTCAGCTTTACCTGTGCGTGCGATGCGGCGATCGCGTAGTCCGACGCCGCCACAAGTCCAACGCCCCCGCCAACTGCTCTCCCGTGTACACGGGTGACGATGAACTTCGGGCACCGGCGCATGGCGAGGATGACATGTGCGAAGCCAGAGAAGAACTCCAGTCCCCGTTCGGAATCGCCAATGGAACGGAGCTCATCGAACGAGGCGCCGGCGCAGAATGCGTTCGTCCCCTCGCTGCGCAGCACGATGACCCGGGCGTCGTCATTCACGGCGAGGCGGTCGAACGTCGCTGCCAGCTTCCCGAGGAGGGCGCCGGGAAGGGAATTGCTCTTCGGATGGCTGAAGGCTACGGTCGCGATACCGCTCTCGACGGCGACCGAGATCGTACCGGCGTCTATCGGGTTAGAAGTCGTCATGCGATGGCAACGTGAAGGACGAAACGATGAGGCGCGACGGGCGGGAAAGGTATCGACGGGGGAGTGAACGCTCGGCGTCGCTTTCCACTACATTTCTTCGTAGGACTGGCAGGTCCTAATCGCGGCGCGATGCGTAAGCAAGGCTTTGCGCCATACAGGACATGCGGAGATACTTCTTTGAAAGGACGCTGCATGAGGAGGGTTGGCGCGCCTGTTGGCTCTCGGCGCGTGGCCTGCACAACCTGACTTTGTTTGAGGAACCGATGACCACCGCCACCGCTCCCCTGTTCGACGACCCGGTCAAGCTCGCCGCCTTCGATGCCCGCATCGCGCGGGGCGACAGCATAGAGCCTAAGGATTGGATGCCGGAGCGCTACCGCTCTCAGCTTGTCCGCATGATGTCACAGCACGCGCACTCCGAGATCGTGGGCATGCTGCCCGAGGGAAACTGGATCACGCGCGCGCCGTCGCTCCGTCGCAAGATGACGCTCATCGCCAAGGTGCAGGACGAAGCCGGCCATGGACTCTATATCTACTGCGGCGCCGAGACGCTGGGCGTGGACCGGCACGTCATGGTGGGGCAACTGCTGAGTGGCAAGGCGAAGTACTCCTCCATCTTCAACTATCCCACCCTTAGCTGGGCTGATATCGGCGTGATTGGGTGGCTGGTGGATGGCGCGGCCATCGTGAACCAGACCGTACTGGCCAAGGCGTCGTATGGTCCGTATGCGCGCGCCATGGTCCGCATCTGCAAGGAAGAGAACTTCCACAAGCGACAGGGCTACGAAATCGTGGCCACGCTGGCCGCCGGAACGCCCGAGCAGCGGGCCATGGTCCAGGATGCGGTGAATCGTTGGTGGTGGCCAAGCATCATGATGTTCGGCCCCAGCGACGTGGATTCGCCAAATACTGCGGAGCTCATCAAGTGGCGCGTGAAGCGGAAGACCAACGACGAACTGCGCCAGCGTTTCATTAACCTCACCGTGCCGCAAGCGCATGCGGTGGGCCTCGCGCTTCCCGATGCCCAACTGTTGCTGGACGAGCGCACCGGCGACTGGAGTTTCGGTGAGATAGACTGGTCCGAATTCTGGGCGGTGGTGAAGGGCGACGGCCCCTGCAACACGGAGCGGCTGGCGGCTCGGAATGCGGCCCACGACAATGGTGAATGGGTCCGCAAGGCAGCCGAGGCGTACGCGGCCAAGCAATCCGGGGCTCGTCGCCCCGTGGCGGCCTAACGATTCCGCTCGAGGAGAAACCTATGGTTGTCGAGCAGGTGGTGAGCGCGGCCGACGTGGCCGACAGCCAGTGGGGGCTCTGGGAAGTCTTTGCCCAGCAGGAACCGGGCGCTCCGCATCAACATGCGGGCAGCGTGCACGCGGTCGACGCCGAGATGGCGCTGCAGAATGCGCGCGATGTATATGCGCGCCGAAAGGAAGCCATCTCGCTCTGGGTCGTTCCCACCGCGACCATCTCGGCGTCGACGCCTGAAGACGTGGGACCCTTCTTCGATCCGGCCAACGACAAGCCGTACCGGCACCCGCAGTTCTACAAGACGCCGCGTGGCGTGAAGGTGTTCTGAGTGACCGCCGGTGAGCATGCTGTACTGATCCACTTGGACGAGGCCCAGCGCGCCGACCTCTTCGAGTATCTCCTGCGGCTGGGAGACGACCGGCTGGTGCTGGGACACCGGGTGTCGGAGTGGTGCGGCCACGCCCCTATCTTGGAAGAGGACATTGCGCTGTCCAACATCGCCCTCGATCTCATTGGTCAGGCGAATCTATGGTTGCAGCTGGCGGGGCAGGTGGAAGCGAAGGGTCGCGACCAGGATGCACTGGCTTACTTTCGTGAGGCGATCGATTTTCGGAATGTGCTGCTGGTCGAAACGCCGAATGGGGACTTCGGCGACACCATGGTCCGGCAGTTCTTCTATTCCATGCAGGCCATGCTGGTGCTCGAGCAGTTGCAGCGTTCCGCGCACACGTCGCTCGCCGGTATCGCCGCCAAGGCGTACAAGGAGTCGCGCTATCACGTGCGGCACAGCGGCGAGTGGATTATCAGGCTCGGTGATGGCACCGACGAGAGCCATCAACGGGTGCAACGTTCGGTGAACGATACGTGGCGATTTACCGGCGAACTGTTCGAGGCCGACGACGTCGATCGCCGCTTGGCGGCGCAGGGCATCGCCGTCGATCCATCGGTGGTGCGCGACGCATGGCACGCGCAGATGAGCGAGGTGCTGGCGACGGCGACGCTCACCGTGCCTAACGCCGGATTCTCAAGGCGAGGTGGTCGTGCGGGGAAACACAGCGAGCATCTGGGACACCTTCTGGCCGAGATGCAGATCGTGGCCCGCAGCCACCCTGGAGCCACATGGTAGCCCGCGCCACGCCTGCGCACGAGGCGATCTGGCGGATACTTGAGGGGGTGAGCGATCCGGAGGTGCCGGCCATCAGTGTGGTCGATCTCGGCATCGTTCGCGCGGTACACGACGAGGCCGATGGTCTTGTCATCGATGTGACGCCGACCTACTCCGGGTGTCCGGCCATGCACGAGATCGAGCAGGCGATCGTGGGTGCGCTGAACGCGCACGGGGTAACGGGTGCCCGAGTCCGCACCGTGTTTACTCCGGCGTGGACCACCGACTGGATGAGCGATGCGGCGCGCGAGAAATTGCGGGCGTACGGCATCGCTCCGCCGGGGCGTACGAGCGACTCGGCGTTGATTCCACTCATGCGTCGCGGGGCGCCGGTGGCGTGCCCGTTCTGTGGATCTCGTGCGACCGATACGCGCAGCGATTTCGGCTCCACCGCCTGCAAGTCGCTCCACTTCTGTAACGCCTGCCACCAGCCATTCGAGCACTTCAAGGCGATCTAGCCTTCGAAGGTCGGGGCAGTCCGATGGTACGACCCGCACGATTTCGGTAACCGCAACGAGCGTGGGCGCGTGCATCATCTCCCTATCCTTCACACAGGGAGTGCCTGATGTCAGTACCGATTCTTTCGCTCGATGCGGAGCGAGCCATCCAGGTCGCGGACGAACGGAACGGGAGTTCGCGACTGGTGCATGAGCAGGTCACGGGGCGAATCCTCGCCGCGTTCTTCGCCGTGTATCGGGAGCTAGGCTACGGCTTCGCCGAGTTGGTGTATCTGCGCGCCATGCTGCTCGAGCTCTCGTATCGCGGGGTGCACGCCGATCAGGACGTGCCGCTCAGCGTCTTCTACAAGGGGCGAAAGATCGGCGTCTTCACGGCGGCGCTCATTGTCGAGAGCAAGGTGGTGGTCGAGCTTTCGGCGGGTCCGCAGTTGCTCGACGCGAGCCGTACGCAATTGCTCAACTATATGCGCTGCAGTAGCGCCGAGGTCGGGATGCTGTTGCACTTTGGGCCCAAGCCGGAGTTTCGGCGATTGCTGGGGCGCTCTGTAGTAGAGCAGGGGCCGAATGCGGCGGACGGGGTGGGTCGGGTGCAGGAGTTGTTGCTGTAGCCGCGCGAGGATTACAGGCGCACCAACGCCTCGATGTGCGCCCCAATCTGCTCGGCGCTGGGAAGCACCGCTTCGAGCAAGACCGGACTATACGGCATCGGCACATCGTCCACGCAGAGGCGCTCGACGGGCGCATCGAGGTGCCAGAACGCGTCGCGCGCCAATACCGCCGCAACCTCGGCGCCGAATCCGGCCGTCTTCGTGTCTTCGTGTACTATGAGGCAGCGACCCGTCTTCTCCACCGATGCCAATACGCGCGCCTTGTCCCACGGAGCAATGGTCCGAAGGTCGATGAGTTCCACCGACGCACCGGTGTACTCGAGCGCATGGACGCAGCGATGCACCATTGCGCCCCACGAGACAACGGTAATGTCGCTCCCCACTCGAAGCGTGGTCGCTGATCCGAACGGCACCACGTAGTCGTCGCCGGGATAGCGCGAGCTCCCGTCGCTCGTCATGAGGAGCGAGCGGTGCTCGAAAAAAATCGTCGGGTTTCCCGATCGCATCGCAGCGCGGAGTAGTCCAACCGCGTCGGCGGCGTTGGAGGGAATCGCCACCTGCCAACCGATGGCGTGCGCCCATACCACTTCTGCGCTCAGCGAGTGCCAGGGATCGCCGACGTCCTTTCCGAAGCCGCCGGGCATGCGGACCACGATAGGCGCGCAAAAACGATTCGCCGTGCGCCACCGCATGGTGCCGGTGTTGTTGAGTTGCTCGGTGGCCGGATCGGCGTACTTCCGGAACTGAATCTCCGTCACCGGGACAAGGCCCGCGATGGCGAGTCCGACGGCTCGACCGATGATGCCTTCTTCGGAGAGCGACGTGTCGAACACACGACCAACGCCGAAGTGCTTCTGCAGTCCTTCGGTCACCAGATGCACGCCACCCTTGAGCCCCACGTCTTCGCCGAAAACGAGCAGCTTGGGATTCACCTCCAGCTCGCGGCGCAAGGTGCGGCGGATGGCCTCCTGAAAACGCATCATCTCTCCTCCCTCCGCAGCAATGGTGCTTCCCCCCAACGCCAGGCGCTCGGCCGAACTGAGGCCGCCCATCGCCATGCCCGCGCTCGCCGAACGTTCGTCGTATATGTGCTGGCGAACCGTGGCCGGGTTCGGGGTCGGTCGTGCGCGCGCCGCCGCGAGGCCGAATGCCACATCGCGTGCCACCTCCGATTCGATGGACGACCAATCGTCGGCCGAGCAAAGTGCGGGAACGAGATGGTCCTTCAGGCGTGGCAGTGGGTCGCGGGCCCAATCGCCGGCAATGTCGCCTTCGCTCCGGTAGCCCTTCTGGTTATCCGGGCCGGAATGCGACGACAGGCGCGGGACGGTGAGTCGGACCAGGGCCGGGCCCTTGCCCGCACGCACATGATCCACGCAGGCCTTGATCAGCTCCGCGGCCTCGCCCGGGTGCGTGCCGTCGCCATCGCGCACGAAGAGATGCGCGAACGACCCCAAATTGCGCGCGATGTTCCCTCCCGGCGTCTGCATATCGCCGCGCACCGAAATGCCGAGATCATTGTCTTCGATGTAGAACAACATCGGCAGCTTGAGCGTGGTCGCCATCGTGAGGGCCGACCAGAAGCCGCTGGTCGCCACGGACGCATCGCCACCTAACGAGACCGCCATCGCGCCGTCGTAGCGCCGATCGCCGAGCACGTCGCGATGATAGGTGATGGCCTGTGCCCAACCCGCCGTGGGGGTGTACTGCGATCCCACGTCGCCGGCCATGGGGAGTACCTTGGGCCCGTTGCGCGAGGGCAGGTTGCAGACGACGCCGATGTCGCGTCCGTCGCTGAATCCGCCGGCCCTTCCCAACGGGGAGGCGAAGGCGTCCTCGATGGTCAGTCCGAGGCTGAGCAGAAGGGGGCGCGAGCGGTAGTAGGCGCCCACGCCGTCGCAGGGATGCGAGATGAAATGCCCGAGAATCGACTGCGACATGTCGTGGCCGCGCGCCGAAAACTGATACAGGACGACGTGCTCTTTGGGGACGTTGGATCGGTTCCGGTTGGTTTGCTCCTCGGAATCGTCGATGGCCCGCGACAGGATCGTGTTGTAGGCGACGCGTTTCCAGTCGACCCAGGGGGCGACTCCGTTCGTGGTCGCGGAATCGTCCGCCGAGGGCATGGCTGAGGCGGAGCGAGACACGGCACCAGCGCTTGAGGCGGGAGACGAGGACTTGGAACGCGACATTGCGAAGTCAGAGACTCGGGGGATCCGCCGACGCCGGCGCTGTGGCGGGGCTCGTCGGAGGAAAGCGACCGTGTAGCCAGCGGGCAATCTAAGGTGCTGACGACGCGAGGGCGAAATTCCCGCGTGGTCCCGCGTGGTCCCGCGTGGTCCCCCGTGGTCCCCCGTGGTCCCCCGTGTCCGCACGTGTTCGCATGCGACGGTGTCACGTGGCAGATTTCCTCCGGGTCCGTTCCGCCATTCCGCTCCTTCACTGCTGCCATGTCGAACTTCGTTAGGCGCACCGCCGTGGGCCTGCTATTCCTGGTGATTCCGTATGTGGCCGAGGGGCAGCGTGTTTCCCCCCCCACACGGGCGTCGCGCCCGGCGGGCGCCGCGTTGGCGCCGCCAGGGGCACCCATGTCGACGGCCGACCGGGCGCTCATGGTTCGCCTCGTGCAGGCGGAGGACCGGCGCGCGTTAGGCGATGGCGACGTGGGGGTGCTCACCGACGGCGTGCGGCACCGCCTTCCCGCGATGCGCCGAGTGGCGGTGCGCGCACTCGGCCGCCTACAGCAGCCGGACCTCATCGCGGACATCGCGCCGGCGTTGCGCGATGCCGATCCGAGTGTGCGCCAGGAGGCGTTGAACGCGGTCGGGCAGGCGCTGCAGGGACTCCGTGGCTCGATGGTGGAGGACAGCACGCGCCGGCGCACCGTGAACGAGTCGGTGGACCTGCTGGTGCGCGCCGCCGAGTTGTCAAAAGATCCGCAGATGCTTGGCATCGCAGCCCGCACGTTAGGCAGGCTGCCGTATGCGGATAGCGCGATGCCGCGCGACGTCGAGCGAGTGATGGTGGAGATGGGACAGCGCCCGGCCTCGCCGGGCCGCACGCTGGTCTGGACCGATGCGCGGGTGGCGCAAGGCATCGTGCATGGTCTGTACGGACTGGCCCGGTCGCGCCGACTGACCGGAACCCCTGGTCCTGCGGCGTTACAGATGCTGCGGGCGGCGACCACCTTCGGCATGGACGCGACCGGGCCGGTGACGGGCGGGGCGACCGAGGCAAACGCTCGAGTGCGTCGCCTGGCCTACCTCGCGCTTGCGGCGTTGGGCGACACATCGAGCGAGATCGTGCATCGGGGGCAGCGCGACGGCGACGAGCAGGTACGTCGTCTGTCGATGACAGCGCAGGCGGCCCTTGGCGAGGTGTCGCTGCGCCGTGACCTGCTCGCCAGCGGATTACGCGATTCCTCGTTTCTCGTGCGCCTGGAGGCCGTTCGCGCCTATCGTGCGTTGCCCGCCCCACGCGCATGCGCTCCCCTCATGTTCGCCCTCTACGACACCAGTCCGCATGTAATGCTCTCGGCTATCGATGCGTTGGGCGACGGATGTGCTGAGCCACAGAACGCGGTGGACTCGTTGCTCAAGGTCATCGACACGCGCAATGCGCAGAACGCCGTCCGCGCAAAAGGGGCGGCGAGTTGGCAGCCGCACGCGCACGCGTTGACCGCGCTGGCGCGGCTGGCGCCGAGCGTGGCGATTCCCCTCCTTCGGCGCGACGCCCGACATCCCCTGTGGCAGGTGCGCCTGTATGTGGCGAAAGGGGCGGCGGTGGTGCGGGACACGGTAACTCTGTCGGCCCTCGCCTTCGATGCCAACGGCGACGTGCGGGAGGCGGCGCTGGCGGGTATCTCGGCCACGTTGGGCCATGTGGCGGACCGCGTATTCGTTGCCGCGTTGACATCACCGGACTATCACGTGGTGCTGCAAGCGGCGACCGCGCTCAAGGGCGCACCGTTGGCTGACTCCGTGGTGCCGCCGCTGCTGGCGGCGTTGGACCGCATATCGGCGGAGCGCCGGGAGAACTCGCGCGATCCGCGTTTGGCCCTGGTGGAGCGCATTGGCGAGTTAGGCAGCGCCCGGTACTCCCAGCGCCTGGCGCCGTACGCGGCGGACTTCGACTCGACGGTGGCGCAGCGTTCGGCCACCATCCTCGAACGCTGGACGCTGCGGCGGGTGGTGGCGAAGCCGACGGCGCCGCCGCCAGCCAACGACCCGGTCGCGGGGGTGATGGGCGGCGACTTCCGCCTCCTGATCAAGATGGCGCCCAGCAGCGGGGGCGGATCGTTTGTCGTTCGTCTCATGCCTGACGAGGCGCCGGTCACGGTGGCGCGTATCGTTCGCCTGGCGCGGGCGGGCTACTACGCCGGCCTCACCTTTCATCGCGTAGAGCCCGGATTCGTTATCCAGGGAGGCAGTCCGGCGGCCACGGAATACGTGGGCGATGGTCCCTTTATGCGCGACGAAGTCGGGTTGCCAAGCCACGTGCGCGGAACGCTGGGCATTTCCACCCGTGGGCGTGATACTGGTGACGCGCAGATGTTCGTCAATCTCACCGACAACTTCCGTCTTGATCACGACTACACGGTGTTCGGGGAGATTGTGCAGGGGCGTGACGTAGCCGAGGGGGTGCTCGAGGGAGACGTGATCGAACGGGTGGACGTGGTGCGGGTACGGTAGCGAATTCGGCCAACGCGCCGAACCAGGCGACGGAAGTAGGCGTCGGAGGCTGGTTTCCTTTCTACGTGAGATGCGATCCCCCGATGACAGAAGCAATGATCTTGCACGAGATCGACCGGGGCGTGATGCGCATCACGCTCAACCGTCCCGAGGTGCTGAACGCGTTCAACCTGGAAATGGGGCGACAGCTGCACTCGGCCCTGGGCGACGCGGATTCCAACGATGCGGTGCGAGCCGTGGTGCTGACCGGGGCGGGACGCGCCTTTTGCGCGGGGCAGGATCTGGCGTCGGTCTCGCTCGACGATCCGAATAATCTGCCAGACTTGGGCAACGTGGTGCGCGAGCAATGGAATCCGATCATCCGGCGCATTCGCGCCATGGGGAAGCCCGTGGTCGCGGCGGTAAACGGGGTGGCGGCGGGTGCGGGCGCGAACCTCGCCCTGTCGTGTGACATCGTGCTGGCGTCCAGTTCAGCCGCCTTTATCCAATCGTTTGTCAAAATCGGTATCATTCCCGACAGCGGCGGAACCTTCTTCCTTCCACGACTCGTGGGCACGGCCCGCGCTACGGCGCTCATGCTCCTTGGCGAAAAGGTGCCCGCGACGACGGCGCAGGAATGGGGGATGATCTGGCAGGTGTGTGAGCCAGAGGCCCTGATGGAGACGTCTGCTGCGTTGGCGCAGCATCTTGCCTTGCAGCCAACGCGCGGTATCGCGCTCACCAAACGGGCGATGAATGCTTCGATGACCAACGACATCGTGGCACAGCTAGACGTGGAGGAGATCCTGCAACGTGAAGCGGGCAAGACGCGCGACTTTGTTGAAGGCGTACAGTCGTTCCTGGAGAAGCGCGCGCCGTTGTTCACGGGCGCGTAGCGGTTGCCGAGTACCCTATGATCAACTATTGAATGAGAGAGACGCAGTTGGGGTCCGATACGGTGGTTGGCGTGATCGGAGCTGGTGCGATGGGCTCTGGCATTGCGCAGGTAGCGCTGCTGCGGGGGCATCGCGTCCTCCTTACCGACGCGCTCCTTCCGGCCGTTCACACGGGACGCGAGACGATAGAAAAGTCGCTGCAGCGTGCGGTTGATCGGGGGAAGCTTGCCGCCAGCGCGTCGAGCGACGCGCTCTCACGGTTACATATCGTGGAACCGTTCAGCGGGCTCGGGCCCTATCGTGACTGCGGGTTCGTGATCGAAGCCATCGTTGAGGCGCTCAAGGTGAAGCAGGCAACCTTTCAGGCGCTGGAGCTTGTGGTGAGCCCGGAGTGCGTCCTGGCCTCCAATACCTCATCACTGTCCATCGCATCTATCGGCGCTGCCTGTGCGCGACCCGAGCGGGTGCTAGGCGTTCACTTCTTCAATCCCGCGACCGCGCTTCCGCTCGTGGAGATCATTCCCGGTGTGCGAACGGACGCCGCGCTCTCGGATTCGGTGAGCCGCTTCATCGCGGGCTGGGGCAAGACGACGGTGCGGGCCGCCGACACACCGGGCTTTATCGTCAACCGCATTGCCCGCCCGTTCTACGGCGAAGCGCTGCGGATGCTTGAAGAGGGTGTTGCCGACATCGCGACGATCGATTGGGCCATGAAGGAAATCGGCGGTTTTCGGATGGGTCCCTTCGAACTGATGGACTTCATCGGGCATGACGTGAACTACGTCGTCACCGAGTCGGTGTGGAGCGCGATGTACTACGACCCTCGTTATCGCCCCTCGCTGACGCAGAAACGACTGCTCGAGGCTGGGTTGCTGGGACGGAAGAGCGGTCGTGGTTTCTATGATTATTCGGCCGGCGCCGTGGCGCCAACTCCCCACAGGGACGAAACGTTAGGCACGGTGATCCTGCGGCGAACACTGGCCATGCTGGTGAACGAGGCCGCCGACGCGGTCTTCCTGCGGATTGCGTCACCGGCTGACATCGACCTAGCCATGACCAAGGGGGTCAACTATCCCAAGGGACTGTTGAGCTGGGGCAATGATATCGGACTGGGGAAGCTACTGGAGCATCTCGAAGCTCTGCAGACCGAGACCGGAGACGACCGTTATCGGCCAAGCCAGCTCTTTCGCCGGATGGTGCGCAATAATGAGCGCTTTCAACTGTGAGGCAGATGGCCAACGATGAGCAGCAGGCCGCAGAGCGCGTCGTGCGTCAAATGTTCTCCGCCGATGCGCTTAGCCAGTGGTTGGGCATCGAAATCCTCGAGATCGCCCCTCGCCGATGCGTCTGCCGTATGACCGTGCGCGCCGAGATGGTGAATGGGTTCGGCGTGTCGCACGGAGGGATCGTCTTTTCGTTCGCCGATTCCGCCTTCGCCTTTGCCTGCAATACGCACGGCTCCGTGACCGTGGCGGTGGACAACAGCATCACCTATCCGGCGTCGATTCACCCTGGCGACGTTCTGACCGCAGCGGCGCAGGAAGAGGCGAGCTCCAGCCGACTCGGCTACTATCGCGTCGATGTGCGCAACCAGCGTGATGAGGTCGTCGCGCTGTTTCGGGGCACCGCCTATCGTACGCAGAAACCTCATTTCCCAGACGAGACAGTACATGCGTGATGCATACATCGTCGATGGCGTTCGCACACCCATCGGGTCATTCGCCGGATCGTTGAGCGGCGTGCGCGCTGACGACCTAGCGGCCCTGGTCATCAAGGAGCTCCTACGCCGCGTGAGTCGCGTGGAAGGGGAAAAGATCACCGACGTCATTCTGGGCTGCGCGAATCAAGCGGGCGATGACAACCGGAACGTGGCCCGGATGGCCGTGTTGCTCTCGGGCCTTCCGGTCTCGGTACCGGGCGAAACGGTGAACCGGCTCTGTGCCTCGGGGCTGAGCGCCGTAGCCAGCGCGGCGCGTTCGGTGCGGCTGGCCGAAGGGGACCTGTATGTGGCGGGAGGGGTGGAGAGCATGACGCGCGCGCCCTACGTCATGTCGAAGGGGTCGACGCCGTTCGCGCGCGATGCCCAGATGTTCGACTCCTCGTTAGGGTGGCGCTTCGTGAATCCGGCCATGCGTGACATGTACGGCGTCGACTCCATGGGACAAACCGCCGAAAACGTGGCCGAACAGTGGAAGATTTCCCGCGAAGATCAAGATGCCTTCGCCCTGCGCTCGCAGCAGAAGGCGACCGTGGCCCGCAACAGCGGACGGTTGGCAACAGAGATCGTGCCCGTGAACGTACCGGGCGCCAAGCGCGGCACGACGGCGGAGTTCGGGGCCGATGAGTTTATCCGTGCGGACACAACGCTGGAAATCCTTGCCAAGCTGAAGCCGGCGTTTCGTACCGACGGCAGTGGCAGTGTGACGGCGGGTAATGCCTCCGGTATCAACGACGGTGCCTGTGCGTTGCTCCTCGCTTCGGAGCCCGCCCTCAAGCAGGAAGGACTCTCACCCATCGCGCGTGTGGTGGCTAGCGCGGCGGCCGGTGTGGAGCCCCGCATTATGGGCATCGGCCCGGTGCCCGCCACTCGGCTCGTGATGCAGCGCTCTGGCCTGTCGGTGGAGGACATGGACGTGATCGAGCTCAACGAGGCCTTCGCCGCCCAATCGCTGGCCTGCCTTCGCGAGCTAGGGGTGGCCGATGACGATGAGCGGGTGAACCCGAACGGCGGAGCGATTGCGCTCGGCCACCCGTTAGGCATGAGCGGAGCGCGACTCGCCCTGACGGCCGCCGTGGAGCTGCAGCGCACGGGAAAGCGGTATGCCCTCTGCACCATGTGCATTGGCGTGGGCCAGGGATTCGCGATGATTCTCGAACGTGCGTAGCTATATGCGTTGCGGTATGCGTAGGTATATGCGTAGCTATATGCGTAGCTATATGCGTAGCTATATGCGTAGCTATATGCGTTTGTGTACGCACTGCTCTGCACGAAGCAGCGCGGTTAGCCGTAGCCGTGGTAACGAGCATTCCCGGAACCAACTGATCCACGGCCCGTATAGGTCGCTCGCCGCCGATTCTCGGCCGACCATCCACCCGTGACGCCATGATCTACGAGTTCAACGGCAACAGACCCGTTGTACACGAAAGCGCCTTCGTACATCCGCAGGCCACGGTGACCGGCAACGTGGTCATTGGTGCGCAGGTCTACATCGGTCCGGGCGCCGCTCTTCGCGGAGACTGGGGAGCGATCGAAATTGCCGACGGCTGCAACGTACAGGAGAACTGCACGATTCACATGTTCCCCGGCATCACAGTCGTGCTGGAAGAAGGCGCACACATCGGCCACGGCGCCATCATCCACGGCGCCCGCATCGGCCGAAATTCTCTCATCGGAATGAACGCCGTCGTGATGGACAACGCCGTGGTGGGCGCCGGATGCATTGTGGGCGCCCTCTGCTTCGTCCCCGCCGACATGCAGATCCCGGACCGGAAAGTGGTCGTCGGCAATCCCGCAAGAATCATCAAGGACGTATCGGACGAAATGCACGCCTGGAAAAGCGAAGGCACCGCCCTCTACCAACGTCTCCCCGCCCAACTTCACGAAACCCTCCGCGAAGTAGCCCCCC